>ULUV01028304.1_pt1 | contig 14950 bp, 12 predicted proteins | sample 1958921 | NCBI WGS metagenome assembly ULUV01 (sample SAMEA4835772, study PRJEB28245) | human gut metagenome | biome: gut microbiome; material: fecal sample | place: Denmark | collected 2008
TTCGTGCTCGCTATGGTCATGATGGTGGTGCTCATGCTCGTGCGTGTGCTCGGCAGCTGCTTCGTTGCCGTAGAGCCAGGCCATATCGTGATCGTGGTTCTCGAGCTCCTCTGCAAGCTGGACGTCGAAATCGCAGGCGTCGATGCCATGCTTGTTTGCACGCGTGACGGCAATCTCAAAGCCGTCGACCGGCAGCGTGGCGAGCTGTTCGCGCAGGTGCTCCTCGCTGGCGCCCAGGTCGAGCAGGGCCGCGACGGTCATGTCGCCGCTGATGCCCGAGGTGCCGTCGATGATAAGCGTGTGCTGATGGTTGGACATGAAATGCTCCTTAACGGGCGCGAGGTGTGCCGGCGCCCAGATGATTGATAAGACTTGCCTGGTAGGCGGCGCCAAAGCCGTTGTCGATATTGACGACCGAAACGCCGCTGGCGCAGGAGTTGAGCATGGCGAGTAGCGCGGCTACGCCACCAAAGCTCGCACCGTAACCCACGCTGGTGGGAACGGCGATGACCGGACAGCTCACCAGGCCGCCGATAACGCTCGCCAGCGCGCCCTCCATGCCGGCGATGGTGATGACCACCTGTGCCTGGGCAAGTTCCTCGGCATGCGCGAGCAGGCGGTGCAGGCCTGCGACACCTACGTCGTAGAGGCGGTCGACCTCGTTGCCATAGAATTCGGCCGTCAACGCGGCTTCCTCGGCGACGGGCAGGTCGCTCGTACCGGCGCAGGCGACAACGATGCGTCCGTTGCCGGTAGGGGAGGGCTTGCCGCCCACGAGGGCGAGCTGTGCGTCTGGGACATATCCCAGGTCGATGTCGTTGCCGAGAAGCTCCGAGGTACGGGCTGCTTTTTTGCTGTCCAGGCGCGTGACCAGGATGCGCTCCTGACCGGCATCGCGCAGCGCTTCGATAATGGCGGCAATTTGCTCGGCGGTTTTACCGGCGCCGTAGACAACCTCGCCGGCTCCCTGGCGCACCCCGCGCGAAAGATCGAGCTGCGCAAAACCCAGATCAGCGGTTGGCGCCGTCTGGAGGCGCGTGAGGGCGACTGCCGGGGTGACTACTCCGTCGGCAACATCGCTCAGCAATTGCTCAAGATCTCGCTTATCCATATATGTTCCCTTCGACGGCGCAAAGTCTAGCACTCAAAGGGTATGTTTCCGAACACTAAGACAAAATTGTTCGGAAACTATAGGACAGACTGATTCTCTTGTTAGAAGGATCGACTAGTCGCGCAGGATGATGTCCATGGCGAGCATCAGGTTGCGCTCATCGATGGCAAACGGGGCGGCTTCGCGCGTTTTGGGCTTGGCGCAAAACGCGATGCCCGTGCCCGCGGCCTGAATCATGGGGATGTCGTTGGCGCCGTCACCGATCGCGACGGTGTGGGCCATGTCGACACCGCACTCAACCGCCCAATCCAGCAGCTGGATGAGCTTGGACTCCTTGGTCACAATGTCTGCCGCCAGCTTGCCGGTGAGCTTGCCGTCCACGACTTCCAGACGGTTGGCCAGGCAAAAATCGATGCCCGCGGCGGCCACGATCTTGTCGGCGACCTCGTGGAAGCCGCCGCTTACCACGCCGACCTTCCAGCCTTTGCTGTGTGCCGAGCGCACAAGCTCCAGCGCGCCGGGGGTAAATGTCACGCGCTCAAAGGTGCGCTCGAACACGCTCTCATCCAAGCCGGCAAGCAGCCTCACGCGCTCCTCAAGCGCCTGCTTAAAGTCGAGCTCGCCGCGCATGGCGCGTTCGGTGATACGCGCAACTTGCTCGCCCACGCCGGCCTCCTCGCCCAACAGGTCGATGACCTCCTGGTTGATGAGCGTGGAGTCGATATCCATAACAATGAGGCGTGCAGTCATGACGGGCCTTTCCAAGTGCTGTTTTATTGGGGCATATTGTCGCACGTGAATAGCGCGGGCGGGTGCCGCGGTGCGTCAATTGTTTCGTCTCCGTCAAGTCTTTGGGCAGGAGCTACTTTTTCGCGGTACATCGACACAGGTGCGATAAGATAGAACGCCATGTCTGGCTGCGCGGTTTACGCAGGCTGGGCAAATCTGTACGACGCCGCCCGGAACGACACGGGGCGGCACAGATCCATAAAGGAGGATCACTGGTATGAGCCAGACCCGTCCCATCGATGAGCATTCCATGCACACCCGTACCTGCGGCGAGCTTCGCTTCGAGAACGTGGGCGAAGAGGTCACCCTCACCGGTTGGGTGAGCCGTCGCCGCGACCACGGCGGCCTTATCTTCTGCGACCTTCGCGACCGCGAGGGCATCACGCAGCTCACCTTCGACCCCGAGCACTCTGACGGCGACGCCTTTAAGATCGCCGAGACCATGCGTCCCGAGTGGCCCATCAAGATTCACGGCGTCGTGCGCGCCCGTGGCGAGGAGACCACCAACACTAAGCTCGCGACCGGCGAAATCGAGGTTCTGACCGACCACGCCGAGGTGCTCAACACGTCCGTCACCCCGCCGTTCCAGATCGAGGACGGCATCGAGACCAGCGAGGACACCCGCCTGCGCTATCGCTATCTGGACCTCCGCCGTCCCGAGATGATGGCCAACCTCAAGCTGCGCTCCGACTTTACCTTTGCCATTCGCGAGGCGCTGCACAACCGTGAGTTCATGGAGGTCGAGACGCCCTCCCTGTTCAAGTCCACGCCCGAGGGCGCCCGCGACTTCATCGTTCCCAGCCGTATTCAGCCGGGTAACTTCTACGCCCTGCCGCAGTCCCCGCAGCTCCTGAAGCAGTTGCTCATGGTCGGTGGCGTCGAGCGCTACTACCAGGTTGCCAAGTGCTTCCGCGACGAGGACCTGCGTGCCGACCGTCAGCCCGAGTTCACCCAGGTCGATATCGAGATGTCCTTCGTGGACCAGAACGACGTCATGAGCGCGCTCGAAGAGGTCTTGGCCGATGCCTTCGGCCGCATGGGCGTCGAGATGCCCACGCCGCTGCGTCGCATGAACTACTGGGAGGCCATGGACACCTATGGCTCGGACAAGCCCGATACCCGCTATGGCATGCACCTGGTCGACCTGACCGACATCTTTGCCAACTCCAAGTTCAAGGTCTTTGCGACCGCCGCGAACGAGGAGGGCTCTGTCGTCAAGGCCATCAACGCCAAGGGCGCCGGTGCCTGGGCACGTGCCAAGATCGATAAGCTCGCCGGCGTGGCCTCCACGTTTGGCGCCAAGGGTCTGGCCTGGATCGCCTTCCGCGAGGACGGCTCCATCAACAGCCCCATCGTCAAGTTCTTCTCGGACGAGGAGATGGCAGCCCTGCGCGAGCGCATGGACGTCGAGCCCGGCGACCTTGTGATGTTTGCCGCCGGACCGCGCCTGCTCTCCGACGAGATCCTGGGCGGCATGCGTTTGCACATGGCCAACGCGCTCGAGATCAAGCGCGAGGGCCACGACTTCCTGTGGGTCGTCAACTTCCCGCTGTTCCACTGGGATGAGGACCGCAAGGCTTACGCTGCCGAGCATCAGCCCTTTACCCTGCCGACCGAGACCGACATCGCCAAGATCGAGGCGGATCCGCTGGCAGCCGGTTCTTGCACCTACGACTTTGTCATGGACGGCTTTGAGGCCGGCGGCGGCGGCATGCGTATCCACAACGCCGAGATGCAGATGTCCATGCTCAAGCTCCTGGGCTTTACCGAGGAGCGCGCCGAGTCGCAGTTCGGCTTTCTCATGGAGGCACTCAAGTTTGGTGCGCCCCCGATGGGCGGTTTTGCTCTGGGTCTGGACCGCGTGTGCATGCTGCTCACCGGTTCCGACTCCATCCGCGATGTCATGGCGTTCCCCAAGACGGCCAGCGGCTCCGACCTCATGTCGGGCGCCCCGAGTGCCGTTAGTGGCGCCCAGCTCAAGGACGTCAGCCTGCGCCTGATGTAGGGAAGCGGCTACATATTGCTTGCAACGAGGGAAGGACGTGTGCCTTCCCTCGTTTTTTATGCGCCGAGATTGTGAGGGGATATAGGGTGACCGGGCGTCGCGGAAAGTGCGTCCCGGAATCTGGGTCCAGAACGGGTCGCGCTTTCCCAAAGGGGGTCCTCTGGGAAAGCGCGACCCAGAATTCGGCAAAATAATGGGGCACAGTTTCCGGTTGAGCTGTCTAACGGAAACTGTGCCCCAGAATGAGCACTCAAAACGGGGCAGGCTTTCTGTAACAACTGTCTGGCGGAAAGCCTGCCCCAATTTCTTATAGCGAGTCTCTCTGGATCAGCTGCATGTGCATCACGGAGGTGGTGGGCTCGGCACCCTTGATCATGTCGAGCGCAATGTTGGCGGCCATGTGGCCTTCTTCGCGCAGGGGCTGGCGGACGGTCGTGAGCGCGGGGACGCAGCGCGTCGCAATCTCGTGATCGTCGAAGCCGACGACAGAAATGTCCGCCGGAACGGATAGGCCTGCCTCGTTGAGTGCGGTGATGACGCCAGCCGCGATACGGTCCGATCCGCAGAGCACGCCATCGAAAGCAATCTCGCGCGCGAGGATCTGGTGCATGGCCTGATAGCCGTCTCCGTTGTTCCAGCCGGTATAGATAACGTTTGCGTCTGGGAGGTCTTCGCCCAAGACGGCGCGGTAGCCGCGCAGGCGGTCGACAACGGCGGGGTTGTCTTGCGGTCCCAACACGGCGACGATATCTTTGCGCCCTCGCTCCTTCATAGCGAGCGCTGCAAAGCGTCCGCCCTCTTCGTCGTCAGAGTAGACCGTCGAGAACACATCGCGATAGGGGTGGCCCTCGAGCTGGCCGCACAACACGGTGGGTACGCCCAGCTCGCACAGTACCTCGAGCAGCTCGCTGCCCTTGTAGGGGGAGACGTCGATCACGGCGTCGAACGAGCGGCGCTCAAAGTACTCGCGTGCGCGGTTGCGCTCATGCGTAGAAGACGCCTGCAAGATAACGGGCAGATAGGACGACTCCGACAGTTCCTCGGTAATGCCGCTCAAAAACTCGCTATAGGTGGGGTCGCTGAAGAGTTCACTCAGGGGCTCGGTCACGAGCACGGCGATGATTTCCGTGCGCCCGACAGCGAGCGCTCGGCCACGAGCGTTGGGGACAAAATTGACTTCCTTGGCCGCCGCGCGGACGCGCTTTTTGGTTTCCTCGCTAATGCGGGGCGAATCGTTGAGAGCGCGCGATGCCGTGGAGCGCGACACGCCGGCAGCTGCGGCAACCTCGGCAAGCGTAGGTGCGGTGCGAACTGGTTGGGTCATGGCGTCTCCTGGAAAATGCGGTCGATGTTGTCACTGATACGGGCTGGTGCGGATACAGCTTACTATAGTGCGTCTGAACAGCGTTCATGATATCCGGTGACCGGCGTCGTTTTGCAACCAAGCCGCAATCGAATACACCTCGTATGGGGGGAGATATCTGCGGGCGTGGCGGTTGCCTACGAGCTTAAGAACGATGTCTTGTGCTGTGTTTCGATACTCAGGGTGACATAAGTGTCGCGGTTGTACAACCGGTTGCACCGTTAACCCGGTCAAATCGACCGTTCAGCGGACAACCGGTTGCACAGCTTTTTGCATCGCCCGTAAGATAAGGACAACCGGTTGCACAAGAATCACTACGATGACGAAGGAGCATCACCATGGACGCCATTAACGATTGGGAAAACCAAGCGCTCACCCACAGGAACCGCCTGGCACCCCATGCGTACTTTATGGGCTACGAGACCGCCGATCTCGCTGCAACGTACAGCCGTGAGCTGTCGCGCGGGTTTGTCCAGCTGTCCGGCTCGTGGCAGTTCCGCCTCTTTGAGGGGCCTGCTGCCGTCTCTAACGAGGAGCTTTCCACGTACGAGCCCGAGTGGGATCACGTGGAGGTTCCGCACCTGTGGCAGGTGGACGGCTATGGCAACCTTGCCTATACCGACGAGGGTTTCCCGTTCCCGGTGGACCAGCCGTTCGTTCCCTCCGACGACCCCACGGGCGTCTACCAGCGCATCGTCAACCTTCCCGCCGTTCCTGCCGGCGCTCGCGAGATCATTCGCTTCGACGGCATCGAGAGCTATGGCGAGCTGTACGTCAACGGTCAGTATATCGGCATGACCAAGGGTTCGCGCCTGTCTGCCGAGTTCGACGTGACCGACGCGCTCGTCGAGGGCGACAACCTGTTTGCGGTCAAGGTCCTGCAGTACAGCGATGGCAGCTATATCGAGGACCAGGATATGTGGTGGGCCTCGGGCATCTTCCGCGATGTGTACCTTATGCAGCGTCCCGCCGCGCACCTGGTCGACTTTAGGTTCCGCACGCACCGCGAGGGCGATACCGCTCTGATCACGCTCGATACGGTGGCCGAGGGCGCAAGCCGCGTCGTGTATACGCTCAGCGATGGCGAGAACGTGGTGGCTACGGGCGAGTGCGTCGACGGCCATGCCGAGTGCAGCGTGACCGATGCCCACTTCTGGAATCCCGAGGACCCCTTCCTCTATGACCTTACGTTTGGGGTCTACGACGGTGACAAGGTGAGCGAGTACGTCCCGCATCGCCAGGGTCTTGCCGAGGTGACGGTCGAGGGCAATCATATCTACCTCAACGGCACTTACTTTAAGATGCATGGCGTCAACCGCCACGATCACGACGATCACAAGGGCCGCGCCGTGGGCCTCGATCGCATGCGCCGCGACCTGGAGCTCATGAAGCGGCACAACATCAACGCGGTGCGCACGTCCCACTACGCCAACGACCCGCGCTTCTACGAGCTGTGCGACGAGTACGGCATCATGCTGGTCGCCGAGACCGATATGGAGAGCCACGGCTTCGAGAATATCGGCAATATCGCCCTGGTCACCGACGACCCGGCATGGGAGCCGGCCTACGTCGACCGTGTTGAGCGCCTGGTGATGCAGGAGCGCAACCATGCGTGCATCATCATGTGGTCGATGGGCAACGAGAGCGGCTATGGCTGCAACATCCGCGCGATGTACGCCAAGGCTCACGAGCTCGACGGTCGTCCGGTCCATTACGAGGAGGACCGCAACGCCGACACCGTCGACGTCATCTCTACAATGTACTCCCGTGTGTCGCAGATGAACGACTTTGGTGAGCATCCGTTCCCCAAGCCGCGCATCAACTGCGAGTACGGCCACTCCATGGGTAATGGTCCCGGAGGCCTGTCCGAGTACCAGGAGGTCTTCGATCGCTGGGATTGCATCCAGGGCCAGTTCATTTGGGAATGGTGTGACCACGGTTTGGCTGCTGTGACCGAGGACGGCGTTGCCTACGATATGTATGGTGGCGACAACGGCGATTACCCCAACAACAGCAACTTCTGCATCGATGGCATGGTGTTCCCTTGGCAGCAGCCGAGCCCGGGCCTCACTGAGTATGGCCAGGTCATCTGCCCGGTTCGCATGGCTTATGATGCCGAGGCGGGCGAGCTGACTGTCACCAACAAGCGTTGGTTTACCACCCTCGAGGATGTCTGCCTGTCGGCCGAGACCCTGGTGGACGGCGACGTGGTCTGCCGCAAGACGCTCATGCCCGGTGCGGTTGCCCCCGGCGAGTCCGTCCAACTGCCACTGGTGATTCGCGAGGCCGCAGTGGGCGAGACCCTGCTGACCGTGCGCGCCTACACCATGGCCGCTCACGTCTGGTGCGAGCCGATGTTCCAACTGGGCGCAAGCCAGTTTGCCATCGCAAACCATCCGGCGCCGGCCATCGCGGCTCCCACTCGTCCTGAGCTTACGGTCGAGGAGACCGAGCAGGAGATTCGCATTCACTCCCTCAACGGCGAGCTGACCTTCAACAAGGTAAACGGCACCGTGAGCAAGTGGAAGGCATCCGGCCGTGACGTCATGGCCTCCGGTCCCCAGGTTGGTTTTTGGCATCCGCTCGTCGACAACCACGCCCAGGAGTACGACTCCCTGTGGAAGGACAACTTCATTGATGTAATGCAGACGTCTACCCGCAAGGTTTCTTGGAAGCAGGACGGCAATGCGGTCGTCGTTACCGTGAGCCAACGTATTGCTCCTCCCGTTCGCGCGTTCGGCATGTGCGTCGAGCTCGTCTACACCGTGCTTCCGAGCGGTCGCGTCGACCTCAAGGTTTCCGGCGAGCCCTACGGCGATTACTCGGATATCATCCCGCGCATCGGCATCTCCTTCGAGGTTCCCGGTTGCGATCGTGCCGTTGAGTGGTACGGTCACGGCCCGGGCGAGAACTATCCGGACTCGCTGCGCGCCAACCCGGTCGGCCATTACCGCACTACGGTCGACGACATGTTCACGCCGTATGTCATGCCCCAGGATTGTGCCAACCGCGAGGGTACCCGCTGGGTTGCCCTGCGCTCTAGCCACGGTGACGGCGTGCTGGTGACGCGTCCGGCCGACGCCGCTTCCAACCCGTTCTCGTTCTCGGCATGGCCCTATAGCTGCGAGGCCATCGATAACGCCAAGCACGTCTACGACCTTGTCAAGGGCGACACGGTTACGGTCAACATCAACGACCAGCTGCTCGGCCTTGGTTCGAACTCTTGGGGTTCCGAGGTGCTCGATTCCTATCGCACCCGTTTTGAGAGCTTCAGCTTTGAGGTGTCCCTGCGACCGCTGACGTCTGCCGATCTGGCTCAGGCGCTGGCACCCATTAAGGAGGCATAAGTCATGCATATCTTTAACTCGCGTGCCGATTTCGACGCCCAGATGAAGTCCGTCAAGAAGTGGATGCGTACCGGTCAGGCACTCGACGGCGTTTCTGAACTGCAGCACGATGTGGCGTACTCTATCGGCGACTCGCTGGTGTATTGGTGGGTGAACGCCCACGAGGCGGCTACTGCCGATCTGGTCGGTCACCGTCGCTACCATACCGTGCTCGCCCCGCTCGACGGCAATCTGACCGTTGAGGTGGCTTCCAAGGCCGATCTTACCTGTACGCGCGCCTACAGCGATATCGATGATCGCGAGCGCTTTGAGGGTACGGGGGAGACCGTGACGATTCCCACCGGCGGCGTTGCCGTCGTCGAAATTGACGAGGCCTACCGTGTCGTGGCCGATGCCGCGGATCCCCGCGTCGTGGTACTGCACGTGACAGTCGAAGGTTATTCCTTCCCCAACAAGTAGTATTCGTCCGCCTGGACGTTTGCTTCGCGCCGTTAAGGGGGATGGCTTTGTTGACTCCCTTTTCCCCATTCCCCTTAGCAGGTGCGCCGTCCGTGTTTGCACTTGCAGCCCGGACGGTTTTAGATGACATTTAACAGATGATTGGGAGGGCTTATGAGCTCTGAAAAACGAGGAACGATTGGTTCGTTCGCTCTGCTGGGCATGACGGTCGCCGCCGTGTTCGGTATCAAGAACATCATCAACAACAACGCGGCCATCGGCTTGGCGGCTGCGCCGTCGTTCTTCTTCGCCACGCTTTTGTACTTTGTCCCCTATACCCTGGTTACCGCCGAGTTCGTCGGCCTCAACAAGGACTCCGAGTCTGGCGTGTACGCATGGGTTAAGACCTCGATGGGTGGTCGCTGGGCGTTCCTGACGGCATTTAGCTACTGGTTCGTTAACCTGTTCTTCTTTGCGTCCGTCCTGCCCAACGTCATCATCTACGCGAGCTACGTGTTCTTTGGTGCCAACGCCGAGCTTTCGCAGCTGTGGATCACCATTATCGAGATCGTCGTCTTTGCTATCGCCACGTGGGTTTCGACCAAGGGCGCTAAGTGGATCGGCTCCATTTCCTCCTTCGGTTCGACCGCGGCTCTCGGCCTGACCGCCGTGTTCATCCTGCTGTCCCTGGCTGCTGCCTTTGGCGGCGTTGAGTTCGCTACGGCTCCTACTCCCGCTAACATGGCTCCCGACATGAGCAACTTCGCAACTGCGTGGGGCTTCTTCGGTACGCTTGCCTGGATCATCCAGGGCGTTGGCGGCGCTGAGTCTGTCGGCGTGTTCCTCAACGACCTCAAGGGCGGCGTCAAGGCCTTCGTGCGCACCGTCGTTATCGCCGGCCTGACCATCGGCCTTCTGTATGCAGGCGCTTCGCTGCTGGTTAACCTGTTCATTCCCGAGGGCAGCGTTGCCATCTCCACCGGCATCTTCGACGTATTCGGCGCTGTCTTTGCCCACTTTGGCATTCCCATGGAAGTGTCCACGCGCGTCATCGGCTTGATCCTTCTCGCTGCCACGCTGGGCTCCCTCATGATGTGGACCTCGGCTCCCATCAAGGTGTTCTTCACCGAGATCCCCAAGGGCGTTTTTGGTAGCAAGATCGTCGAGCTTAACGAGCATGGCATTCCCGCCCGCGCTGCTTGGCTGCAGTTCGCTATCGTCGTCCCCATCCTGATCATCCCGGCCCTGGGCTCCGGCAACCTCGACGACCTGCTCATGATCGTCACTAACATGACGGCTGCCACTGCTCTGCTCCCGCCGCTGCTGATCCTGCTTGCCTACTTTATGTTGCGCAAGAACTTCGACGCCGCTCCCCGTGACTTCCGCATGGGCTCGCGCAGCTTTGGCCTGGTCGTTGCCGCATTCCTGCTTGTGGTCTTCTGCTTCGTGCTTATCTGCGGCACCATTCCGCTCGATCAGCCGCTGTGGCTGACGCTGGTCTACAACGTTGGCGGTGTGGTTGTCTTCCTGGGCCTTGCCGTGATGTGGTACAACCGCTATATCAACCGCCTGCGCGAGACCGATCCCGAAGCCGCCGAGAGCGAGCTGCGCCCCTCCGTCCTCGACATGATGGAGTAGCGGCTAGGATTAATCTACGGCTGTGGAATAAATCGATTCCCTTTCCTAAGGAGGGGCCTTACGAGGCCCCTCCTTTTGTGTTTTGGGGCATGGTTTTGGACCTTGTGGTCAAAAAATGCCAAATATGAGTACTGTTGCAAAAGAGGTGTCATATCTATCGGCCGGTTTTGAGCAAAAATGGACTCAAAATCAATTTATCTAACCCCCTTTAAATGGCGTTTGACGGCTTTCAACCTCTTCGAATCGCTCAAAGTAGGCAATTTGCTCTCGATTTTGCTGCTACTAAATTGGTGACAGTACTCATATTTGCCACTTTTTGACCACGGGGTATCCGGAGGGGCTCTCGACAAGCATCTAACGCTACAATAACTACCACGTGGCTGGGTTTTGCCGGCCGAATGTGCGATGTCGTGGGAGGGGACATGGTCGAGTTTACAAAGACGATTAAAGATCCGTTGGGACTACATGCCCGCCCGGTTGCGTTGCTCTATGACATTATCGCCAAGCATCGTAGTGACGTGTCGGTCAGCATCGGTGATCGCCATACCGACGGTCGCGACGTTATGGGCCTCATGGCTCTCTACGGCGAGTGTGGCGAGGACATTATCTTCCGCGTTTCGGGCGTGGATGAGGCCTCGTGCGTCACGTCGATCAGAAACCTCTCGCTCTAAGCATGATAGGGCGCGGTAAAGGATGGTCCTTTGCCGCGCCTTTTTGTTTCGTATAGGAAACTTTTTCGAAATCTGAATGGGGACCCTTTCCAAAAAGTTAACAACGTGCTAGTTTACTATAGCGAACATAGACGTGGTTAACTTTTATCACGTCGATGTTGAGGACGAACTGACGTTAGGAGCAACTCATGTCTTGCGGACCGCAGATGCCGGCCATGCCGCTTTCGATGGTAAAAGCGGGCGAAACCGTGCGCGTGTCTCGTGTAAAGGGCAATGAGGACATGAAACACCACCTCAAGGACCTCGGCTTTGTCGAGGGCAACGAAATCCACGTGGTGAGCTCGAGTGGCGCCAATATCATCGTCACGGTGCTGGGCGCGCGCTTTGGCATCGATTCCAAGGTGGCCATGCACATCATGACCGTCGGTTAGTCTGCAGCATTTCATAAAAACCGAAAGGGGGACAAGAGGATGAAGACGTTGGGTGACGTTAAGGTGGGCGAGAGCTCCACCATCGTCAAGCTTCACGGTGAGGGTGCGCTTCGCCGCCACCTTATGGACCTGGGGCTCATCAAGGGCACTTCGTTCAAGGTCGTGAAGGTCGCACCGCTCGGTGATCCGGTCGAGATCAACGTGCGCGGCTATGAGCTTTCCATCCGCAAGGAGGAGGCGGCCGTCGTCGAGGTCCAGTAAGGGCTCGCGGCGTATATTTCTGCAGATAAAGTTAGGTATTTCTAACTTAATGCAGCAACTTTGAAGCACATTATCCAGCCCGTGCGGAGAAAGCAGCGCGGGCACACAAGGAAGAAGGATTGAATGGCGGATTCTCAGATCCATGTCGCACTGGCGGGTAACCCCAACTGCGGCAAGACCACGCTTTTCAACCTGATCACCGGCGCCAACGGCTACGTTGGCAACTGGCCCGGCGTCACGGTTGAGAAAAAGGAAGCCAAGCTCCTAAGCGACAAGAACGTTACCATCACAGACCTCCCTGGCATCTACTCGCTTTCCCCCTACAGCCCCGAGGAGCAGTGCTCGCGCGATTACCTCATGAGCGGCGAGCCCGATGTTGTCGTTCAGGTCGTCGATGCCACCAACCTCGAGCGTAACCTGTACCTGGCGCTTCAGGTTATCGAGACCGGCCTGCCCGTGGTCGTTGCCCTCAACATGGCCGACCTGGTCGAGAAGAACGGCGATAAGATCGACACGGACAAGCTTTCCAAGAAGCTCGGTTGCCCGGTCATGATGATCTCGGCTCTTAAGAACAAGGGCATCAAGGAACTCTTCGAGCAGGTCAAGAAGTCCGCTGCTTCTAAGGGCCAGGTGCCGGAGCACAAGTTCGATTCCTCCATCGAGGACGTTCTGGACCACATCGAGAATAACCTGCCTGCGAGCGTTCCCGCCAACAAGCGTCGCTACTACGCGGTCAAACTGTTTGAGCGCGACGCGGACGCCTGCAAGCTCATCAACCTCACCAAGGAGAAGGCTGCTCGCGTGGAGGAGCTGGTCGCCCAGTGCGAGCAGGACTGCGACGACGATGCCGAGTCCATCATCACCGGCGAGCGCTATGGCGTCATCGCGCACATCATCGACGAGTGCCTCACCAAGGCTCCGGCCAAGATGAGCACCTCCGAGAAGATCGACCGCGTGGTTACCAACCGTATCCTGGGCTTGCCGATCTTTGTGGTCATCATGTTCTGCGTGTACTACATCGCCGTTTCCACCCTGGGCGGAACGGTGACCGACTTCACCAACGATCAGCTCTTTGGCACCGACGGTTGGTATGTGCTCGGTCAGGGCCGCGATGCTTACGATGAGGCTGTCGAGGCCGCGGGTGACGACGCCGACTCGGTCGACCCGGCACAGTACGGCCCCTATGTCCCGGGTATCACCACCATGGTGCACGACGCCCTCGTGGCGGGTGGCACCGAGGACGGTGGCCTGGTCGATTCGCTGGTCTGCGACGGTATCGTTGGCGGCCTGGGCGCCATCTTCGGCTTTGTGCCGCAGATGTTCCTGCTGTTCGTGATGCTGTCCTTCCTGGAGGACTGCGGCTACATGGCCCGCGTCGCCTTTATCATGGACCGCGTGTTCCGCCGCTTTGGCCTGTCCGGTAAGTCGTTCATCCCCATGCTCGTGTCCTCAGGCTGCGGCGTCCCCGGCGTCATGGCCACCAAGACCATCGAGAACGAGAAGGACCGCCGCATGACGGTCATGACCACCACGTTCATCCCCTGCGGCGCCAAGCTGCCGATCATCGCCCTGCTCATGGGCTCCATCATTGGCGATTCTTCCACCACGGCCGCATGGATCAGCCCGCTTTTCTACTTCCTGGGCGTCTTTGCCGTCATCGCCTCGGGCCTCATGCTCAAGAAGACCAAGCTCTTCGCCGGCCGTCCGACCCCGTTTGTCATGGAGCTTCCTGCCTACCACTTCCCGGCGATCCGTTCCTGGGCGCTGCACGTGTGGGAGCGCTGCTGGGCCTTTATCAAGAAGGCCGGCACGGTCATCTTTGCGTCCACCGTCGTCGTTTGGTTCCTCTCCAACTTTGGTAGCTATAACGGTTCCTTTGGCTTCCTGCCTGCGATGGACGGCATCCCCGAGGAGTTTATGGACTACTCCGTGCTTGCCATGCTGGGCAACCTGGTCGCTTGGATCTTCGCCCCGCTCGGCTTTAGCACCTGGCAGGCCACCGCGCTGACTGTCTCTGGCCTCGTCGCCAAGGAGAACGTCGTCGCCACCGCCGGCTCGCTGCTGTCCGTCGCCGACGCGGGCGAGACCGACCCGAGCCTGTGGACCGCGTTTGCCGGCATGTTCCCCACCATGGGCGCTTGCGTTGCCTTCGGCGCCTTCAACCTGCTGTGCGCTCCGTGCTTTGCCGCCATTGGCACCATCCGCAACCAGATGGATTCCGGCAAGTGGACTGCGATCGCCATCGGCTACGAGTGCGCCTTTGCCTGGGTGATCGGCCTGTTCATCAACCAGTTCTACAACCTGCTTGTTCTTGGGCAGTTTGGTATCTGGACGATTGTGGCCATCGTGCTGCTGGTTGCGATGCTCTTCCAGATCTTCCGTCCCATGCCCAAGCATGCATGGACCGACGAGGACGAGACCAACACTGCTTCCGCCGCAGTTTCCGCTTAAGTCCAAATAAGGATTAACCCCTTTCACGAGCCCGGGTGTCCCAGCGACACTCGGGCTTTTTGGTGGGGGAGATGTGACGTTTCCGCAGATAAAACCGACCAATATAAATCTGTCCCTTATTGGTAGGTGGAGGATGGGGTAAAGTAAGTTGTGGTTAACTAGAGGAGGCTTGCTATGGCACCTATCGATATTGTTGTACTGGCTGTAATCGGTATTGCGTTTGTCGCCGTGTGCGTGCGCATCTACCGCAAGGGCACCTGCGCCGACTGCGCTCAGGGTGGCGTTTGCACCGGGCATTGCTCCAACAAAAAGACCTGTGCCGCGCTTAAGGGCGTAGACAAAGTGGCCGAAGACTTGAGCCGCGGTATTCATTAGCCGACCGGCGTTTGGGTATGTTTGACTGCGGATGCGGCAGTTGCTGATACGATAAGTACGTCTGCAAGTG
>ULUV01051100.1_pt1 | contig 14871 bp, 9 predicted proteins | sample 1958921 | NCBI WGS metagenome assembly ULUV01 (sample SAMEA4835772, study PRJEB28245) | human gut metagenome | biome: gut microbiome; material: fecal sample | place: Denmark | collected 2008
ACTTAACTGGATATGGAACTATTTCACTTACGACCAGTCCATGCGTATGATTGTCTATGCCCGGAAAGCAAAGGAGATTCGTGACAGGGAGGTCGTTGAAGCGACTACCCACTTAGGAAAAGACCTGCTGCACGAACCGCAACAAAGCGGACAGGAAAAAGCATAATGTCGTCTTATGCGGCACACCGTTCTGTTTCTGAACGGTAAATTCGTACAGGGTGTTCGATTTCGGACACCCTTTCTTTTGGGCTACATTCTCTATTTCAGTAGTTTATGATTCTGGCACGGATTTGGTATATATAAGTTCCGAATGAATATAATACATGATAAAATCATAAACAATCAGATATGGACAGAGAAATTCCTAAGGAAGTTCGTCAGAAAGAACGTAATAAGAAAATCATTCGTTATTCGGCCATAGGGGTGGCAGGAGTTATTGTTGTCAGTGTACTCATCTCTTTGATGAGAGTGGGAGTAGAAGAAAAAGATCTTGTGTTCTCTACAGTCGACAAAGGAGTGATCGAAGTCAGTGTCAGCGCGTCGGGAAAGGTGGTTCCTGCTTTTGAAGAGATAATCAATTCGCCTATTAACTCCCGTATCCTTGAAATCTATAAAAAAGGAGGCGATAGCGTGGAGATAGGCACTCCGATTTTGAAACTCGATCTTCAAAGTACGGAAACACAATACCAGAAACTGTTGGATGAAGAACAAATGCGTCGTTATAAACTTGACCAGCTTCGTGTCAACAGCCAGACCAAACTTTCCGATATGGCGATGCAGATCAAGGTTTCAGCCATGAAACTTAGCCGGATGAAGGTGGAACTGCGGAACGAACATTATTTGGACAGTCTCGGGGCAGGAACAACGGATAAAGTCCGTCAGGCGGAACTAAGCTATAATGTTGCCCAGCTCGAATACGAACAACTTCAACAGCAGTTTAAAAATGAACAGGAAGTGGCCGCCGCAGAGTTGAAGGTGCAGGAACTTGATTTCAATATCTTCCGTAAGAGTCTGGCGGAGATGAAGCGTACGTTTGAGGATGCGCAAATACGTTCTCCCCGAAAAGCTATCCTTACCTTTATTAATAATCAGATTGGTGCACAGATTTCGCAGGGCGAACAAGTGGCAGTCATCTCCGATTTGAGTCATTTCAAAGTGGAAGGCGAGATTGCCGATACGTACGGCGACCGTGTGTCGGCAGGGGGAAAAGCGATTGTGAAAATCGGCAGTGATAAATTGGAAGGAACTGTCAGCAGTGTGACACCGCTTTCCAAGAATGGGGTGATCTCTTTCAGCGTACAGTTGAAGGAGGATAACCACCGCCGTCTGCGTTCCGGATTGAAGACGGATGTCTATGTGATGAATGCCGTGAAAGAAGATGTGATGCGTATTGCCAATGGCTCTTTCTATGTGGGACGCGGTGAATATGAACTGTTTGTCTGCGATTCGGATAGCGAACTGGTCAAACGTAAAGTACAGTTGGGCGATTCCAACTTTGAATATGTAGAAGTGCTGAGCGGGTTGAGACCGGGCGACAGGGTAGTGGTGAGCGATATGAACTCCTATAAAAACAAGAATAAACTGAAACTAAAATAAGGTAGAAGATATGGTTGTCAGGGTATATTTGAAACAAGCGTGGAACTTAATGAAGCAGAATCCGCTTTTCAGCACGCTCTATATTGTAGGAACAGGGATTTCTATCGTTATGACAATGGTAATAGCTATTGTGTATTATGTGCGGTTGGCTCCTGTTTATCCGGAGACGAACAGGATGCGTACATTGGTGGTGAAATCCGCTAAAATGACAAACGATGAGAGTACTCATTCTTCCAATATCAGTTATGCAATGTTGAAAGACTGGTTCTACTCGTTGGAAAGTGCGGAAGTAAGTACCGGAGTGTCTGGTACAAGTTATGCCCGGGTGACAAACGACAAAGAAGAAATTCCGACTTATGCAAGGTATACGGACGAGAACTTTTTCCGTGTCTTTCCTTTGGTCTTTCTGGAGGGGAAGCCATTTACTGAGGCCGATCGCCGTAGCGGTATTCATAATGTAGTACTGACAGATAGTTATGCACAGCAGCTTTTCGGAACAACTAAGGGAGTGGTCGGTAAAAACTTCTTAATGGATTATACCAATGTAAAAGTGGTGGGTGTTGTGAAAAGTGGCAGTTTTCTTACACCGGACTCGTATGCCCAAGTTTATCTTCCTTATAGTTGTCGCGATGGCTATGATGATGAAAGAAGCCATTGGGCGTTGGGAGGTTATCGTGTCTACATTTTGATGAAGGAATCGAAAAGTGTCACAGATGTACAAGATGAAGTACTGGAACTTGTCCGTAAATTTAATGTATCGGATATGGGTGACGGGTGGAAGCTGGATTTAGTGGGACAACCCGAACTTTATTGGCATAGCACTTTCCGCCTCAGGAATAATGTCGATGTCGACTGGGGCAGGGTGATATGGATGTTTGTAGGTATCTTTATGGTATTACTTTTTGTTCCCGCTTTCAATTTGAGCGGCATGATTTCTGCCCGTATGGAACGCCAGTTACCGGATTTGGGTATACGTAAGGCGTTTGGTGCTTCCCGCAGGCGGTTATTGGTACAGATTATCTGGGAAAATCTACTCCTTACAGGCTTGGGAACTCTTCTCGGATTGGTAATAGCTTGGATTGTACTTGCTTTGTCGGGATATGAGATATTCAGTTTATTCGAAGTCTTTCCTAAGTTTCCTCCTAAAGGAGTGAATTTGGGAATGGGAATTGATATGTTTTTTGCTCCGTTAATCTTTGTGGCAGCGGCTCTGTTCTGTTTATTACTGAATCTGATATCAGCGTTAATACCCGCATGGAATGCATTACGCCATCCGATAGTTGAATCTTTGAATGAGCAGAAATAGGGTTATCACCTTATATATAATAGAATTAGATCATTATGTTGAAACTGATACTGAAAAATCTTTGGGCACGGCGAGTCCGGAATGCGTGGTTGCTTGCCGAACTGATACTGGTCACTGTTCTGACCTGGTATATCACTGATCCTCTCTTTGTGTTAAGTTATAATCAGACGTTGCCTTTAGGATACGAACCGGACGGGTTGCTGATTGCTCCTATCCGCAGTTTGCCTTCCACTGCTCCTGATTATAATAAGGAAGAAGCGGATTCTCTTCATACAATGGAAAATATGCATCGTATGTTACGTAAGTTGCGTGATTATCCCGGTGTACAGAATGCTGCTCCTTTGGTGACTTTTGCTTTTCCGGGTTCGGGAGGGAGTTCGTATAATACTTATGCATACGATACATTGGCAATACCGGCGTCCATATCCTACTTTATACCCCATACCGGATTCTTTGAGACTTTTGGTTTCAAAACCTTTGAAGGAAAGACATTGGGAGAATTGGACAATATGGATTATCAGAGAAATGATCTTGTTGTATCTGCTGATTTGTTGCAGATCCTTCCGAAGGTCGGCCGATTGACCGGAAAACGACTGTTTTATAATAGCGATGACGATGAGAAGGATACAACTTTTTTCTCAATAAAAGGAGTCGTGGAGAAAGTGCGTTCCCGTAATTATGAACAAGGTATGTATTCTTTCTTTGAACCGCAATTGAATGTTCGTTCGAAAGAAGTATGGAACGGGGGATCTTTTTTGATTCGTCTGCAACCGGATGTGTCCGAGCAACGTTTTCTGCATGACTTCCGTACTTGGGCATACAGTAATCTGAAAGCCGGTAATCTTTATATACGGGAGGTCTCTACTTACAAGGAACAATTGGATTACTTGGAATATGGCTCCGGTGTTACCAATAAATACCGGATGAATATAATATTAGCGGTTTTCTTTCTTATTAATCTGGCGTTAGGAGTCACCGGTGCTTTCTGGCTCCAAACTCGTAGCCGCCGTGAAGAAGTGGGAATTATGTTGAGCTATGGGGCAGCACCGGGTAATATATGCAGGCTATTAATGGGAGAAGCTGCTATATTGGCTTCGTTTGCCTGGTTGGTGGGGTGTCTGATTTATTTGCAGTATGGACTGGCAGAAGGCAACTGGTATGAACAGGGCTATGTCGTGCCTTCACTTTGGATTAACAATTTCTGGCTGCATTATATAGTAGTGTCACTTATAGTTTATATCATTATTATCGTTGTGGTGTTGCTCGGAGTCTTTATTCCGGCTTACAAGATAAGCAGGATTCCTCCCACCGAAGCCTTGCGTGATGAATAAATGATGAAAGATACGACCGGAAAAAGAGAAAGACAGATTATAATAATAACGATTTTAATACTTACGACTGTGATTAAATTAGTTGACATTAATAAGATTTATCGCACCAATGAGATTGAGACGGTAGCGTTGGAGGATGTAAACCTTACAGTGAATAAAGGAGAGTTCCTGAGCATTATGGGGCCGTCAGGTTGTGGTAAATCCACTTTATTGAACATTATGGGGCTATTGGATACACCAACCGGTGGAAGTATAGAAGTAGCCGGAACAAGAATTGAAAGCATGAAAGATAAGGAACTTGCCGCTTTCCGTAATAAGAAACTGGGATTTGTGTTTCAGTCCTTCCACCTGATAAATTCGCTCAATGTGCTGGATAATGTTGAGTTGCCTTTACTTTATCGTCGTATGAGTAGCAGTGAACGCAAGCGGTTGGCACAGGACGTTTTGGCAAAGGTGGGGTTAAGTCACCGGATGCGTCATTTCCCGTCTCAGCTCTCCGGTGGTCAGTGCCAGCGTGTTGCTGTTGCCCGTGCGATTATCGGCAATCCGGAGATTATCCTTGCTGACGAGCCGACCGGTAACCTGGACTCCAGAATGGGAGCGGAAGTTATGGAACTGCTTCACCGGTTGAATAAGGAAGACGGACGGACGATTGTTATGGTGACGCATAATGAAGAACAGGCAAAACAGACTTCGCGGACAGTTCGTTTCTTTGACGGGCATCAAGTGCAGTAAAAAGTTAAGGCTATTTGCATTGTTTTCAATATAATAACTTATCTTTGTGCGAATAATATTGAAAGAGGTGCAGATCTTTTGCTTATGAAACAACGATATTTCTGTGTGTTTGTAGTTCTGTTTATTGCCGTTCTTTGTCAAGCGGCAGCATCGGAGCGTACATACAATGTGCTTTTTATCCAATCGTATACTTCGCAGACTCCTTGGCATCGCGATTTGAACCAAGGTTTGGTGAAAGGCTTTAAAGATAATGGATTGAAAGTGAATATAACGACTGAATATCTGGATGCGGATTTTTGGGCATTCAGATCTGAGAAAGTCATTATGCGTCGTTTCTGTGAGCGTGCCCGTGACAGGGAAACCGATTTGATTGTGACATCCAGTGATGAGGCTTTCTATACGCTCTTTGCGTGTGGAGACTCGTTGCCCTTGCAAATACCGGTTGTATTTTTTTGTATTAAGTATCCGGATGAGAAGCTGTTTGCCGCTCATCCCAATGTCTGCGGATATACGGTCAATCCTGATTTTGATATTATTTTGCGGGAGGCACAGCGACTGTTTCCCAAACGCAAAGAGGTTATTTGTGTGATTGATAATAGTTTTCTGAGTAACAAGGGACTGGAGGATTTTCAGGAGGAATGGGAAGTCTTTCAGAAAGATAATCCCGATTATGACATGAAGATATATAACACACAAAATCAGACAACCAGCCATATTATTTCTGCTATTTGCTATCCGCGTAATAGTTACGGACGTGTGGTAATTGCTCCCAAATGGTCTCCTTTTCTTTCTTTTGTAGGCAAGAACTCGAAAGCCCCTGTTTTTGCTACACAGAATGTTGGTTTGACCAACGGAGTGTTCGGTGCTTATGATTGCGATGCCTATACTTCGGCAATGCAGGCCGCACAGAGAGCTTCTTCCGTGTTAAAAGGAACATCTCCCAAAGACGTCGGGGTTACTGAGATTCCGCAAGGGTTTATATATGACTACAAGCAACTGGAATTTTTTCATGTCAATCCTGACAAGATAGGCTCGAAAGGAACTGTTGTCAATGAACCCTATTGGGAGAAATATAAACTCTTATTTATTCTTCTTTATCCGTCTATTTTGGCATTATTGATTGCGTCTATCGTATGGTTGATGCGTGTTAATCGTCGTGAGGCCAAACGGAGGGTACAGGCGCAGACCCGTTTGTTGGTACAGAATAAAATGGTGGAACAACGCAATGAGTTTGACAATGTCTTCCATTCCATTCGCGACGGTGTCATTACATATGATACCGATTTACATATCCATTTCACCAACCGTTCCCTGTTGCAAATGCTACATTTGCCGTTCGATATAGGCGGACGTGTGTATGAAGGAATGATGGCGGGAAGCATTTTCAAGATTTATCATAATGGTCAGGATATCCTCCATAAAATGTTGAAGGAAGTAGCAAAGACCGGAAAGAGTGTTATGATACCGCAAGGTGCCTTTATGAAAGAAGTACATAGTGACAAATATTTCCCCGTATCGGGAGAAATCGTGCCTATCTTTTCAAGGGAAGAAATTACCGGTATGGCTCTTTCTGCACGTAATATATCGGATGAAGAGATGCAGAAGCGTTTCTTCGACATGGCAGTGGACGAGAGCGCTATTTATCCGTGGCAGTTTGATATGGAAACAAATTGCTTTATTTTTCCGCAAGGCTTTCTGGTGAGGCTCGGTTATGATGAAGCTGTTACTACCATTTCTCGCGAAGAAATGGATCGTACGATTCATCCGGATGATATAAAAGAAATACGTGTTCTTTTTGACAAGGCCTTGTCGGGTGAAGAAGAAAGCACACGTTTGAACTTCCGCCAGCGTAATGTGAAAGGCGAATATGAGTGGTGGGAATACCGTTCTTCTATTGTTACCGGCTTGACGCAGGATTCTCTCTATAATATATTAGGTGTATGTCAGAGTATCCAGCGGTATAAGACTGCTGAGCAAGAGATGCGGGAGGCACGTGATAAGGCGCTTCAGGCGGATAAATTGAAGTCGGCCTTCCTTGCCAATATGAGCCACGAAATCCGCACTCCGCTGAATGCTATCGTCGGTTTCTCCGATTTGTTGAGTGATACGAGTAACTTTACCGAAGAAGAGGTGACGCAGTTTATTGCCACAATCAACAAGAACTGCGGATTGTTACTGGCTTTGATTAACGATATTCTCGATTTGTCGCGCATCGAATCGGGAACAATGGAATTTATGTTTGCGGAACATAACCTGCCTTTATTGCTCAAAACTGTCCATGATTCGCAGCGCCTGAATATGCCTGCGGGCGTAGAACTGGTACTGCGTATGCCTGCGGGCGACAAGAAATATCTTACGACAGATAATGTCCGCCTGCAACAGGTAGTCAATAACCTTATTAATAACGCTGCCAAGTTCACCGGTAGCGGCTTTATCACTTTCGGTTATGAAGAAGATGAAGAACCGGGTTATACCCGGATTTTCGTAGAAGATACGGGAGTCGGCATTTCGGAAGAAGGTATCCGCCATATCTTCGAGCGGTTCTATAAGGTCGATAACTTTACGCAGGGGGCAGGTTTGGGATTGAGTATTTGCCAGACTATTGTCGAACGTCTGAAAGGAACTATCAGTGTCACTTCCGAAGTAGGCAAAGGCACCCGCTTTACGGTACGTCTTCCTAACTACTGCGAATAGACACCCGTACCTGCTACAAACAATACTAAAACGGCTGCATACATAATCGAACGTTCATTTTTGAGCATAGTGTCCGAAAATGAACACTGTTCTTATTCTTTAATTGATTGAAAATAAATACCTTATTCTTTTGGCACATCGTTTGAACCTCCTTAGGTGAAAAATATAGTGCGTAATGAAAAAGAAAAGTATATTGTTTGCTCTTGCTGCTGTTTGCCTGCCTGTGGTATTATCGGCACAGCAGGAAAGGAAGATAACCTTGAATGAAGCTATTGCTATGGCACGCGTGCAATCCGTAGATGCCGCCGTTGCCCTGAATGAATTGAAAACTGCCTATTGGGAATATCGTACCTTCCGTGCCGATCTTTTGCCGGAAGTCAACCTGACCGGTACATTGCCTAATTACAACAAGTCTTATGGCTCCTATCAGAATGCAGACGGTTCATACAACTTTGTCCGTAACAGTGCTTTGGGACTTTCCGGCGACCTTTCCATTGACCAGAACATCTGGCTTACCGGCGGTAAACTTTCATTGGTGTCTTCGCTCGACTATATGAAGCAGTTGGGCTCCGGAGGCGACCGTCACTTCATGTCTGTTCCCATTACGCTGAAACTCACGCAACCGATTCTTGGCGTAAACAACGTGAAATGGAACAGGCGCATTGAACCGGTACGTTATGCGGAAGCAAAAGCTGCTTTTATCACCGCTACCGAAGAAGTAACCATGCGGGCAATCACCTATTATTTTAATCTCCTGCTGGCCGAAGAAAACTTGGGGACAGCCAGGCAAAACCTCTCCAATGCCGACCACCTCTACAAAGTAGCACTTGCTAAACGTGAAATGGGGCAGATCTCCGAAAACGAACTCTTGCAACTGAAACTTTCCGCCTTGAATGCAAAAGCTTCTTTGACGGAGGCCGAAAGTGACCTCAATGCCAAGATGTTCCAGCTTCGCGCCTTTTTGGGAGTGGGAGAGGATGAAAATCTGCGTCCCGTCATTCCCGAAACTGTGGACGGAACGAAAATGGAATACAATCAAGTGTTGAGCAAAGCTTTAGAACGTAACTCATTTGCTCAGAACATTCGTCGCCGACAGTTGGAAGCTGATTATGAAGTGGCCACGGCACGCGGTAACCTGCGTAGCATCGATCTGTTTGCAAGTGTGGGGTATACCGGAGAGAATCGTGATTTCCCTGCTGTTTACAAGAATTTGCAGGATAACCAAATTGTGCAGGTCGGCGTTAAGATTCCTATTCTGGACTGGGGAAAACGCCGGGGTAAAGTTCGGGTTGCCAAGAGCAACCGTGAAGTGGTGCTTTCCAGAATCCGTCAGGAACAGATAAACTTCAATCAGAACATTTTCCTGTTAGTGGAGAATTTCAATAATCAGGCGCAGCAGTTAGCTATTGCAAAGGAAGCTGATCTCATAGCGCAGCAACGTTACAAGACCAGTATTGAAACCTTTCTGATTGGCAAGATTAATACGCTGGACCTGAACGACGCTCAAAGTTCCAAAGATGCGGCGCGTCAGAAGCACATTTCCGAGCTCTATTATTATTGGTATTATTTTTATCAGATTCGTAGCCTGACGCTTTGGGATTTCCGTACCAATACCGAACTGGAAGCCGATTTTGATGAAATAGTGCGACAATAAAAAAGGAAAGGTCCATAAAGACAGTATTTTTTTGTAGATTTGCATCATCACAGTAATAGAAAAGGAAGCTCTGATAGAATATAGAATAAGGAATACGAACTATGATTCTGATAATTGACGATGATAGCGCGGTACGTTCTTCGCTTAGTTTTATGTTGAAGCGTGCGGGATACGAAGCACAGGTAGTTCCCGGTCCCCGGGAAGCTATCGAGGTAGTGCGTACGGTAGCTCCGGATTTGATACTTATGGATATGAACTTCACTCTCTCAACGACAGGTGAAGAAGGTTTGACTCTGCTCAAACAAGTGAAAGTGTTCCGTCCCGACACTCCGGTGATACTGATGACCGCTTGGGGGAGTATCCAACTTGCCGTGCAGGGAATGCAGGCAGGAGCTTTTGACTTTATTCCCAAACCGTGGAACAACGCTGCCCTGCTGCAACGTATCGAGACGGCCTTGGAACTTTCCACTGCTCCTAAAGAAACAACGCAGGAACAGAACGACGCATTCAATCGTAATCATATCATCGGTCGTAGCCAAGGCTTGACGGACGTATTGAATACCATTGCCCGCATTGCAAAGACCAACGCCTCCGTATTAATAACAGGCGAAAGCGGTACAGGTAAGGAACTGATAGCCGAAGCGATCCATATTAACAGCCAGCGTGCTAAGCATCCTTTTGTAAAAGTAAACCTCGGAGGAATTTCCCAAAGCCTGTTTGAAAGTGAAATGTTCGGGCACAAGAAAGGAGCTTTTACCGACGCTTCCGCCGACCGTACCGGACGTTTCGAAATGGCAGACAAGGGAACGATCTTCCTTGATGAAATAGGCGACCTCGACCTTTCCTGTCAGGTGAAGCTTCTGCGTGTATTGCAGGATCAGACCTTCGAAGTGCTCGGCGACAGTCGTCCCCGCAAAACGGACATCCGTGTAGTTTCCGCCACCAATGCCGATTTGCGCAAAATGGTGAATGAACGTACTTTCCGTGAAGACTTGTTCTATCGTATCAATCTGATAACCGTTAAACTACCCGCTTTGCGCGAACGCCGTGAGGACATCCCTTTGCTGGTGCGTCACTTCGCTGACCGTCAGGCAGAGACGAACGGATTGCCTCGCACGGAATTTTCCGCTGATGCCATGCAATTCTTGAGTCGCCTGCCTTATCCGGGAAATATCCGCGAATTGAAGAACTTGGTGGAACGTACGATACTTGTCAGTGGCAAGCCTACTCTCGACGCATCCGATTTCGACGCCCAGTATATCCGCCATAACGATCAGAAAGCAGCCGAAAGTACTTCTTTTATCGGCATGACTTTGGACGAAATAGAGCGTCAGACCATACTTCAGGCTTTAGAACGGCATAAAGGTAACCTGAGTCAGGTAGCTATGGCATTAGGTATCAGTCGTGCCGCCCTTTACCGGAGGCTTGAAAAGCATAATATAAATTATACGTTATAATAGCTTGTATATTGTGGCTCTGTCTGATGATGCAGACAGATAATTACCAGTGAATCATATAACTTAAAACTATTTGTCCGTGCGAATCAAAGGCTTCTTTTACATATTCGTCATCTTGTTGCTGATTTTGGGAATTGGCTTGCTTTGCCTTTCCGGCCAGTTACGTCCGGCTTTCTTTTATGTAGGAGAGGGGCTGATCCTGTTCATCTTGGTCTATCTGGTTTTCTTTTATCGTAAGATAGTGAAACCTTTGAACACGATTGGAAGCGGTATGGAATTGTTACGCGAGCAGGATTTCAGTAGTCGACTGAGCCGGGTGGGGCAGTACGAAGCCGACCGTATCGTGAATATCTTCAACCGCATGATGGAACAACTCAAGAACGAACGCCTCCGTCTGCGCGAACAGAATCATTTTCTCGATTTGATGATTAAGGCTTCTCCTATGGGAGTTATCATCACCTCCCTTGACGACGAACTTTCGGAACTTAACCCTATGGCGTTGAAAATGCTCGGTGTCCGCTTCGAAGATGTTCAGGGGAAAAAGATGAAAGACGTTGACTCCCCGTTAGCCGGGGAACTTGCCAGTCTGCCGAGAGGTGAGACAGTAACCGTCCGCCTGAATGACTCGAACATTTACCGATGTACCCATTCCTCCTTTATCGACCGTGGATTCCAACATCCTTTCTTTCTGATCGAAAGCCTTACGGATGAAGTGATGAAAGCTGAGAAGAAAGCCTATGAGAAAGTAATCCGTATGATAGCCCACGAAGTGAACAATACCACTGCGGGAATTACCTCTACGTTGGACACCGTAGAGCAAGCGCTTACCACGGAAGAAGGTATGGAAGACATCTGCGATGTGATGCGTGTCTGCATTGAACGCTGTTTCTCCATGAGCCGCTTCATCACTCGCTTTGCCGATGTAGTGAAGATTCCCGAACCGACGTATTCTCTTGTCAATCTCAACGACCTAGTCTTTGCTTGTAAACGTTTCATGGAAGGAATGTGCAACGACCGCCACATCACTCTCCGCATGGAGATAGACGAAAGTCTGCCGGACGTAAAACTGGACAGCTCCCTGTTTGAACAAGTGCTTGTCAATATCATTAAGAATGCGGCGGAGAGTATCGCACCGGAGGGGAAAAGCATTGTGCCTGAAGACGAAAGTCCGGAACCCAAAGGAGAAATCATTATCCGTACCCTGTCTCCTGCTACGATCGAGGTGATAGACAACGGCAGAGGGATCAGTAAAGAGACAGAAGCCAAACTGTTCAGCCCCTTCTTTTCAACGAAACCGAACGGTCAGGGGATCGGGCTTATCTTTATCCGTGAAGTCCTGATGCGTCACGGATGTACTTTCTCTCTGCGTACTTATTCCGACGGATTAACCAAATTTCGTATTCTTTTTCCTTAAATGTGATAAATGAGAACAGTTCTTCCGTCAAACAGAACTATTAATTGTCCCAAAATACCCTTACCTTTGCCCCGCTCAATTCAATAGAATTTAAGGTATGAGACTAATGGTAAAAGGTGTACTAACGCTCTTTCTTTTCTTGACTATCAGTATTCCGCTAAGTGCGCAGCAGTATATACTGCAAGGCGTGGTGACTGATTCTCTGACAAAGGAACCTTTACCTTATGCATCTGTACGTCTGAAAGACACGACCGAAGGAACGACCACCGGAAGCGACGGACGTTTCTACTTCAAGACCAGCCGTTCCGAAGCAGTGCTGGTAGTTTCAGTGATAGGCTATAATGATTACAGCCGGCAGATTCGTCCTGCCCGGAATGCATCTTATAAAATCGCCCTTTCACCCACTTCGTATTCCCTCAATGAAGTCGTAGTAAAGCCCAAACGCGAACACTACCGTAAGAAAGACAATCCTGCTGTAGAATTTGTCCGTCACATGATAGAGCATCGTGACGACCATTCGCCTGACGAAAAAGATTTCTGGCAACGTGAACGCTACGAGAAAACTACCTTCGCACTGAACAACTTTGATGAAGAAAAACAGAAAAAATGGCTCTACCGCAAGTTCGATTTCCTCACGGAATATGTAGATACCTCCGCCGTGACCGGAAAGCCGATCCTTACCGTATCCGCCCGTGAATTGCTCGCTACGGATTATTACCGTAAATCCCCTCATGCCGAGAAACAATGGGTGAAAGGCCGCAAACAGGCAGGTGTCGACGAGTTTCTTTCCAAACAAGGAATGCAGGCAGCTATCAACGAGGTGTTCAAAGACGTTGATATTTACGAGAATAACATCTCCTTGTTCACCAACAAATTTGTCAGTCCCCTGTCGCGCATCGGTACAGGATTCTATAAATATTACCTAATGGACACCTTGCAGATAGCAGGTGAACAATGCGTAGACCTTGCCTTTACTCCCTTTAACTCAGAATCTTTCGGCTTTAACGGACACCTGTATGTGACGCTCGACTCCACCTATTTCGTGAAGCGTGCCGTATTCAATTTCCCGAAAAAGATAAACCTGAACTTTGTCGATTATATGTTGCTCGAACAGGAATTTAAACGTGCCGAAGACGGTACGCGCCTGCTCGACCACGAAAGTATTACCGTAGAATTCAAGCTGACCGAAGGACAGGACGGTATCTTTGCCCGTCGCGTAGCGGATTATACGAACTACACATTTACTCCCACTGCCGAAGCGGACAAAGCCTTCGCCAAGCCGGAGCGTATCATTGAAGAAACGGAAGCCCTGTCTCGTCCCGCAACCTTCTGGGCGGAGAACCGTCCGCAAGCCGCTATCTCCGAACAGGAGAACTCCGTGGACAAGCTGATGACGCAACTGCGCGGTTATCCGGTTTACTACTGGACGGAGAAGATTCTCTCTATCCTCTTTACCGGATACATTCCTACTTCCAAAGAAGCCCCTCTTTTCTATATCGGCCCGATGAATGCCACCATTAGCGGTAACACGCTCGAAGGTCCCCGTCTCCGTGCCGGAGGAATGACTACCGCATGGCTCAATCCGCACCTTTTCGGTAAGGGTTACATCGCCTACGGCTTCAAGGACGAACGGGTGAAAGGACTGGCGGAACTGGAATACTCTTTCAAGAAAAAGAAAGAGTACGCCAACGAATTTCCTATCCACTCATTAAAACTACGTTACGAGTCAGACGTCAATCAATATGGGCAGAACTATCTCTACACAAGTAAAGATAACGTATTCCTTGCCCTGAAACGCGAGAAAGACGATCGCATCGGTTATTTCCGGCAAGCCGAGTTGACCTATACCAACGAGTTCTACTCAGGTTTCTCCTTCCAACTGACGGCACGTCGTCGGACAGACGAGTCCTCCTACCTGATTCCCTTTCTTCGGAAAGAAGGTGATGTGCTGACTCCGGTCAAAGAATACTCCACCAGTGCAGCCGAATTGAAACTGCGCTATGCTCCGAATGAGAAGTTCTTCCAGACGCAGTGGAACCGTTTCCCCGTGTCGCTGGATGCTCCGGTGTTCACGCTCTCCCATACCATTGCCGGAAAGGGAGTGCTGGGAAGCGATTACACCTACAACCATACCGAAGCGGGAGTGCAGAAGCGTTTCTGGTTCTCCGCCTTCGGCTATACGGACGTCATACTGAAAGCAGGAAAAGTATGGGACAAAGTGCCTTTCCCGTTGCTGATAATGCCTAATGCCAACCTTTCCTATACCATTCAGCCCGAATCCTATTCATTGATGAATGCCATGGAGTTTATGAATGATGAATATTTCTCTTGGGACGTCACTTATTTCCTCAACGGCTGGCTGTTCAACCGTATCCCGTTGTTGAAAAAACTGAAATGGCGTGAAATCGTTTCATGCCGGGGATTGTATGGTCATTTGAGCGATAAGAATAATCCGGAATTGAGCGACGGATTGTTTGCTTTTCCGATAGCGGATACCCGTGCCATGGGGAAAACGCCTTACGTGGAAGTGGGCGTAGGTATCGAAAACATATTTAAGGTATTACGCTTGGATTACGTCTGGAGGCTTACCTACCGTGATTCACCCGGAATAGACAAGTCCGGTTTGAGAATAAGTCTCCACATGACCTTTTAAAAGTTAAATCCTGCTAATTGCAATGTTTATA
>ULUV01026762.1_pt1 | contig 14647 bp, 10 predicted proteins | sample 1958921 | NCBI WGS metagenome assembly ULUV01 (sample SAMEA4835772, study PRJEB28245) | human gut metagenome | biome: gut microbiome; material: fecal sample | place: Denmark | collected 2008
CTGTTGCTTCGTCCCATTCTATGGTCAGTGTGCCTCCGTCCATTACTACGTTAACGGTTCGCCCCGTCCGTCCCGTGAGGTGTGCGGCTACGGCTGTAGCGCAGGCACCTGTCCCGCAGGCTTGTGTGATGCCCGATCCTCTTTCCCAAACCCGCATCCGGATTGTATTCTCTCCCGTTATCTGGGCAAACTCTACATTTGTACGGTCGGGGAACAGAGAATGTTTTTCCAGCTTCGGTCCCATCTCCGAAAGATTGACGGTCCGGATGTCGTCCACAAAAGTGACGAGATGCGGGTTGCCCATTGACACTTGGGTAGAAAGGAACGGAAATTCGCCATCGAAGTCAATCGTACCGGTTCCCAGTGGTACCCCCATGTCGACCGTTACAGTTTCCACGGTTCGTCCTTCAAGGTGTAGTTCCAATATTTTGATGCCCGAGAGGGTATCCAGTGTGATAACGTTTTTGGAGGTCAGTCCGTATTCATAGAGATATTTGCCGATGCATCGGCTTGCATTGCCACACATCATGGCCTCCGAACCGTCGGCATTGAATATGCGCATACTGAAATCCGCTTTATCCGAGTGTCCGATCAACACAAGTCCGTCACTCCCGATTCCCGTATGATAAGCACTCCATTCGATGGCTGCCTTTTCAGGACGGGCGATTGGAAATCTGAGAGTATTTACATAGATGTAATCATTCCCTGTTCCATGCATCTTGGTGAATTGAATCGCTCTTGCCATTTTTATCAATATTGATTGATTTATGTATCCTTTTGTATTGTTACCGCACAAAGATATGTCTTTTTGACTTTTGTTTTTATAAAAAGCATGTCTTATATCTATTTATTTTACCCGGTCTTCCATTCTGCAATACTTTTGCTCGTTTTTGCTTCCGGATCGAAATAAGAATACTTCGTATTTTAATAAACTGTAATAAAGCGATTTTGTTCTGTGTCCTTTGGGGGAATTTTGTAATGGGAGGGATGGATTGATTCAGGTCAATTGGATCTTTTTATAAAAGAGGAGATGTGTCGAAAAGTCGTATTCACCACAGATTACACGGATTTATATAGATAAATAGTATTGGTTATCAGTAGATTAAAATCGTCTTGTGTAATCTGTGGTGAGTTATGAAACACCCTTTCTCAAGTGCTTCCTTTTTCTATGACGCTATCCGGACTGTATCAGAATATATATTTAAGTCCGAAGTTGTGGCTGATGTTGTGTGGAGTCGCTCCCCATTCTTTATTCCATTCTTTAAATGGTTTTAGGAGTCCGTATCCGAAAGTGTACGAGAAACCGATGTGTTTGATTTCGTAAGCAAACCCTGCCTGCACTCCTGCATCGAACCGTTTGAGAACGGCTTCGTCACCGCTAAACAGATCGAATTTCATGCTTGTTCCTTCCCATTCGTCGGTGTATTTTCCTTTGCCGGCTATTCCGATGGCGGCATACGGGCCTGCATTGAAAATCAGTCGGCCGAAATCCGATATGATGAAGCGGTCGGCTATCAGGACAGGGATTTCCAGATATACAGGGTCGACAGTGATTTCTCCTTGGCCATCGGAGCCTCTTCTGCCCATGTTCTTACAACCTTTGGCCACCACATTGACAGAAGGCTGCAATGAAAAATAGGTTGAGAAATTATAGTTCAATCCGACTCCGCCCTGGATGTATAAATGATTGTTGCCTCCATAGATGTCTTCGTTATTGTTTTCAAGATTGTATCCGCTGACTCCAACCCCGGCTTGTATAAAGAATGCCAGTTTTTTCTCTAAGTCGAGGGTAACATTCATTATGGGTCTTATTTTTACGTCTTTGGGTTGCATACCGATGTATTTTACCCGTATTCTCTGTGCCTTTTCGGGGATTTCTTTTAAAATAAAACGTCCGTCGACGTCTGTGATGGTGCTGATATCTGTTCCTAATACGCTCACCAATGCTCCAACGACGGGCTGTCCGTCCTTTTTAAACACAATAGTGCCCGAAACCTCCGGGATCTGGGCCATTATCATTCCCGAAATCATAGAAATGAATAATAATGCAAATAACTTTTTCATCTTTATTTTTAATTTATGTAAGTGTAATTAAGTACAAATATATAGAAATATTTTTATGAATGTTAGGCGTGGAGGATGAATTTTGCATTTTCATTGTTGGGATTCCGAAAAGAAAAAGAAGAAATAATGAGGGCTTCGGTACTCTGTTTCGTCTTTTCTGACGGCATTGTCCGAAGCCCCCCTGTTTACAGTAGTCCTGATTGAGACACTATTCGAGTTTTAAGAACATGTCTTTTAGATTGATCGTTACGCAATCAAATTGATTGATCATATCCATGCCGATGTTTCCGTCATCTTCGGCCGGGATGCCGTTGGGGGTAATATCCACTGCGAGGTTTTTTAAGTGGGCGGTTGCATCTCCAATCTCCATATCGAATGAAGGCAAACGTAATATATCTTTTGTAACGACATGATTGAATCCGCCACCGGTTATTTTTTCTTTTTTGCCGATACTCTCGAATTCGGTCTTATGCTTTTCGTAATACTGATAAAACAATCCGGCTGTGCTGTTGCCCGTATCGAAATGCAGCATAAGTGTTTCGCCGTTTGCCTGGGCTTTCAACTTCAGTGCACGGTCAACCTTCATCAAGTTACGTCCGTAAGATGGGAGAGGTGTGGAGCTCTTGGGAAAAACGATTTTTTTATCTTTGGGATAAATGCGGACTTCATCGAATAAGCCGATAAAATCCATACCGAGAACCGCGTCAACTATCATAATACTGTCAAACGCATTGGGGGGTGCTATGGTGATGAGGGAGTTATGGAAAGTAATGCTCCCGATTTGCATATTCTCCAAAGTTCCGAAATTTCCCGTCATGGCTCCGGGTAAATTGGAATTTATTATCAAAGAGTCACTTAAAATGCGTACACCTGTTTCTTTAGCCATGCGTTGCGACATGTAGCTTGTTCCGGCTCCTGTATCGAAAATAAATTGATAGGTTTTTCCGTTAATGGTCACAGGTATTAGAATTGTCGTACCGCGCCATCCTTTGGGCTCGATGCTTGTCGGTAACTTCACTTTCTCGATATCGACAGGAATGATGATATCCTCTTGCGGACATGTGATGCCCGGAGCCGGAATGTTCTTCAACTGATCATAGAAATAACAGATACCTTCGAGGCTTTTGTACATTCCTTGTTCTGCATTTTGCTGTTTGAGTTGTTCCATAATGCTTCGCGAGTTTTGTGCGGCTGTGGCATAATTCCCTTTGAGACCATCAATCTGACATGCGAGGATAGCCATGTTAAGTGCATTTTGACCGCCAATCTCGGCTTGGTGGTTGACCAGTAGTTTATGGATGCTTTGCAGGGCTTCATCCGGACGATTGAAGTAATAGCCGATCAGTGCCTCGGACATTAGCTTTAGGAAATCCGCCTGCATGGAGTCTTTTAGTATCGGATAGTTTTTTTCAAGTCCGAACCAATCCGCTTGATTTAAAAAAGCTCCTATATGTTCATCGGCGCTTTGTGAAAAAGCGGGAACTGAAACAAGGATCGTTAATAAGAATAGGATTTTTTTCATTGTAGATGTTTTTTATGTTGTGTACGTTCTGTTTGTAAATGCCATGTCTTTTTGCATGACCGTAAATGTAGATAATTAATTTGAAATATTGGAAGACTTGGTTTTGAATTATTATAGGCATGTCCTCAAACATACTTTTTCGGGGGCCCGAAAAAAAATCCCTTGAGCGGGTAGATACTCACTCAAGGGAGAATGTAAAAAAATGATTGGATACCGAGATTTTATTTTTTCAGTAGATTTTTCAGCTGTACCGGTTCGTTGGTGGTGATGAAATCTACTTTACGATCGATCAGCCATTTCATGTCATCCGTCTTGTTCACGGTCCAGGCATTCACTTTCATGCCCAAATCATGGCATTCCTGAATCCATTCGGGATGTTTGCGGAATACGGTGTAATGATAGTCCGGACCGGCACACCCCAGTTCTTTCAGTTCCTTGGGTGACAGATTACCGTCAAGATAGTAGACGGGAGTGCCTTTCGGAGCCAAGCGGATAAATTCTTTGGTGGCATGCAGGGAGAAGGTGATATATTCCATCCGTTCCTCCAGTCCCATGTCTTTGACCAGGGCAACGATTTTTTCGATGGCTTTCGTTTCGCGGAGTGGGGTGCTGTGTGCTTTCAGTTCAAGAATTAACCGGGTGTGTAGCGGTTGTGCCGCTTTCAAGTATTTGGCAAGGGTAGGCAGGCTTTCCCCATTATCGAGTTTGATGGCTGTCAGTGCGGTGGAAGGTGAGTTTTCCATCCTTTTCCCTTTAAATGTGGGGTCATGGTTGACCACTAACTGGTCATCGGCTGCCAGCCATACATCAAACTCCGAACCGTAGCATCCGATGGAGTCGGCTTTTAGCAAGGCGGCGATACTGTTTTGCGCAGAACCTTCGGTTTTCCAGAATCCGCGATGGGCAATGACCTGAGTTTGCGCAGAGGCATTGTATGCTGAGAAAAGCAGGGCAGAGGCAAACAGAAGTTTTTTAATTTTCATATATTTCAGTTTTTGGTTCGCCTTCAAAGATATAAAAAGTAACGCAATTTAGCCGGATAAGGATGCTAATCTGCGTTAAACAAAGCTATAAAATTCTTTTAAATCTCTTTACAATACATTCCTGTGTACCGAAAACGGGAGTATGAATAGGAGAAACGCTTCCGTGGACAGGGTGTAGCCATCCGTCTGTCGGGGCTACACCCAGGGCGTCCGATGGCTACACCCTTTGCCTGTTGGAGCTACACCCTTTTTAATATGCTTCTTCGTGTACTCCTTTTACGGCACGTCCGCTGGGATCGTTCAGGTTCTTGAACGCGGTGTCCCATGCCAGTGCCTCGGCTGTCGAACAGGCTACGCTGGGGATACTGGGTACGCTGCGGGCGGCGCTTTCACTGGGGAAGTGCTCTTCGAAGATGCTGCGGTAGTAATACTCTTCTTTATTCATAGGGGTGTGGATGGGAAAACGTTCTGCGGCATGTGCCATCTGTTCGTCACTGACAGCCGTTGCGGTAATCTCTTTCAGCGTATCTATCCAACTATACCCCACACCGTCACTGAACTGTTCTTTTTGGCGCCAGGCGATGCCGGAAGGGAGCATATCCGCAAAGGCTTCGCGCAGGACTTTCTTTTCGATGACTTTTCCCGGAGCCATTTTTATTTCGGGATCGAGTTGCATGGCCACATCCAGAAACTCTTTGTCGAGGAAAGGGACACGTCCTTCCACACCCCATGCTGCGAGGCTCTTATTGGCGCGAAGGCAATCGTATAGATGCAGTTTAGACAGTTTGCGTACGGTCTCTTCGTGAAAGGCACGGGCATCGGGTGCTTTGTGGAAATAAAGGTAGCCGCCGAAGATCTCGTCGGCACCTTCACCGCTCAATACCATCTTGATGCCCATCGACTTGATGACACGTGCCAACAGATACATCGGTGTGGAAGCACGGACGGTAGTTACGTCGTATGTCTCAATGAAATAGATAACATCCCGGATGGCATCGAGCCCTTCCTGAAGGGTGTAGTTTATTTCATGATGAACCGTACCGATGTATTCGGCTACTTCACGTGCTTTGATCAGGTCCGGTGCACCTTTCAGTCCGATGGCAAAGGAGTGTAGCTGCGGCCACCATGCATCGCTCGCGCCATCGGTTTCAATGCGTTTGGCGGCATACTTTTTGGCAATGGCAGAGATAACAGAACTGTCCAGCCCGCCCGAAAGAAGCACTCCGTAAGGTACGTCGGACATCAGTTGACGGTGTACGGCATTCTCAAGGGCGTCCTGAATCTGCCGGGTGGGAGACCGGCTGTCCGCCTGCTTGTCGTTCTCCTCTTTATATTCCATCCAGTCACGGGTGTACCAGCGTTTCATCGTCCCCTCCTTGCTGTGATAGTAGTGTCCGGGTAAGAAGGGTTCGTACTCGTCGCAGAACCCTTCGAGCGCTTTGAGTTCGCTGCCGAAATAGACATGTCCTTCGGCGTCCTTTCCTATATATAAAGGTATTACACCGATGGGGTCCCGGGCAATCAGGTATTCGTCTTTTTCTTCATCATAAAGGGCAAAGGCGAAGATGCCGTTCAGCTCTTCAAGGAAATGAATACCTTTGTCGCGGTAAAGGGCGAGGATCACCTCACAGTCACTCCCGGTCCGGAACTCGTAGCGGCCGGCATATTGGGCGCGGATGTCACGGTGGTTATAGATTTCGCCGTTAACCGCCAGTACTTGCTTCCGGTCGGATGAATAAAGAGGCTGTCCTCCGCTTTGCGGATCGACTATGGAAAGGCGCTCGTGTGCCAGGATGGCACTTCCACCACAATACATTCCACTCCAGTCGGGCCCGCGGTGACGTATTTTGCGTGCCATTCGGAGAGCCTTGTTCCTGAGTTCCCTGCTCTGAATCTTTATATTGAAGATTCCTGCTATTCCACACATAATTGTAATTGTTTTAAAGGATTTATGTTTTTATGATAATAACTTCACCGTTCATCTGAAATATTCCTCTATCTTCACCGCAGGCATACATGTAGCTGCCATGACATACACGATGGGCCGGGAACCATCTCGCGGTTCTATTACCTGCCCCTTTGCTTTGACTTTGCTGTTAAAAAGTTCTCGTTTCTTCATTCTGTTTAGCTTTATTATATGATAATACTCGGTTGTCCTATCAAAATGTCCGGTAAATATAGAGATTTAATTTCATTATGATGAATATTTAATTGGTTTGCTTGACACTAATTATCTTATCTAAACTAGAATGTTTCGGATTGTAAGCGAATTAACTACTTTTTGTTTCGATCTGTAAGTTGCTTCCATTCTATCGTTAAACGATTATAATCTCTTTCTTTTTGAGATTGAAATAATAGATTAATTAACGTTTTGGTATTAAAACAACTTTTTTGTACGTTTATGTCAAATATTTATAGGAAAGCTTATCTTTATGTCATATAGATTGTGTATCTTTGCACGCGAAAACAAAAAAGGATAATATGTGTGGAATCGTAGGCTACATTGGTAAGAGAGAAGCCTACCCCATCCTTATCAAGGGGCTGAAGCGACTGAAGTATCGCGGATACGACAGCGCCGGGGTAGCGATCATCAACGACAACCAGCTGTTAAATGTATATCGGCCGCAAGGCGAAACGTTCGTGTTTGCTTCTGACGGCATTATCGAGACTCCCACCGTTATCCTCCAAGAATTTCCATCCCAAAGTTACATCTTCCGTAACAGTACCTATACAGAGGTACCTGTTTATTCCTTTTCTTCTTTCCGCCCGATGCATCAGTTTTGTAAGATAACGGCTTCTCGTGCTGTGAGGCCGGAAACATTAAAGTGCTCTGATTCGTTGATAATTAGAGAGGTTTTTTCTGACACACTGTTGCAAGACGGGAAAGATGAAGCGACCGGGATGAGGGAAGAGAGTGTGACTATGGAGTGAGTTCGATAACCCATGTATAAATAATACGAATCAAGAGTTGGAGCAGATATGTTTGAACTCTTGGGAAAAACGATAAGTCCTTTAATTTTTGATTCGCGTAAACTGCTAAATAGAGAATAGATGGAACAACTGAAACATGAATGTGGCGTTGCCATGATACGTTTGCTTAAACCGCTGGAGTACTATGAAAAGAAGTACGGAACGTGGATGTACGGGCTGAATAAGCTCTATCTGCTGATGGAAAAGCAGCATAACCGTGGTCAGGAAGGTGCCGGTCTGGCGTGTGTGAAACTGGAAGCAAATCCGGGTGAGGAGTATATGTTCCGTGAGCGGGCATTGGGTTCCGGTGCCATCACCGAGATATTTGAGACAGTACAAAGCAACTTCAAGGATCTGAGCAAAGAACAGTTGCACGATGCCGCGTTTGCCAAACGGACGCTGCCTTTTGCCGGAGAAGCTTATATGGGGCATCTGCGTTACTCGACTACCGGAAAATCCGGGATATCTTATGTTCATCCGTTTCTCAGAAGAAATAACTGGCGGGCGAAGAATCTTGCCCTTTGCGGCAACTTCAACATGACCAATGTGGATGAAATTTTTGCCCGTATCACAGCCATCGGCCAGCATCCCCGTAAGTATGCCGATACGTATATTATGTTGGAACAAGTGGGGCACAGGCTCGACCGTGAAGTGGAACGTCTCTTTAACCTGGCTGAGGCTGAAGGCCTGACCGGCATGGGCGTGACGCATTACATTGAGGACCACATCGACCTTGCCAACGTGTTGCGCACGTCGAGTAAAGAATGGGACGGAGGGTATGTGATGTGCGGACTGACCGGTAGCGGAGAGAGCTTTGCATTGCGTGACCCGTGGGGGATTCGTCCGGCGTTCTGGTATCAGGATGACGAGATTGCGGTGCTTGCTTCCGAACGTCCGGTGATTCAGACGGCACTCAATGTTCCGATAGGAGAAATCAGGGAATTACTGCCGGGACAGGCCCTCCTGATCAGTAAAGAGGGAAAGTTGCGTACGGCACAGATCAATAAGGCACGGGAGAAGAAAGCCTGTTCGTTCGAGCGGATCTACTTCTCGCGAGGCAGTGACGCGGATATTTACAAGGAGAGAAAACAACTGGGTGAGAAACTGGTTCCGAACATCCTGAAAGCGATTGATAATGACCTCGACCATACCGTCTTCTCGTTCATCCCGAATACGGCAGAGGTGGCATTTTACGGTATGCTTCAGGGGCTGGACAATTATCTGAATGAAGAGAAGGTGCGGCAGATTGCGAGCCTGGGACATCATCCGGATCACGATGAACTGGAAGTGATTCTGTCCCGCCGTATCCGTTCGGAGAAAGTGGCTATCAAAGATATCAAACTGCGCACTTTCATTGCCGAGGGCAATAGCCGGAATGACTTGGCAGCACACGTATATGACATCACATACGGCAGTCTCCGTTCCGGTATCGACAATCTGGTGATTATCGACGACAGCATTGTTCGCGGTACTACTCTGAAACAGAGCATTATCGGTATCCTCGACCGTCTGGGACCGAAGAAGATAGTCATTGTCTCTTCTTCTCCGCAAGTTCGCTATCCCGACTATTACGGTATTGATATGGCGAAGATGTCCGAATTCATCGCTTTTAAAGCTGCAATTGAATTGCTGAAGGACCGGGATATGAAAGATGTGATCGCATCGGCTTACCGGAAGTCGAAAGATCAGGTGGGACTGCCGAAAGAGCAGATGGTAAACTATGTGAAGGATATTTATGCTCCTTTCACCGATGAGGAGATTTCGGAGAAGATGGTGGAACTGCTGACGCCGAAAGGAACGAAAGCGAAAGTGCAGATTGTCTATCAGCCGCTCGAGGGGCTGCACGAGGCGTGTCCCAATCATACGGGAGACTGGTACTTCAGTGGCAACTATCCTACACCGGGCGGGGTGAAGCTGCTGAACGAAGCATTTATTAACTACATCGAGCAGGTGTACCAATTTTAAAAGAAAGGTGAACTTAAATAAAGAAAAGATAAGAATGAAGAATGTGACTTTGATCCTTGACGACGGGAGCCGTTTCCACGGTAAGTCGTTCGGTTACGAAAAGCCCGTGGCAGGTGAAGTAGTGTTCAATACTGCCATGACCGGTTATCCGGAGAGTCTGACCGACCCTTCGTATGCGGGGCAGTTGATGACACTGACGTATCCGCTGGTGGGCAACTATGGTGTACCTCCTTTTAGCATAGAGCCCAACGGACTGGCTACGTTTATGGAGAGCGAACGCATCCATGCCGAAGCTATTATCGTAAGCGATTACTCACAGGAATACAGTCATTGGAATGCCGTTGAGAGTCTGGCTGACTGGCTGAAGCGTGAGCAGGTGCCGGGCATCACGGGGATCGATACCCGTGAGCTGACCAAAGTGTTGCGTGAACATGGGGTGATGATGGGACGGATCGTATTTGACGATGAACCGGAGAGTGCTCCGGAAGCTGTATACAGTGGAGTGAACTACGTAGACAAGGTTTCATGCAAAGAGGTGATCCGTTATAACGAGGGGGCGGACAAGAAGAAAGTGGTGCTTGTGGATTGCGGTGTGAAGACGAACATTATCCGTTGCCTGCTTCGCCGGGATGTGGAAGTGATCCGTGTACCCTGGAATTATGATTTCAATCATCTGAAGTTCGACGGACTCTTCATCTCCAACGGACCGGGTGATCCGGATACGTGTGATGCTGCCGTGCAGAACATCCGTAAAGCGATGCAGAATCCCAAGTTACCTATTTTCGGTATCTGCATGGGTAACCAGTTGCTGAGCAAAGCCGGAGGGGCTAAAATATACAAGCTGAAATACGGGCATCGCAGCCACAACCAGCCGGTACGCATGGTTGGCACGGAACGTTGTTTCATCACTTCGCAGAATCATGGTTATGCGGTAGACAATAATACACTTGGCACCGACTGGGAACCGCTGTTTATCAATATGAATGATGGCTCTAACGAAGGAATACGCCATAAGACGAATCCCTGGTTCTCTGCACAGTTCCATCCGGAAGCAGCCAGCGGACCCACGGATACGGAGTTCCTCTTCGACGAGTTCGTGAAGTTGCTCTAAAGTATATTCTGCATAAAGAGATAGAAACGAATCTGTTTTACCACAGAGTAACACGGAGTCTCACAGAGTTTTAATTTCTTGTTTATAAGATGTTAAGAGAAAATAATCTCTGTGGAACTCTGTGGTAAACCAAACTCAAAAACATTATAATAATGAAAGAAAACAATATAAAGAAAGTACTGCTGCTTGGTTCCGGTGCCTTGAAGATCGGTGAGGCCGGTGAATTTGATTATTCCGGTTCCCAAGCACTCAAAGCCTTGAAAGAGGAGGGCATTGAAACCATCTTGATCAACCCCAACATCGCTACCGTGCAGACATCGGAAGGCGTGGCCGACCAGATATACTTCCTTCCCGTGACACCCTACTTTGTGGAGAAGGTGATCCGGAAGGAACGTCCCGAAGGCATTATGCTCGCCTTTGGCGGACAGACGGCATTGAACTGCGGGGTCGCCCTTTACCGCGAAGGGATTCTGGAGAAATATAATGTGAAAGTTCTGGGAACTCCCGTACAGGCCATTATCGACACCGAGGACCGTGAACTTTTCGTCGACAAGCTGAACGAGATCGATGTGAAGACCATCAAGAGCGAGGCGGTGGAGAACGCAGAAGACGCCCGTCGTGCTGCCCGGGAATTAGGCTATCCGGTCATTGTCCGTGCAGCTTACGCACTGGGCGGATTGGGTTCGGGTTTTTGTGACAATGAAGAAGAACTGGACCTACTCGTGGAAAAAGCTTTCTCTTTCTCTCCGCAGGTATTGGTTGAGAAGAGCCTCCGTGGCTGGAAGGAGGTGGAGTACGAGGTGGTGCGTGACCGTTTTGACAACTGTATCACGGTCTGCAATATGGAGAATTTCGACCCGCTGGGCATCCATACCGGTGAGTCTATCGTGATAGCTCCTTCACAAACCCTGACCAATAAGGAGTATCATAAACTGCGCGAGCTCGCCATCCGCATCATCCGCCACATCGGCATTGTGGGAGAATGTAACGTGCAATATGCTTTCGACCCCGAAAGTGAAGACTATCGCGTGATCGAGGTGAATGCTCGCCTGAGCCGTTCGTCTGCCCTGGCTTCCAAGGCTACCGGTTATCCGCTTGCCTTTGTGGCTGCAAAACTCGGACTTGGCTACGGGTTGTTCGACCTGAAGAACTCTGTGACGAAAACCACCAGTGCCTTCTTTGAGCCGGCACTCGATTATGTAGTCTGCAAAATTCCGCGTTGGGACCTCGGTAAGTTCCACGGTGTGGACAAGGAACTCGGCTCTTCGATGAAGTCCGTCGGTGAGGTAATGGCCATTGGCCGCACTTTTGAGGAAGCGATTCAGAAGGGCTTGCGAATGATCGGACAGGGGATGCATGGTTTTGTGGAAAACAAGGAACTCGTTATCCCCGACATCGACAAAGCACTGCACGAACCGACCGATAAACGTATCTTTGTCATCTCGAAGGCTTTCCGTGCCGGATATACCATCGATCAGGTGCACGAACTGACTAAGATCGACAAGTGGTTCCTCCAGAAATTGATGAATATCATGAATACTTCTGAGGAACTCCATCAGTGGGGGAACAATCACAAGCAGATAGCCGACTTGCCTGCCGACCTGCTCAAGCAAGCCAAGCGTCAGGGATTCTCCGATTTCCAGATTGCACGTGCCATCGGCTACGAAGGCGATATGGAAGACGGTAGCCTTTATGTCCGCAATTACCGTAAGAGCCTGGGCATTGTTCCCGTGGTGAAGCAAATCGATACGCTGGCTGCCGAATATCCGGCACAGACCAATTATCTTTACCTGACCTATAGCGGCACAGCCAACGACGTCACTTACCTGGGTGACCATCGTTCTATCGTCGTTCTCGGTTCGGGTGCCTACCGGATCGGTTCTTCCGTAGAGTTCGACTGGTGCGGGGTGCAGGCGCTTAATACGATCCGTAAGGAAGGATGGCGTTCGGTGATGATCAACTATAATCCCGAAACCGTATCGACCGACTATGATATGTGTGACCGGCTTTACTTTGACGAACTGACATTCGAACGCGTGATGGATGTCCTTGAACTGGAGAATCCGCACGGAGTCATTGTTTCCACCGGCGGACAGATACCTAACAATCTCGCCCTGCGTCTCGATGCCCAGAACATCCACATTCTCGGAACATCCGCCCAGAGCATCGACAATGCCGAGGACCGCGACAAATTCTCCGCCATGCTCGACCGTATCGGAGTGGATCAACCGGAGTGGCGTGCCCTTACTTCACTCGAGGACATTAACTCGTTTGTCGATAAGGTAGGTTTCCCTGTGCTTGTCCGTCCGTCGTATGTGCTCAGCGGTGCGGCAATGAACGTATGCTCCAACCAAGAAGAGCTGGAACGCTTTCTGCAACTGGCGGCCAACGTATCGAAGAAGCATCCGGTAGTGGTCAGCCAGTTCATCGAACATGCCAAGGAGGTGGAGATGGATGCTGTGGCACAGAACGGTGAAATCATCGCTTATGCAATCTCCGAACACATTGAGTTTGCGGGAGTACATTCCGGTGACGCCACTATCCAGTTTCCGCCGCAGAAGTTGTATGTAGAGACGGTTCGTCGCATTAAACGCATCAGTCGTGAGATAGCCAAGGCGCTCAATATCTCCGGCCCGTTCAACATTCAGTATCTGGCTAAAGACAATGATATAAAGGTGATCGAGTGTAATCTTCGTGCCAGCCGTTCGTTCCCCTTCGTCAGCAAGGTATTGAAGATCAATTTTATCGAACTTGCCACGAAAGTCATGCTCGGCCTGCCTGTTGAGAAGCCGAACAAGAATCTGTTCGAACTCGATTATGTCGGGATCAAGGCGAGCCAGTTCTCGTTCAACCGCCTCCAGAAAGCCGACCCTGTATTGGGAGTGGATATGGCTTCGACCGGTGAAGTGGGTTGCATTGGCAGCGATACTTCCTGTGCCGTGCTCAAGGCTATGCTTTCCGTGGGTTATCGCATCCCGAAGAAGAAGATTCTGCTTTCTACCGGAACACCGAAGCAGAAAGTGGATATGCTCGAGGCAGCCCGTATGTTGCAGAAGAAGGGATATGATATTTTCGCGACAGGAGGTTCCAGCAAGTTCCTTACCGAGAATGGTGTGGAGAACACCCGTGTTTATTGGCCCAGTGAAGAGGGACATCCCCAGGCACTCGAGATGTTGCATAAGAAAGAGATCGACATGGTGGTCAATATTCCCAAGAATCTGACTGCCGGTGAACTGGACAATGGTTACAAGATCCGTCGTGCCGCTATCGACCTCAACATCCCGCTGATCACTAATGCCCGCCTGGCGAGCGCGTTTATCAATGCGTTCTGCACGATGGACATTGACGATATAGCGATCAAGTCGTGGGAAGAGTATAAGTAAGGACTTTAGGGCTTCACCACAGATTGGCAGACACAATGCACGGAGAAGATATAAATCGGATTGAATTATGAATCTGTGTCGTCGGTTAATCTGCGGTGAATCTTCCGGTACATTCACTTTTGCTTAACAATCCTGAAAACCGGAACTTTTTCTGCTGCCTGTTGTTGAGAGTACATATAAATCAATAAAGAGTGTAATAATGAATATAGCAGAGCAATTGGATGCCGTATCCGGAACGAACCGTCTGGTGTTGGTGGAATTTTATGCAGACTGGTCTCCTCATTATGAATGGCTGGAACCTGTAGTACGGACTTACGAGAAGCAAGTTTCCGAGGTGATTAAAGTGAATATCGTGGAGGACAAGGCAGTGGCAGATTCGTTCAATATCGAGACAGCCCCGGCTTTTATTCTCTTGCAGCGCGGGCACGAATTGTGGAGACAAGTGGGAGAACTGACCATCGATGAACTTAAACTGGTATTGGAAGAGTTTAAATAGCAAAGTGCTGATTATGCCGTTTTGTATTTTCTACCCGATGTAGCGTAAGCTACATCGGGTAGTTTGTTTATGGGCTATCAAATAACGGCTTATATTCCTGTTCCTGTTTTTCAATAAGTTACTTTTATTGTCTGTAGAGTCGCATTATGGCGG
>ULUV01035273.1_pt1 | contig 14640 bp, 12 predicted proteins | sample 1958921 | NCBI WGS metagenome assembly ULUV01 (sample SAMEA4835772, study PRJEB28245) | human gut metagenome | biome: gut microbiome; material: fecal sample | place: Denmark | collected 2008
TGGAAGGCAAGCAGGGCAACCAGGAGGCCGCTCCCGCTGAGGACGCAGCAAACGCCTGATTTTCCCGATTCTCACAAACCAACAAATAATGTGTAAGGGAGAATACTAAAATGGCTATTACTGCAAAGGACGTTATGGAACTGCGCAAGCAGACCGACTGCGGCATGATGGAGTGCAAGAAGGCTCTGACCGAGGCTGACGGCAACTTCGAGAAGGCTGTCGAGATCCTGCGTGAGCGTGGTCTGGCTACCGCCGCCAAGAAGGCAAGCCGCGTGGCTGCCGAGGGCATGGTCTACGCTGATTACTGCCCCGAGTGCAAGGTGGGCGTCGTCATCGAGGTCAACGCCGAGACCGACTTCGTCGCCAAGAACGACAAGTTCGTCGCCTTCGTCAAGGAGGCCACCAAGGTCATCATGAAGCAGGACCCCGCTGATGTCGAGGCTCTGATGGCATGCAAGACCGAGAGCGGCGAGACCGTCGATGAGGCTCTGAAGAACCTGATCCTCGTCATCAAGGAGAACATCAAGGTCCGCCGTTTCGTCCGTTACGAGGGCGTCTGCTCTGCATACGTCCACGGCGGCGGCACCCACGGCATTCTGGTCAACTTCGAGACCACCAACGGCATCGAGGCTAAGGACGAGTTCGCTGCATACGGCAAGGATGTTGCCATGCAGGTCGCAGCTGCCAACCCCAGCTACGTCGATGAGGCTGCTGTCCCCGCTGAGGTCGTCGCCAAGGAGAAGGAGATCCTCCTCGCTCAGATGGCTAACGACCCCAAGAACGCCAACAAGCCCGACGCTGTCAAGCAGAAGATGATCGAGGGCAAGATCAAGAAGTACTTCAAGGAGAACTGCCTGGTCGATCAGGAGTTCGTCAAGGACGGCGACATGACCGTTGGTCAGTACACTGCCAAGGTCGCGAAGGACCTGGGCGGCGACATCAAGGTCATCAAATTCACCCACTTCGTCAAGGGCGAGGGCCTGGAGAAGCGTTCTGACGACTTCGCTGCTGAAGTCGCAAGCATGGTGAAGTAAGCCAGCTTCTACTGCTGAAGTAAACGAGAGCCGCAGTACCTGTAACAAGGTGCTGCGGCTCTTTTTGTTTGCATTCGGATGCAGGATATGTTATGATAAAAAAACTATGAAAGAAAGGAGGACGACCGAAATGAATTTGAATGAATCCGCGTCTTTCCAGAAGGAGAGCGCGGCCTGACAAAGGAGCACTCCTATGAAGAAACTCGAATTTGAAATTGCGGGCATCCCGGCACTTCTCGTCGGTGAGCCGTCCGAAAGGCTTTATCTGTATGTCCATGGAAAGATGGGCTGTAAAGAGGAAGCGCTGGATTTTGCAGAGCGTGCCTGCCCGAAAGGGTATCAGGTGCTGGCTATCGACCTGCCCGAGCACGGCCAGCAGAAGGGGAGAACGGAAAAGCTCCTGCCATGGGTCGCCGTGCCAGAGCTTCAGGCCGTTTACCGATATGCCGCCGCACGCTGGCTGGAGGTCTTGCTTCGCGCTACCAGCATCGGTGCATGGCTGTCTATGCAGGCATTGCAGAGAATGCCGCTGGAAAAGGCTTTGCTTGTCTCACCTGTGGTGGACATGGAAGACCTCATCACTCATATGATGCAGTGGGCGGATGTCACAGGGGCACAGCTGGAAGCGAAAGGAGAGATTCCGACCACCTTCGGCGAGACGCTTTCATGGCCCTATCTTTGCTGGGTGAAGGAGCATCCCATCTGCTGGAAGGTGCCGACACAGGTGCTCTATGGCGGTAAGGACAATTTGACCGGCCGCCCAGTCATCGAAGCGTTTTGCGATAAGAGCAGCGCAACACTGACCGTGATGGAAGAGGGAGAGCACTGGTTCCATACCGAGCTGCAATTGGCTGTTCTGCAGGAATGGGAGCGAGCACATATCTGAAAGAAGAGGAGAGAGGGAAACATGAAGATCGAACCCAGAGAATATGAGCTGCCCAGCGGAAAAGCACTGCTCGTCCGCAGTGTAACTGCCGCAGATGCTGAGGTACACATCAAATTCAAGTGCATGACCTCCGGTGAGACACACTTTATGGCGCGTTACCCGGAGGAATGTGTTTATAGTCCGGAAACGGCAGCCAGTCTGGCAGCTTGCGAGGAGAGTCCCTTTAACTTTGAGGTCGGTGCATTCGACGGGAAAGAGCAGGTTGGGCGTATCGGTGTCTGCTGTGTTCGGAGTATGCTGAAATATCGCCATCGTGCATATGTGGGCATCTCGATTGAACAAAAATACTGGGGCGGTGGTTTGGGCAGCTACCTGATGCAGCTTGCCATCGACCAGGCCCGGGCCAATGGCTTCGAGCAGCTGGAGCTGGGCGTATACAGCGATAACAGCCGTGCCATCCATCTCTATGAAAAGTTCGGCTTTGAGCGCTATGGCATCCAGCCCCGGGCCTTTAAGCTGAAGGACGGCACCTACCGGGATGAGATCATCATGGTGAAGATGCTGTAACCGGAACAGAACAAAAACGCCGCTGACGGCTTCAGAACCGTCAGCGGCGTTTTGCGCTTATTCAGTCAACAGCGGTCAGTAAATCAGACGTTGACCTCGCTGTTGTGCTCCGCCTTCTTGTAGGCGGAGACGGAGTGGAACACGATGTTCAGGCCCAGAACGATCAGCAGAACAGCAAGGATGAGCTGCAGGCCGTTGGCGATGAACACAGCGCCCCAAGTGGTCTCACCGGCAGGGATGGTGACAGAAGCAGCATTGCTGATGGCCTTGACCATAGCGATGAGGCGCTGCACCAGAGCAGTGAAGGTGACGCAGAGCATAATGACCAGCGGGGGGAAGAGCATCTTGTTGTTGCGGCCAGTGACCTTCAGGAAGACGCACAGGGTGGCGAGGACCAGAGCGCTCAACAGCTGGTTTGCAGAACCAAACAGGGGCCAGATGTTGGCGTAGCCGATCTTGGTCAGGATGAAGCCGAACACCAGAGTGATGAAGGTAGAGAAGTAGACGTTGCACAGCAGCTTGCGCCAGCCCTCAGCGTGCTCCATATCATCGACGCTGAACAGCTCCTGAAAACTCATGCGGCCGATGCGGGCCACGGCGTCAAGGCTGGTCAGGGCCAGTGCGGAAACGCACATGGTCATAAAGACGGTAGCAGCATAAGCGGGGACGCCGAACATCTCAAAGAAACCGGCAACGCCACGGCTGAAGATCTGGAACGGAGTACCGGCAGCGGGAGTGCCGTCAGCAGCTGCTGCAGCACCGGCGACGCACAGAGCCAGAACAGCCAGCAGGCTCTCCAGAATCATTGCGCCGTAGCCGACCTTCAGCATATCCTTTTCGTTTTCGACGGTCTTGGAGGAAGTACCGGAGGAAACAAGGCTGTGGAAACCGGAAACAGCACCGCAGGCCACGGTGACGAACAGGATGGGGAACATCGTGCCCAGCTTCTCGTTGGTGAAACCGGTGAAGACGGGCAGATTCATGGTGGGGTGAGCGACCAGCAGGCCCACAACGGCACCGGCGATCATGGCCACGAACATGAAGGTGGTCATGTGGTCACGGGGCTGCTTCAGCAGCCACATGGGCAGAACAGCGGCAAAGAAGATGTAGACGAAGGTGATATAGCTCCATGCAGCCTTGCCCAGAATGATCGGCAGGTTTGCACCGATGACGAAGGACAGCACGATGAAAACGATGCTGATGACGCTCTCCTTCCAGCCGGAGAAATTGAACTTCTTCTGGATGAGACCAAAGACGACTGCAAAGACCATGAACATGATGGAGACCATACCGGCAGCACCGTTGGTCTGAGCAGTCTCGACCAGAGCACCATCTGCGCCGAAGGCGTTGAAAGTGCCGGCGACCATGTCTGCGAAGGCAGCGATGACGATGCCGCAGAACAGCCAGCAGAACAGTAGGAACAGCTTACGGCCGGTCTTACCGATGTACTTTTCGATCAGCATACCCATGCTCTTGCCGTCGTTCTTGACGGAAGCGTACAGAGCGCCGAAGTCGGTGACAGCACCGAAGAAGATGCCGCCGATGAGCACCCACAGCAGGACGGGCAGCCAGCCAAAGGCTGCGGCCTGAATGGCACCGGTGACAGGGCCTGCACCGGCGATGGAGCTGAACTGATGTGCAAAGACGGTCCAGCCGTTGGTGGGGACATAGTCACGGCCGTCCTCGTGGACGACTGCGGGAGTCTTGGCTTTGGGGTCGATGCCCCATTTGTTGGCCAGCCAGCGGCCGTACAGCGTATAAGCGCCGAACAGACACACGGCTGCGATCAAAACGATGACCAGCGTATTCATTTCTTTCTACCTCTTTCCTTTCTTTCACACCGGCAGCCGGCAATGTGTCAGGCAGGGCGGCTGTGCCCAAAAGCAGAGCAGGCGAAACGGCCCGGAGGATGAAAAAAGCCTCCGTCCTCACTGGAAGGATAGAACACAAGGATGCATCCTATCTTCCTCGAAGACGAAGGCCAAACGGCGTATGCACACCGGTCGTTCTCCGCGGTACCACTTCGTTTGCTGCTTTCAGGAGCAGCCGCTTGCGCGTACAGGCGTTTGGCCGCCGATACGCTGCCCTGTAACGTGGGCTGAACGGCCACGCGCTACTGCCCAAAATGGGGTTCACGCAGGCTGCTCGCAGGTGAGGGCTGATCGCACTGTGCTGCCGCCTTGCACCGGAATGGCGGCTCTCTGAGCGCAGGGAATGCGAAAAGTCATGTCCTGTTCATTGCATTTGCCGAATGATTGTGTATACTTTAGTCCCGATTTCATAATTTGTCAATATATTTTGGGCAAGTTAGGAGACTCTTCCATTTTTGCGGCGGCGAAGATAAGAAATTTTAGACGATTTTTGTTCAAACGTGAGATGAATAAAACTGAACACGACGACAGATGAAATCTGATAATCTTTGCCAAAGAAAATCAAAATGCTTGACTTTTGCGCTTTCAAGTGCTAAAGTACTAACGTAACAAGAGTATGAAAGATCCTCTATTCTATCACAAGAGCAAGGCAAAAAATCGTGCGGCAGGAAAACAGCATAAATAGGTGATTCCATGCTGCTGCCATCGCATGAAAAAGTTGAATTACTATCCATGAAGTGCCGCAAAGGAGGCAGCTATGGCGGATAAAAACCCCAGAAAAAACCCCACCACCGATGCATTGTTCGATGCGATCCTCAGCTTGGAGACGCGGGAGGAGTGCTATAACTTCTTTGAGGACCTCTGCACGGTCAAGGAGATCTCCGATATGGCCCAGCGGCTGGAAGCGGCGAAGCTTCTGCTCAATGGCAGTACCTACGACCAGATCGTGAAGGCCGTGGAGATCAGCACTGCCACCATCAGCCGCATCAACCGCTGCATCCAGTATGGCTCCGGCGGCTACCGCGATACCATTGAGAAGGTGCAGAAGGCCGCAAAGCCGGAGTGACATCCGGGCGGGGCTGCACATAGGATGGACTGTGCCCTATCCCTATGAGAGAAAGGAAGGTCCTTCTTATGGCTGATACCACAAATTGCACCCACTGTGTTGCCTGCGATTGTCCCGCCCTGCCGCGCGTTACCTTCGATCAGGCAGTCATCGACCTGATGGAGAGCATCGCTCTGCAGGAGTCGGCGCTGAGCCATATCCTCTGTGCCGAGACCCAGAAGATGAAGGCGGCCCTCAGCATGGAGGAGCTTGACCTGTGCAAGCTGCTGGAGGTCAACGACTCTGCCACCAACATGGTCCACGCCGTGGCGAATCTTGAGCTGGTGCTGAAGGAGAAGCTGGAATTTATCGCCAACAACCTCTACTATCCCTCGACGGAGAACAATACCTGCACCACCACCGAGAGCTGATGTCAGGTGAGAGGAGAAAGTAAAAACGGACAAAAGGCCCTTCTGTGCAGGACGGACTGCGCAGAGGGGCCTTACTGTTCCCGGGAAATACAGAGCGAATGCCCGGCGTCGGGAGCGCTCGTGCAGCGGGGACCTGCATAAAAATATGTATAAAAGTCTGAAAAGTGTTTTGTTGGAATTGCTGAATATCGAAATCTGTGCTATACTATATAGTGTTTATCTAAGAGAAAGGGGAACCTGACCTTGCTGCACTACGATGCGATCCTGTTTGACGTGGACGGTACGCTCATTGATTCCGCCCCCGGCATTCTCAATACACTGGAAGAAGTTTTTAAGGCGATGGGCGTGGATGTCGCCCGGAGCGACCTGAACCGCTACATCGGCCCGCCCCTCCGCAAGAGCTTTGGCGAGCATTTTTCGGATCCCGCCAAGATCGAGGAGGCCACCGAGCGCTACCGCACGAGTTATGCCGTCAAGGGCAGCCATGAGGGGGATGCTTACCCCGGCGTGGTGGAGATGCTGGGCCGCCTCAAGGCCGCAGGGCTGACCCTCTGCACGGCCACCTGCAAGCCCACCCATGTCGTGACGCCCATTCTGGAAGAGCAGGGGCTTTCCTCCTACTTTTCGTTCGTGGGCGGCGCGTCAATGGACGAGAGCCGTGACAACAAGACGGACGTCATCCGTCATGTCCTCGACCAGCCGGTCATGCAGGGCAAGCGGGTTCTGATGGTCGGCGACCGCTGCGACGATATGCAGGGCGCAAGGAACTGCGGGCTGGACGCCGCCGCGGTGCTGTACGGTTATGGCAGCAGGGAGGAGGTCGCCCCCTTTGCACCGGTCTTTATGGCCGCAGACTGCAAGGAGTTGACGGAATGGATCCTCCGCCCTGTGGACGAGCTTTCCCATTCCTGAACGAGAGGAATCGTATTTATGAGTCGAAAAATGCAATCGGAAAAAGAAAATATGACCCTCATGCAGAAGCGGGCCGTTCTGGTCTGCATTCTCTGTGTTCTGGCCGTGCTGCTGACCTTCGGCATCACGACCGCGCTCTTGAAAAAAGGCGGCGACGCCCCCGCGCCCTCGGTTTCTGAGTCGGCGGCAGACCCCGCTCCGGGCGAAGACCTGTCGAGCCATTACCAGATCGACAACGCCTCTGCCGCCCTGCTGACGGAGACCGCCGACGCCGGTGCGGATTACCTGAACGACACCCTCTTCTTGGGCGACTCCAATACCGTCCGCCTCTACAACAACGGCCTCATCTCGCTGCAGCAGTTCTGCGCAAAGGAGGGCATCGGTACGCAGGCGGCGCTCAACGAGGGCATCGTTACCTTTAAGAAAGATTCGAACCGCTACACCATCCCGCAGGCTGTAGCCATGATGAAGCCCCGCCGGGTGGTCATGACCTTCGGCACCAACGACACTGGCATGGAAGTCTCGGACTTCATCGCCCACTATACGGCGCTGATTCAAGCCGTCCAGCAGAGCTACCCCTATACCGACATCATCGTGAACACCGTGCCGCCTGTCCCGGTCGATCACTCCAACTATCCCCACATGGACCAGTCCAAGATCGACGACTTCAACATGGCTCTTCTGAATATGTGCGAGCAGCTGGGAGTCCGTTTCCTTAACTCTGCCGAGGCTCTCAAAGGCAGCGACGGCTACGGCATCGCGGACTATTATACCAGCGGCGACATCCACCTCAAGAGCGTCGGCCTCAAAGCTGTGCTGAATTATATCCGCACCCACGCCTGTCAGACCGATGACCGCCGCCCGGACACTAACAACATCCCCACCCGCACGATGGAGTATGTCTCCAACCCCAGCTCCGCAGTGGCCGCGCCCAGTTCGGAGGCTGCAAGCTCCAGCGGGAGCCTGAGCGAAAGCGCCAGCGGCTCCGAAAGCTCGAGCAGCAGTGAGAGCACCAGCTCCAGCGAGGGCAAGAAGTTCGAGGCCCACTACCATGTGGACAAGAACGGCGGCGGCACCCTGAGCGTGGGCGGCGATACCGGCAACAACTCTGTGACCTATACCGTCACCGACCCCAGCAAGTCCATCACGGTGACGGCTGTCCCAGCGGACGGCTATGTCTTCGTCAAGTGGAGCGACGGTCTCACCAGCAAGACCCGCACCGATACCGATTTCAAGCAGAATCTGGATGTCACGGCGGTGTTTGGCGCTGCGTCCGTCCACATCACCAGCGAGGGCAAGGGGGCTGTGGGCAGCTCCTATACCTTCAAGGCCAACCTCAGCGGCAAGTATGCCAAGGCCGAACATCTGCGCTGGTACGCCAATGGGCAGGAGGTCACGCAGGCGGCGGGTAAATCCACCATCACCGTTGTGGTGGACAGCTCGATGGTCAACGCCTCCTACAAGATCCACGCAGTCGTCACCTACAACGACTGCAAGGTGAGCAGCAACACCCTGACCATCACCATCGGCAGCGGTGTGTCCAGCGAGTCTGCTCCTGCCAGCAGCTCGTCCTCGTCTAATGCCGGTTCTTCCGGCAGTACATCCGCTTCGTCTTCCTCTGCAAGCTCGGGCAGTTCCGGCAGCAGCTCCTCCCACAGCACCAGCAGCTCCTCGTCTGCATCGTCCAGCACGTCGGGCAGTTCCAAGGCAGAGTCGGAATCGAAGCCGGAGTCCAAAGCCGAGTCCAGCTCGGAGTCCAAGGCGGAATCCAAGTCCGAGGCCTCTGCCAGCAAGGAAACCGAGAGCAAGGCAGAATAAGTTTCACCCTTCTGTGTTCGGCTGCATAGGCTGGGCCGAGAGGAGGCGAGCCGATGGTCTGTGAAGAAATGCGAGTTCCCGGGCTGCCCGGTGCAGAAGATGTGACGGACGGCAACGTGGATTACTACGACATGGACTGGGAGAATATCGAGAACGGCGTGACGGAGGAGCAGATGGCGAAGTGCATCGCAAAAGAGTGCTCCTGTAAGCCGGAGCCGGACTGCGGCGGCAATCTACCGGAGCAGTCTGACGAGGAAGCTTATGAAATGACGCTGGAAGGATAAAAATTACGAGAAGCCAGCTCTGCCGGGCGGGGCTGGCTTCTCGCTGTTCTCAAACCGCAGCCGTTGCCGCGCCCGCTTTTGAGCGGCGGGCTGCACGAAAAAATGATAGAGAAGGGAAAGACAAATGGCAAAATACTATTGCATCCTCTTCGATGCGGACAATACGCTTCTGAATTTCGACGCTGCCGAAAGCAAGGCTCTGGCTGAAACGCTGGTGGAATATGGCATCGAGCCGGACGCCGAGACGGTGCAGACCTACCGCACCATCAACGAAGAGCTGTGGCGTCAGCTGGAAAAAGGCCAGATCCGCCGCGATAAGCTGATGGGGGAGCGTTTTACCCGCTTCCTCAAGGCCATCAACGCAGCAGGCGATGGCGTGGAGATGAACCGATGCTACCTCGAGCGCCTGTCCACCCACCCCGACCTGATGACCTCCAATGTGCTGGATGTCCTCGGCGAGCTTTCGGAGGTGGCGACGCTGGCGGTCGTGACCAACGGCTTCGAGAAGGTACAGAGCCGCCGGGTGGCGGAGTCGGGCATCCGGAACTACCTTGAGGACGTCTTTGTCTCTGAGAAGCTGGACAGCGAAAAGCCCAGTCGCCGCATCTTTGACGCCGCTCTTCGCGCACTGGGCGTGGAAAACCGGGAGCACGTTCTGGTGGTGGGCGACAGCCTCACCAGTGACATTCAGGGCGGTGTGAATGCAGGCCTTGACACCTGCTGGTTCAATCCCGGCCATGCGGAGAACCCGGGCAAGGTGACACCCACCTACGAGATCGCCTCACTGGAAGAGCTGTATCCTCTGGTGATGGAGCCGGAAGAGCTGGCAAACCTCGGCCTCAAGCACCGCCGCCATCAGCCGTAACGGCGGCGGGACGTCCGTATCCACCCCCTACTGGAAAAGAACACGGAAGATTATTATGCTGATTCATTTGGAAAAACTCGGAAAGAGCTTTGGCGAAAAGGTCGTCCTGCACGACGTGAGCGCCAGTGTAGAAAAGGAAGACCGCATCGGCATCGTGGGTCAGAACGGCGCGGGCAAGACGACGCTCCTCAAGATCCTGACCGGCGTTTACACCGACTATGACGGGGAGTTCAGTGTGACCCACGGCGTGACGCTGGGCTATCTGGAACAGAACGCAAAGCTTGACACGACACTTGATATTTACGGGGAGATGCGCTCTTCCTTTGCCCCTGTGCTGGACGCGATGGCCCAGATGCAGATTTTGGAGAAGAAGATGGCGGCCGCTCCAAATGACCCTTCGCTGCTGGAAAAGCACGATGCGCTGCAAAACATCATCGACGCGGCCGACGGCTACAACATGGACGTCAACATTAAAAAGGTGCTGTCCGGCATGGGCTTTGCGCAGGATACATGGGGCAAGAACGTGGGCGTTCTGTCCGGCGGTGAGCTGACCCGTCTGCGTCTGGCAAAGCTCCTGCTGGAAAAGCCGGATGTCCTTATTCTGGACGAGCCGACCAACCACTTGGATTTTGCCACGATGGAATGGCTGGAAAGCTACCTCAAGGGCTACTCCGGTGCGGTCCTTGTGGTCAGCCACGACCGCTATTTCCTCGACAATGTCTGTACCAAGATCTGGGAGGTCTCCTTCCAGACCATGACCACCTATAAGGGCAACTTTTCGGCCTATCTGCCCCAAAAGGAAGCCGCTGACGCCCTGCGCCAGAAGCAGCATGACGCCGATGTGGCGCTGGCTGAAAAGCTGCAGGACTACATCGACCGCAACCTCGTCCGCGCCTCCACCACCAAGATGGCCCAGAGCCGCCGCAAACAGCTGGAGAAGCTGGAGATCACAGAGGCTCCGCAGGACGAGACGAATCAGCTCAAATTCCGCTTCGAATACGACGTAGAACCGTGGAATGAGCTGGTGCTGCTCAAGAACCTGACCATCAAGATCGGCGACCGGACTCTGCTGGAACCCTTTACCTATACGGTCTGCCGCGGCCAGCGGCTCATCATCGCCGGACCCAATGGCGCGGGCAAGTCCACCCTGATGCAAGTGCTGGACGGCAAGCGCCGTCCCTCCGGCGGTATGGTGCGTCTGGGGACGGGCGCACGGCCCAGCATCTTTGCCCAGCAGCAGAACCGCATCGGCGCAGGCCGCGTCATCGATGTCATCTGGAACAAATACCCCCGAATGACCGAATTGGAAGTCCGCAGCCATCTGGCGAAGCTGGGCTTCCGGGGGGAGACGGTCTTCAAGCCCTGCGAAGCCTTGTCCGGCGGCGAGCTGGCCCGTCTGCGCTTTGCGGAGATCGTGCTGGAACGGCCGAATCTGCTTTTCCTCGACGAGCCGACCAACCACTTGGACATCTACACCCGCGAAAATCTGACCGAGGCGCTGATGGCCTACACCGGCACGCTGCTCCTCGTCACCCATGACCGTCATCTGATGAACAGTCTGGCCTGCCCCATCCTCTATCTTGAGGACGGCAAAGCGGTTATTTATCCCAGCTACGATGCCCTGATGGGCCGCGCCGCTCCTGCCCCCGCGGCAGAGAAGAGCGGCGAGCCTGCTAAGGCAGGCTACGGCAAGGAACAGCGCCGCCGCCGGGCAGAGCTGCGCGCCAAGATCAAAGCCTGCGAGGACGAGATGGAGGCCTGCGGCGCCCGGGAAGTGGAGCTGGAAAACGAGATCAACTCACCGGAGGTCTACAACGACCCGCAGCTCCTGCGGGAAAAAAGCGACGAGCTGAGCGACCTGCGCTTCCATCAGGACGAGCTTTTTGCCGCGTGGGAAGCCGCTGTCGAGGAGCAGGAGCAATACGAGCAGTCCGCAGGCGAAGAATAAGCTGTGGCACAAAGGGGGAGAGCCGATGGCAAACCGAGATCATGATCCGAAGAAAACACACGAGATCGCACTTTCTGGCCTGCTGTTTGCGCTGGCAATGGCCCTTTCCTTTCTCGAGGGTACGCTGGTCATCCCGGGCCTTGCGCCGGGCATGAAGCTGGGCCTTGCGAACATCGTGGTGATGTATGCACTGTTTTTCATGGGAGTGCGGCAGGCGTTGTATCTCGACCTGCTCAAGGCGCTGTTCGTCTTTCTCGTCTCCGGGGGAACGGCAGGCTTTCTCTCCCTCTGCGGCGGGCTGCTGTCCCTGCTGGTGATGTGGGTGCTTTACTATAAGCTCCCGTTCCAGCCCACATGGTTCATCCTGTCGGTCTGCGGCGCACTGGCCCACAACATCGGCCAGCTGCTCGGCGCAGGACTCATCCTGTCCTCGGCGATGTCGCTCTATTATGCGCCGGTGATGCTGGTGCTGGGCCTTATCATGGGCGCGCTCACATCCCTGACCCTCAAAGCCATCCTCCCCGCACTGGGGCGGCTGGGCTACAACACCCGGGAAAAGCGCTGAACAGTTGCATCGAAAGAAGTTTTTCGCTATAATAAAATGATAGATTTGATTTGACCCTACAAAAAAGCCGCCCTTATGGGTGACTCGCATCCGAGGGACGGCTGGGAGGTTTTGCACTATGTCTGAAAAAGTTACGGTCAAGGTGGAGCGGAGCGTTCTCCATCTTCCGGCCATCGCCCTGCGCGGGCTGGTGGTCTTCCCCAACAATCTGCTCCACTTCGAGGTGGGCCGCGAGAAGAGCATCGCCGCCGTGGAGTGGGCCGTCAGCAACAACTCGGACGTCTTCCTCGTGGCGCAGAAGGAGATGAAGGTCGAAGAGCCTAAGTCCGCCGACCTCTATACTTATGGCGTCGTGGCCGAGGTCAAGCAGGTGATGCGGGTGTCGGACGACCTCGTCCGCATTCTGGTCGAAGGCAAGTACCGGGCCAAGCTCTCCGAGATGGAGGACGACGGCAGCTTCCTGCTGGCCACGGTCCGTCCGGCTCCGGTAAAGATGGCAAAGCCCGAGGAAATGCCGGAGGCAGATGTCCTCGTCCGGAACGTCAAAAAGAGCTTCGACGAGCTGCTGGCGCTGAATCCCCATATCGGCAAGGATGTGGTATTTGCTATCACCACCAGCACCGACCCTGCCTTCCTGTCGGAGTATATCCCGGCCAACCTCTTGTTCCGCTTCGAGGACAAGCAGGCCATTCTGGACGAAGGTACCCTGATGGGCCGTCTGCGCCTGCTCATCGAGAAGATGCACCGGGAGCGCCGGATGCTCGAGATCGACAAAGAGATCGCCCAGAAGGTGGACGAAGCGATGGACAAGAACCAGCGCGACTACTACCTCCACGAGCAGCTCCACATGATCAGCGAGGAGCTGGGCGAGGACGACGACACCACCGCCGAAGCCGAGGAGTACCGCCGGAAGATCACCGCTCTCCATCTGGACGAGGAACGGGAGAAGAAGCTCCTCAAAGAGGTGGACCGCCTCTCCAAGATGCAGAGCAGCAATCAGGAGGGGACGGTCATCCGCACCTATCTGGATACCTGCCTCGATCTGCCATGGAACACCTTCACGGAGGATGATCTGGACATCGCCAAGGCCCAGCGGGTGCTGGATCGTGACCACTACGGCCTGAAGAAGGTCAAGGACCGCATCCTCGAGGTGCTGGCTGTCCGTAAGCTGGCCCCGGACGTCAAAGGCCAGATCATCTGCCTCGTCGGCCCCCCGGGCGTCGGCAAGACCAGCATCGCCCGCTCCATCGCCGAGAGCCTGAACCGCAAATATGTCCGCCTGAGCCTCGGCGGCGTGCGGGATGAGGCTGAGATCCGCGGCCACCGCCGCACCTACATCGGCGCGATGCCCGGCAAGATCATCAGTGCGATGATCACCGCAAAAAGCTCGAATCCGCTGATGCTGCTGGATGAGATCGACAAGCTTGCCGGTGACTTCCGGGGCGACCCGGCCGCCGCTCTGCTGGAAGCCCTCGACCCCGAGCAGAACAGCACCTTCAACGACCACTTCATTGATATGCCGTTCGATTTGAGCCATGTGCTCTTTATCACCACGGCCAACGACCTCAGCGCCATCCCTGGCCCGCTGCGCGACCGCATGGACGTCATCGAGCTGCCCAGCTACACCCGGGTAGAAAAGTACAACATCGCCCGCAAGCATCTGGTGCCCAAGCAGCTGGATGCCTGCGGTCTGACCGGCAAGGTCGCCTTCTCCCAGAGCGCCCTCTACGGCATCATCGACGGCTATACCCGCGAGGCCGGCGTCCGCAATCTGGAGCGCACCATCACCAGCGTCCTGCGCAAGTGTGCCCGGAAGATCGCATCCGGCGAGGCAGAGAATGTCTCCGTCACCGGCACCAGCCTCGAAAAACTGCTCGGTCCCCGGATGGTCAAGCCCGAGTTCCTGAACCGCACCAATGCCATCGGCATCGCCAATGGTCTGGCATGGACCAGCATCGGCGGCGAGACTCTGCCCATCGAGGTGCAGGTCATCGACAACGGCAGCGGTAAGATCACCGTCACCGGCTCTCTGGGCGATGTGATGAAGGAGAGCGCACAGCTGGCCATCACCTACGCCCGGGTCCATGCCGCTGAGTACGGCATCGACCCGGAGCGCCTCAAGAAGTGCGACCTACACATCCACGCCCCCGAGGGTGCAGTGCCTAAGGACGGCCCCTCGGCCGGTGTCACTCTGACCACTGCTCTCATCTCCTGCCTGTCCGGCATCCCGGTGCGAGGCGATGTGGCCATGACCGGCGAGATCACCCTTCACGGCAATGTGCTGCCCATCGGCGGTCTGCGGGAGAAGAGCATGGCGGCGTACCGCGAGGGGATGAAGACCGTCCTCATCCCGAAGGATAATCTGTCCGACCTGTACGAGGTGGACGACGAGGTCAAGAAGAACATCGAGTTCC
>ULUV01011923.1_pt1 | contig 14502 bp, 15 predicted proteins | sample 1958921 | NCBI WGS metagenome assembly ULUV01 (sample SAMEA4835772, study PRJEB28245) | human gut metagenome | biome: gut microbiome; material: fecal sample | place: Denmark | collected 2008
AGTTTAAACTTTGCTAATTTGGTAACATGCGGACATTCATTTAAGGGAATAATCAACAAAGTAAAATTCCCGGTATTTATTGCACAACAACCTTGTAACTCTTTCCGCTTACCGTTACTATGTACATGGCTTTGCGGGGCACGTCGATAACGTCGCTCTCGCCTTGGTACAGCAACCGGCCGCCCGTGTCGTAAACCGAAACGGTTTCGTCCTGCTCTTTGCCCGAGACGGTTATCCTACCGTTAACGGCAAGCACTGTTACCTTGCTCGTTTCAACGTCAGCAATGCCGTCGATGAAAGTAACCGTAACCACGCACGAGGCCGACACATCGCTGCCGTCGTTAGCCGTGGCGGTAATCGTTGCCGTCCCTTCGCTTACAGCCGTAACCAACCCGCTCTCGTCAACAGTTGCAACCTCTTCGTTGTCGCTCGTCCATGTCAAGCCGAGGTTGTCAGCGTCGTCCGGCGCTACCGTTGCCGTGAGTTGTTCCTTCGTGCCATACTCCATTGTGAGCTGTTCGGTATTTAAAGTAATCGAAGTAACCGGATTTTCAATGATAATCTTAATTTCAAAGTCTTTCCAACCTTCTGCATTTTGATAGGTGGTCTCGCAGCCTTTAGGTACGAAAACTACCATATCGCTGTTTGGCAGGAATACTTCATCGTCTAATGTAGGTGGATTTTCAGATAATGTTATCAGTGTGTCGAGTAAAAAACAATCCATGAATGCTTCATAGCCAATATTGGTTATTTTATCGGGCAAGGTGATAGTATGAAGTCCCCGACAACGATAGAATGCTTTTTCGCCTATGCTGGTTATGCTATTGGGTAAGGTGATAGTTTTAAGACCAATACATACAGAAAAAGCGCGGGAGTCTGTACCTGTTGCACGTCCCACACTTCGAGGCCTTCGCATTGCCCAGTCTGATAGAACGAGCAACGCAGAAGCCCACGCTGTGTATGTATATACACCTATAAAAGCGCAATGCAAACTGGCATACGCAATGAAGGCTGTATAAAATACACCCATGAACATCTACTGTTGCCGTGTTCTCGACCAGACTTGGAAGTTTGCGAAGTTTCGAAGTGTCAAGAACAAAGCGTCAAGTAAACGCCTTTTATATATGTACCCATACCCGCTCGCTGCCCGGCAGCGTTGGCGTGATACAGGTTGTTGCAAAGTTAGCATATTTTGCAATAAAAACCATTGTGGCTTAAAACTTTCTGATCTCAACCTAATTTTGCACGACACGTGTACGGAACGGACGGGCGGCGCGGGAACATTGCGGATACGGACAAAAAAGGCGGCGTTATGCGTGGCTTTCCGAAACCCGCATGGCAAGCGGTTTTCAGCGGGGTTAGGAGCAAAGAAAAAATATGTCCGACATATTTCGAAATACATCGGACATATTTTAAAATACAAGGCACATATTTTTTCCCTTATAATTTTTGGAGTTTTTCGATGGGCAATTCAATGGTCAAAAAACTTGTTCTTTTCGGTTACATTTAACTCTATACGATCATTAGGGAATTAAGTCGTAACGTCGAGCGCGGTCCTTTCGCCAACTTACGCACTTCTGCCGTCATCTGTCTTCCCACCCGGCTTCGCCGTAGCCCGCTACGCCTTCAGCCGGGCGGGAAGCTATCTGCCAGGTATAAGCACGCAATTTGATGAAGCCTAACGACCGATTTGGGGTTAAGCATGCAAAGTGTTTTGAGCAATTAAGCCCTAAACAGCTTGAACCGAAGTGTGTGGAGGTATTAATTTCTTGCGGAAATAAAGCATGTCGGTAAGAATTTTCCCGTCTTCGATTATTGTATGGTCATAATTGACAGTAAAAAAGTCAGGCACCGTATGAGAATACTCAAAACCGCAGCTTTTGTAAAAAGACATTGTACGTGTGCTTTCGCCAGTGCCGACAATCATATACGAAAACATTTTACCGTAAATAACGCACAGATGCTCTATCATTTTCCTGCCGTAACCTTGTCTCTGGAATTGCGGCGCTACGGCCAAGTTCTTAAGTTCGCAAACACTTTCACCCTCGTCAGTAACGATGGCAACACATATTATTTCTGAAGTATTGCCGACCATTACATACATGTCGCCTCGTTCCAAATACCTGTCTATCATCGATTCTTGCTCATCTGCAAGCAAAAGAAGCTGGAGATATTGTTTCTTGTTTGTTTTTATCTCTCTTATGTTCATACGTTTTATGAGTGTTTGATGACGAAGCTGTTGCTAATAAGAGTTTGTATAAACGAACCTACAGATTATAAAAAATACAGGCACAGTGTTATGAATGCCTGTATAGCGATATGTTATTTTGCGTTTACGAATTAATGGTGCCCAATCAGATCCAGGAACTCGGCCCTTGTTTTTGATTGTTTAAATGCGCCGGAAAATTCACTTGTAACGGTTACCGAATGTTGCTTTTCCACTCCCCGCATTTGCATGCACATGTGCTTTGCTTCGAGAACAACCATTACGCCAAGAGGATTCAGTGCATTTTGTATGCATTCCTTTATTTGGAATGTCATACGCTCCTGAACTTGCAAACGGTGCGAATAAATGTCTACAACACGTGCTATCTTGCTCAAACCGGTAATATATCCGTTTGGTATATACGCCACGTGAGCTTTTCCATAAAACGGCAGCATGTGGTGCTCGCACAACGAAAAGAAGTCAATGTCTTTAACGATTACCATTTGGCTGTAGTCTTCTTTGAATTTAGCCGAGTTTAAAATGGCAGACGGATCCATGTCGTAGCCGCTCGTAAGTTTGAGCATGGCTTTTGTTACCCTGCTTGGGGTTTTGAGCAAGCCTTCCCTCTCGGGATTTTCGCCCAGCAATGACAGTATGCGGTGGCAATGCTTTTCAAGTTCTTCTTCGCGTTGCTGTTGGGAAAGTTCTTCTATATTCATGATGAATTCTACTTTGTAATGAAACTATAAATGTTGGAAACCGCGTAAAAAACGTGGTTTCTGCAAGTTCGGCCGTAACACAATTATAAACTAAACCTGCTAATAAGTTGCCTGTACTGTGGTTTTAATTAATGTAACAGCGGAAAATATTTTCAAATCCCGAATTTGAGCCAGATAATTTTGTGCTTCTTCTACTGTTCTGAAATCACCCACCCTGCAAATCCACCGTGGCGGATAAAAGTGTGTGTATACCGGTAATTCGGGAAAAAAGTTCTTAATCCGCTGCCCTGCCCTCGTTGCCTCTATACGTGATTTCCTGGAGTTATTTCCGGCATAGATTTGTATTCTGTACCCTTCTACCTTATAACGTCGCGTGTGAGTAGACAAATTACTTTCACCGTTGATTTCTGCTGTATTTAATGTGTCGGATTTATGATTCTTTGATGTTTTTGCATTTACGCCTTTTATGTTATTTGAAGCACTGTTGTTGCTGTGAGTATTATTTTCTGGTTTTGTAAATGCAGAATCCGAATTCAACAAGCTGGTTATTTTAGAGTCTTGATGAAATACAACCGTCCCTTCATTTATTGAGTTCTTAAGCAACTTCTCAACGTAATTTGATTGAGAAAATGCTTGTAATGAAACAGTAAATGACAAAACTATTAATAAGATTTTCATGTCTGATTAATGAATTACATACTAAGAGGACGGTTCGTTTATCGGCTTTTTAGCAGGATTCAGTATATAAAAAAGCAAACCGTTCCCTAATTTTGATTTAGGGGAACGGTTTGTTGTATTTGTATTATTTCCAAGCGTCTATAATAGCTTCGAAGTCTGCCGCTTTGAGTGCTGCGCCGCCTATGAGGCCGCCGTCAACGTCAGGCTTGCTGAAAATTTCACGTGCATTCGAAGGTTTGCAACTTCCACCGTAAAGTATGGAAACGTTCTCAGCAGCTTCTGCACCGAACTTGTTTTCTATTGTCTTACGTATGAATGCGTGCATCTCTTCTGCTTGCTCGGCAGTTGCCGTTTTCCCGGTTCCTATGGCCCAAACGGGTTCATATGCAAGAACTATATTCGAGAACTGTTCTTTTGTCAAGTCGAACAAAGAGCCTTCTAATTGTGCGCCAACTACTTCATTCTGTTTGCCGGCTTCGCGCTCTTCCAATACTTCACCAATGCAGAAAATTACTTTCAAATTGTTTTGCAGGGCAAGGTTTACTTTTTCTTTCAAGATTTCGGGAGTCTCGTTGTAATATGCGCGGCGTTCGCTGTGTCCCAATATTACATAGTCAGCACCTGTCGAACGAACCATGCTTGCCGATACTTCACCGGTGTATGCGCCTTTTTCTTTGTCAGCACAGTTCTCAGCGCCAAGGCTCATTACTTCTTTGTTTATAACATTAGCGATAGAAGCCAGATGAATAAAAGGTGTGCAAATTATAACATCGCAGTTAGGCTTGTTCTTGCTAAGGTCGTTTGTCAGTTCTGTTGCTAAAGCAATTCCTTCTTGCAGGTTCATGTTCATTTTCCAGTTACCTGCGACAATCTTCTTTCTCATTATTAATTTGTTTAAGATATTTTATTTGGCTTTTTGAGAGATTTTCGTCTTGCCCTGTATTTATCCGCGAAAATAAGAAATATTAGCGGAATAAGGAAATAACATAGATATTTAAAAGCTCCTTTAATTCCGTTTTCCTTAGTTCCGTAAATTGAAGTTAGCTTTTCAATGCGTGCTGTTAGAATTTCATCGTCCGGAAGGTTGTTCTTGCTCCATTTATTTATTATGTTCCCGCCGCGTAAAAGTAGCAGACCAGGATTTGAACGTATAATCGTTTTTAGCGTAATATCGTCGGCCTGGCAAAACGGGAAATCTATTCCGGCATTATGCTTCCATTCTTGAATTTGTTCTCTACCGGAAGATGTCATGCCGTAAATGTTATAACCGTATAGTTTGCAATAGTCGTAAATATCTTCTACAGCGTCGATAACCCCGTTGTCGGCTTTTTCTATATATGGCATAACGAGCCAAAAAGAGAAATTCTTATCATTTAAAACCGTTGTTGTGACTTCCTCTTCTGTCTCTGAATCGAATAGCGCGAAGTTGTTTATTTCGGGTTCGTAACCTTTTTCTATAAGCTTCGTATCTGAATCTACAAACTGCCAAGTTGAATCAGGATAATTCTCCAACGTGAATTTTTTCACTTCGTTGCCTTTTCTGAGTGTAAAGACGGTTTCGTAGACCGGCGGCTTTGCGTCTTCGGGAATTTCCATTCCTTTTATGATATTTTGCCCGATGTAAAATGGTCTAAAGTCTATTATAGGCAAATAGTGATAAGAGTACAAACTTACTACAATTATTACTGAAAACGAATATACTTTTGCAATCCATTCGCTTTTCAGCCTTAGTGCCTTGCGTATCTTCATCGGATTAAACGCAATCACAAGCGACATTGCCAGTATTACAACGTTCTTATAAAACGTGTCCCAATTATTTAAGCTTACTGCGTCGCCAAAGCAGCCGCAATTCGAAACAGCATTGGTTTTTGCTATATAAAACGTCAGCAATGTCATAAACATCATTATTATCAGCAATAACAATGATGTTAGTTTGCGCCGCATTCCAAGCAGCAGATATATTCCGACCATGAACTCGATTGTTGATTGCAGAATGGAGATACCTCCGAGCAATCCGTCGTTATTCATTACATTTAAGCCGAAAGCATACAGGTACTCACCTATTTTTATTCCTCCACCTACAGGGTCCACTGCCTTAGTAAAACCGGAGAAAATAAAAATTGCAGCTACCATGAAGCTGCAAATATTTACAAAAGCCGTTAATACATGTGCTTTGTATTTCTTAATCGCCATACTTGATTTTTATTAAAGCGAAAACCGCGTAATTTATTATATCGTAGTAGTTGGCATCAATGCCTTCGCTTTCAAGAGTCTTGCCTTTTAGATTTTCGATTTGTTTTGTACGGTAAAGTTTCATTAGAATAAGGTCGGTAAACGAACTTACCCGCATACCTCTCCACGCCTCGTCGTAGTCATGGTTCTTGCGTTTCATCAACTCAAACGCGCTTTTTGAGTATTTGTCATACAGAGCCGTTGCTTCGCTTTCGTTGATATCTTCTTCCAAAACGGGATGAAGCTCAAGCTGTATTAAACCGATTATGCTATAATTTACAAGTCCTATAAATTCCGGTTCAATGCCTTCATTTACCAATGTTACTCCTTTTTCCTCGATAGAGCGTATTCTTTTTGCTTTATTGAGCAGTTGGTCGGTAACTGAAGGTATGCGCAGTATTCTCCATGCGGTTGAATAATCGTGTAGCTTCTTTACATAGAGGTCGCGGCAACCCTTTATTATTTCCTGGAATTGCGTTTCGGTATTCATGTTTACTTGCTATGTAGTCTTTAGCGTTACAGGCAAAGATTACTCCTCGTACCTCAAAATCTGACCCGGGCGTAATGTCTGTCGTTTTGTTATTCGGTTCAAGCTACATAGTTTGTCTATGGTAGTACCAACTTTATTTGCTATCGAGCTTAAAGTCTCCCCGCGTTTAACCTTGTGGTATTTTACCTGACTTACTTTCTTGTCAACGATAAGTGTTTCGTCTTTTTGTTCTTTTGGTTCTACTACCGACGAGAAGTACATGTCTTTGTTCGTAATTCCGTCTTTGTAGAATGTAAAATAGTCACTTACTATATCTTGTTGTTCAAAGTCGAACATAAGTGCCGGGTTTATGGTCACACCCATGAACAATATTTCGAAATGCAAGTGCGAGCCTGTCGAACGTCCCGTATTTCCGCCCAATCCTATGGGATCGCCTTTCTTTACGATATCGCCTTCGTTTACCAATTGCTTCGACATGTGCCCGTACACGGTTTCCAAACCGTTGTTGTGGCGTATTACGATATAATAGCCATAACCTCTGCGTTCATAATCGCGTATTCTCACTTTCCCTGAGAAAGCTGCACGTATTGTATCGCCAACATAAACTTTTATATCCAGACCTTTATGCATGCTTCTGAATGAACGGCGGTATCCATAATTTGAAGTTATCTTCCTGGAAGGAGTCGGCATACAGAAGTCCCTCATGTCTATCTTGAAAGAATCCGGAATTGCGTCCAAATCCATTGAATGTACCGTTGTATTCGACCAATCGGTATATAAATTACGTAGTTCTTCGGTTCTTTCCGCCTTTTTCAAATGTTGGAGAGATACTGAATCTACCGCGTGTGTCTTGCGGTCGATAGGTGCTTGGCGTGCTATAAGATCTTGCGCTTGAATTGTAGTTGAGGTCAATAATATAAACCCTAAGAATGATAATTTATGTCGAAAATTCATTACGAGAGTAAACTAAAGTAGGCTTTATTTGATTCTGATGTTGCAAATATAGTCGATTTTGTTTTATGTAGACTACAAAATAAGGGATTCTATCGAGAAATTACGATTATTTAACTTAATCCACCCGTCCTGAATTGTAAACTCCAGTTTAAAAAGCGAACAGGTTGTTCTTTAAGCAGTTTATCGGCGGATTTATAACGCTACTAAAGAGTGCAAATCCTGCTACTTGCATGATTTATGTAATACAGACAAAAAAGCCGCGATTTTACAGCTCTGCGCAAACCCTTACGTAATGGGACTTTCGGAACGCCTATGAGCAAAGAAAAAATACAAGGCACATAATTCAAAATATGTCTGACATATTTTAAAATAGGTCAGACATATTTTGGGAGTTCATAAATTACCCGTAATTCTATAGTCACTTCGAAAGCTTGAAAAGCCGTGCGTAAAGTTTGAAAATAGAAAGCATTCATCGAACGCTTATCTACACCTTGCTCAAATCGACAAATTTCCCTCTTTTGCGACGCGATTCTATTGCTGTGTTCAACAGGTTATGGAATTTGCGTTCTATCAGTTTACGGGCAAAGACATTAGGTATAGCTACACCTATTGCTATTGCGAGTATGGTTAATGTTGCTGCCATTCCGAATTTTACGGCATTTGTAACCTCCCCTATTATACCGTCCATTTCAATCAAGGCTACCAAGAAGCGGTACATAAGTACTCCCGGTATCATTGGAATTACACTTGGAATGGTAATAACATGATTCGGAACCCTGAACCATTCGGCAAACTTAACTGCAATTAGGCTTATAAGCGTGGAACCAATCAAAGAGCCTATCACTATACCCATGTCAAGACCGATGTTGTTTGTAGATGGGCCTAAGTTTACGAAATTCCTTGTACAAACAGTTATGATTCCACCTATGGCCACTACAGGTAGCAGACGCTTGGGTATGTTGAATATCATGGAAAATCCCATTGCGGAAATAGCAGCAGCAACGGCATATTCCCAATATGAGTGGTGAGGTGTCATCGGTATGTTTTCGAATAACTGGAACATGCTGCCGCCTGTGCTGAAATCGTACAACCTTATGAATAATGCTATTCCGAACGACATGGCAATCAACATCAATGCCGTATGTATGGCGCGCGAAGTACCGACCGATATGTAGTTGTCAAGCATGTCGTCTACGAAATTAATCAGCGGTACGCCTGGTACTATAAACAAGGCACAGGCCATAAGGGGGTGCAGCGGAGTATTGCTTGTCTGAGGTAACAACATGTATGAGCTCCATGCGATTATGGTGCTTATCAACGTGGCTAATGCCATACTCATGTATGAGTTAAACCCGCGTTTCATCATTATGTCCTTAAACCTGAAACCTATAATTGCCGCTATCGAGGCATATAGAAAAGCAATCCAGTCGCAACCGAATTGTATGCAAAAACCGCCGCATGCAAAACCGGCACCAATAGCCGTAACCCAAGGAGAGTAATTGCGTTTACGGTTCGCTATCTTTTCCAATTCCTCTTCGTAACGGTCTATTGAATAGTCGTTTGTTATAGCTTTCCATGAAAGGTTGCTTAAGTCGCTAAGTGCATGCATGTTTATGCCGTGCTTGTCGCAATGCTGGAATTTTGTGTATGAATGCGCCTCGTCGCCAAAATTAACCATCAGCATATTATAGTCTACGTAAATATGCAGTTTGTCTTCCGGCAGACCAAGGAAAGCTGCCACACGGTTCAGTCTCCTGTATATTCGGCTCGTATCGGCAGCACTTTCCATAAGCAACTTACCGGTACGGAGCAGCAGTTCGAGCCTTCGATGTAAGAACTTAGTTTTGTTTTCAACGCCGGCGGCATCTCTTATGGCGCGCTCAATATTGTCGTCAGTAAATCTTTCGTAATTATAATCTTTCATTTTTACACTAAAATAAACGTGCCATTAATTTGTTTAAGATTAATGACACGTATGTTTGGCCATTCGTTTATTGGTAAGTTGTATACGAATTTAGTCTAATTCAAGGTCGCAGTCTTTTATTTCATGCCAAGGCAAACCTTGCTCATTAAGTTCTTTCATGAAAGGATCGGGATCGAACTCTTCCACATTCCAAACTCCAGGCTTTTTCCATATACCGTTGAGGTACATCTTGGCTCCTATCATGGCAGGAACTCCGGTAGTGTATGAAACGCCTTGCATTCCGGTTTCCTTATATGCTTCCTGGTGAGAGCAATTGTTGTATATATAATACGTGTGCTCTTCTTCTTTTATTTTTCCTCGTATCCTGCAACCTATTGATGTTTCGCCCTCATAGTTCTCGCCGAGGTCTTGTGGGTTTGGCAGAACTGCTTTCAGGAATTGTAAAGGAACTATTTTATGCCCTTCGTAATCTATAGGAACAATTGAAGCCATTCCGATGTTCTGTATAACTCTTAAATGAGTAAGATATTCCTGCCCGAAAGTCATCCAGAATCGAGCACGTTTTATTGTCGGAAAATTTAAAACAAGGCTTTCAATTTCTTCATGGTGCAGAAGGTAGCTTTCGCGAGGGCCTATGTTGGGATAATTCAGCGTTTTGTGTATTTCCAACGGCTCTGTTTCTACCCATTTACCGTCTTGCCAATACAAGCCTTTCTGAGTTATCTCGCGTATGTTTATTTCGGGGTTGAAATTAGTTGCAAAGGCTTTGTGGTGGTCGCCTGCGTTGCAATCAACAATATCCAGATAGTTAATCTCGTCGAACACATGCTTTGCTGCGTATGCGGTGAATATGCTCGTAACGCCCGGGTCGAAGCCACAACCGAGAATAGCCGTCAGTCCTGCTTTTTCAAACTTATCACGGTATGCCCATTGCCAGCTGTATTCAAAATGTGCTTCGTCGCGCGGTTCATAATTTGCCGTATCCAGATAACTGGCTCCAGCGCGCAAGCATGCATTCATTATTGTTAAATCCTGGTATGGCAAAGCTAAATTAACAACCATGTCAGGCTTATAGGTTTCCATCAGTTTTGTCAAATCGTCTTCATTATCTGCGTCGATTTGAGCGGTTTGAATGTCGTTTCTTCCAATAGATTGTACAATGGTGTCGCATTTAGATTTTGTTCTGCTTGCCACCATTATGTCCGTAAACACGTCCGGATTCTTCGCCATTTTTTTTATGGCTACTGTTGCTACGCCTCCGGCTCCTATCACTAAAACTTTTCCCATGATGTTTATGTTTATTTACGTGCAAAAATACACTTTTTTGCGGACAAATATTCATTTTTCAACAGATAAGACCAAGCCGTAAAACAAAAGGGTATAATTTTAAAAGCGCAACTTATAACAAGCTGCGCTTTTAAATGATGTATGCAATTAACTGAATTTGTTGCAATAATGATTATTGAGCGGTTAGTTCCACTACCCTGCTTTGTGCTTGCCCTTGACTAAATACGTCTATACCTACTTTCATAAGGAAATCGCCTGAATAAACCTTGCCGTTAGCTTCCATTCCTGATTTTGCAGAAGGCATTAGATTTATTTCTTCTACTTTATATTTTTTATTCGGATTAAGTCCTTGCAGTTTTACCTTGAACAGCTTTTCTGAAAAGCGAGGATGTATGTCATAAGCAAAAAGAACGGCTTTGTTAGCATCTTTGCTAACGTAATTAAGTGCCATGTGATTAGTTTCATAGGGTGATACCAATCGATATTGTTCACCGTCTAAAATAACGTTTTGCAAACGTTTCCAGTTAGCTACTGCCGTTTGGCAAAAAGCTAATTCGTCTTTATTTAAATCTTTCAACCCTATATCGAATCCTAATTTACACATGGAAGCTACATCGGTGCGAAATTTTACTGATGTAGACCTATTCCAACTGGTAACATGCGCACACATTGCCTTGGACGGGAAGAATTGTGAAAAGCCCCATTGTATGTATATGCGCTCTATGGGGTCGGTGTTGTCGCTGCACCAAAACTCTGTAAAATATTTCAATGCCTCATAGTCGCAGCGCGCTCCCCCACCGGAGCATAACATCATTTGTACTTTAGGGTAGTTTTCTTTAACACGTTTCATAACGTTATACACACCTCTAACGTGGTCAATGTATAGTTGTCCCTGCTTATCTTTCAAGTAATGGGAATATATATTTGTAATAGGACTGTTACAATCCCATTTGAAATATACTATTTCAGGATTCTCTTTCATAATGTTTTCTACAACACCGTAAACATAATCCTGTACTTTGGGATTACTAAGGTCGAGGACCAACTGATTCCTGTAGTAGTAAGTATCCCGGTTAGGTAGAGTTATCGCCCAATCAGGATGTTTCTCAAACAATTCACTGTTGGGATTAATCATCTCAGGTTCTATCCATATACCGAATTTCACTCCAGCGTCTTTTGCTGCTTGTACCAAAGCAGGTATACCACCGGGCAACTTGCTATGATTTACTTCCCAGTCGCCTAAACCAGCACGATCGTTATTCCGCGGGTGTTTGTTTCCAAACCATCCGTCGTCCAATAAAAACATGTCAACACCTAAATGTTTGGCTTCTTTCATTAAGTTCGAAAGTACTTCCTGATTGAAATTGAATCCTGTATTCTCCCAGTTATTCAAAAGAGTATAGCGACTTCCCATACCATCTTTTAAACTATATTTCCGCGCCCATTCATGTATGTTGCGGCTTCCTTGGCTTGCTCCGTTATAGCTGAGCGTAAAAATAAATTCTGGCGTAGTGAATATTTCATTGGGCTTTAATTCATACTCTGACGCGTATGGATTTATAGATGGTATTACGCGAAGATTTCCCACATTATCTACTTCAAATGTAAATCTAAAATTACCTGTCCATCCGAGAGTACCCATTAAAACAGTTCCTTGATGCTCGTTTACGGGTTGCTCCAGGCCTATTTCAAAAAAAGGATGTGTCAACATTGCAGCACGACTACCTAATTTGGTGTCTATCACTTTCTTTCCAAACTGCAGTTGTTGGCTGCTCATTCGTGCTTCTTTTGCCCAATCGCTACTGAATTCCGTTAAATAATATGCAGAATTACAGAAATAGAGCATAGTTGTTGCGTATGTTGACATGCGTATGGGCTTTTTTTCATTGTGCTTTATTTCGCTCCATGTTTTTATAACGTTCTCTTTATTATATGCAACATAGTGTAGTTTTACGTCAACAGGATAACGATTGTCGCGTAAATTGATTATAGTTTCAGTTCCACCATCAATTTGTTTCGTTTCTGAAGATACATAATAAAGATATGTAGAAGGATTTCCGTCATTGTGCGTTATTGCTATTGCGGGTTCAAAGTACTCTTCATTACCCGAGCCGGAGTAAACTTCCCAGCCACGACGTGAAACACTTCCGTCTGAACCTGCATGTACATACCATTTGAAGTTTTGTGCGTCTTCGGTATGTAATAGTCTTTCACCCAAATATGTTTGGTATAGACGTCCGTTGTCGCCTACTTGTAAAATCAAATCCGTATTATCTGTAGAGATACGGATTATTTTTTGTTCTGCTGCATTAATAATTCCAAAATTCAGCAGTGATAGCAAAATAAAAAAAAGTTTTTTCATGTAATACATATATAAGTTTATACTGTACACAAAAGTAAACTTAAATTTTGAATTATCACTCTCATTATGCTAAATAACGAATTAAGATATATAATTTTGTATTCATACGTATTTAAATCTTACGACCACTTTAAAATATCCTAACAAAGTCATTTTAATAATATGAAAATAACTGTACTTATCGACAATACACCATCTGACAACAAGATTTTTTTTGCAGAGAAAGGACTATCTATTTATATTGAAACTTCACGTAGAAAAATTCTTGTTGATACAGGACTTACCGGCAAGGCTTTTAATAACGCGGCTAGTATGAGTATTGATATTTCAGATGTTGATATATTAGTACTTTCGCATGGACATATTGACCATACAGGAGGGTTAAAACGTTTTATTAACGCAAATTATAAAGCCAAGATTTATGCCTCATCTCTAATTTATAGTTTAGAATACTATTCGAACCGACATGGTAAAGTTCATAGCTTGTCGCCGGATTATGAAGTTTTTAAACAGAATTACAACCGCTTTGTGCTGCTTAAGGATAATACAGAAATATGCAAAGATGTTTATGCTGTGTTCAATAACACGCATTTGCAACCAAGGCCTTTAGGCAATAAATATTTGACTGTAGAAGAAAGAGAAACATTAAAACCATATGTTGCTAATGATGAAATAGCATTAGCAATAAAGAAGAAAGAAGGATTGGCTATATTTTCACCATGTACACATTCGGGTTTGTTAAATATTATACCATCGTGCGTTGAATACACCAAAGAACAAACCGTACAGTTCTTTTTGGGAGGATTGCATTTACTTGATGAAGAAGCAGAAGTAGAAAATAATTATATATGTTATATGGCGGATTCGTTATTAAAGTTATATCCTAACATAAAGTTGTACACAGGGCATTGTACGGGGGAAAGAGCCTGTTATTATTTAAGCACTGTTTTAAAAGAAAACTTCATAAAATTCAAGACAGGAGACGTTTACAATCTATAGGCTATTATATATTATGGCAATTAGTCTTGTTACTTCTTTATAAAAAGATACTTTGATGGTATTTTTACTAATTTGCGTTTAACGACTTTCCTCATTACTTGCGGGCTTTTCATTTCCAACGAAAAAGTATCGGCTGATACATACTTGAATTCAATCTCTTGTGTCTCCGAACCGAAATCGTTAGATAACCTTATAATCGCCGTTTTATCCTTTATTTTAAAACTTGTTACAATCCATGTTCCGTATACATTACCGTTCATATATCCGTTAGTCGGTCCCAGCATACTGAACCCTGGTATGTTTACTGTCTCTTCTAAAAGATTTAAATGTAATGCAATATCATTGCTCTTATTGTAGAAGTCTCCACTAAATATTTTAGCTTCCTGCGCCGGAGAAGTTACATATGAAAAGGAAAATAGAATTAACGGCCAGATTTTCATGTCTTATTTTATTTTCATAACCCATGCGTCGTACGCAAAATCATGATTGCGCAATTCTCGTAAGGCACTATTTGCTTCTTTTTCACTTCCATACCTAGAATATATTATGCGCCTCATGCTTTTAGTCTTGTATATTTCGGCTTTCTTAAATCCTTTATTTTCTATTTCACATATGAAATTCTTAGCATTCTTTTCTGTTACGTCGCTAGCC
>ULUV01053334.1_pt1 | contig 14185 bp, 9 predicted proteins | sample 1958921 | NCBI WGS metagenome assembly ULUV01 (sample SAMEA4835772, study PRJEB28245) | human gut metagenome | biome: gut microbiome; material: fecal sample | place: Denmark | collected 2008
TCTACGACTCGGCGGGGGTCGAGCGCTCCTTTGCCGAGGCTCTCGACAAGCAGGAGGAGGTTCTCGTGTTCGCGAAACTGCCCTCGGCGTTCAAGATCGACACGCCGCTCGGCAGCTACAACCCCGACTGGGCGTACGTCGAGGAGGCCGGCGGCGAGCGCCGCGTGTACTTCGTGACCGAGACCAAGGGCGGCAAGAACGGCGAGCCCGCCCTGCGCGACGCGGAGAAGATCAAGATCGGCTGCGCCAAGAAGCACTTCGAGGCGCTGGATCTTGGAAACGACTTCCATTACAACGTGCGCACAACATATCAGTACGAGGCGGTGAAGGCCTAGGATGTCGAAGCTGCCCGGAAAGATGACGCGAAAGCAGCATTGGGTGCCGCGGTTCTATCTGCGCCATTTCGCGGATTCCTCCGGGCAGCTTCATGTTTACAACAAGAACAGCGGTGTTTTTTACCGAACAAAGGTCGAAGACGTATGCAGCAAACGCGATCTGTACGAAGTCAGGTATTCCAATATAGTGAACGATAGTGACGATAAGTACTATGCGCAGAACCTTATCGAGGCGAAGCTGTCTGAGAATGAAAGCCAGATTTCCGTTTGCTATTCAGGCCTTTTGCAATGCTGCAAGGACGCGATACTTGAAGGCGACGCCTTTCGACAGGGGCGGCAGGCAGTCTGCAAATTGGCCTCAAACCTCATAGTGCGCCATCCTGCAGCGATGCTTGCTAATAGGAACAGAGCACGAGAAGATTCCTCCATGCTTCTGAAAGATGTCATTCTGACAGAAGAAGAGAGAGTGTTGCTCGAATGGTCTGGCTGGAACGGTGACCATAAGGCTCTCGCCGAGCTTTCAGTCGCCTCAGCCATGCTCTTTTCTGAGGACGACTCTGCCCCGGCCAACCGCATCCACGAAGCATTTCTCGAGAAGCATTTCTGTATTCTCGAAGCGTCTATCGGCTCGGATTACGTCACGACCTCGATGCCCATGTTCATAATCGGGCCAGAAGACAACTCCTATGATTTTGACTTCGCGTACATGCCGTTGAGCAGCAAGCACGCAGCGTTCTTCACCAACGACGCTTCACTCGAGCCATTTTATCGACTCGATTTTCCACACGTCGAGCTCATGAATCGCCTTCTCCTGTTGAACTGCAAGTGCTGGGACGTTGCGTTGTCAAGGGGAGAGGGCCCGCTTAAGCGCGCAGTTCGTGACTGGATCAAAACGGCAAGCAATTAATCGGAAGGAATCAACTTGGTTATACGAAAGTTGAAGATCGCTAATTTTCGAGGCATTGAGCAGCTCGAGTGGGTAATTCCTGCCGACAAAAAACTCATCTGCATCATAGGCGCGGGTGATTCAGGAAAGACAACCATATTGGACGCTCTCGATTGGCTACTTGGCGATAGGTGGAACCTTCCAATTTCATTTGCTGACTTCAAAGACGAGTCGAAACCGATTGTCATCACCGCTACCTTATCTCAAATTCCAAACGAATTATTATCCGTTGACTCCTGCGGACTTTGCTTGCGGGGCATATCGGAAGCTGGCGAAATCGCTTCCGAGCCATTTGATGGATTTGAGCAATGCCTCGTTGTCGAACTGTCTATAGGCATTGACTTTGAACCGACATGGTCAATCATCCGTCCCGACGGATCGCCCACACCGTTCAGAGCGTCCGCAAGAAGAAAACTCGGCGTTTCCAAGCTCGATGAAAGGGTCGACACTCACCTTCGTTGGTCGCGCAATTCTGCACTGGGCAAGGTATCGCGAGGTACCAACGGAGCGGAAGCGGCATTACGTAACGCCACTCAGGCCGCCCGTAATGCCCTGAATGAGCTCTCGGTACCTACGGATTTTACCTCCGTGCTGGACGAGATTAAGGCCGGCGCCCGGGCCTTAGGCGCTGCCGACTACTCAGATATGGCTCCAGGACTCGATGTTTCAAGAGGCGACGGCTACGGTTCACTCGCGCTTTATTCAGAAAACGTTCCCGTTCATCGCTACGGACTCGGCACGCGTCGTCTTACAAGCCTCGCGATACAAAAGCTCGGCGCCACCGATAAATCTACGCTCTTGATCGACGAGGCGGAAAGCGGTCTTGAACCGCACCGCGTTATCGGCCTTATAGAGGCCTTGAGATCCGATGAGGACATCTCGCAAGCACTCCTTACCACCCATTCAAGCAACGCCGTCGAGAGCTGCTCTGCTGCAGAAATTGCAATATTGGCAAATCGAAACGGAATAGCTCGGTGTTCTTTCGTGCCCGAAGAGCTCGAGGGCCTTCATCGCTCGAACCCTTCTCCTTTTCTGGCACGGTCAATTATCGTTGTTGAGGGGCAAACGGAAGAGGGCCTTTATAGGGCTTTTGCGGAATACCATGATAAAAAAGCTCGAGCTGAAGGCAAACCGACATTGGCAGCGCGAGGGGTCTGCATCTGTCAGGGCAATGGAGGTGCGAATGCCGTCTCGAAAGCGATAGGATTCGCATCTTTAGGATACAAAGTTGCCCTTCTTGTGGATGCTGACGATTCTGATACTAATGACAAATTGGAAAGTGCCACGCAGTCTGGTGTGTACATCTTTTCATGGCCCATTGGTTGGTCTACGGAAAGCGCCATATTCGATGCGTTGGAAAAGGAGCAGATATCCCAACTTCTCGCGTTTATCGTAGATGAGGGAATTGTTTCACTCGAACGTGTTAACTCTGACTTCTCCAACAATGAATTGGGCACATTCGACCCCTCGTCGCCGGGAGCATGTTGGTCCAGCAGGCCCGAGGAAGTCGTAAGGAAAATACTTGTCGCTTCAGCTTCAAAACGTAAAGGCTGGTTTAAAAGCGTTCCTGCAAGTATCGAACTTGGAAAATGGCTTATCGACACAGCTGCTCAAAGCGATCGATTCATGCAATCGAATTTACGCAAAACATACTATGCACTGCTAAACGCCTTTCCTACGGAGGATTAATGGGGGCGCCAGATAATGAGAACAGAGCGATCGCCGCCGAAGTCCTCTCAGCAGTCCCTTGCTCCGTCGAGCTTCCTGCGGGAACAGGAAAAACGCAGCTGATTGCCTCGATAACGGAACTCGCCGGGAATCTCGAGAAAAAGACCCTGATCCTCACCCATACCAATGCCGGAGTCTTCGTTATTAAAAGTCGCCTCCGTCGTTTTGGAGTCGATTCGTCCAAATACTCTGTATTCACCATCTGCGCGTGGGCCGAAAGGGTTTCGCATGCATATCCACTGCTCTCGGAGGTAAACGCTGAAGCAACTCACTCCGATCCTAACTATTACACCCAGTGCGTCTTAGGGGCTATCAAGCTATGCTCGTCCGATGTGTTTGGGTCTGTCATATCAGCTAGCTATTCCCTGATTCTTATAGACGAATACCAGGACTGCGATATGGCGCAACATTGCCTTGCGGTTACCCTACGGGACATAATCGGGTCCGTCGCCGTTTTCGGCGACAGGCTTCAGCGAATTTTCGATTTCAAGGGTCAGCAATTCCCTGATTGGGCATTAGACGTTGAGGACTCCTTCGCCCCATTGGGGTCACTCGATCCCAAGCCTCACCGCTGGTCAAAAACAAACCCTGAACTTGGGAGATGGTTACTGGAATACGTCAGGCCAGAACTAATGGCAGGTAAGCAACTGAACTTCGAAACAATTGGAATCCCCAATGTGAAACACATTTTGTCGAGTCCGTCCCAGGAGGAACTAATTGAAAGTGCATACGCAATGCGGCGCGGAAGCAAAAGCGCTGCGGTGCTGTGCCCCAATCTTCCCCTAGTCTTTTCCGAAAGACTATCAAAAAGACTGGCAGGGTCATTTGAGCTTGTAGAAGAAATGGAGGGTAAATTCGCAAGAGAACGACTGGCATCGTTCCCTTCTCAAGGAAATTCCGGGGAGAAGGCAAGATGGCTTGCGGAACTTGCCCTTGAATGCCATTCGCGCCTTTCGAAAGTTCTCGATAATCCGGTTCTTCGCGCATTGCAAGAAGGCAAATCTCTAGATCGATACCTGTCCGCAAAAGCTCGCAAGAACCACGCCGACGTACTCATCAATCTTGGACTGGCTTCTCGAGAATTCAATAAGGCTACTTTTAAGAAAGCATGCAGCTCCATTTCCAACCACTGGGGGTCTTATCTAGTTAGGCGAGAAGCCTGGAATGATGCTCTGTTCGCCATCGATACGTTTCTCGATACGGAAGAGGATCTTGTTTCCGTATTTGAACGCATAAAGGCAAACGATTGGCACCAGCGGCATAAATCGACTTCGTTTAAGGTCTCACGCGTTCTTTTAGTCAAGGGACTTGAATTCGATAGCGTCGCCGTCGTCAAAGCTTCGGACCAGAGAGCCTATTCAAAAGAGAATCTCTACGTTGCCCTGACAAGACCCACACGCCAACTTGTGCTATTTGATTAACACTATCGTATGTGCAATATCAAGTGTCCCGCGCTCGGCCTCGACAAGCAGCATCGCAGGCGGGAACGCCAGCATAGGTTTGCATTAAAAACAAACTGAGCCCCGGTGACTTGAATCAGAGGCCATTCCCGGGGCCATCGACCTATAGCTTGTCCGCATAACGACAGTTTTATCAAATGGGCCTCAATTGTGACAGTCGAAAGCCCCTACCTCCCCTCCGCCTTCAGCTTCAGCAGCAGGTCACCCAGCTCGGGGCACTTGCTGGAAAGGCGCGTCCGGGCTCGCTCGCCCATCCCCCCACCGTTGGCGGACTTCCTGGGCGCGCGAGCTCACGCGGTAGTCCCCGTCCATCACCTGCTTGAGCAGCTTGGCGGTCACGCGCGCATCGGCTAGGGCGCTGTGGGCGTGACCCGTCGACTCGTCGAACTCGATGCCAAACCACGTTGCCGCGTCACTCAAAGAGACGCACCCGTGGCTGCCCACGTCCATGATCGAGGTGTAAAACGCCTGCAGGTCGGCCCAGTCCGTAGGAAATCCGGAAAGGTCGATGTGCTTTGCCTGGCACTCGGTCAAAAGCTGTCGCCGGTCCGTCCCACTCCAGCAAACCACCTGGGCGGAGTAGCGACCGATCCAATCGCTGAGCCTTTTGATCACCATGTAGAGCGGATCGACCATCGCGGTGTCCACGGCCGATATCCCTGTGAGCTCGCGGACGGGGAACGCAACGCCTTCGGTAAATTCTGTCTGCACAAACTGCGAGAACTCGCCCATAACGTTGCCGTGGTAATCGAGCTTGACGGCGCCGACCTCGATAATCTCGTTACGTAGTCCGCGGCGCTGGCGCTGCTTTGGCACCGGCGCAAACTCAAAGTCCAGCACAATCTGGCGCGCAAAGTTCGTCGTATCGATGGCCGAGATACCCGGCGTCTTTTCAGCTGGCACGGTCAGGGCCTTTCTCCGTCAACTGCCGCTCGTTACATAGGCGGCTACATTGCCGTAAGGATAGGAACCCGTGCGGACATGAAATCGCACAGCACGGCTTTCCGGCATCCTTGCGTAAAGCCACACTTTGAGAGAATCATGTCACTGTTATTAACGAACATATATTCGTATTTATAGCAGTACTTTGATAGAATTGCAGTTGTTGACGGCAGTTCCATGTGCCGGGCAGCGCCCTCCATGCGACGGGAGGTGATGCCCATGACCGATCTGACTGATTTCGTGAAGCTCCTGACCGCTTTGGTCTCGCTCCTCACGGCGCTTATCGGACTTACCGAGGCACTCAAGCGGTGTACGAAGCAGAAAAAGAGGGGTCGACGCCTCTAAGGCATTGACCCCTTAATCGAAGTAACGGCGCTGCCCAGCATTCCACCACTTGGGCTGCCGTCGACTTTATTTTACCCACGGGCGCCAGGTTTAACAAATGGAATTTCGGTTACGAAGTCCGGGGCTCGCCCCTCTACTCCAGCCACCATTCCACATCCACGGAGCACTCGACCTCGATAGGCTCTGGCTCCAGCACCGTCACCTTGGAATCAGCCGATCCCGCAGGAGCTCCGAGCGCAAAATCGGCCGCACTTGCATAGCAAAGCCGATCCATGCTGCCAAGCTGACTGTTGTAGGAGATATGCTTGACGCCATCCAGCTTAGAACCCGATGCCGCCGCAAGCGCCTGCGCATTGTTGCGGGCTCGCTTGACGACGCGGGCGATGAGGGCATCCTCGGCAGCACGCCGGTCGGCTAGATCAAAACCTACGCTCATGTCGGCGCGCGAACCGCAGGTGTTAAGAGCCGTCCATATAGCGGCGACATCGACGGCGTCAATCGACGCGGCGATTGTGCCGTAGGCATGGTAGCTATAGCCAGTGATCGTCGCCTTTCTGCGTGTCGTTCGCGCGTAGCAGGCGTAACCGCGACACGTTAGCTCGTCATCCAAACCAAAGGGCACCAATGCCGCAGCGACCTTAACGCGATCGGCGTTGTAGTCGTTCAGGCACGCCTCCTTGGTATCGAAGCTTCCCCCAAAGCAGATGCTAAACACGACGCGATCGGGCATCACCTCGTCCTCGATCTCGGCGCCAACGCTCACGAACCCAGTTTTATCCATCGACATGGCATCCGTCCTTTCCACGAATGGCTACGTTGCGGTAAGCGTAGCCGCCCGTGCGGACACAAAAGCGGGATGCAGTGCCATGCACCAGGCACGCGCCACGCAGACAGCCCCAAAAGAGTCGCCCGCCTATTCGAATGTGTGAAAAAGATTTAGGCCCGGTGACTTGAATCAGCGGTCATCCCGGGCCCATCAGAGCTCACAGAGCTCTTGGTCTCTTGGTTGCTTTGGTCTCGCTCTTCACGGCGCTTATCGAACTTTCCGAGGCACTCAAGCAGCATTCGAAGCATAACAAGTCGCTGCCATTAAGGCGCTGACCTCTTGACCAAGCAACGGCGCTGCCCAGCTCTTCACCACTTGGGCTGCCGTCGACTTTATTCTATCCGCGAGCATCTGGTTTACCAAATGGATTTTCGGTAATGGAGGCCCAGTACCCCGCAAACCGCAAACCGCAAAATCACTACGCCCCAAGTGCCGCCATGGGGATCACCGCCACACCGTCGTCGCGCGTGTAGGCAATGCTCCCCTTTCCAACCACGACCGCCAAAAACGCCGGCGCGGTATTCTAAGACGCGCTTTCCACTTGAAGCCATGTCGATTCTGGGACACAGTTTCCGCTTGAAGCCCATCCGGAAAGCACGTCCCATTCCGAGGCTTGAATCCGGGACGCAGTTTCCACTTGAGCTCCTGACGGGAAAGCACGTCCCACTCTGAAGCTCGATTCCGGGATACAGCTTCCGCCAGAGACCTCAGCCGGAAACGGCATCCCACTCTGGAGTCAGAATCCGGGACACAGCTTCCGCATGCGACCTCGTTGGGAAAGTTCATCCCGTTCTGAGCGCTCATTCCGGGATGCAATTTCCGTTTGAGGCCCGATCTGGAAACGACATCCCACTCTGGGGCCGAAATCTGGGACACGCTTTCCGCCGGCATTCCGCTGGCAGCTAGCATGACAACAGAGGGCCCCGTTCCAGCCATTCGAGGACAGGCTTTACCCCCGAGCAGCGTTATCCCGCCCTCACATCTCGTCAAACGAGATCAGCTTGACGTCTCCCCTACTCTCTGCGGCATCCCGACATCCCTGCGTAAAGCCGCTTTTTGAGAAAAGCGCATAACTTTTTCGTTGCCGTCTAAAGAGCTCGCTTCGGTGCACGAGCTTTTGCAGCACGTCTTCGCCCACCGGTTCATTGCGCCATTTGCACTCCGCAAACAGCGCAGTGCCCTCGCCATCGTCAACAATCAAGTCGGTTTCTTCCTGCGTATGCGTGCGATTATCCGTCCCCCACCAGCGCCCGACGCTCGCCGGAACCACATCGAGCTGGCCCGCGCGCGCGAGTTCGTACACGTATTGTCTGCATATAAGCTCAAAGACCGTACCCATGTAATCCGATACGTGCGGCTCAATGCGCTTATACGCCATCTCGGCCATATCGTTTTGAATCAGCCCAATGTTCTGCGGCACAAACTTGTACCAGAACCTAAACATCTGGTCGCTCAGCAGATACACGGCTCGCTTATTGCTCGTCTCGTTTAGGGGCAGCTCGCGCTCGACAATCCCAAGCGACGCCAGCTTATCCACATAGCTCTTTACGTTGCTCGCAGGGATTCCCGTAGAGCTCGCAATCTCCGAGATCTTCGAGCGCCCCTGGGCAATTGCCTGCACGATCGCATCATATTGCTCGGGATTGCGGCACTCTTGCAACAGCAGGTTACTCGGCTCCTCAAAGAGATAGCCCGTAGGAGTAAGAAAAAGACGTTTGATGTTGTCCTTAAGCGATACGGTAGGATCGACTTTCTCGATATATGCAGGAATGCCGCCCGTCATGCCATAGCAAACTGCAGCGTCTTCGCGACCCATGCTCTGCCACAGGTCGAGGGTCGTCGTAAAATCGAGCGGCATGATCTTAAACTGGGCCGTACGCCTACCGTATAGCGGACTCTCGTAGCCCAGCACCTGCTCTTCCATGAACGAAAGCGACGACCCGCACAGGATAAGCATGAGCCTGGTCTCTTTGTACAGGTGATCAATCTTATCTTGCAGCAACGAGCTGATCTCGGGATTCGATTGGGCGAGATAGGGATACTCGTCAATCACGACAATCAAACGTTCCGTGCGAGCCATGGTGGCCAATGCATCGAACGCCTCGTCAAAGCTACGAAACGACACGCCCGCAGCACCAACGGAGCCCGCAAGTATCGCCTGGCTAAAGCCATGCAGGTTTGCCTCTGCATTGGTACGACGAGCTTGAAAGTAAATAGCCTTCTTGCCTTGGATAAACTCTGTGATAAGGCGCGTTTTACCCACGCGACGGCGGCCGTAAATCACAGGCATCTCAAAGGAGCCCGTGCCATACAGTCGATTGAGCTCGGACATTTCCGCTGTTCTTCCGATAAACATAGGGCCATCCTTCCTTCACGTTATAGCTAGCCATATTATACCTTCCTATAATATAGCTAGCTATAACGTAATTCGACAAGCGGCGCACGAAAAGGGGCGATACACCGCCGCACGTGGACCGTTCCGGAAAATGTATCCCGTTCTGGAGCCAAAAACTGGGCCGTAGTTTCCGCTAAGCATGCCATCCGGAAAGCGTGTCCCGTTCTGAGCCTGAATTCTGGGATGCACTTTCCGCTGAAGCTTCTACCGGAAAATGCATCCCATTCCGAGCGCTCATTCCGGGTCACAGTTTCCGCAGGTACAAGGCGACAGTCCGCCGCCCTTATCACATGCCTTCAAATATGCGATCCAGAAACACACAACAGCAGATAGAATGCTCTTTTTCAAAAAGTACACGTCCCGAAACTTACCAAGACTTCATATCCAGCTACCGTTCACGGTCGCCGATTACCGCCCACCGATTCAAACAAGAAATATGTCGCCAAAAGCAGGTCATCTACCTGCATGGTTAGATTTTGGTCAGCTTTTGGTCAGCTGAGCGGCAAGTTCCAGTTGATACGTTTTTGCTACCCAAAAGGAGGCGGTAGCTCATGACCCATTGCAATGACCAACTCATCGACCAGCTGTTGAACCAAGCCGAACAAGAGGGGCGCTGTCTGATTCCCCCGAGCGCGGCGATCCGAAAAGCGCTCCTTCGGCGCACCGGCGGCACGGTTGTCTCGCCCATGCCGGGGTTGTTTGCGCGAAAAACGCGCTGGGATGAACTCAACCGAGCGCAGCGTCATTGCGAGATTATTCGCGCCCTTGCGATCATCCATCCCGATTGGACGTTCTGCTCGTTTTCGGCAGCTTGCCTGCTGGGGCTCGAGGTCTCGTGGCGACACCTGAACGTTGTGCATGTTTGCAGCTCGACAAAGCCGTCGGCTCGTCCGGGTGCACATATTCAGCGACACCAGATTGAGCCGGCCGGAGCAATACGCAGAGCCGGCATATCGGTAACGCCGCCCAACCAAACGGCCACAGATTGCCTGCTGCAAACTGGTTTTGCCGACGGCATGCCCATTGCCGACTCGGCGATTTCAAAGCTCGGCCTTGCGCCGGAACAGCTGATGGAGGCCGTTGAGCAACGAGCGACTGCCCGCAATGGTCGCGCGATTCGCACCGCCCTCACAACGCTTCGATATGCCGACGCCCGCGCCGAGAGCGGCGGGGAATCGGTCGCCCGAGCCGTCATGATCGAGACGGGCTTTGCGCCCGACTGGCTTCAATACGAGCTGACGGACCCCTTCGATTCGGCCAAGCCCATACGAACGGACTTTGCCTGGAAGCGCCAGACGCGGGAACTCACGCTGGGCGAGCTCGACGGGCTCATCAAATATACCGACCAGACCATGCTGGCCGGACGCACCACCGCCGAGGCGCTCGTTGCCGAACGACAGCGCGAGGCGCACCTATCGCTCTACGGTCACCCCCTGCTGCGCTTTACCATGAACGAGGTCCGCTCGGCAGGAATGCTCGCCAAAAAGCTGCAGACGGCAGGCATCCGGCAAACCGCTCTACCGACATGGCTCAACGAGGTGGACCTGTAGGAGCTGTTAGGCCAAGCATCGCCGAATCGCATTCCCCCTATCTGGGCCGCGTTTTCCCAACGGCCACGCCAACGGAAAGCGCGTCCCAGCCTGGACGCTCAAAACGGGACGCACTTTCCGGATGGCGGGGCTAGCGGAAACTGTGTCCCGGAATCAGGTCTCGGAACGGGTCGTGCTTTCCGGTTGAGTCCTTCAGCGGAAACCGCATCCCAGAATAAACGCTCAAACTGGGATGCACTTTCCAAACGGCCGGCCAGCGGAAAACACATCCCATTCTGAGGCACGATTCCGGGACGCAGTTTCCGCATGCGGCCCCGTTGGGAAAGTTCATCCCGTTCCGAAGCTGGATTCCGGGACACAGTTTCCGCATGCGGAGGCGCTCCAAACAAAAGGCCCCGGCTCGCGATGGAGCCGGGGGCCAAAGGCGCAGCGTATGTAGTTGATGTTGAGCGCGAACGGCCCGTCAACAATGGCCGTCCACGCTCTACCCTACCCGCGGCGACGGACGCGGCTGTAAGGCGTATCCACCATGGGCAGATCTGGACGCAGTTTGCCGTCAAACGCGCGGTAGGCGTTCTGCACGGCGGGCGCCGTGGGGATCGTTGCGATCTCGCCGATGCCCTTGCCGCCGTATGCCACGGGCAACAGCTCGTCCTTCTCCACGTAGATAGCGTGGATATCCGGAATCTCGGGCGCACGGAACAGCCCGAGCGTACCGTACCTTGCCTGGGGTACGCAGTCCTTGAGCGGCCAGTCCTCGGTAAGCGCATAGCCCATACCCATAAGCACGCCGCCTTCGATCTGACCTTGGATGGAGATGGGGTTGACCACCTTGCCGGAATCGTGCGCGGCATAGACCTCGCTCACGCGGCCGTCATCATCCAGAATGACCACATGTGTGGCAAAGCCGTAGCAGATGTGGCTCTTGGGATTGGGAACGTCGGCGCCCAGCTTGTCGGTCGGCTCCAGGTACACGTAGCCAAACTCGCATCCCTCGAGCGCCTTGATGGCGGCCGCAGGATCCTGAGGATGCATGCCCTGGCCGGCGACGAGCTCCTGCGTGCGCAGCTGATAAGCGCGGCCGTCGTCGTACTCGATCTTGACGCCGTCGCCATGCGCGCTCACGGGAGCGGCGGGCGCAGACTTGCCGGCCTCGATGTCAAGCATGGCATCGCGCAGCAGGAAGGCGGCACCGCGCACGGCCTCGCCGGTCACGACCGTCTGACGCGAACCAGACGTGGTGCCGGAGTCGGGAGCGTTCTCGGTGGAGCACTCGCCGTTGGCAATGCAGCTCAGCGGCAGACCGCAGGCCTCGGCAACGTCCTGCAAAAAGACCGTGTTGCAGCCCTGGCCGATGTCGGACGTAGCGGCATAGACCACGGCGCGGCCATCCTCGACGCGAATCTTGCAGCGACCGGCATCGGGCAGGCCCACGCCCACACCAGCGTTCTTCATGGCGCAAGCGATACCGGCGTGTCCGGGATGCTCGTAGTAGGCATCCTTGACCTCGAGCAGTGTCTCTTTAAGCGCCGTGGAGCAGTCGGCAATCTGGCCGTTGGGCAAAACCTCGCCCGGCTCGATGGCGTTTCTGTAACGAATCTCCCACGGATCCAGGCCGACCTTCTCTGCCAGCAAGTCGATCAGGCTCTCGAGCGCAAACTCGGACTGGCAAACGCCAAAGCCTCGGTACGCACCGGCGGGCGGGTTGTTGGTGTAGTAGCCAAAACCGCGAATGTCGGTGTTCTGGTACTTGTAGGGGCCGACGGCATGCGTGCAGGCGCGCTCGAGCACCGGGCCGCACAGCGACGCGTAGGCGCCGGTATCAAAATTGATCTCGCAATCCAGACCGGTAAAGTTGCCCTCGGCGTCGCAACCCAGTGTAAAGGTACCGTCCATGGCGTGGCGCTTGGGATGGAATGCAAGCGACTCGGCACGCGTGAGCTTGCACTTCACAGGACGCTGGAACTTATAGGCAGCAAGCGCGGCCAGGTGCTGGATCGAAACGTCCTCCTTACCGCCAAAGCCGCCGCCCACGAGCATGGTCTCGACGATCACGCGCTCGGGTTCGCTATCCCAGCCAAACATATGGGCACACTCTTTGCGCGTGTCGTAGGCACCCTGGTCGGTCGACTGCACCTTGACGCCGTTCTTGTACGGGAAGGCAACGGCGCACTCGGGCTCCAAGAAGGCATGCTCGGTAAAGGGCGTGGTAAAGCGCTGCGTCACGGTAAACGCGCTCTCTGCCAGCGCCTTGGCGGCGTCGCCGCGCGTCACGTGACGGCTCTGACACACGTTGTCCTTGAGCTCCACCGTGTTGCCGAAGGCAAAGAAGCTGTCATGCAGGCGCGGGGCATCGGCGGCCCTGGCCTCGACAATGTTGCGCACGGGCTCCAGCGGCTCGTAGTCAATCTTTACGAGCTTCTTGGCCTTCTCGAGCGTCGCCTCGTCCTCGGCGACCACCAGCACGATGGCATCGCCCACGCAGCGGGTGATATCGCCCTGAGCGATCATGACGTCCCAGTCCTGGATAAGGTGGCCGACCTGGTTGACCGGCACGTCCTCGGCGCGCAGGATGCCCACTACACCGGGCAGGGCCTCGGCTTTGGAGGTGTCGATGGAGAGCACGCGGGCGCGCGGATACCTGGAGCGCACGGCGCTGGCATAGGTCAGGCCCGGCTGATCGAGCTCGTCGATGTCGTCGGGATACTTGCCCTCGCCGAGCACCTTCTTGCGCACGTCAATACGGAAGGCGCGCTTGCCCACGCCGTAGTCATCGCCGCGCTCCAGGTCCTCGTCGATCTGCTTTTCGCCGCGGAGCACCGCAGCGGCCAGCGAGATGCCCTCGATAATCTTTTTGTAGCCGGTGCAGCGACAGACGTTACCGCGAATGGCGTACTTGATCTGCTCCTCAGTGGGCTCGGGGTCCTCGGCGATGAGCGCCGCACCCGCCATGACCATGCCGGGAATGCAAAAACCGCACTGCACGGCGCCCACGGCGCCAAAGGCGTACACAAAGGCCTCGCGCACGTCCTCGGGCAGGCCCTCGACGGTCACGATGTTGCGGCCGGCGGCAAGAGCGGTGGTCAGCACGCACGCCTTGACGGCCGCACCGTCCACATGAATGGTGCAGGTGCCGCAGGCGCCCTCGGAGCAGCCGTCCTTGGCGGAGTGAATGTGCAGGTCGTCGCGCAGATAGCGCAGCAGTGGCTTGTTCTGAGTCGTCGTGCACTCGACGCCGTTAACGGTAAAAGTGAATTCCTGTGCCATGGTGATTCCCTTCTACACGCCGGCGGCGATGCCGGTGCGGTCGTGGATGGCGCCATGCGGGCAGACGACGGCGCACATGCCGCACGACAGGCAGTCCACGCCGTCGATATGGGCGCAGTTGTCCTCGATGCGGATAGCGCCGGCAGGGCACTTTTTGGCGCACATACCGCAACCGATGCAGCTCGTATCGCAGACCTTGCGCGCAATGGCGCCCTTATCGGTGTTGTTGCAGCGCACCAGAATGTTCTGGTAGCCGGGGACGAAGGCAATCACGCGCTGCGGGCACGCCATGCCGCACAGGCCACAGCCCGTGCACTTGGAGCGGTCCACGCGGGCGATGCCATCGACCAGCGCAATGGCGCCGTGGGGGCAGGCCGTGACGCAGGCGCCA
>ULUV01056345.1_pt1 | contig 14172 bp, 7 predicted proteins | sample 1958921 | NCBI WGS metagenome assembly ULUV01 (sample SAMEA4835772, study PRJEB28245) | human gut metagenome | biome: gut microbiome; material: fecal sample | place: Denmark | collected 2008
AAGGCCGGCCGACTTGTCTTCTTGGTCGGCATTGCGCTCGATAAGCTCGGCCACCACACGCATGGCGTCGGTCGTCGCACGCTGTAAGCTCCAGCCGGCCATAACGCGACCCACGAGCACCGACGAGAACGTATCGCCCGTGCCCGGGAAATACACCGGGATCAGCTCAAAGGGAATCGTGAAGTACTCTCCCGCCACATGGTCGTAGCCGATGACGGCACTCGCCCCGTCGACCTTCGCGCTCGTAATGACCACCGACTTGGCGCCCAGCGCGAGCATGGCGTCCACGAGCGCACGAGCCTCATCGGCCGTAATCTGCTCGGCCATAGGCGTATCGGTGAGCAGACACGCCTCGGTATAGTTGGGCACCGCGTAGTCGGCGCACTCGACCAGGCTGCGCATAAGGCCGATGGTCGATTCGGGCACGCCGGCGTAGAGCCTGCCGTTGTCGGCCATGATGGGGTCGACGAACACCTTGGTGCCTTTTTGCGAACGGCGGTGGCAAAAGTCCGAGACGATGCGCGCCTCTTCCTCGGTCACGATAAAGCCGGTCGAGATGGCGTCGAATTCAAAGCCGAGCTCCTCCCAGATGGCAAGACTCTGACGCACGTACTCCGTGGTGTCGTGGATGTAAAACTTGGGGTAGTTGAGCGTATCGGAAACGAGGGCCGTCGGCAGGTTGTGGATACGGTAACCCATGTGCGACAGCACCGGCAGCATGGCAGAAAGCGCGACCTTACCGTAGCCGCACATATCGTTGATCAGCAGCAGCTGAGTGTTCTTCATGAGTGTCTCCCTTGGGTCGGGTGCGACGCGACGGCGCCATAGTGCGACTAAGTGTAGCGCAGGGGGCGTTGCAAGCGGGCGCAGGCGCCGAGGAGGGCACATTGTTGCGGAAAGGTTACGGAAATGGGAGGCAAAATCGCGGCGGTAGCGGCACAGTAGCTGCCATCTATTTACTACCATTCCAAAACTATGCCGGATTACTACGATAAACCGTTAGCCTCCAACCACAACGAATTGCACTCCGGCAAAACCGCAGGTAGACAGCTTGTGATTTTACGAAAAACAATGCCGAGGTCTGATATTTCGAATTCATCGTAGTAATCCGGCATAGTTTTGGACAAAGCAACTTCGAAAGGGTGTCACCGCAGCCCAAAATGATTCGTTTTCCTCCGTCCCCCACGGATCACTCAACAAGAGCGTCCCCAACGACTATCCCAACAAGGGCAACGCCGATGTTTTGGCGAAGTCAGCGAAAACCCGTCAGAGCGAGCAAGGTGCCTTGAAGCAAGGCGGCATTGACCTTCTGGTCATGCCGCCGAAGTTGAAAGGCAGATTGCCGCTCTGGCGGGTTTGCAGCGTCGAGCCGTTGCGCGGTTTGGCAAAACCGCGTAACCACTAGTTTGGTACCTTGACATTCATTTCTCATGCTCCTAGATTGGTTAGGCACAAAACAATTCCACTACCTAACTAAAGAAAGGAGCAACACTAATACATGTGCGATGAACCTCTTAACCTTTGTTCGCACGAGCCCGGCGGCGACCCGTCACAGCCGGCGGATGTACCCGAAGCGGTCAGTGCCGAAGACAAACTCGCCAAGCGCATCCTGAGCGGCCTGGGTTTTTGCGGCCATTACATGCATTTTCATGGCGGAGGCGTGTCCGGCAAGGCGCCCATCATCTGCCTGCTGGCCAAGCAGCCCGGCGGCGAGATGTCGCAGCAGGAACTCGGCATGCACTTTGACCTCAAGCCGGGGTCGCTTTCCGAGATCCTGTCCAAGCTCGAGGTCAACGGTCTCATCGAGCGCAGCCGTAACCCCAAGGATCGACGGCAGCTCACCATTCGCCTGACCGAAACCGGCCGGGAAAACGCCCGCATCGACCAGGCGGCCCGCATCCGCTTTAGAGAACGGGCCTTTAGTGCCCTCACTCACGACGAGCGCGAGCAGCTCGCCGAAATGCTCGAGAAAATCCGTGTAACCTGGGAGGAACTGGATGATTAAAACCCTCATGGGCAGCATCCGCGACTATATGAAAGTCGCTGTTGCCACGCCATTGCTCGTGCTTGGCGAGGTGCTCTGCGAGATGCTGATTCCATTTATCACCGCCAACCTGATCGACGCCATCAAAGACGGCGCCACCGTAGCCGAGATGCTTCCCACCGCGGGCTTTTTGGTGCTCATCGCGCTGACGTCGCTTGCTTTTGGTGCCGCCGCCGGCGTCACCTGCAGCCATGCGAGCTGCGGCTTCGCCAAGAACCTGCGTCACGACCTGTTCTACAAGATCCAGACGTTCAGCTTTGCCAACATCGATGAGTTCTCGAGCTCCTCGCTCGTCACGCGCCTGACCACCGATATCAACAACGTGCAGCAGGCCTTTATGATGATCATCCGTATCGCCGTGCGCGCGCCGCTGGTATTGATCTTCGCCTTTACCATGGCGTTTATCATGGGCGGCAGCGTTGCCATGGTCTACCTGGTCATCATTCCGCTGCTGGGCTTTGGGCTGTTCTTTATCATCTTTAAGGTGCGCCCCATCTTCTCGCGCGTGTTCCACAAGTACGATGCCCTTAACGAGTCCGTCGAGGAAAACGTCACCGGCATGCGCGTGGTTAAGAGCTACGTGCGCGAAGACTTTGAGAAGGAGAAATTCGCGACCGCCGCACGCGACGTCCAGATGGACTTCACCCGCGCCGAGAAGCTGCTCGCCTTTAACAACCCCATGATGAACATCTGCGTCAACGGCGCGTTTGTCGTCATCATCTACCTGGGATCCAAGCTCATCATCACGAGCCAGGGCACGCTATTCGACGTGGGCCAGCTCTCCTCGATCTTTACCTATGGCTTCGCGATCCTCATGAGCCTGATGCAGCTGTCGATGATCTTTGTCATGGTGACCATGGCCGACGAATCGGCGCACCGCATTACCGAGGTGCTGGCCGCCGAGCCCACGATCGCCGATCCCGCCGAGCCCGTGCTCGAGGTTGCCGACGGTTCCATCGACTTTGACCACGTGAGCTTTAAGTATTCCGCGCATGCAAAGCGCCAGGCGCTCGACGATATCGACCTGCACATTAAGAGCGGCGAAACCATCGGCATCATCGGCGGTACCGGCTCGGCCAAGTCCACGCTCGTTAACCTCATCGCCCGCCTGTACGACGCCACCGAGGGCACCGTGCGCGTGGGCGGCATGGACGTGCGCGACTACGACTTGGACGCCCTGCGCCACCAGGTGGCCATGGTGCTGCAGAAAAACGTACTGTTTAGCGGCACCATTGCCGAAAACCTGCGCTGGGGCGACCCGAACGCCACCGACGAGGAAGTCCGCGAGGCGGCACATCTGGCCTGCGCCGATGAGTTTGTCGATGGCTTCCCCAAGGGCTATGACACCTGGATCGAACAGGGCGGCTCCAATGTTTCCGGCGGTCAGAAGCAGCGCCTGTGCATTGCGCGCGCCCTGCTGCGTCGCCCCAAGATCTTGATCCTGGACGACTCCACCAGCGCCGTCGACACCAAGACCGACGCCAAGATTCGCGCAGGGTTGGCAAGCTATCTGCCCAACACGACCAAGCTCATCATCGCCCAGCGCATCAGCTCCGTGCAGGACGCAGACCGCATCATCGTCATGGAGGGCGGCCGCATCGCGCAGATCGGTAACCACGACGAGCTGCTTAAGACGAGCGAGATCTACCGCGAGACTTTTACCTCGCAAAACAAGATGTCTGCCGAGGGCGAAGGGGCCGTCGAGGCCGACACCGAGGCATCCGTAACGCAAGCTCAGACCCAGGAAGGAGGCGAGGCACATGAGTAAGGCAACGACCGCTGAGCGCGCGCTCAACCGCAAGGGTGGCACCATGTCGCGCCTCATCAAGACGCTCTTTGGCTTCTACCCCGTGCTTTTGCCCCTCGTCGTCGTCGGCGTGGTACTCTGCGCCATCATCAACTCCATCGGCGCGACCTTCCTTCAGAGCGCTCTGCAGATTATTAGCGAATCGTGGCAGTCGGGCGATTGGGAAGCCGCACAGCCCAAGATCGCACAGCTCGTGACCACCCTCGCCTGCATCTACGGCGTCGGCATCCTGTCCTCGCTCTTCTGGAACCGCGCCATGGCCATCGTCACGCAGGGCTCGCTCGAGAAGCTGCGCGAGAAGATGTTCAACCGCATGCAGGACCTGCCGATTCGCTACTTCGACACGCACCAGCGCGGCGACATCATGAGCCACTACACCAACGACATCGACACGCTGCGCCAGATGATCAGTCAGTCGCTGCCCAACCTGCTCATGACGACCATCGTCATCGTCACGGTGTTCTTTATCATGCTGTACTACAGCGTGTGGATGTGCCTGGTCATTGTGGCCGGCGTCGCCTTTATGACCTTTATGACCAAGCTGCTCGGCTCCAACTCCGCGCGTTTCTTTATTGCGCAGCAGACCGAGCTCGGCGTGGTCGAGGGCCATATCGAGGAAGTCATGAACGGCCAGAAGGTCGTCAAGGCATTCTGCCACGAGTCTGCCGCCGAGGCCGATTTTGACGAGCGCAACGAAAAGCTCTTCGAGGTTTCCCAGAAGGCCAACATGTACGCCAACATCCTCATGCCCATCCTTATGAACCTGGGCAACCTGCTCTACGTGCTGGTCGCACTGGCAGGCGGCATTTTCCTGGCGCTGGGCGTGCCCAACCTGAGCATCTCGGGCATGGCACTGTCCATCGCCGTCGTGGTGCCGTTCCTCAACATGACCAAGCAGTTCTGCGGACAGATCGGCCAGATCTCGCAGCAGATCAACGCCGTGGTCATGGGCCTCGCCGGCGCCGACCGTATCTTTGAGCTCATCGACGAGGAGCCCGAAGCCGACGAAGGCTATGTGACGCTCGTCAACGCTCAGGTGAACCCCGACACCTGGCAGCTCGAGGAGGCCGACCGCCACACCGGCATGTGGGCATGGAAACATCCGCACCGCGCAACCGGCGAGATCGAGTACGTGCCGCTGCGCGGCGACCTGGTCATGGACAACGTCGACTTTGGCTACACGCCCGACCACGAGGTGCTGCACGGCGTGTCCGTGTTTGCCAAGCCGGGCCAGAAGGTCGCGTTTGTCGGCGCCACCGGTGCCGGCAAGACGACCATCACCAACCTCATCAACCGCTTCTATGACATCGCCGACGGCAAGATTCGCTACGACGGCATCAACGTCAACAAGATCCGCAAGGCCGATCTGCGCCGCTCGCTGGGCGTGGTGCTGCAGGACGTGAACCTGTTCACCGGCACCGTGATGGATAACATCCGCTACGGCAATCTGGATGCCACCGACGAGGAGTGCATCAAGGCGGCTAAGCTCGCGGGCGCGGACGACTTTATCACCCGCCTGCCCGACGGCTACGACACGATGCTCACCGGCAACGGCGCGCAGCTGTCGCAGGGCCAGCGCCAGCTGATTTCGATCGCACGCGCCGCCGTCGCCGATCCGCCGGCGATGATTCTGGACGAGGCCACGTCGAGCATCGATACCCGCACCGAGGCTATCGTGCAGGCGGGCATGGACAAGCTCATGGAGGGCCGCACGACGTTTGTTATCGCGCACCGCCTCTCCACCGTACGCAACTCCGATGCGATCATCTGCCTGGACCACGGCCGCATCATCGAGCGCGGCAACCACGACGAGCTGATCGCCAAGCGCGGGTATTACTACCAGCTCTATACCGGAGCGTTTGAGCTGGAGTAGTTCGGCTCGCCGAGATGGCCGATTTGCCGCTCATTCGTCGGGCATGACCCTAAGGTCAATGCCCTCCTCTTTCGGGGCAAATCGACTCATCTCAACGACCCAAACACAATGCGCCGCAACGAATAAAGCCTCCGCAGCCACACGAGCTGCGGAGGCTTTTTTCATGCCGGCCGGAAACCGTATCCCACTTTTCGGGCCCAGAATGGGATGCCGTTTCCCGCTGGGTCCCCTCCGGGAAACGGCACCCCATTTCAAGGGCGTAAACCGGGATGTAGTTTCCCCTAACGGCACCTTTGGGAAGCCGCATCCCACTCTAGACGCACAAAACGGGATGAGCTTTCCCATGGTGATCCAAGACCAGAAGCATGTCCGATAGCGCGGCCAGGTCAAGAACAACAAGGCAAGCGTCACGCCAATTTGGACGAGCGTCTGCTGCAGTTTGAGGCTGCTGGCCCATATGATAGAGTTAACCACCCATGAATTTCAGCACACTGCGTGCTACCTGCTCTTTTGTCATTTGGGGGAGTGAACTTGTGAATACTTCTGTCGCCAAGAAAGCCAGTCGGGCGATGCGCCTGCTCATGATGGTGCTCACGGCAGTTCTCATCTTCTTCTTCATTAATGTTATGCTGCTCGTCTCCGATATCCAGGGCACGGCGCGCGTGGTCAACTACGCCGGTCTGGTGCGCGGTACCACGCAGCGAATCGTTAAGCTCGAGGACGCAGGCCAGCCTCAAGATGACCTGCTTAAAGCCGTGGATTCATACATCAACGGTTTGCGTTACGGAAGTGACGACCTCAATCTCGTCCGTCTCGACGACGATGAGTATCAGGCAAAAATGACCGAGCTTGCAAATTATTTTGATGAGCTTTGCACCGAGATGATCCGCGTGCGCGAAGTCGGCTATGAGAACACCGATATCATCGCGATGAGCGAGGAGTTCTTTGGTATTTGTGACGATGCCACACGACTCGCAGAGGACTACTCTCAGGAGAAGGCGTCGGCGCTCAACTATCTCGAGGGCTTGGTGATCATCGACATCGTGGGCTTGGTGGCGACCTTTGCGGTCGAACTTGTTCGCGCGGTGCGCACTGCCGCGCTCAACCGCGAGCTGCAGAGCAAAGTCTATCTCGACGAAGCCACGGGACTGCCCAACAAGAACAAGTGCGAGGAGATCTTGGGGCAGGAGCGGCCTGTCTCCGCGGAGGCGCCCGTTGCGGTGTGCGTCTTCGACCTTAACAATCTGCATACGGTCAATAACAACTTCGGCCACGAGAAGGGCGACGAATACATCCGTTCTTTTGCCCAGCAGCTGGGGCGCGTGGCGTCGGAGACCTGCTTTGTGGGCCGCGACGGCGGCGATGAGTTTATCGCGGTGCTGCGAGATACCGATCGAGCTGCCGTGGAGTCCTGTCTCGCTCGGGTTCGCGCGAACGTGAACGAGTATTCCGAAGTCCACCCCGATATGCCCATCAGCTACGCGGTGGGCTATGCGCTTTCCAGCGATTTTGACGAGCCGCCTACCATGCGCGAACTCTTTTCCCAGGCCGACAAGAACATGTACATCGACAAGAACCGCGTAAAGACAGCCGAGGCAGCCGGGCCGCAACGCGAGGACCGCTAAACCCGTAGCAAAGGGTAGCCAATTTGGGACGGGGCTCGGTCAAGCTAACGGAAGGCCGTAGCTAAAAATCCCCGTCTCAGAAAAATCATTGTGCAGGTAGGACGGCAAAGGTAGCTAGAAAAGCCCCATCCTAAATGAGCTACAAGATTTCGGCTAGGAGCGCTCGGCGCCCATTTGTTTTATCACTGCAGGTAGAAAGCGCGATGATGCGTGCATCGAGGCCAGCGCCGTCCATGTCCGCATGCACCGCCATCTGCGAGATATGCGCGAGCAGAGTCTGCATTGAGGCCTGGTCCAGGTTTCCCGGCCCAAAGATAATGTCATCACTCGCGGCAAACGAGCACACGGCAACGATGCGCAGGCGGAACGCCCCGTCCTTTGTGTAGAGCGTGCCCGTGCGATGCAGGCCAAAGAAGCCCCTGTCTAAAAACCGATCAATGTCGCCAAACATCGCACCGTTGTCCATGTGGTGCGCATAGAGCAGATTGTAAGAATCGGTCATCGTGCGGCTGTTGCGCGTATCCAAAAACACCGCTCCCGAGACCGCAGATTCCCCCAAAACGTTTTTGTTGAGGTATTCCTGGTTATCTTTTCCCTGAACAAAGGGATAGTCGATGTTGGTGCCATCGATGGTAACCCATCCGACCACATCGGGATTTTTGGCCATCAGGTCCTGCAGGCGTGCGCAATCGTTGATCCCGGTGGGTTTGTAGCGTAGCAGCTCGTCGCTGATGAACCCACCGTTCATAACGTTGTTTGTGTCCCACAGCGAATAGCCCCCGTACAGCAGCATGAGCAGCACGAGAAAGCCGGCAAACCACGTAAGCACGCGGTCGCCGGCTCTCGCCAGCCGAGCTATGCGTTTAAGCTCCATCGGCTGCAATCCTTGCTGTCTAACGGCGATTACGACGAGGACGGAAGAAGACCACGCCCATCACGGCGGCAAATGCGACGATTGCCACATAGGGAGCGACCGTCCGAATAACATCGGTGGGAACGGTAGCCTCTTTGGTGTTGGTAAAGGTCACCGTGGTGTCAGAAGTACCGATACCCTTCTCGGCAATAGAGTTACCTTCTGTCGAACTGGTGTCATCACCAATCTTGTACGACGTCTTATAACCGTCGCCACCATAGTCTTTCTCAGTTACGGCGAATTTATCCTCTGATGAGAGACCGTAAAAGATGACGGATTCTCCGTTCTTAAGGCTCACGCTAATCGCAGTTCCCGACACGGCCTTATTTTCGTTCGGGGTAGTAACACCGTTTTTAACAGTGTCGTACTTATAAGTCTCCCCGCCAGCACCTTTAATCGTGACGGTAAACTCAAAGCCCTTATTTTTATCGCCCTGGTTACCGGCTACGACCTTTGTGATGGTCAGCTTATGGGTGGCATATTTGTTCTCAAAGCCATCGGTCTTCTTGCCCGAACCTGCTTCTGCGCTAAGAGTACAGCCCTTGACAACAAAGCCCGCGCCATTATTTTCTACGTAAACATCGAGGAACAGCGCCTCATGCGTAACGTTGAGACCATCCAACGGTGGCTCCGTCTGCGTAATCTTGTATCGATAGATACCCGGAGCCTTGAACTTTGAGATATCAAGGCTGGCGCTCAAGTGAGCGGTTATCGTCTTAGTCTTGCCGTCGGTATTATCTACGCTATCAAGTCCTTGGGCAGAAAAATTAACGGAAGACGACGAAAGCGAAACGGCCCCTTCCACTCCAGCGGTAGCTGGCATACCCGTGTTCGTAGGCTCGCTCGCCTCCGCCGGCGCAATCGTATAGCTAAAGTCCGCATCCGGCTCCACAGCATCCTTGTTCATGGTGAGCGTCGAGGTGATCGTAACTTTGTTGTCAGTTACCGGCAGATGCGGAGTAGTAGATCCCTCCTCCGCCCACGCGGGCGTGACAACTCCCACCAAAGCCAGCAGCATCGTGGCAGCCACAACTGCAAACGCCGCCAGTCGCCTCTTTCCAGTTTTCATGTTGTATCCTTCCTCTCGGGCACATGCCCTTAATAAAACCAGGCTTCGTGTCTACAGGTTCGACCTGCGCAGCACGCTGATCACATTGCCTTTGATCTGCGAACGGGCAATCGGTCCATACAGGCGACTGTCGTGCCCACCCTCGCGCAGATCGGCCAGCACAAAGAACTCATCCGCTGCCAGGTGTACGGGATAGTCCACAGCAGACTCGTAGCGCGGCGTCGGCGTGGTGATATCGCTTTCCACCACAACAGCCCCGTTAACCATGAGCTCGCCCGACTCGGTAATCGTGACCTCATCACCGGGGCGGGCAACCACGCGACCCAGGCGCTCTTCGCCATCCGCGGTGTATACCACCACGTCACCCTCGTTAAAGCTCTGGCTGAGCCTCCAGTAGAGCATGACGTCACCCGAACAGATGCGGGGGGCCATCTCGCCAGTCGTGACCGGACCCACGCCCAGGACCACGCCCAAGAGCAGCCAGAGCGTCACGACAAAAAATGCCAAGCGCACCAGAAAGCCCACGATATCGCGCCGGTCGTCTGCTTCCCTTAGATCTGGCGCCGCGTGTGCGCCTATCTTCGCGCTCGGCACGGTCGGGCACCCCGCGCCACAGGACCTCCCCCGCGGAGCGGTACGTACGGGCGCCCCGCCACCAGCATTGCTGGCGCCATGTCTTCTCATAGGCGCCCGCCCCTCCTGGAGCCGCGATATAAACGCAGCGCAACCATGCCCGTAGCCAACAGCACGGCGGTGGCCAAAATCGCCAGGGCATAGATGGGGTTGCGCGTGATACCCGTAGGCACCGCGACCTGTCGGGAATTGGTGGCCTTAGCTTCAACGGCAACGGTCACACGCGGACCGTTGAGCGTGCCGCTCGCACCGGTAAGCTCAGCGTGGTACCCCAACGACGAATAATCATCTTCGCCCACAGTATAGGTCGCGTTGTAATCCAGTCCCTTAATCGAAACGGTCAGACCGTCCTTAACGGCAAACGGTACGGTCGCCCTGCCCTGGCCGTCGGCCGTAAAAGCCGTCTTGTTTTCCACGGTCTCGGCTTGATCATTCGATCGCGCCACGAGCGCATGGCTGCCCTGGGCAGGCGCATCCGAATACTCGATGGCGTAGGTCTGACCAGCCTTGAGGCCCGTAAAGGTCGCCGTCACCTTAAAGTAGGCGCGCTTGTCGCCCATATTGCCCGTAACGCTCTTGGAAACCTTGAGCGTGTAGGTGCGTGGGGTGAACCGTGCGTATGCGCATCCCGTATGGCGCTCTTTTACGTTGTACGTATAGGCGGGTGAAGACGACAGCAGCTCCGGGGCGTCTGGATTCGATAGGTCATACCAGCCCTCAAAGTGATAGCCCTCCTTGGGAGTGGCCACCGCCTCCACAAACGTACCGTCGTCCACAAAGTAGGCGATGCCCGAGGTATCGTACACGTCCTTGTCCGTGCCCGAGCCGTCCCCCGCATCGATGGAGCCCTTTGCCCCCTTAAGCTTAGAGCTGACCGTACCGCCCGTCGTTACGTTGCTCCACGTGCCATCGGCATTTTTAAGCTGGGCAACAAAGGCCTGACGATACTTCCATTGCGCCACAAATGTCGCACCCTGGCTCTCAGGGATGTTTTCGACCGTTACCGTATCGCCCGCAGCGCCAGTATCCGGATTGACCTTCTTGCCCCTAATGGTAAGAGCACCGGAATCCGTGGTGCCCTCGGGTGCCGTATGGGTCACGGTGTGCTCCGCGCTAAAACGAACGGCTTTTCCCGAGCCCGCGTACTCCCAGCCCATAAACTTCCAGCCGTCGTTTTGTCCTTCGGCGGCATGGGAGGTATAGCTCGCTCCAGCGCCAGAAAGCTGCACGAAATCGCCCGTGGACTCATCGGACGGATCATAGTGATACGCTTTGCCGCCGTTCACATCGTATTGAACGCCTGCCTTGGAAAACACGAGGTGCACTTTATAGTGCTTTGTGACCTTGTCGACCTTAAAGTGATAGGTGCCATCGTTCAATTCGGTCCAGTGTGCCTCATCGTTCGCGGAATAGAACTCGCCGTTGACAAAAGCACCGATAAAGACTGCCCCGTCATCGCGCTTGGCATCGACCATAAAGTAGGAGTTCTTTTCCTGTTTACCTACGTAGTTTTTGGCATAGGTGAAGTCGGCAGTCTTGGTATCGGAGTTATAAAAATACGTTCCGCTTCCGTTGGGCGTCGTGTACGTCTCTATGCGATAGAACTCCCTAAACGAAATATTGTCGAGGAAGTTGCCGGTCGAATTGCTCCCGTTGGCCGTGTTGTAGGCCACAAAAGCAAAGACGCTCTGGTTTTGGCCATCCGGAATGGTGTAGGTATAGTCGTAGTCGACCTTTTTATCGTGCTCGAGCGCGTTGGAACCGTAGGAAGCCCACGCGTCGTTTTCGGACGCCATGATCCACACGCACCATTTTTCGGTATGTTCCGCATCGGCTGTCCATGAGAACGCGCTTCCGCTGGACGCATTGGCAAATCCGCCCACTTTGTCAAACTTGCTTGAATACAGGATGATCTTTTTGCTGCAGCCCGATTGGGAAAAATTGGCCACATCCAGGCCGACATAGTTATCGACGCTCATTTGAATCCATTGAACAATTTGCTGGTACTGATCGAGTGCCTTTTGATTGTCCTTGTACGGCTCGTTTTCTTGTCGCGGACCGATGATAAGGGCCATGGCGTCTCGACCCGAGCGGCCGCGGTGGTCGAGCCCCCACTCGTACTGTTTTCCCGGCTCGGTCGTTACATATTGGTAGAGCGAACTCGCCTCGTGTGCGTTGAGCTCGGCTGCATAGTCACCATCGGAGGGCGTAAACGTAACAGAATGCCCAGCTGGGTCGATATAGTAGTCGTTCTGGGCAACGATCTCGATACGATGGTCTGTCTCGGTCGTACGCCAATGGGGCGAGCACAGCGTAAACTTGCTGGTGCTCTTGTTCCCTAGATGTATATCGTCTTCAAAACTGCCGTTAGCAATGTTCGTATTCTCGTTCTTAAGATTCGAGGTCGAGAACGCATAGCTTTTGAGCGTTGTCATGGTCTCGGACGAATTTTCTTGATATACCTTGCCAAAGTCAGTATAGATGTCACGCGTGCCCTGCTTTTCCACGTGAACGTCATTGACCAGATTGCCAAACCACTCCCGGTATTGTTCGTTCGCCCCCGTAAGATTTGAATCGTAGCAAGTCAGTGCAAGCATCGTCTTTTCGGACGCTGCGGTATAGTCAGCCTGATAGGCAAACTCATCGTCTTGTTCGGGAAGATCTCGATAATAATGCGTGCTGTTGGTGCCAAAGGAGAACCAACCCTGTCCGTTAGAGCTTACGAGCCACACCGAAAGTGCAATGCGGCCGTCGCTCTGTTCAAACGAAAAGTGGGATCCGTCAGCGCTGTTACCAGCAAAGCCGCCATTTGCGGCAAAGGGATCGCTGTAGACGGTGTACTGCTCAACGGTATTTCCCTGGGGCATCTTGCCCTGTGCCTTAAGCCAAGTCCTCAGCTGCATGAGTTGGTCTTGGCCCGTGCTGTTAATCGACAGATTCTCCTGCTGAGGACCCATTGTGAGCATCAGCACGTCGTGGTCGGTTGCGGCTCGATGGTTGAGGCCCCACTCGTACGTGGCGCCGCTCTGGGTGGAAAAGGTGGCGTAGGTTGATCCAGGCTCAAAATAGTTACCGGCAGCACCCTGTGGCCTCAAATTCCATGCAAGCGCAAAATGATTACCGTTAGCTTGTTTGAGGTTTCTTTGACCGTTGAGGAGCTTCGTGGGGAGGTCGAGGTCCGACATCTCGCCGATTCTCTTAGTCGGAGAGGTCGTCGACCAACCAGAAGCTTGGTTGGTAAAGGTTGGGTTCGCTATAAGGTTGCCATCGTCACCGTACGCACGCGAGGGCACCCCCCCCCCGACCATAACGAACGCGCATAAGACCGCTGCCAACATCACAAAGGTGCGGCGCATCGACGCTATATGACCGAAAGGACCCTGCACGGGCGCATCCCCCCCCAGCCGCAGCCCGAGCTTTCGCGTAAGCTGCACAAGTAGTACGTTTAAGCTCTTTGATTCTACAACCAGCCCAGGGCAAAAGCAAAATCATGCGTAACCGATTTGCAGTCATTTTTCGCATTTTTCGCATTGCGCAGGTAGGACGCCAAAAGTGGCTAAAAAAGCCCCGTCCTAAATGAGCTATTTGAGAAGTTGGGCCATGGCGTTGACGAATTTTTGGACTTGGAGGGTGGGCTCGAGCGGGTAGTGCAGAAAGACCGGCACCTCTCGCCCGCATAGAAACGGCACGCCCACAAAGGCCGGGTGTACCCCCGACCATGCGCCGCAGGTGAGCACCGCGTCGCCCTTTTCCTCGGCTTCGTTAAAGAGCGCAAAGTCGAAGCTGTCCACGTCGATCACGTCTACGCCGCCGTCTGCCAAAAGATCGATACGCAGACTGTCCATAGCGTCGTTGCCGTGACGGAGCACGCGCAGGCGCATGCCCTCCAGGTCAGCAACCGTGATACGCGTCTTGCGCGCAAGCGGGCTCGTGCGCGGCACGTCGATATAAAACGGCACGTTGACGATGCGGAGCCTTTGGCATGCGTCGCCCCAGCGTGGGGTCGAAAAGCTCGACTGCACCACATCGACCTCGCGGCCCAAGCTGCGCATGACGGTCTCGCGCTCGTCATAGAGGTCGCTTACCGGCACGATCTCAAATCGCAGCGACGGTTCCAGATCGTGAATGCCCGACCACATCGACAGCGTTTGGCGCCCCGGGCACATCATCGACACACCCAGACGCACGGCACCGCCCTCGCCCGCCGC
>ULUV01027667.1_pt1 | contig 13978 bp, 9 predicted proteins | sample 1958921 | NCBI WGS metagenome assembly ULUV01 (sample SAMEA4835772, study PRJEB28245) | human gut metagenome | biome: gut microbiome; material: fecal sample | place: Denmark | collected 2008
ATCATGCCGATGGGTCTGCGCATCCAGAAGAAGCTGGAGACCATCATCCGCGAGGAAATGGACGCCGCCGGCGCCATCGAGCTCTCGATGCCGATCGTGCAGCCCGCCGAGCTCTGGATGGAGTCCGGCCGCTGGAACAAGTACGGCCCCGAGCTTCTGCGCTTCAAGGACCGCCACCAGCGCGACTTCGTGATCCAGCCCACGAGCGAGGAAGTCATCACCGACCTCGCGCGCAACGAGCTCACGAGTTGGCGCCAGCTGCCGGTGAACTTCTATCAGATCCGCACGAAGTTCCGCGACGAGCGCCGCCCGCGCTTCGGCGTCATGCGCGCCCGCGAATTCGTGATGAAGGACGGCTACAGCTTTGACCGCTCGCCCGAAGCCGCGGGCGTCTCCTACGACAAGATGTTTGCCGCCTACACCAAGATTCTCAACCGCATCGGCCTCAACTTCCGCGCCGTGCGCGCCGACACGGGCTCGATCGGCGGCTCGCGCTCGCACGAATTCCAGGTGATCGCCGACGTCGGCGAAGACGTCATCGCCTACTGCCCGGATTCGGACTACGCGGCCAACATTGAACTGGCCGAGGCCTTCTCGGTGTTGGACGGCCGCAAGGCTCCCGCCCAGGACATGGTGAAGTGCGCCACCCCCGGCAAGGAAAAGTGCGAGGACGTGGCTCCCTTCCTTGGCATTGACCTTAAGAGCTGCATCAAGAGCATCGTGCTTGCGTGCGACCACACCGACGATAAGGGCGACGCGCTCCCCGCGACGATCGTGCTCGTGCTGCTGCGCGCCGACCATGAGTTGAACGAAGTGAAGGCCGGAAAGCTCCCCGAGCTCGCCGACGGTTTCCGCTTTGCAACCGAAGCCGAGATCGCAGAGCACTTCCACGGCGCCACGCCCGGGTCGTTGGGCCCCGTGGGGCTGGGCGAAGACGTCATCGTCTACGCCGACCGCACCGCGGCCGACATGTCCGACTTCTGCTGCGGCGCCAATGAAACGGGCTACCACTACACGGGCGTCAACTTCGGGCGCGATCTGCCCGAGCCCAAGGTCGCCGACCTGCGCAACGTCGTCGAGGGCGACCGCAGCCCCGACGGCAAGGGCGTTCTGCGCGAGCAGCACGGCATCGAGGTGGGCCACGTGTTCTTCCTCGGCACCAAGTATTCCGAAGCAATGCACGCCACGTTCCTTGATGAAAACGGCAAGCCCCAGCCTCTGCAGATGGGCTGCTACGGCATCGGCGTCACGCGCCTTGCCGCCGCCGCCATCGAGCAGTGCCACGACGACAAGGGCATCATATGGCCCGAGGCAATTGCGCCCTTTGAAGTCGTGATCTGCCCGATGAACTGGTCCAAGAGCGAAGCCGTGCGCGAAGCCGCGCTGAAGCTTCACGATGAACTCGCGGCGCTGGGCGTTGACGTCATTCTCGATGATCGCGACCTGCGCGCGGGCTCGATGTTTGCCGACTGGGAGCTCATCGGCGTGCCGCACCGCATCGTCGTGGGCGACCGCGGCCTCAAGACGGGCGAAGTCGAGTACGTCTGCCGCCGCACGCTTGACGCCAAGGAGATGCTCCCCGTGGCCGAAGCCGCGAAGATCGTCGCTGAGCGCGTCAAGGCCGCCAAGCACTAAGGCGTTTGTCGCAGCGCGCTGCGGGCGACTCTCCCCACCGTGGGATTTGCGAAAAAAAGAGGCCCCTCTTTTACACGAAACCGCCCGCACGCCGCGCGTCTTTGCCGCTAAACTTACGCTGGGTTACGGCGGGCGCCTTAACCCCGGGGGGATGGACTGGAAGTTCTCAGGCACCTTAAGGCCACCTGGACGCTCCTCCCCATCCTGAAGCACTGCGCCCGCCCCTGAAATTTCGACAAAACACGTAAAGGAGACAGACGTGGAATCGTTAAAGCCCCTCGTACGCGTCATTGATGATGACGATGCGATGCGCCGCTCGTGGGCCTTTCTGATCGAAGGCGAAGGTTGGGACGTCGTCACCTATTCGGACGCGATCGATTTTCTTTCCTCCAACGACTTCTCCCGCCCGGGATGCCTCGTGCTCGACGTGCGCATGCCGCGCATGAGCGGTCTTGAGCTGCAGGACAAGCTGCGCGAGCTCAACGTCGACCTGCCGATCATCTTCATCTCGGGGCACGGCGACATTGACATGGCCGTGCACACCCTCAAGCAGGGCGCCGTGGACTTCCTGCAGAAGCCCGTTGATGATCAGCGGCTTCTCACCGCCATCGGCAATGCGGTCATGAACAACCTCAATCACCGCCGCACGGAGATGGAACTGTCCACCTTCCGCAGCCGTCTTGAGCAGCTCACGCAGCGCGAGCGCGAGGTGATCCGCATGGTCGCCCACGGCATGAGCAACAAGCAGGTTGCCGAAAACCTCGGCATCAGCGAAAAGACGGTGCAGGTGCACCGCGGCTCGGCCTACCGCAAGCTCGACCTGCACAACGCAGCCGAAATCGCCCGCTTGCTGCTGCGCTCGGGCGATCCCCTCTAGGAGCGCTCTCAAGCCGCGCCTTTGCGTTTTGGCTTGAGGCCGCTCCCGGGTCCCGTTGAGCACGCCAATCTGCCCGCCTTCGTGCGGGCAGATTGCTTTGGCGTGCGACTTGACACCCTTCCAACCACTGCAACTGCCGGGGCATGCCGTTTTATGTCACGCGAAACCCGAAACTATTTCCTGCTTTTCATCACGGCCGTCATCTGGGGCTCGGGCTTCGTCGCTCAGGCGCTCGGCATGGAGCACGTGAGTCCCTTTACCTTCACCTGGGCACGCTCGCTTCTGGGCGGCTGCTTTCTTCTGGTTCTGATCCCGATTCTTGACGTCTGGACGAGCCGGGAGCGGCACAAGGCCCAAGATCGTTCGCGTGCGGAAAACCGATCGGAAACCATGAAGGGCGTCAAACCTGCCGATGCCTGGAAGAATCCCACGCTCTGGCTCGGGGGCTTTTGCTGCGGCACGGTGCTTTTTATTTCCGAGTCGCTGCAGCAGTTCGGGCTTCTTTATACGGCCGTGGGCAAGGCCGGGTTTCTCACGAGCCTTTACATCGTGATCGTACCCCTAGCGGGCATCCTCATCGGGCGCCGCACGAGCCTCAACGTCTGGGTGGCCGTGGTGCTCGCACTTGTTGGCCTTTATTTTCTCTGCATGCCCAAGGGTGAATTTTCGCTTTCGATCGGCGACGCACTCGTGCTTGCCTGCGCCTTTTCCTTCAGCGTGCACATTCTCGTGATCGATCGGTTTGCGCCGCTTGTGGACTGCGTGCGCATGAGCTGCATTCAGTTTTTCACGGGAAGCCTCTGGGGCCTGGTACTCATGCTCATCTATGAGCCCCCGACGCTTGCGCAGCTTCTTGCAGCGCTGCCCGCCATCGCCTACGCCGGCATCATGAGCAACGGCATCGCCTACACGCTTCAGATCGTCGCGCAAAACGGCGTACACCCCACCATCGCCTCGATCATCCTGAGCGCCGAAAGCATGGTGAGCGTTCTGATGGGCTGGCTCATCATGAACCAGACGCTCACGCTGCGCGAGCTCGGCGGCTGCGCCTTCATGCTTGCGGCGATCATCATCGCGCAGCTGCCCGCCTCGCTCTTTCGCCGCAGGCGCAAGGCCTGAGTCAGCGAAACAGCCGGCTTGAAGTACGGGGCTTTCAGGGACGTCCTTTCAGACGATCTTTGAAAGCCCATTTTTTTTGGCGCTTTACCTTTTTGGAGAGCGACCCTCTTCAGCCTCTCCACCGTCTTCAAAGTCTCAGGTTCGATCCTTGCCGCCGGTGCGGGTGCGGCCGCCAATCCCCTCACCCGGTCGCGACGGGCGCATCCTGCAGTAAAGGCGATGATGGTAATAAGGGCGATAAAAGACGCCGGACACCGCCGACGATTCCTCACCGATTTCAAATACCCCGAACACCCATAAAATCACACAGGCCGCAGACACGAAAAACGCCCCGAAACCGGGGCGTTTTTCGTTGTCTGCGAAAGACCAAAGCCGCTTAGTTCTGCGCGGGCTTCTGAGCGGCGTCGGCCGCTTCAGTCTCGGGCTTGTACTGATCGCTCAGGATCACGGCCTCGTGCTTGGTGCGCAGCGCGTCGTAGTACATGGTGAGATCCGACGGGCCGAACATCTGCGCGAGTTCGTTGGCGCCGAGGCTCAGGTCGCCGTCGGTCGCGGGTGGCAGATCGGACTTCGTCACGTGCGCGATCTGGAAGCCGTCGGCCGTACGCACGCCGACGTAGGCCGGCAGTTCCTTGGCGGGCACGCGCATGACGGCGTTGATGAGCTCAAAGCTCTGGTTCTGCGGTTTGCCGCGCGAAAGCGTCATCGTGTCGCCGAACTTCACGGCATCGGCCTTGCCCGAGCGCAGGCTCTTCAAAAGTTCGCCGCCCTTGGCGGAAGCCTCGTCAAGCGCACGCTCCCGCGTGAGGCGCGCCATGATGTCGCTGCGGGCTTCCTCAAAGCTCATGACGTGCGTCGGACGATAGGCCGTCACGCGCGCGGCAACGAGAGTGTTGGAGGAGACTTCGATCGCCTGGGTGTTGCGCTTCTCGCGCAGGCACTCTTCAGCAAAGAGGCTCTCGACGACGTGCTGGTTGATGAGCTTCTTCACCGCGGGATCCGAGGGACCTTCGGCGGTGAGGCCCTTCAGAGTCTGCGCCTTGATGCCGTACTTCTCAACGACGGGCGCAAGCGTATCGCTCTGCTCGTAGACCATGTTGCTGAAGTTCTCGGCCTCTTGGGCAAAGCGCTTCTGGCTTTCCTGCTCCTGATAAAGGCGCACGATCTCGTCGCGTACCTCCGAGAGCGGACGCACGCTCTCGGCCTTGACGTCGGTCACCTTGATGATGTGGTAGCCGAACTCGCTCTTCACCGGGCCGACGATGTCGCCCTTCTTGGCCTTGAAGACCGCCTCTTCAAACTGCGGCACCATCATGCCGCGGCCGAAAAAGCCCAGATCGCCCCCGTCCTTGGCGCTTGCCGGGTCGGAAGACTTCTCGCGGGCGATCTTTTCAAAGTCGCCGGGCGCGGCTTCAACAGCCTTCATGATCTCGTCGGCCTTGGCCTTGGCCTTTTCCTCGCCCTCGGAGAGATCGACGAGGATGTGGCTTGCGCGGCGCTCTTCAGCCGCACGGAAACGGTTGGGATTCTGCTCGTAGAAGCTCTTGATGTCTTCTTCGGTGGGCTGCACGTTCGCAAAAAGCGAGGGCGTGAGCACCACGTACTCGATGTCGATCTCGTCGGGACGTTCAAAGAGCTTCTGATTGTTGGTCCAGAAGCTGCGGGCGTCCTCGTCGGTAATCTTGATCGACTTCATGAAGTCGGCGCTCGGCACCGTGTAGACGGCCACGTCGCGCTTTTCGTTCAAGAGATCAAAGAGCTGCTGGGAGAGCGTCTTCGGAACGATCACCGAGCGCGTCACGCCCGAGGTGAGGAGTTCGCGGGCGATGTCGCCGCGCATGATCGACACGAAGTACTCGTCCGAGTAGCCGCGGCTTGCGAGGAAGTTCTGATAGGCCGTCGGGCTGAATTTGCCGTCCTGCTGGAAGGCGGGCAACGTCTTGATGAGCTCGATTGCAGTAGCTTCGCTCACCTCGACGTTTTCAAGCGAGACTTCGCCAATCAACGCACGGTCGCTCATGATGCGCTTTAAGAGCGCCACGCGCGCCTCGCGCGAATCGAGCATGTTGCTGCGGAAGTTCTCGCCCAGACGCTCACGCAGCGTCTCAAGCTGCTGGCGCTTCACCTCATCGAACTGCTGCGGCAGGATCGAGACGTCGTCGACCTTGGCAATGGCGCCGTCGTCGCTGATCATGCGGTTGTACGAATAGATGCCAGTGACGACAAAGCTGGGAATCACAAGAATCATGGCGATGAACATCAGCCAGCGCTTGTGATTGCGGAAAAGCTCAAGAAGCATGTGGATTCCTTTGCATTTGTTACGGTCGGCAGAAGCCCTCAGCCTGCCGACGATCTGCACGGATCGACGTAAAGAACCCGGTCCTCAAGCGCACCCCGTACGCGAAATCGGCCGGACCCGGTCGTCGAACCGGGACAATCGATGGATTTTAGCCCAATCAAAGAGCCGCTCTCAACGCCCGCACGGGCTCAGGCCGCGCTTTTTGGCGCATTTTTTGGCCTCTTTCCGGCGCCTTCCTGCAGCATCAGGGCTTTGCGCCCGCATCAAGCCGCGTGTTTGTGGACCGTCGCAGCGGCATGACGGCGGCCGTCTCATTTTGTAGTGATCGTTATTTTTTGCGTTAAAATCGACCGCAGTTAAAACGATTTGCTCTGCGCTTCGGGGTTCAGGGCGCCCGGCTTCAAAACGGCGCCCTGCCCGATATTTTCGATAAGTCCGATGACGCCGATGTCCAAACTTTCAGCCAAGACCGCTTCCGCAACAGCCCCCGAAAAGGAGAAGGAGCCCCTCGCCCGACCAGAGCAAAAGGGATCATCTGGCAGCACGAAAGCCTGCGCAAAGGGCTGCACGAAAGGACGGCCGCGCACCTTTGATCGCGAAGAAGCGCTTCAGAAGGCGCTTCGCATCTTCTGGGAGCTTGGCTACGAGCCCGCTTCGGTTGCCGCCATCTGCAAGGCGATCGGCATCAATCCGCCGAGCTTTTACGCCGCCTTCGGCTCCAAGGAGACGCTCTTTCTTGAGGCCGTGCGCTACTACGAAAAGACCTACTGGACGGGTCTTTTGACCGAGTTCGAGGAATCCCGTCTTCCGATTGCTCAGGCGCTTCGCATCTTTTTCGAGAAGGCCGCCGCCGTGCTTTTGAACCCGGCAACGCCCAACGGCTGCATGGTGGTGCTTGCGGCGGTGAACATTTCGCCCAAGGAAACGCAGATCCTTGCGCTCGTCAAGGACCTTCGCCGCGCCACCCGCGACTTCTTCGCGAGACGCCTTGCGCGCGCCGTGCGCGAGGGAGAGCTCGCCTCGAGCCTTGACATTGAGGGGCTTGCCGACATGCTCAACATCTTTCTTGAGGGCATGTCGATACAGGCGCGCGACGGACTTGCACTGACCTCGCTTGCAAAGGCCGCCGACCCGGTGATCGCGCTTTTCGAGTCGCTTGCTCAAAAGAGCACGGCGCAAAAACACTCGACATAGAGGCTTTCTCGCAAACCACAAAAACCCGATCAGCACATTTTTTCAAAGACTGCCGGCTCCTTGAAGCGCCCGCAGGCGCTTCAAGCTCAACCGACCGCTTACTACTTCCCTTGAAGGAGCACTCACCATGCCTCAACTCATTCCCGTTGATCTTCAGTACGTGTACCGGCTCTTCAATGTCGGCGGCACCTCGCTCGTCTCGGCCGCCTATAACGGCCAGGAGGACATCATGCCCGCCACCTGGGTGTGCCCGCTCAACATCGTTCCGAGCCGCGTGACGGCCTGCATCGACTCGCACCACTACACGCGTCCGCTCATAGAGAAAAGCGGCATGTTTGCGCTTGCGCTTCCCACGATGTCGATCGTCAAGGACGTGCTCTATCTGGGATCGGTCAGCCGCAACGACATCGACGACAAGTTGGCCAAGAGCGGCGCAAAGTTCTTCAAGATGCCGGGCTACGACATGCCCTTCGTCGAAGGCTGCGCCTGCTACTGCGTCTTCAAGACCCTGCCCGAGGAGCACATCGCCAAGGCCTACGACCTCTTCATCGGCGAAGCCGTCGCCGCCTGGGCCGATCCCCGCGTCTTCGACGGCCGCCACTGGCTCTTTGAGAAGGCCGACAAGTCGCTGAGCACCGTGCACTACGTGGCGGGCGGCCACTTCTACGGCATCGGCCAGGTGGTCGACGTGCCGGGTTACGACCATCTCGCGTGATCGACGCCTTTTCAAGTTTTTTTCAATCTTCACGGCGTTTTCTACGCTCCCATGTCTGCTGCGAGGCTTTCCTTGAAGCCTCCGGCAGGCCGCGGGCGCTCCGGTTTTTCGGGGCGCCCTTTTTCATCCGGGGGCGGACAAGCGCCTTGCCAATCACCTTGACGAGCACCTTCCTGAGGCCGGTTCGAAGCTTTAAAAGCATCGCCGAGTCGACGACCCTGAAATTTCGCTTCGTGAATCCTTGTCGGGACGCACCATCAAGAAAGTCGCATCATTGATTTTTCTTGGAATTTTTAAACCCATCGAAAAATTTTTCATTTACCCCTTTACACGCACGATTTTCTCTGTAAAATGCGCTTTCTCGCTGATGCAGTGAGGTTCGCAAAAGCAGCAACGCTCTTGCAAAACCTGAAAAAACCTGTAGAATGCGAGTTTCAGACGAAAAGAACCAAACGGTTTTTGAGTCACGGAGTGGTAGTTCAGTTGGTTAGAATATCGGCCTGTCACGTCGAGGGTCGCGGGTTCGAGTCCCGTCCACTCCGCCAACTCTTTTCAGAGGCGGTAGACGAAAAAATCTGGTTCTGGCGTCAAAAAATTCGGCTGGAGTGGTAGTTCAGTTGGTTAGAATATCGGCCTGTCACGTCGAGGGTCGCGGGTTCGAGTCCCGTCCACTCCGCCACCGTACAACCCCTTGCAATACAAAAGTTGCAAGGGGTTTCCTTTTATCCGTGCTCGAATTTTTTTTCGCGCCGGATTTTCATCTTTCTCTTCCTTTCCTCCTTCTCTCTTCTTTTCTTCCATCCCCGCACCTTCCCCGCTCGATTTCGACGGCGCATTTGAAGACAAAAAATTCCCGCCCGTTCAAAAGCTGTCGATGCCTTGAAACAGACGGGAAAAGAAATTTTCAGCGGACGCGTTAGCTGCGACGGGACGTCCTTTCGAGCGTTTCCCGGGCGTTTGCCGACAGTGCCTCAAGCTGCTTGAGAAAAGCCTGCCGGTCGATGAGCGGGTGCTTGTCGCCGGGCTTGAGCGAAACGATCTGAGGAATCAGCTCCGTAAGCCCCGTTGAAAACGGATGAGCGGTCATGTCAACCTCAACGCCAAACTCTGGCAACGCCAGTCGGCGCATGCTTTCAATGTAGGCTTCAAGCTGCTTGGGACCGGAAATGGCATTAAGCCCGAGGCCTCCCACCGTCACCGCACGGTGGCGACTACCCTCGCGCAGCACATCGTAGAGGTAGGAGACAGTCCCCCAAGTGTGCCCAGGCGTCTCGAGACTCCTGAAGACATTGTTTCCGAGTCTGAGTTCCTCGCCATCCTTGATCACGAGATCCTGACGGTCGACCATTTTCCAGGCCCGCGGGGTTCCCTGCGAAGCCTTTGCATCCGCGAAGGCCTCGGTCCAGCCGCGCTCGCTCATGGCAAAGCGGGCGTTTCGCAGCAGAGGCTTGAGCTTGTAGCAGCCGCCGACATGGTCAAAGTGCCCGTGCGTCATCAGCACGTAGCGAATGTCATCGAGCGCAACGCCGACCGCGGCAATGTTCTCAATGAGGTGGTCGACAAACGGCTCGTGCGTGGTGTCGATGAGCACCCAGCCCTCGCCGGTGTCGATGAGATAGGCGGAAACCCACTTGAGGCCCACGTTCCAGACATTGTCAAAGACCTTGTAGGGCTTGATGCACTGAATCGCCGGATCGGTGAGCCAACGGTTGAGCGCTTCGGGCATGCGGTGCGTGGCGGCAAAGCGTCCGAAGGCCTCCCGCACCGTGTCCGAGGACCAGTTGGCGACGTCTGCCTCTTTGGCGGCGACCTGCGCCAGGGCGTTGGGAATGCCCGTAAAGCCGGCCGCAGCGCCGGCAAAAACGAGGTGAGATACAAAGGTTCGACGCTGCATGGCGGGCGATGCTCCTTCTTGATGAAAACGTCGAGAGGTTACCGCATTGTTCGATCAATATCCAGAAAATCAACAGATTGTTTTATCTCACACAACAATGGATCGACTCACCGAACTTGAAGTCTTCAAGCGCGTTGCGCGTCTGGGCAGCTTCACGCGGGCTGCCGAAAGTCTCGGAATTTCCCGCGCGACGGTGACGCGCACGATTCGCCTGCTCGAATCGCGGCTTGGCGTGACGCTTTTAAGCCGCACGACGCGCGTGGTGACGCTTTCGGCCGCAGGAAGCGATTTTCTGCTCGAAGCCGAGGAGCTCCTTGCCCGGTGCGACGCGCTCTACGATCACTTCAAGGCGGCCTCCAAAGAGTTGACGGGATCGCTCAAGGTCGCCGCAAGCCCCGCTTTTTCAGCCTTTTTCGTTGCGCAGGCGCTTGAAGACTTTCAGCGACTGCATCCCAAGCTTCATCTTGAGCTCGTTACGCACCTTGACGACCTCACGGCCTCGTCACTCATCGAGCACCGCATCGATCTTGCCTGCTGCGTAGCCGACACGGCGCCCGAAAGCGTCGTCGCCGTGCGGCTCGGGGCTGCCGAAAGCTTCGTATGCGCCGCACCGGGTGCGCTTTCGCGCTGGGGAACGCCGAGTACCCCGGACGACATCCCTTCCGAAGCGATGATTCCGGGGAAACATCCCGATCAATGGATACTCAGAAACGGCCTTCATCGAGCAACGCTTGTGCCGCACGGACCGATTGTCCTGCCCGACGCCCATCTCGTCCTGCAAAGCGCCCTGCGCTCGGCGGGCTTTGCGCTGCTTCCCGCCGTCGCCGTCAGAGACACACTGCGCTCAGGCCAGCTCAGGCGCGTTCTGCCCGACTGGCAGGCGCAGACGATCGGCATCTACGCTCTTCTTGCCTCGCGCATTGGTGCGGATCAGCGGCTCACAAAACTCATTGATTTTCTTCGCTCGCGTCTTTCAGACGATCCATCCGATCCGTCATGAGACTCGCTCAAGACCCTCTTTAGCGGCTTGCACGCACCAAGGTCGCCCGCAAGAAGAAGTCTTGAGTCCCCCGGAACGCTCTGACTCGCTTTTTGCGAGTGAATTTCTCTTTGCCGCAGCTCTTTTTTAAGACGACAATAGTCGGTATTGTTCGTTCTTGGACGCACAGTCGCTTGCGACAAAAGCGCTCCCTTTACCCCATCCGACACACACCCGAATGACCCCGACACATTCCTACGGCCTCACACGCCGAAATCTTCTGCAGACGCTTGCCGCGGGCTGCGTTTTTTCGAGTTTTTCCATGACCCCCATCCAACGCGCCGTCGCAGCGGCCATCGACGACATGCAGACCGTCCGCTGGACGTCGTGCGTCGTCAACTGCGGAAGCCGCTGCCCGCTCAAGGCGATCGTCAAGAACGGTCAAGTAATCCGCATCGAGCCCGAAAACACGGGCAAGGACTCGGCCGCCATGCCGCTTGAAGTCCCGCATGTGCGCGCCTGCCTGCGCGGGCGCTCGATGCGCCAGCGCCTGTACTCGCCCGATCGGCTCAAGTACCCGATGAAGCGCGTGGGCAAGCGCGGCGAAGGCAAGTTCGAGCGCGTGAGCTGGGACGAGGCGCTTGACCTTGTGGCGAGCAACCTCAAGCGCGTCATTGAAAAATACGGCAACGAGGCCGTGTACCTGCAGTACGGTTCGGGCTCCTATCAGCTTGTGAGCACGCGGCGCACCGCGCAGCGCCTGCTCAACATGCTGGGCGGCTACCTCAATCAGTACGGCACCTACTCGTCGGCCCAGATCAACGCGGCCCTGCCCTACACCTTCGGCATCGGCGCCGGCGGCTCCCAGATGACCGAAGTGGGCAACGCCAAGCTCTACGTCGCTTTCGGCAACAACCCGATGGTGACGCGCCAGTCGGGCGGAGGTCAGGCCTGGGAGCTTGAGTGCGCCCGCGGCTCAAAGATGAAGCCGCGCATGATTATCATCGATCCGATCTACAGCGACAGCTGCCTCGGCAAGGAGGATGAATGGGTGCCGATTCGGCCCGGCACCGACGCCGCGCTGGTCGAAGGCCTCGCCTACGTGATGATCAAGGAAAACCTGGTCGATCAGGACTTCCTTGACCGCTACTGCGTGGGCTACGACGAAAAGACGCTTCCGGCCGGCGCCCCCGCCCGAAGCGACTACAAGAGCTACATCTTGGGCTTTGGCGAAGACAAGACCGCCAAGACCCCCGAATACGCCTCGCGCATCACGGGCGTGCCCGCCGAAACCATCGAGCGGCTTGCGCGTGAAATGGCAACGACCAAGCCCGTCTTCTTTGCGCAGGGCTACGGCCCGCAGCGCCAGGCCAACGGCGAGGAGACCGCCCGCGCAATTGCGATGCTGCCGATTCTCACCGGTCAGATCGGGCTTGCCGGCACCAATCACGGCGGCCGCGAGGGCGACATCAACTTGAACGACGCGGGTCTGCCCACGGGTACGAACCCGGTGAAGACGGCGATTTCGTTCTTTACCTGGACCGACGCCATCGACCACGGCGAGAAGATGACCGCCAAGGCCGACGGCGTGCGCGGAGCCGACAAGTTAAAGAGCGGCATCAAGTTCCTCTGGACGCAGTGCTCGAACGTCAACATGAACCAGCACTCCGACCACAACGCCACCGCACGCATTCTGAGCGACGAGAAAAAGTGCGAGTTCATCCTCGTCATCGACAACCAGATGACCGCGACCGCCCGCTGGGCCGACGTGATCCTGCCCGACGTGATGCAGCAGGAGCTCAACGACATCGCCGCCGACGGCTACGCCACCGGCACAAGCAACTTCATGGTGGCGCTGCAAAAGTGCGTCGATCCGCAGTGGCAGCAGAAATCGGGCTACTGGATCTGCTCGCAGCTTGCCAAGCGCTTCGGCATCGAGGCGCAATACACCGAGGGCCGCTCGCAGGAGCAGTGGGTGCGCTGGTGCTATGACGAAACCCGCAAAAAGCACCCCGATGCGATGCCCGAGTTCGACGCCTTCTGGAAGGCGGGCATCGTCAAGATTCCGGGCCTTGGAAAGGACAAGACGGTCGTTTTGAAGGACTTCCGCGACGATCCGGCCGCGCATCCGCTGCGCACGCCCTCGGGCAAAATCGAAATCTATTCGTCGCGGCTTGCGGCGCTTGCCGCCGAGTGGACGCTTCCCAAGGGCGACGTAATCTCGGCACTGCCGAAGTACGTGCGCACCTGGGAGATGCCCGGCGACGCCCTGCAGGCGAAATACCCCCTGCAGTGCTACGGCTACCACGGACACGGGCGCACGCACTCGACCTACCACAACGTGCCGTGGCTGCGCGAGCTGCAGCCCGATCAGCTTCTCATGAATCCGATCGACGCCCGTGCGCGAGGACTTGAAAGCGGCGACACGGTCGACGTTTTCAACGACCGCGGCCGCGTGCGGCTTGCCGTACGAGTAACTCCGCGCATCATTCCGGGCGTGGTCGCCTTCCCGCAGGGCGGGTGGTATACGCCCGACAAGACGGGACTTGACACCGGTCCCTCGATCAACACGCTCACGTCGCTCAAGAAAAGTCCGCTGGCGAAGGGAAACCCGCAGCACACCAATCTTGTTGAAGTCGTCAAGGCCGCCTGAGGAAACGCATCATGTCAAAGCAACTCGGTTTTTTCATCGACGTCTCCCGCTGCACGGGATGCCGTACCTGTCAGGTCGCCTGCAAGGATAAGAACAACCTTGAGGTCGGCCGCAACTTCCGCCACGTGCTCGCCTACGAGGGCGGCAGCTGGCGTCAGGACCGACTCACCGGCGCCTGGCACACCGACGCCTTCGCCTACTACGTCTCGATCTCCTGCAACGAGTGCACCGAGGCGCCCTGCACAAAGGTCTGCCCCACGAAGGCGCACTACAAGCGCGCCTCCGACGGGCTCGTGCTGATCGACTCGCAGAAGTGCATCGGCTGCGGAGCCTGCGCAAAGGCCTGCCCCTACGGTGCACCGCAGCTTGACGCCAAGGCCGCAAAGATGACCAAGTGCGACGCCTGCGTCGATCGTCTGGACAAGGGGCTCTCGCCCGCCTGCGTCGAAGCCTGCCCGCAGCGCGCCATTGAGTTCGGCGAAATCAGCGAGCTCATCGAGCGCCACGGCAGGATCGAGCACATCGCGCCGCTGCCCGATCCCAAGGCAACGCACCCGAACCTCGTCGTGAAGGCGCCGCGCACCGCTCGGCCCGTGGGCGACACGACGGGCAC
>ULUV01009905.1_pt1 | contig 13807 bp, 10 predicted proteins | sample 1958921 | NCBI WGS metagenome assembly ULUV01 (sample SAMEA4835772, study PRJEB28245) | human gut metagenome | biome: gut microbiome; material: fecal sample | place: Denmark | collected 2008
CCCTTTTCCTCTTAAAAATTCTTCAGCGACTTCCCTTGCGTCCATTCCGTCTATATCTACCTGCATATTCATTTTACCCATAGTCTTTTCATCTATAAGACCTTCCATCCGCTTAATAAGCGGAACTATTTCAGGGTATTCTTCAAGAGCTTCGCCCCTAATCAGATAAACGGCATCATAAGGCGGGAAAAAGTTATCTCTATCTTCAAGCAGCACTAAGTCATTTTTAAACAACAAAGCATCTGTAGAAAAAGCATCAATAACATCAACCTCACCTGAAGCAATCGCGCTGTAACGAATGGATCCGTCAAGGCCTCTGACTTCGGCAAAACTATTGTTATAAAGTTTTTCAAGGCTTGGCAGACAATCGTCGCGATGCACGAATTCCACGGTACAGCCAAGGCGCAGCTTATCCGCCACACGCATTAAATCTTTTACTGTCTTAAGGTTATATTTACGCGCGATTTCAGGAGTAACCGCCATAACATAAGTATTGTTAAATCCGATATTTTGCGAGGTTTTTATGCCAAAACGCTCATCAAGTCCTTTCTTAGACTGTTCATAAACCGCCGCCGGATCATGCGAATCCATTTTCTCATGTAAAAAATTAGGCAAAATCGTTCCCGTATAGCAGGCAAAAGCATCAAGCTCATCTGCATTCATTGCGGTAAGTTCCATAATGGCTCCGCCCAAATTGTATGAACCTTCAACTTTAATATCGGTATTGTTCTCAACCATTACCTGCAAAAGATAACCCAAAATAATCGCTTCAGTAAAATTATTAGAACCAATAACAAGTTTTTTCTGCTGACTTTCTAAATAATAATCATACGCAGAAGAACCAAGCGGTACGAAAACCAACAGCATGCACACAAAAACAACGCTAAAACGCTGCATACGGCGTTTCTTTTTATCAATATTTTTAATTTGACTTGCAGGCAGCAAACCTTCCGGGGTTACGACCTTTTCAAGCTTGCCTAAAATATAGTCAAAAAACAGTGCCAAACAAGAAGCAGGTATTGCTCCTAACAAAACCAAATTAACGTTCTGAGAATTAAGACCTAGATTAATAAACCACCCTAAACCGCCGGCTCCGGCAAAAGCCGCAATGGTCATAGTACCTACTGCTGCAACCGCTGAAATTCTTATGCCAGCCATAATATAAGAAGCGGTTAACGGCAATTCAATCTTAAACAAGCGCTGGCACGGCGACATGCCAAGACCTCTTGCCACTTCAAGCATCTTAGGATCTATACCTTTAATTCCGGTATAAGTATTTTTTAAGATCGGCAGCAAAGAATAAACAATAACCATCAAAATAGCCGGTCTTTCACCGATGCCGACAAAAGGTACGGCAAAGGCTAGTAATGCGATACTCGGAATAGACTGCAGAACATTGGCAAAACCTATTACAAAATCAGCAAGACGCTTATGCTTGGTAACGATAATGCCGAGCGGAACGCCAATCATCAATGAAATAAAAACAGCAATCGCCGTCATATTCATATGCTGAATAAATAGTTCGGAAAGCTCTCCTCTTTTATCTAAAAATAACAAAATAAAGCTTTCCATCAGTCTTTCTCCTTAATCTGCGTCTGTAATTTCTGCCCTTCCGTATTGCTTAAAACTTCAATATTCTTGATTTTAGAGGCCGCACTTAAAATCTTTTCTTTTACGGCGTTTATATCAGGAAGTCTGCTGTTTTGTTCCTGAGTTAAACTGTTTTCCGCTTTTACTTGTCCCTGACTATCTGAATTTTGCGGCATTGCAGTAGAAATAATCGCATTGTTTTGAACCTTTTCTTCCGTGCTGATTAGCTGCTTACTTAACATCGTAAGCAATAAATGTTTACTAAGATAACCTTTAAGCGTCCCTTCATCGTCAATTACGGCAATAACATTGGTTTTACGATCCAATTTGCAGCTCAATGCGTCTTCAAGCGTTGCATTTTCATTAATTGTTACTACATTGTTATTTAAATACTTATCAAAATTAGTTGATTTCCAAAATGCCCACCTTAAAGATTTTGCCGTGATCGTTCCTAATAATTTGCCATTTTGCGTAAGAAATAAAGTCTCAACCTCCATTTTCTTCATCAAAGCCCTTGCATCATGCACTGTTGCCGAACTCTCCAAAGCCGGAACCTTTTTAAGCATGATTTCGCTGACTTTAATCAAATCAGGATTACGCCACAGCTTATGCGGACCGATAAACTCCTCAATATCCTTGTTAACAGGATGTTTTAAGATTTCAGCCGGAGTTCCAACCTGGGCTATAACACCATCTTCTAAAATGCAGATGCGGCTTGCAAGCTTAATCGCCTCATCCATGTCGTGAGTGACGAAAACGATAGTCTTCTGCATCGCTTGCTGAATTCTTAAGATTTCATCCTGCAAATTGGCACGAGTCACCGGATCAAGCGCAGAAAACGGCTCATCCATAATAACAATTGAAGGATTCGGGGCAAAAGCTCTTGCCACTCCGACACGCTGTCTTTGTCCGCCTGATAACTGCGAAGGATACAAATCACGATATAAAGACGGTTCTAAATTGACAAGATCAAGCATCTTGTCAATGCGCGCATCCCTTTCATTTTTAGGATATTCGGCAAGCTCCAAACTTAAAGCGATATTTTCAGCCACCGACAAATGAGGAAATAAACCGGCTTCCTGAACGACATAACCGATTTTCCCGGGAAGCTTGCGCAATGAAAGTTTATTTATATCTTCCCCGTCAATAAGAACTTTACCGGAGCTTACTTTATTAAGCTTATTGATAAGTTTAAGCAAAGTCGTTTTACCACATCCGCTGGCACCGATTAGTACACAAAATTCCCCGTCATTAATCGTCAGATTAATCTTTTTTAAAACCAGCTTGCTATTGTATGATAGCGATACGTTTTTAAACTCAATCATTAGCGTTAGGTATTTCCGATAAAAAAGTAAAAGTACCTCTCTCAAGCAAAAAAATTGCAGATTAAGCGGCAAAACTTAAATTAACTAATTACATCTCAAGCCGGAAATTTGCTTTTCCGGAATAAAGAGAAAAGAAACAATCAAAAATTTGCAAACAAAAATAAAGCCTTTGCAAACTTAATTAAAAAGACAAGATTTTCAAAAAAAATTGAAAAAGAAAGATCCTTTAATTTAATGTTATTGATTTGCATGCACTAAGATCAAGCGATCAGATGACTTTTTACCGTTTCTTTGTTCCATATTGTGATCCGCGTTAGGATTAGAACTTGCAGTTATCGTTCTTTACTACAGAATTTTTATTTATTTTTCTCTTTTCACAAAAATGTACAAAAAAGTTTAGACTAGTCAAAAAAAACCATTAAGGAATTTACTCATGCTCTCTTTTGAAAGTGACTATATAAAAGGCGCTCACCCTCAAATTTTATCCGCGCTTTATAAATTAAATGAAGATCCTTTTGCAGGCTACGGTGAAGATAAATTTTCCAAAACAGCCAAACAAAAAATTGCCGCAGCATGCGCTACGGATGCAAAAGATATTTTCTTTTTAGTCGGCGGCACTCAAACAAACGCTGTCGTTATAGCAACCATGCTTAAAGACTACGAGGGAGTGATTGCCGCTCAAACCGGACATATTAATGTTCATGAAGCAGGAGCCATTGAGCACACCGGACATAAAGTCCTGCCTCTTCCTGCACATTTGGGAAAAATAAACGCACAAGATCTAAGCGCTTATTTAAAAACTTTCTATGCTGATGAAAACTATCCGCATATGGTTTTTCCCGGTATGGTTTATATTTCCCAACCCACCGAATACGGCACTTTATATTCAAAAGCCGAACTTAACGCTATTTACGCAATCTGTAAAGAATACAAAATTCCTCTTTATATTGACGGAGCACGCTTAGGATATGCCCTTGCAAGTACGGAAAATGACGTCTCCTTACCGGAACTTGCCCGTTTATGCGATGCCTTTTATATCGGCGGCACCAAGGTAGGAGCATTATGCGGTGAAGCTTTGGTTTTTACCCGCAATAATGCCCCTAGTCATTTTATAACCAGAGTCAAACAGCATGGGGCGCTGCTTGCCAAAGGCAGTCTTATCGGCATCCAGTTTGATACGTTGTTTACTGATAATCTGTACTTTAAGATAAGCAAAAACGCCATTGACTCGGCTCATCAATTAATTGAAATTCTGGAGAAAAAAGGATTTAAGTTTTTCTTAAAGTCCCCTACCAATCAACAGTTTGTCATTGTAAGCAATGACAAGCTTCAAAAGCTCAGGGAGCATGTAGCAACCGGATTCTGGGAAAAATACGATGAAAACAGCAGTGTCATCCGTTTTGCCACCAGCTGGGCAACCACACAAGACGAGCTGATAAAACTAAAAGAAATTTTGTAAGTTAATTTTTATTTCAAGCAAAGATTTTTTTGCTTTTAAAATGCAAAAACCCCGGCAGTATGTCGGGGCTTTATTCTAATAAAACATCAGAGCTTTAAAACTAAAGCAAAATTTTATCAATGACGCTCATCACTGTCAGGATCGAACTCATGATCGGCATTAATGAGTTTAGGCTTGTTCTCATTCCAGTACGGTGATAAATCACGCAGACGCTGAATAATACCGGGCAATACGCGCAGCACTTCATCAATCTCAGCTTCGGTCGTAAAACGCGACAATGAGAAACGGATGGTACCGTGAGCGGCTGAGAACGGAATACCCATAGCCTGCATAACATGCGAAGGCTCAAGTGATTCTGAAGAGCAGGCAGATCCGGATGAAGCGGCGATTCCGTACTCATTTAGCATAAGCAGGATTGCCTCACCTTCAACAAACTTAAATGCGACATTTAAGGTGTTAGGCGTACGATGAGTCTTGTCACCGGTTACGATAACTTCAGGAATGGTGTTGACAATGCCCTGCTCAAGCTTGTCACGTAAAGCTCTTACGCGAGTATTCAAATCATCAAGATGAGATTTTGCAAGCTCACAGGCCATTCCTAAACCGACGATATAAGGTACGTTCTCGGTACCGGCGCGACGTCCGCGTTCCTGATGACCGCCGTGCATAAAAGGAATGAAGCGGGTGCCTCTTCTTACGTACAAAGCACCGATGCCTTTAGGCGCATGAAGCTTATGTCCCGAGAAGGAAAGCATATTAATCTTGGTATCTTTAAGATTAATAGGGATCTTGCCTACCGCCTGAACCGCGTCGGTATGAAATACGACATTATGGGCAGCTGCGATCTCTGCCATCTGCGGTACGGGATAAATATTACCGGTCTCGTTATTAGCCCACATAATAGAAGCCAATGCGGTCTTCGGGCTTAACAGTTTTTCAAATTCTGCAGGATCGATATCGCCTAAGCTATTGGCGCCTAAATACTTAACCTCGACACCGCGGCCTGACAAAAATGAACAGGTATCCAAAATAGCCGGATGTTCAAGCTTGGTAGTAACAATTTCGTTTTTGTCTTTTTGCGTGAACAATGAAGTCCAAACTGCGGTATTGTCAGATTCGGTAGCGCATGAAGTGAAAATAATTTCATCAGGATGAGCGGCTCCGAGCAAATCCGCAACCTGCTCGCGGGCATGATTTATCGCTCTGTCAACTGCCAAACCGAAGCCGTGCTGAGAAGAAGGATTACCGTAATAAGTATTAAAATACGGCATCATTGCTTCAACCACTTTAGGATCGATTCTCGTAGTGGCGTTATTATCAAGGTAAATGCCCTTGCCTACGCCTAATTCATCATCTCTCATCTAACTATTCCTTAATTAACGAACCACGGCTTTTACTTCATGTCCGACAGCTTCTGTAAGTTTCTTTGCAATAAAGGACAATGTCATATCCTGCATAAGACCGACAGCCACGGCACCTGACAGTTTTACGGTAACGGTATCACCTGAAATTGCAACGAGCTCGGCATCGGATCCGTCTTTTTTAAGGCCTTCGGCAACTTCCTTGATTACGCTTACGGCCTTGTCATAAATCGGAGATTTTAAAGTAGCTTCATCTAAAGCCGCACCGCTTGCAGAGACTGCAGGCTCGGTTGAAACGTTGATCTTAATACCCTGAATCGGGGTCGGGGTAAAGCCGGGACGAGGTACGCCGCACTTTTCAAGATCTACCCAAACTTCGTCAATGATCTCTTCAATGCGCATATGGCATGACTGACAGCCGCCGCCTGCTTTAGTGTAATTGGTAACTTCCTCAACGGTAGTCAAATGGTTTTCCCAGACGGCCTTTTTAATCTTATTGATGCCGACGCCGAAGCAATGACATACGATTTCACCGTCATCATGAGCCTGTTCGTAGCTCTTGCCGTGATAGTTGGCAATGGCCGCATCCAAGGCTTCGCGTCCCATTACCGAACAATGCATCTTTTCAGGAGGCAATCCGCCTAAATAATCAACGATGGTCTGATTAGTGATTTTTTCAGCCTCTTCCAAGGTCTTGCCGATAAGCATTTCGGTTAATGCAGAAGATGAAGCGATAGCGCTGCCGCAACCGTAAGTCTGGAAAGCGGCATCTTCAATCACATTGGTGGTCGGGTTGATTTTCAACATCAAACGCAAAGCATCACCGCAAATAATCGAACCGACATCGCCGATAGCATTGGCATCTTCAATAACACGTGCGTTGCGTGGGTGCAAAAAATGATCTTTAACCTTGTCTGAATAATCCCACATATCAAATATCCTCGTTGTCCTTAGCGGATTTTCTAAATTCTTTTAAATTCCTTTTAACTGCAAAACCTGACTTTACAAATTAAGTCATCTATTTACAAAAAGAGCGATTTTACAGCAAAAAGCTTTCAAGCTAAAAAACAGCTTCAAATTATCCGGCAATATTGTACCTAAAAAACACCTGACGGTTGCCTTTATACATTAAATTATCAAGCGATTTTTTATCAGTTTTCTGCCTTTAAATCATCTAAAGTAAAAGGCGATCGCGGCGCAATCTCTTTATTAAGTACTATTGATGTTTTGGTCATACCGTATTTGGCATTTAACCTTTCAACAAAGTGATTAAGTGCCTTAACCCCGGTAAATCCTGCAGTAAGCATATAGGAAAAATCTCCCGTAACCTTAAGGCAGGAGCTTACGCAAGGTAATGCTTTCATCTCATCGACAAAACGCTCAAAATCAGCAGGCAGAACCTTAACCGATATTACCGCCTCAAGCGATAGAGCAAATTTATCAAAACTTATAACAGCGCGGTACCCTTCGATAATTTTGGCGTCTTCAAGCCGTTTAAGGCGCGCCGATACGGCAGGGGCCGACAAATTTACCCTACATCCTAAATCCCGAAGCGATAAGCGCGCCTCGTCACGAAGCAGCGCAATGATTAATAAATCAGCTTCATCAAGTTTTAATGACATATCTATAGATTCTTAATTGCGGTAACTTTAAAGCCCAAAGCCTCAATAACGCTTTTTAGCATTTCATCGTTAATCAGAGATCCTACGTTCAATACGGCTTTGTTATCCTCGAGGGAAACCAAAACATCACTGACGCCCGGCAATGCGGCTAAAGCCTTATTTACCGATGCGGTACAATGATTGCAGTGCATGCCGTCAATTAAAATTTCTTTTTTCATGATGTTCTCCTTAGTGTTTAAATCCACAACATTTTTTGCATAACGCTCAACCTTGGTTGTCGTCAAGCGCAGAGCATTGGTCACCACGCATAAAGAGCTCATGCTCATCAAAAGCGCGGCAAGCATCGGGGTTAAGCGTAAATTGAAACTTGAGTAAAAAACGCCGGCTGCCATCGGAATGCAGATAACATTATAAATAAAAGCCCAAAAGAGATTTTCTTTTATGTTTCTAATGGTTTTACCTGACATTACCTTTGCCGTGATCACGTCATAAAGGCTGTCTTTCATCAACACCGCGTCACAAGAGCTTAACGCGATATCGCTTGCTCCCGATACGCCGATTCCGACATCGGCAACAGTAAGGGATAAAGCGTCGTTAATACCGTCACCGACCATCGCAACGACATGTCCTTTATCCTGATAATCTTTAATAATATCGGCTTTGTCTTTAGGTAAAAGCCCTGCCCGGTATTCATCAAGCTCAAGTTTTTTCGCAACGGCAGCTGCCGATCCGTTGCTGTCGCCCGTCAGCATCACGGTTTTTATATTTTCTTCTTTTAATTTTTTTACCGTCGCAAAAGCTTCTTCCTTAATGTCATCCCCAATTGCAAAAAGACAAAGCAATGACTTTTCCTTAATGAGGCATAAAACGGTAAATCCGTCTTTTTCATAAGCGGCAATAGCGTTGTTGTCTTCATCGCTTACTTCTATATTTAAATACGAAAGATAACGCGTTCCGCCTAAATAATAATGATCATCACCGATTAAGCCTTCAACTCCCAGACCGTCATTTAATTTATAGGCTGTAACGGGAAAACTTATAAGCCCAAGCACATCAGCTTTTGCCACTATTGCTTTGGCAAGCGGATGATCGCTTTTTTCCTCAAGACTTTTTGCCATCATCAAATTAATGCTTTCAAGCGCTTTATCCTGAGATTTGATAAAACGCACCGCCATTTTGCCGTAAGTCAAAGTTCCGGTTTTATCAAAAATTACCGTATCGGCCTTATGCAGAATTTCAATGGCGTCAGGAGATTTAAACAAAACTCCGTAACTTGCCGCCTTGCCGGTTCCCGCCATGATGGCAGTAGGAGTGGCTAGACCTAAAGCGCAAGGACATGAAACCACCAATACGCTTACGGCAAAGGTTAAGGCTAGAGCAAAAGATGCTCCTAATAACAACCAGGCAACAAAAGTAATTAAAGCCGCGATAATCACAAAAGGGACGAAATAAGCTGCGACTTTATCGGCAATTCTAGCTATAGGTGCCTTTTTGGTAGTTGCCTCATCAATTAAAGCGATAATTTTAGAAAACGTGGTATCAGCACCGACCGCAGTTGCCTCAAGCTCAATATATCCCTGACTTAAAATCGATGCGGTGAAGACATTGCTTCCTTTTTCTTTTTTGACAAGACGGCTTTCTCCGCTTAACGCACTTTCATCAAAAAAGGCATTACCCGATATTACTTTGCCGTCACAAGGCGCGCTTTCACCAGCTTTTAAAATAACGATATCTCCTGCATTAAGACTGTCGGCATTGATAACGATCTCTTTGTCACCGCGTTTTACGCGTGCGGTTTTAGGAGAAAGATCCATGAGCTTTACAACAGCATCGGTAGTTTTCAATTTTGCCTTTTGCTCAAAATATTTACCGACATAAACCAAGATCAAAATCGTCGCGACCGACTCAAAATAAAGCGGCACTTCATGATGTAAAACCGTATAGCTGTCGCCTTGTTTAAGGTTTAATAAAGAAAAAAGAGAAAATAAAAAAGAAGCTCCGGCACCTACTGCCACCAATGAATCCATATTGGGAGAAAAATGCAGTAAAGCTTTAAAACCGTTTTTAAAGTAATCGCGCTGAATAAACATGATAAATAGCGTCAGCGCAAGCTGGCATAAAGCGTTTATTAGCGCATCTTTTATCAGGACTAGCCCGAACATCGGCCCCATCGAAACGGACATTAGGACAAGAGTTAAAAAGATACTTAAAATAAGCTTTCTTTTCTGTGCCTTAACTGCTTTATCATCAGCTTTTGCGGCAAATGACTTGCCGGTTGAGTCAAGAGCCGTATAGCCTGCGTTTTTCACGGCAAGCTTTATAATTTCATCACTTACTTTGCTTTCATCAAAAATAACCGTAAGACGATTTTTTAAAAGCGCAACGTTACAATCATTAACCCCGTCTACTTCCCTAACCGCCTTATCAATGCGCGCGGCGCAGGCCGCGCAGGACATACCGACAATATCAAAACTTTGTTTCTGCATTTTTCTGCCTTTTTAAGCGTAATCTTTTTATTATTATTGTTATTCGTATATCGGTAGTGCTGTTCTTAGCTTATTGTAGCACCGCGTTTTACTTTTACCCAAGTAAGTGCGCGCATAGCATTTAACACAGCTAACACGCATAAGCCGACATCACCGAAAATCGCCACCCAAATTCCGGCAATGCCCATAGCGCCCAAAACCAAGATCAAAAGCTTACAGGCAATAACAAAAACAATATTCTGCATCGCAAGCCTGTAAGTACGGCGTGAAAGAGCTATCGCCTGCGGAATCTTCCTTAAATCATCATTCATCACGACCACATCGGAAGCTTCAACGGCAGAAGCCGAACCGAACTGACCCATGGCAATACCGATATCAGAAGCGGCAAGTACCGGAGCATCATTGATGCCGTCACCGACAAAACCGACTACGGCCCCATCCTTTTCTTTAAGCTCCTTTACGGCCTTAAGCTTATCCTGAGGCAGCATCTTGGCGTAGTATTTTGCAATACCAAGACGCTTGGCTATATTTTTAGCAACCGTTTCTTTATCACCGGTTATCATGCAGGAAGTTATACCTAAATTTTCAAGTTCGCCAAAGAAAGCAGCTGCTCCGGCTTTTGGCTCATCATTTAAAACGAGTCCGCCGATAAACTTGCCGTCAACTGCCGCAAGCACTTCAGTCCCTATTACCGTGCTTTGATGAAGATCGGTTCTTGCCGTAATTTTTTCAATAAATTCCCGGCTTCCGACCGCTACTTTTTTACCGTCGATAATTCCTTCAATTCCGAACCCTGACACTTCATGGACGGATTCTGCTTTTTTAAGCTCTATATTATTTGCCTTGCAGTAATTAACTATAGCTGTACCGATTGGATGAGTCGTTACGCTTTCAAGAGCATACACGCAGGATAAAAGCTCTGCTTTTGATGAGCCATCATCTACTATAAAATCCACAGGCTTAAACTTGCCTTGAGTGATGGTTCCGGTTTTATCCAAAGCCAAAACGGTTAATTTAGATAAAGTCTCAATATGAATACTGCCCTTTACCATCACGCCGATTTTGGATATCGCGCCAAGACCGCCGAAAAATGACAACGGCACTGACAAAACCAAAGCACAGGGACAGGACACAACCAAAAATACCAAAGCTCTTTCTATCCAATCGGAAAAGCTTTCCCCTTCGATAAAGAAAGGAACCAAGGCTAAAAGAACAGCACAAGTTACGACTATAGGGGTGTAATAAACGGCAAAACGGGAAATCAAAGCCTCAGGTTTGGACTTATTGGCCGCTGCATCTTCAATAAGTTCAATTAATCTTGTTATAGAAGAATTTGAGTTATCCTTGGTCACGACAAGCTCAATAACGCTTCCCATATTGATGCCGCCTGAGGGGATCTCTTCTCCTTCTTTATATGAATAAGGTTCGCTTTCACCCGTTAAAGCACTTAAATCAACTGCAGCAGAGCCCTGTTTTAAAACACCGTCAAGAGCAATTGCCTCACCTGCAAGAACTCTTATGGTTTGACCGATTTTAACTTTACGCGGTTTTACCTTTAGTTCATTGCCGTTTTCATCAATTACTCTTACTATTTGCGGCTTTAAAGCAATAAGGGAGGTAATTTCTTTATGAGAACGGCCTGATGCGTACTCTTCAAAAAGCTCGCCTATCTCATAAAAAATCAACACCGCCAAAGCTTCAGGATAATCACCAAGGGCAATAGCACCGAAGGTGGCTATAGACATTAAAAACTGCTCGGTCATACGAAAGCGCTTAAACAAAGTTTTAAATGCGCTTATAACAGTCTCATACGCTACAGCGACATAGGCACAGGCAAATAAAAAAAGCTTTATATAGTCATTTATATCAAGCTTTAATAAAAGCATAATCATAACTATCAAAGCAAAAGCAAGCCTTAACTTGGTTTTAAAATCGATACTCTGCAGCATAACTATCCCTATGCTTTGTGGTTAATCACGAAGAGTTACAGAAATTCCGTCCTCAAAGTCGTCACTTACCTTTTGAACTTTTTCAATTAACTCATCTTCATCAAGATCGTCGTTGGCCTCAATGACAAGAGACTGCAATGGAAAATTGATATTAGCGTTTTTAATACCGTCAAGCGCGGCAATCTTCTTTTCTAAAGACAAAGCGCAGTGCGGACAATCTAGACCTTTTATATCGCAGCGTAATTTCATATTCTGATCCTTTAAAACAAAAGTTGAGCAATCATTCAACTATTAGCATTATATAACAGTTGAATAATTGTTCAACTGTTATTAATAATATTTTAATTATTTTTTTGCGCTCCCGTAAATTTTCACTGTAGGCTCTTGCGTATAATCATGCTTACGTATTTTCGAGGAAATATTCCATGACTTACCACATTCTTAAATATACCGATTCTTCTCTTCCTGACTTTTTGATTAGCGAAGTAAAAAAACGCGGAGAATTTGCCGAAAAAAAGGCTTTAAACGCTGATGAACTCAAGCAGGCTTATGAAGAAACCGATATTCTTCTTGTATCTGGCGGCACCATAATTACTAAAGATACTTACGATAAGTTCAAAAATGTCAAAATGATCGCCGATTTTGGTGTCGGATATGACGGAATTGATGTAAATGAAGCTATAAAACGCAATATTTTCATAAGTCATACTCCGAATGTACTCAACGACGACGTTGCCAACACCGCCGTAGCACTGCTCATGAATACGACAAGGCAAATGATCGAGGCACAGAAGTTTATCGAACGCAAAGATTGGGAAAACGGAGCCATAATGCCTTTAGGTGTTTCCTTTACCGGACTTAAGGTCGGCATCGCAGGCCTTGGCCGCATCGGTAAAGAAATTGCTGCAAGACTTGAAGCTTTTAAATGCGATATCGCCTATTTTGCTCACGGCAAAAAAGATGTTTCCTATAAATTCTTTGCGTCATTAAGCGATATGGCTTCATGGTGCGACGCATTAATTATCGCTATGCCGTCCACCAAAGAAACCTTCCACTGCGTCAACGAAGAAATACTTCAAAAATTAGGACCTAACGGCTTTTTGGTAAACATTGCCCGCGGAGCATTAGTTGATACCGACGCTTTAATCAAAGCTCTTGATAATAAAATAATCGCAGGAGCAGGTCTTGATGTTTTCGAGCAGGAACCGAAGGTTCCGCAGGAGCTGTTTAACCGTCCTAACGTCGTATTGACACCGCATATAGGCAGTGCCACCACCTATACACGTATGGAAATGGCAAAGCTTGTTCTTGCCAATATTGACGCTTTTATTGCAGGTAAAAACCTTATAACTAAAGTCCCCGGCACCAGAGACGCCTGATGAATAACATCGAATTTGCCAAACTTAGCGATAAGCGCCTAAGTCATGAAGCCCGTTCTCTATATCTTTTTTACTTAAGACCGATGGCAGAACGCGGCTTATGTCTTATCGATCTTCCGGCATTAAGCCTTGCAATGGAAACAATAAGCTCAGTATGTCCTTTCATTCCGACTGAAAATCTCATTACAGATCTTTTAAACGAGCTTAACTTATTGGGTTTTATCGAAAAAAAAACGCAATCAGATACCTGGCAAGGCTACAGCGTCGTGTTGCCTTACTTTAATGCCGATACCACTTTACTGCCGCAAAAGCCTTTTGCCATGAGTGCATCATGGAGACCTAGTTCAAACTTCACGCAAACCTGTCTTATGGCAGGACTTCACAGCGCCGATTTTACCGAAAGCGAGCTTAACTCTTTTATAAGCTATTGGTCGGGGCGCCATGAGCTTAGAAATCAGCACGCATGGGAACGGGCTTTTGCTTTAAGACTTTTAAAGCACCGCAGCGCCTACACCGCATCCGGTAAAAATACCCCGACAGCAGCTGCAACTGCCGCAAAAGCGGTAAACACATCTGCAGCAGTTGCCCAAAAAGCATCAGCCAAGGCAGAAAAAATATAAAAAAACCCTCGGGTCA
>ULUV01037456.1_pt1 | contig 13767 bp, 16 predicted proteins | sample 1958921 | NCBI WGS metagenome assembly ULUV01 (sample SAMEA4835772, study PRJEB28245) | human gut metagenome | biome: gut microbiome; material: fecal sample | place: Denmark | collected 2008
TGAAGGCTATACCCATGTGTTCTCATTGAGAGGAGACAATATTGTCACAAGAGGACTACTAAAGGTTAAGAATCTATTATGTAAGAGGCTATGAAACAGAGAGTATTCAACATACTCATCTCCTTTGCAGTAGGAGTACTTGGAGTAGTACAAGTACTATCCTATTTGAAGAAAGATGAATCACCTGAAATAAAGGTGGTACACATAGTTAATGAGGAGCAACTAGACTTCTTCAGTAAATCACCTCAAGAAGGCTTGATAGAAGCATTGGAATATTATGGGGTCAAACATCCTCAGATAGTCTATGCACAAGCTGTACTTGAAACTGGTCATTTTAAGTCAGACTTATGTCTGAATGATAATAACCTGTTTGGATTGTATAATAGCAAGAAGCACAGGTATTATACATTTGACCATTGGACTGAGAGTGTGGTTGCATATCTTAACTATGTGCAATATAGATACAAACCTCCGAATGATTACTATAAGTTTTTATCAGACATAGGGTATGCAGAAGACCCTAACTACATTAATAAACTAAAAGGAATTGTAAGTAGAAATGACAAGAGAAGAAGTGAATAGCTTGGCTTTGTCTAAGATAGATAAGGCTAAGTACTTGATACTTGAGTTGATAACTGGAATGGGTAAGACCAAAGTAGCAATAGACCTCATTAATCATATATGTGATAGGGTATTTAGGAATGATGAAAGCCCTACTACTATACTTATTCTTGTAGCTAAGACTGTGCATAAGCAGACTTGGAAGGATGAGATTGAGAAATGGGGAGGTATCAAGTCTGACTATATTACTATTGAATGCTATGAGTCACTAAAGAACTATGAGAACTCATACTTTGATATAGTAGTAGCAGATGAGATGCAGCATTTATCAGAGGCAAGAATTAGTGTATTGGAGACTATCCATATCAATGAGTCTTTCATTGGATTGTCTGCAACTATTAAGAGAGATATGAAAGATTATTTCATCTACAATCATAAGGCTGAGGTCATTAAGTGTGGTCTCAAGGAAGCTGTAGAAGATGAAGTATTGCCTGAACCTACAGTATATCTACTGCCTTTGACTTTGGACACTACTAATTGTACTTATAAGGTTAAGAGGTTTGGGGGTGATATAATCACCACTCAGAAAGGTTATTATAATAGTATCTCTTTACTTATAGAGTGGTACAAGAATAAGTACCTTAACTCAAGAAATGAGAGGATAAAGAACTTATGGCTTTCAACAGCAGGCAAAAGGCTAAAGTGGTGTGCTGAACAGAAGGAAGCTCTTATATTATCTCTTCTTGACAAGTTCAGGAATTACAAGACTTTGACTTTCTGTAGCAGTATTGAACAGTCAGAGAGGTTAGGTAAATACAATATTACCTCGAAGAATAAGGCTTCAGTGAAGAACCTTGAAATGTTTAATCTTAACAAGATCAAACATATTACTGCCTGTAATATACTCAATGAGGGTGTGAACTTGACTAATTGTAGGATAGGTATATTCTGCAACTTGAATAGTTCGGAGATTGTAGTAAAGCAAAGAATTGGTAGAATACTTAGACACAAATCTCCTATTATCATCATACCTTATTTCAAGGATACAAGAGAAAAGGAACTTGTACAGAAGATGATAGAGGAGTATTCTAAGGATTCTATTATAAGTGTTGATAATATTAATGACATTAAGCTATGACAATTTGTTTAAGTAAAGAAGGATGTCAGAAGAACAACATTAGTCTTGCTGAGGCTCTCTTGATGCTTGCCATCCATAATAATGCTGACCTTGATGTAGCTCAGGAGGAGCTGATTAAGAAGGGCTATATAACTGCTGATAGGAATGACTTATTCCAACAGATTGGATGGAGACTTACTAATAAAGGCACTGAGGTAATAGATTTTGTGATTGTAGATTCTGATAAGAAGCAGGAACCTAATGACAGGTTAATTCAGTTGGCTACAAAGCTCAAAGAGATATTTCCTAAAGGCAAAAAAGATGGCACTAACTATTATTGGGCAGATGGAGTAGCTTTGATTGTACGAAGATTAGAGTTATTCTTTAAGAAATATGGAAATACTTATACTGATGAGCAAATCATACAGGCAACCAGTAAGTATGTGGAAGGTTTCAATGGAAACTATGCATATATGAGGTTATTAAAGTATTTCATACTCAAAGAGAAAGTTGGTGCTGCTGGTGAGGTTGAGGGAGACTCAGAATTGATTAGTTACATTGAGAATGCTGGTCAAGAAGAGAATTTAAGAAATGATTGGACCTCTGCAATTAACTAATTATGGGTAGATTTAAGCAAGTAATGAGAAATCTAAGGTTAAGGAGAGAGAGGGTTCTTAATGGACTTTATAATTGTATTCCTTTTCCTTTTCCAAGGTTTAGAGCATGGGTTCCAGGCATTGAAACTGCTAAGTTCATAGTGGTGACTGCCAATCAAAAGGTAGGTAAATCAAAGTTCTGTGATTATCTGTTTGTATATGAACCATTGTTCTTTATATTGAAGCATCCTGAGATGAGAGTTAAGGTTCTCTACTTTACTTTGGAGATGAGTCCAGAGGAAAAGTATAATGAGTTCTTGTGTCATCTATTGTTTAGATTGGATGGAATAGAGGTATCTCCCACTGAACTGAAAAGTACAGATAGAGACCATCCTATTGATGAGAAGATTCTTGAATTACTTGAATCTGATAAGTATCAGAGCTATATCAGGGCATTTGAGGATATGGTTGAGTATATTGATGACCAAAGGAATCCTACAGGAATCAATAAGTACTGTAGGGACTATGCCTTAACTCATGGACATCTTAACTTCAAGAAAGGTAAGAAGAAAGACCTTATCACAGATGAACTCATAGATGCAGATATGGTAGACAATGATAATCCTTATACCCCAGATGACCCAGAGGAGAGGAGGATAATCATCATAGATAATGCCTCAAATCTATCTCTTGAAAGTGGATTGAAGAAGATGGAAACTATTGATAAGATGAGTAAGTATGGTATTACTCTCAGAAATCAATTGAAATTCATCTTTGTGTTGATTCAGCATCAAGCACAAGCTCAAGAAGGTATTGAGAATCAAAAGCTGAATAAGCTTAAACCATCTTCTGATGGTCTTGCAGATTGTAAGACTACTACCAGAGATGCCAATATGGTTATAGGTCTCTATAGTCCATTTAAGTATGGACTAAGAGAGTATGAAGGATATGATATAACTAAGTTCAGGAACCATATAAGGTTCATGGAGGTGATTGAAGATAGAGACTATGGAGCAAATGGTCAAATATGTCCTTTATTCTTTGATGGTGCAGTGAGTACATTTTATGAACTCCCAAGACCTGATGATAGAGAAGCATTACAGAGAGTATATAACTATATGGAATCAAGGAAGAGCAAAACTGCTAAGACTTTCTTTAGTTATGGAATAAATAAAATGAATAGAAGGTTGCACAGGTGGAAAACATTTCATAAGTTTGCAACCCTTTTCAAGTAAAAGTAACACTATAAAACAAAAACAATGGCAAAGATTTTAATTTTGGCTAAGTCAGGCTTTGGGAAAACTACTTCCTATTGTGGTAGAGAGAAGTTAGGTATTAAGGGGCTTGACCCAAAGGAAACTTATGTTATCCAGTGTATTGGTAGGGGTGTTCCTAACCCTAACTTTAAGCTGATTGAAGGTAGCATTGGAGTAGAGAATGTAGGTAAGCCTACACAGAAACTTGTAAATGCAAATGCCCTTGGCACAGGCAACAGAGTGCAAGTAGATGGTCTCACAGGTCTTGACAGATTTACAGCAGTAGCAGAGATTATCAATATGTTGAAGAAGTCTCCTTTCAAGAACATTGTAATTGATGACTTCAATTATCTTGCACAGGATTTCTATATGGTTAATGCCATGAAAGGTGGATGGGATACTCCTAAGCAGATTGGTTATGGGATGGGTCTTATCTTTGATGCCTTTAAGGGGCTTCCTGAGAATAAGAACATTATCTGCTGTGCCCATTATGAGGAGTATAAGGATAAGAATGGTGATTCCATTTCTTATAAGTTCAAGACCACTGGAAAGATGGTTGATGACTATATTACTCCTGAGGGTAAGTTTGATATTATCCTCTTTGGCAAAGTAGGATATGATACAGAAAACAAGAGACCTATCAAGCACTTTGTCAAGGAGTTTGATGGAGAATATCCTGCTAAAGACAGTCTTGGTGCATTGGATGACCTTCCTGATGAGATTCCTAATGATTTGTCTATAGTAGTAGACAAATTGAGGGAGATTTATGGATAGAAATGAGACTGTAAGAATATCAAGGTTGGCTGCCTTTGGTGGACTTACTGAAACTGATATCAATATGGTGTTGATGCAATACTGCATAGAACAGGGCAAGCCTTACTATGAGACTGCTCTGTTTGTAACACATGTATTAAGAGATAGGCAATTAATGACATATTGCTTTAACTTTGCATTAAGTTTCTATGAGAGAAAGTTCACAATATATAAGCTATGGAGTACTCCCAATCCATTAAATAACATGGGGCAAGAAAGAAAGTTATTACAAATCTTTTAATAGTAAGAAAATATGAAAACATTAACAGTAAGACAGTTTGCAGGTGTAAAAAGAATTGCACAGAATGTTAATCCTTTGGTAGTGAAGAAGAATAAGATTGCTGCCAAGATTGATGAACTCAATGCAGAGTACAATGCTCTGACTGAGGAGATTGAGGGACATGAGATGGGGGTCATGGCTTTAACAGGTGGTTTCACAAGTGAAGACTTAGTTGTCAAGAAGGTAGAAGATACTGGTAAGGTTGATAAGGATGGTAAGCCTATAAAGGTTACTAAGTATGAACCTAAGGCTGGTATAGTAGTGTTCAATGAGGATGCTAATGTATATGAGATTCATGTAGAGGAGCCTGCTATTGACAATGTTACTCCTGAGACAGTAGATGATACTGAGAAGGCACCTGAGACAGAAGTAAAGGCTGGTGAAGAGGCTCCTTTTGACTTTACTAACCTCTTCAATAATGGCATAGAGGCTGGTGATAAACTGCCCTTTGAAGAGTAATCAGAGTAGTAAGAAATAGAATCAAGAACAAGAAAAATCATTAGAAAGATGAAAAAGACAAATTTTGCATTTATGGCATTTGCATCAGGCAAGGAATCTACTAAGGATAATGTAGTAAAGAGATATACAGGTGTAGCTCCTGTATTTGTTTTAGCTGTAAATCCTAATAAGGAAGAGTTAGAGAAACTCTATAATACCCAGCTTGAAAATGACCCTGAGTATCTGGGTGAAGTTGAGGTAGGTGAGGACAAGCACAAGGTACAGAATGTTAGAATTGATTTCATTATTAAGACTGATGCTGAGAAGTGTGGTGGTATTGAGTTTACCACCAAGGTAGCTTTCTTCATCAAAAAGGAATGCAGATACAATAGAGACCAGACTAAGGTACAGGTAATTGATAAGTATGGTAGAACTGCTTGGGTTACTGTAGAGCAGGCTAAGGCACATGAAATCCCTGTATATAAGAATGGTCCTGCCAATATTGATAAGGACTATAGACCTGCTTATCATGGTGAGGAAGAGCTTACTAACTTCATTAAGGCATATCTCAACATTCCTAATGTAATGAAGTATGTCAATAATACTTGGGTTATGGTAGACAAACCTGAGGATTGTGAAGCAAGACTTGAGAGCATTGCTGAGTACTTCAAGGGTAATTTCAAGGAGCTGAGAGATGTTATTGCATTGCAGCCTAATAACAAGGTTAAGGTATTGTTTGGTGTAAGAACCACTGATGATAACAAGCAGTATCAGGCTGTTTATAATCAGATGTTCTTGAAGAACAATATCACTGACTACAGTAAGTTGGATGCAAACTTACAGGAAGGAAAGGCTGCTGGTGCATATTCTACTACTGAGTTCACTATAGGTGACTTGAAGGAGTATGATGTAGAATCTACAGACCTTAGTAACTCTGGTGCAGTAGATGATATGCCTTTCCCTGCTGGTGATACTACTGGTGATACTGCTGGTAGTACACCTTGGGATTTTGGTAAGTAAGTAGTAATTTCTAAGAAAAAAGCAATGGCAATCAGCAAAGGTAAATCTTCTGTGAGCCTTGATGATATTCTAAGTAAAGTAACAGAAGCAGACATTCTGTTATATTACTTAGGAGTCACAGAGGTTCCTTGTGTTATAAATAGTCCTCTTAGACAGGACAGGAGACCTTCTTTTGGTCTTTATTCTACTGATAATAGGAGAATATTTTACACAGATTTATCCACGAGGGATAGAGGAGGTCTGTTTGACCTACTTGGTCATATGTGGAACTGTGGTTATAAGGAAGTTCTAACAAGGGTTAATGAGGACATTTCAAAGTTCTGTGGTGGTGCCAATATTCATTCATATACTCCCTGTGCTGTAAGAAGTATAAGTAGTTACAACAAAGATACAGACTTACAGTGCAAAGTCAGAGATTGGAGGAGTTATGATATTGAATACTGGGCATCCTATGGTATAACTTTAGAATGGCTCAAGTATGCAGAGGTTTATCCCATATCTCATAAGATTGTTATAAAGGATGGTCATAGATATGTGTTTAGAGCTGATAAGTATGCCTATGCTTATGTAGAACACAAGGAAGGTAAAGTTACTCTAAAGATATACCAGCCTTTTAATAAAGCTGGTTATAAGTGGAGTAACAAGCATGATAATTCTGTAGTAAGCCTATGGACTAAAGTACCTAAATATGGGGAACAGGTTTGCATTTGTTCTTCACTGAAGGATGCCTTATGTCTATGGGCTAATACAGGTATTCCATCTCTTGCTATTCAAGGTGAGGGATATAGGATGAGTGATACTGCAATTAGTGAACTGAAAAGGAGATATAAACAGGTCTTCATTTGCTTAGATAATGATGAGCCAGGATTGAAAGATGCTCAGAAGTTAGCTAAGGAAACAGGATTTACTAATGTAGTACTGCCACCCTTTAATGAAGGGAAAGATATTTCAGACTTGTATAAAGCTAAGGGCAAAGATGAGTTCCTTAGAATAATCAATCCTTTATTCAACTCTTCAAGACAAGAGGATAATGATTGGAATGATTTGCCCTTTTGCATAGATTAAAGTTTCAATAAGTCCAATTTTATAAAAAAGAAAGTGAAAACATGGAAGCAAGAAAAATTACAGTCGTACAGACTAAGAATCAGAAAAAGAGTGTTATCATGTCATCAGCTACGACCCTTGCTGAGTTAAAGAGTGACTTGAGAGCCAATGGTATTGACTATAATGATATGACCTTCTTTGAAGGTACATCAAAGGTTGAATTGAAGAATGATGCTTCAATTTTGCCACATGATGTCCCTTATAAGGGTACTATCACAAATGAGTTGGTTTTCATGCTTACTAACACCAACAAGAAAATTAGAAGTGGTGCTGTTGCAATGAGTAGAGCTGAGGCATATAGTGCTATTAAATCTATGGGTTTGCAAGATGCTTGTGTAAAGAAGTTTGGTAAGAACTTCACTATGTGTAAGACTGCTGACCTTATTGCATTGATACAGAGTAATAATGCCTCAAAGCCTGCTCCTGAAGCTGAGACTAAGAAGGAGAAAAAGGTGGAAGCATCTGTAAACACTCCTGAAGCATCTGTAAACACTCCTGAAGCACCTGCAAATAATAGTGGTGAATGTGTTGATACTGTAGCAAGAGCTGCTATCAGTAAGTTGGTGGAAATTCTTGAGGACAATGGCACAATTGAAGATTATGAGGAAGAGGAAGTGCTTGGTATTCTTGATGGTGAAGTAGCTGTAGCTACTGCAACCTCTGAGGAGTATAAGCCTAAGTCAGCTTCTCCTTACTCTGATGATGAGATTGATGATATGTTCGCAGGAATGGGTGTCAATTAACAAGGGTAAGTAACAGTAGGTAAGGAGGTTAGAAATGCCCCCTTACCTACTTTTTTTTCTTTTTTTTTACAGTAATATGAGTGAAGAAACAATTAAATTAATTGAGGAGAAGATAGAAGAACTATATAACTCCTTGATGGACAAACCACTCCGAGTATTAAGCATATTCAATGATTTCTTTGGAGAAGATAAAGTTGATATGCAGGGATATTGGAGTTTAGATAAGTTCAAATCTTGGATGAATATAGAGCCTCTATCTACTTATATTCTTGATGGTAGTATTGTAGGCATGAACATGAATGACTGGAGCATGTATAAAACATGGGCTATTACTGATTTACCTGGAAACCAGGTAGAAAAGGTTGTAAATGTGCTTATAAGTACTACAGTAAAGGAAAGAATTGGTAATGTTAAGTTCAATGGTATATTCATTCTTGTACATTTTCCTCATGTAAGGATAACTAATGAGAATGACAGATTTGTGGATATTAACCATCTATGGGCTAAGGTGAAGGTAATGTATAATGGCACATTAAATGGTGGATTTACACTTAACAGGTCAGAATATACTATGCTTCATATTAGTAGTGGGTATATGCACAGTCATATTAGTAACATTCCTATAAGTAACTTTGCTAATTTCCAGAGTCCTTGTACAGGTAGTGGTCCTATTAATGGTACTATCAGTGCCCTTAATAGAGATTATGATGAGGATATGTGGAATATGTTTTGCCTTGAATTAAGTAAGTATGTAACTGTAGAATCCATTGCTGGTAAACCTTATGAATATTTGGAGAAGTTAGGTACTAATAACATGAAGATGGGTGTGGATAGGTTTATTACATATCTATCACCAGACTACTATTGGGATACTCTTAGTTCTGATAAGTTGAGGGAGTTTGTAAGAAGCTTTATCAATTCAAAGAAACTTAAATTCAATTATGTAAATGGCTCTTATTCTATTGGTATGTCACTTATTGAGTTTATTGTACTTATTAGCAATGAATTTATTAAGTGGTATAATGACCAGTTTAATAAAGAGAAGCTAACTGCCAAGTTTGCAGAATTGAAGGAGAAAGGTGTCTTGAAAGAGTGTATCATAAATAATGGGAAGATTTACTATGATAAAAGTGGGAACAATGTAAATACCTATGCCCAATATATAGGCAAGAAGGTTTGCATATTCAAGGGAAAAGAGGTTACTATTGATATTACAGATATTGCTGAGGCAAGGAATGAGAATAAGAGTATAATTCTTAATACTCATACTGCACTATACATATTAGCAATAATACTTAAAGTGTTAAATTATAGATATGGAAGAAGTAAAGCAACCCATGAAAGTAATCAACTTGGTACAGAAGTCAGGTACTTATAATTATAAGCTGATTATCCCAGTAGAAGTGGAGAGAAAGATAAGATTTGCCTGCCAAAAGGTGTGGAATACTGAATGGTCAGGTACACTATTCTTTACACATGAAGGTTCATTTGAAAATAATGACCTTGTAATAAGATGTGTGGATATTTACATTATGGATATTGGTACTCAGTCTTATACAGAGTTTGATATAAATCCTGATGTGATAGCCTATATGTGTGAGAATCCTAAGCTACTTGATTGTCAAATGGGTCTTATACATTCCCACAACAATATGAGTACTTTCTTTAGTGAAACAGATACTGCTACTCTAAAGGAGGAAGGTAGGGATAGAAATAACTTTGTGTCTCTTATTGTGAATAATGCAGGTTCTTACACTGCTGCAATTACAAGAAGAGTTAAATCAAAACAGGTCAAGGAGTCTGTATCTTATGAGTTCTTTGGTGATGGTGAAAAGCATGATACTAAGGAATATATAAGTAGTGCAGATGAAATTGAATGGTTCTACCTTAAAATAGAGAAGGAAGGTGAGAATTATTCCTTTCCAGACATGGCAGCAAGGCTTGAGGAAATCAAGCAAGCTAAAGCAGAAAGGGCAAAGAAAGCTCAGACACCTGTATATCAAGGTGGTTATAAGCCTGTTATTGCTAATTCCCATGGTACAAAGGCAGGTTCAGCAAATCTTGTCAAGAAGGATTTGAATCAAAGAACTCTCTTTGATGATGTAGATGACTTGCCATTTGAAGAAGGATATGAAATACCTTATGGACAAGTGACATTTGATAAGACTACTCTAAAGTCCCTTGTATTTCAATTAATTACAGGCAGTATCATCATTTCTAATGATAGTAAGATTGATATTATCAAATGGACTAAGTCAATGCCTGCACTATATGAAAAGAGATTTGGTAAAGGCAAAGTTGGCATGGATAATTTCAAGATTTGGGCAGAGACCTATACAGAGTATCTGACATGGTATATAACAGATGAGAAATTAGAAGAGCTTGGCTTTGATGAAACAGAAATTTGTGCTATATGTGCCCATGATATGATAGAGGAATTAACCAAACTTCCTGAAAATGATTATATCAAAGGATATATTGATGCACTACAAAAGTATTTGAAAATATGAATGAAGAAGTAGTTACAACTGGTGATGGCTTATTAACACAAGCAGTATCAACAGAAGAAGCTCCAACATTGACAATGGAAGAGCAGGCTATCCTTGACCAAGTTGTAGAGGAGGCACATCAAGAAATACCTACAAATTCTGCAACCTTACTTGTAGATGAAACTACAAGTAGGTTTAGTTCTGCCATTTGGTATGAGAACATTCAGAAGAAGACTATCATTTTAGCAGGTATAGGTGGTATTGGCAGCTATGTAGGCTTCTTATTGGCAAGAATGAAGCCAGCTTCCATGTTTATTTATGATGATGACATAGTAGAAGCTGTTAATATGTCAGGTCAGGTATATGGTCAATCTGATTTAGGTAAACCCAAGGTATCTGCACTGGCTGAGATGATTAGAAAATATGCTAGCTATAGTAGTATCTTTGCAATAAGTGAGAGATTCACTAATGAATCTGAGGCATCAGACATTATGATTTGTGGCTTTGACAATATGATAGCAAGAAGACTTTTCTTTAATAAATGGGTAAATCATGTTCAATCCAAACCAGAAGAGGAGAGAAAGAATTGCTTGTTTATTGATGGTAGATTGGCAGCAGAAGAGTTTCAGGTATTGTGCATTAAGGGAGATGATGAGTACAACATCAATAGGTACAATAATGAGTTCCTATTCTCTGATGCAGAAGCTGATGAAACTATCTGCTCCTATAAACAAACTACCTTCTGTGCAAATATGATTGCATCTTATATGGTTAATTTGTTTGTAAACTTCTGTGCTAATCAATGTGAGCCTCTCATTGACAGAGACCTGCCATTCCTTACCACATATAATGCAGAAACAATGTATCTTAAAACTGAAGTATAATGGAATTTAACCCAAGATTTGCATATAATGTAATGAGTGTTTTCAATAGCACTGAGTCTGGTAATCCAGACCAGCTTGAAATGAATATGACTCTTGATAGTAACAATGTATTTAGAAGAAGCCTTGTCATTGAAGTAAACAATGATGAGGTAGAAATACCTGTGATTGCAAGAGGACACTTTGAAAAGCTGGTTTCAGATAATATGGCTTATCCCTCAATTATGGGAATCAAGAGGATAATACTGCCATTATATGATAATGCACCAAGCCAAGAAAGAGGAACCTTTGATAGTATCATAACTCAATTATTTACTAATGTAGGATATGGTAAAAGATTGCAGAAGATAACTACTAATAAGGGTGAAGTGTATTATGGTGGTAAAGGTATCATCTTTGATGAGAGCTACACTCCATTACTATTATGTACATTAACTGCAAGAAGTGTACATACTGAGAACAATGGTAATATTATGGTCTATTACAGACTTGTGTGCCATGTCAGCCCCAAAGTATTCTTAGAGTCTGATAAGTTGATTAATAAAGGCATTATCAAGAAATTGATTCCCTATTATACAAGTAGGAATATAAATTTCCCAAGAAGCAGTTACAGTTTCAGCAGTAATCCAGAGGACAGAAAAGTAAAGGTTATAGTAGATAATTTCAATAAGTTCTTTGTAGAACCTATTAAACCTACTCCATCTACCTACTCTAATGATGCACTGAATGAATGCCTTATTGACAATATTGATGACATAATGATGTTGATATGACATTAGATGAATACTTTGGAGATTGGATGAAGGTAATTGATAGAACAGAGCTTAATAATGTAATGGTTAAGGTTGGGCAAGAATACAGGAGGAAACCATTGTACCCTGCACAATCTGATGTATTCAGAGCATTTGAGCTTTGTCCCCTCAATGACTTGAAAGTAGTTATGTTATGTCAAGACCTCTATCCACAAAAGGGAGTAGCAACTGGAGTATTATTTGGGAACAAGAAAGAAGTTGATGAGGATAACTTATCTCCTTCATTAAGTGTTATTAAAGAGGCAGCAATTAATTTTGAAACTCCACATTATTGTATTACCTTTGACAACTCTCTTGAGAGTTGGTCTAAACAAGGAATATTAATGATAAACTCTGCACTCACTGTAGAGATGAATAGAGTAGGCTCTCATGTGATGTTATGGAGACCTTTCGTAGCTAAATTGCTGAAGAACTTGTCTGAATATAATACAGCTATAATATATGTATTATTTGGCAGACAAGCTCAGACATTCAAACCTTATATTAATGATAGGTTCAATCATATTATAGAGATTGAGCATCCTGTGTACTTTGCAAGGAGTGGTACTAAAATGCCACATCAATTGTTCATTGATATAAGTAATAAGGTAAAAGAGATTTATGGTGTACTTATAAAATGGTACGAAGAGTATTAATACTAAATAAAAGAAAAATGGAAAAGATTTATTTGACAAATGGTAAGGAAGTACAGATTGGAGATACTCTAACTAAAGTATCTAAGGTAGTAGACCCTTTCTTTGGTGAGAGTACTGTAGTTCAGCACATTGTGGTAACTAAGGACATTCTTCCTAAGCTCCTTGAGGCTGGCATTGTTACTACTGCAAAGTCTACTGTGGTTGAATCTAAGGTTCCTATGGAGCTGGAGTACTACATTCAGAAGATTGCAGAGAAACTTGGTTGGAAGATTGAGAAGGTCTATAACTATCTCAATAGTGTAGATACTATTCTTCCTGTTGCTGCATTCTCTATAGTACTTAGAGAAGTAGCCATTGAGTTGGACAAGAAGTATGAGGATCATATTGAGAAGAGTCCTGAGATTTATGTAATCTCTATGCTTGATGGTAGAATCACTAAGGCTAATAAAGCCCACATCAAGAACTATAGGAACTTTGCAGCATTCAGAACTATTGAGGATGCTAAGATTGCTTGCAGAATTACAAGAGACATTCTCAAAGAAATGTTTGATAGTGGCAAATAAGAAAATAAGGAATGCTACACAGAGTAGTTCTAAGGGTATAACCTTCAAATCCCAGTTGGAGAAGAGCATATACAATACTCTTCTTCAACAAGGGTTTGAACCTCAATATGAGCCAACTACCTTCACTTTATGGGAGGGTTTTGAACCTATTACCCCATACTATGATAAGGAGACTGACAAGCAGAAAATCAAAAGATTATCAGAGGGTACAGACAACTGTACTTCAAAGATACTAATTCAGAAAACAGGTAAAATTATTGGTATCAGATATACACCAGACTTTTATTTCAAATATAATGACCTCAATGTTTATATTGAAGCTAAAGGGATAGAGAATGATGTATTCTATATCAAGAAAAAGATGTTTATAAAATATCTTGATAACCTATACACTGAAAAAGGTGAAAAGTCTATCTATTTTGAGGTATATACCAAGAAACAACTCTTGCAGGCAATAGA
>ULUV01035502.1_pt1 | contig 13554 bp, 8 predicted proteins | sample 1958921 | NCBI WGS metagenome assembly ULUV01 (sample SAMEA4835772, study PRJEB28245) | human gut metagenome | biome: gut microbiome; material: fecal sample | place: Denmark | collected 2008
GGCGAGATGATTGCCTCGGTCGGACAGGCAGCGGCGCACAGGCCGCACTTGCGACAGGAGTCGAGTATCTCGATGGAGTCTTCCTCGACCTCGATAGCGTTGACCGGGCACACGTCCACGCACGCGGTGCAGCCGCTCTTTTCGTTTTTGCAGGTCAGGCACGGAATGGTGTTGCCGCGCGGGCGCTCCTTGTAGTCAGCAGGATTCCATTGAGGCGCCGACGGATCGAGTGCATCGGTCACGCCGCCAAGCGGATTTTTAAGAAAGTCGAAACCCTTGCTGATCTCGATAATGTCATCAAACAGATCGTGTTCCTGCGCCATGCGCGGCCCCTCCCTGAGCAGTGCAAACAAGCAAGAGATAATGATACGCTATCGGTCCACGCCTCGGGCAAATTACACGCGGCGCATCTTTGCGGCAAATAGCCCATGGCCCATCGCCGCCTCGATTGCACAAGGTCAATCAAGTGCCAAGCTATGCCTCGCACATGAACTGCACGAGCTTTAGTTTGGTCACCTTGGCCTGTTCGTTAGCCATATTGCGCTCGTTTCTAAAGACCGCATCTGCAACACCCTGCAAATCGGCATCGGAAATCTCGCTGCACGGACCGTCCATCGATGCCGCCGTGGGGCATACGCACAACGGCAACTCGGCATAAAACGCAACGGCCTTGGCGATATCGAGCATTTTGCCGCCGCCAATACCCACTACCATGTCGCAATACTCGGCCTGGGCTTCCTTAGCCATTTCGACAACGGCCTCTTCCGTACACGGACCGTCATAAATCTTAAAGAACGGCTCGCTTAGATCTTCGTCCAGAAATCCATCGACGATCTGCCTGCACAGCCGATCCTCGGTGCCCTGGTCAAACAAGACATAGGCAGCGCAGCCCAACCATGACAAATACCTGCCTTGACGCGACAGTTCGCCCGGCCCCTGAACATACCGGCCGGGACCGCCGTAAACCATAGGAAGCGCCATACGAGAATCCGCCCTTCATCAAACAACGATTGGTGCAAAGTAACCTGGCCCCTTTGCACCAACTTGGTGCGAAGGGGCCAGGTTAGTTTGCACCATAGCAAAAAGGGGCAAAGTCATCTGTTAGCTTTGCCCCTTCCTTAGCTTGATTTACTCATCCATGAGATAGTAGTGGCCCAGCGCGTCGGCACCCAGGATGGCGTTTGCGACCATCTCGGGCGTCACCTCAAAGGGCATGTTGCACATGGTGTCATCGGGTGCGCAGGCGGCCTCGGCAACAATCATGGCCTGCTCGCGCGTAAGCTCGGCAACGCCAAGTTCCTTCATCGTGACCGGCAGGCCAAGCTCAATGCAGAAGCCCAAGACTTCCTCGAGCTTCTCGGTCGGGGCATCCTCGAGTACCAGCTGGACGATAGTGCCGAAGGCGACCTTCTCGCCGTGATACATGCCGTGGCACTCGGGCAGCATCGTCAGACCATTGTGGATGGCATGAGCAGCGGCAAGGCCCGAGCTCTCAAAGCCAATGCCCGAAAGCAGCGTATTGGCCTCGATGATGTGCTCGACGGCAGGCGTGAGCGCGCCCTTCTCCAGCGCAACCTTGGCCTTGACGCCATCGGCCATAAGCGTCTCGTAGCAGAGCTTGGCGAGCGCCAGACCGGCCATTCCGCCCTTGCCGCCGGCGCAGGTGCCGCCGTCGGCATCGTGCGTCGCCTGAGCCTCGAAATAGGTTGCGAGCGCATCGCCCATACCGGAAACCGTCAGGCGCACCGGGCTCGCCGCGATAACCGTCGTATCCATCAGGACGATATTGGGGTTTGCCTTAAGGAAGAGGTACTTATCAAACTGGCCGTCATCGGTGTAAAGCACCGAAAGTGCCGAGCACGGTGCATCGGTCGAGGCAATGGTGGGGCAAATGATAACCGGGGACTCCAGGTAATAGGCGACGGCCTTCGCGGTGTCGAGGATCTTGCCGCCACCGACGCCGACGATGATGTCGCAACCGTTGTCGCGAGCGAGCGCAACCAGGCGATCGACCTCGCCCTTGGAGCACTCGCCGTTAAAGTCCTCAAACAGCAGCTCGGCCTTGGCCTCGGCAAAGCCGCCCTCGATCTTGGCACCGACGCGCTTCTTGCCCGAAGGCGTCACGATGACGAGGGCCTTAGCGCCGAGCGGCTCGACATAGGAGCCGAGCTTGGCCAGCTCGTCCGGACCCTGGATGTACTTGCTGGGGCTATTGAAAATTGCAGCCATAACTATCCCATTCTCTAAAAAAGAAAGGGGCTCCGTACGGATACGTGCGGAGCCCCTCGTTACGATAACAAGAGTCGATTAGAAATCGATGTCGGTGTCGTAGTAGCAGGCCTTGAGGATCTTCTCGAAGTCGGCAGCCTTGGTCTCACGCGGGTTCTCGGGCGTGCAGGCGTCCTGCTCGGCGTTCGCGGCGATCTCGGGCAGCTTGGCGAGGAACTCCTCCTCGGAAACCATCTGCGGGTTCTCGGCGTCGACCTTCACGCCACCATTCGCGTAATCCTTGATGGACTGCGGAATGTTGAGCTGGTCGTTGAGGTCGCGGATCTTCTGGACGAGCGCAGCGATGAGCTCCTCGTTGGTCTCGCCGGGAAGGTGCAGGATCTCCTTGGCCACGTAAGCGTAACGCTCGGCAGCACGGGGATCCTTGGAGTTCCACTGGATGACCTTGCCCAGGTACATGGCGTTAGCGGCACCGTGGATGATGTGGCCGTTCTCGAAGGCAGCACCGGTCTTGTGAGCCATGGAGTGAACGATGCCGAGCAGGCCCGAGGAGAAGGCGATACCGGCGATGCACTGAGCCTCGTGCATGTGCTGACGGGCCTCATGGTCGCCAGCATAGGACTTGGGCAGCCACTCGACGATCTCGCGGATGCCGTGCAGGGCGTTGGCGTCGGTGAACATAGAGGCGCAGGTGGAAACGTAGGCCTCCATGCAGTGGGTCAGAGCATCCATGCCGGTGTGAGCGCACAGCTTGGCGGGCATGGTGTAGGTGAGCTCGGGGTCGACGATGGCGACATCAGGGGTGATGTTGAAGTCGGCCAGCGGGTACTTGATGCCCTTGGCGTAGTCGGTAATGACGGAGAACGCGGTGACCTCGGTAGCGGTGCCGGAGGTAGAGGAGATGGCGCAGAAATGAGCCTTCTGACGCAGCTCAGGGAAGCTGAACGGCTGGATGATGTTATCGAAGGACTCCTCGGGATACTCGTAGAAGACCCACATGGCCTTAGCGGCATCGATGGGCGAGCCGCCGCCGATGGCGATAATCCAGTCGGGCTCGAACTCGCGCATGGCCTCGGCGCCCTTCATGACCGTCTCGATGGACGGGTCGGACTCGACGCCCTCGAACAGCTTGACCTCGAAGCCGCCCTCTTTGAGGTCGGCCTCAACGTCCTGCAGGAACCCGCCGCGGCGCATAGAGCTGCCGCCAGAAACGATGATGGCCTTCTTGCCCTTGAGGTTCTTCACCTCGTGGCGAGCGCCCTCACCAAAGTACAGATCGCGAGGATTGGTAAAACGTCCCATACTGTGCCTCCTAAACAAGCCCCTCTTAGACTTGCGTATATAACGGAGCACCCAATTGGCTCCGTTAGGACCGGTTTGCGCGTTGCCGGCGATGACAATGCGCGATGTCTAAACGTCTCAACGCTCAGACAAACACTATTTTACCGTTCTGGTTGGTCAGTTATTCACCTAAAGCCAACAATGATGAAACGTTTTTTCTATCCCTGAAGACCCTTGTGCGGCATCCATACTCCCAAGCTGGGCAAACGTTTTATCAAGGTTGACCACATATCCCGGGCAGGACGGTGCCCCTCCAAAATGCGCCCCGTTCGCCGCCAAAAATCGACCGTTTGCGGCACAGTGATACCACTCAGTCGTCCAAGGTGCCGACATTTGTGCGACATCCGTCTTCGTGGTGCAAAGGTGCATGTCCAAGTGCGGCACCCCCGGTGTGCCACATGCGGGTAAACTAGAACCTTATATAGAGATATTTGAACCCTAACCGCAGCAAAGGAGGCCCCATGGCATTCGATCCCATTCAAGAGGATTGCCATCGCCTCGTTCTTGAGGCCTTGCGCCGCGACAATATCCCGCTCACCGACGCTGCCGCCGTAGAGCGTCTGATGGAACAATTCACCCGCAACCCCGCACCGCTCATCGTGCACGACCGCGACCGCGCCGGGCACCTCATTGCCAAGGTGGTCGAGGCTGTCGACTACCGCATTCCCTTTATCCCCGACGATGCCCAGGCCGAGCAGGAAGAGGCCGCTGCCGAGAACATGCTTCGCGAGGCCGCCGCACTCGATCCGGCCAACTGGGACGCTCAGCGCATGCTGACGGCCCTCACCGCCGACTCCAACGAGGAATACGTACAGTACCTGGTGTCCAAGTGCGATGAGGTCGAGCACGACCTGGCACTCAAGATCGCCTCGGCGCAGGACCCCTACGAGCGCGAGGCCGCGGGCGACCTTATGCGCCGCCCCTACCTGCGCTGGCTTGCCGCCCTTGCGTCGCGCGCCCTCATTAGCGGACGCTATCGCATGTCACTCGAAGCCGCAAACCGCAGTCTGGAATTTGCCCCCAACGATCAGGCCGGTGTCCGCCACACCGCGATGCTCGCCATGGCAAAGCTCGAATACTCTGCCGAGGAGCTCAAGCGTTTTCGCTCCGCACACTCCGTGCCGTACCTCGCGAATACCCCGCTGCGCCGCCGCCCCAAGGATGCGGAGCGCGACTTGGACCCGTGGACGCTCATCGCGCTGATGAGCGCTGCCTGGCGCGAGCTGGACTACGAGGGCGCCGAGCACTACTTGCGCATCCTTGCGCGCTCGTGTCCGCACGCGGCCGAGGCGCTCTACTTCCAAACCGAGTTTCCCGATGGCGTCTATGCCCGCGTCAACGTGGGCGTGGGCTCGACCGACGAGCTTGTCCTTGCGCTGTCCGAGGCGACGCCGGTACTGCAGGAGGGCCTGGGCGCCCCCGACAACGCCAGTTTTGCCGCCTGGGTCGCCACCAACGATATCGTGCGTTCCCAAATCGATGAGCGCATACTGCGGGCGGCCGAGCAGGGTTTGCCGTTTAAGGGAGGAGACCTCTAATGGATCCGAGCGTCTACATCCCCGCCTACCTGGAGCGCACCTATCTGGCGTCGCACCCCGAGCTCACCGATGCAGCACGCGAGCTTGTCCATAACGACATTAGCGCGAATCCCCAAAAGTATGCGCAGTCCGAGCATGCCCAGGCGCTGCTGTCCTACGCCGGTGTTCATCGCCACCTGCTCGATGAGCTCCATCGCATCGAGGACATGGGCAGCGACGAGGAGTTTGAGCAGACGCGCAATCGCCTGTTCGACGACATGCGCGATGAGCTGCTCAAGATCGTCCGCATCGATGCGTATGTCCTCGACGCGCAGCTGCTCGCCATCATCCTGGCCGACACACCCGTCGACGCCTGCCTGGGCGACCTGATGAAGCTCGAGGCGACCACGGCCGATTACCTGCAGCAAAGCGTGCCCGGGTTCGACATGGAAGCCCCGCACTACTGGGCCAATAATGTTTTGGCCGACGGTGTCACCGCAACAGACCTTACCGTGAGCGAGCCGGCTCTTATCGGGTGGCTTCACACACTCGAGGCCATCTCGCAGCTGTGCATGGCGAGCGCCCGCTACCGTGCTGCCGCCAACTACGCCCGCCGTGTTCTTAAGGCAGAAGGCTATCCCACCCGAGCTGCAGGCACCGTGCTACTCGCCCTCGCTCGCTTGGAAGACGAGGACGGCTTTTTTGCCCTGGCCCACCAGCTCGAGGAAGAGATCGGGGCTGACGCACTCGAGAACTCTCCTTGGTATCTGCTCGCCCGCACGATCTTGCTGTTCAAAACGAACAAGATGCGCCCGGCGAAACGCGCGCTGCGTGAGTTTGCCAACCGTTGCGAGGGCGGCGCGTTCTTTTTGCTGAACCCCATGTACCAGACGCCGTACCTTCCCTGCCGACCCGAGCCGCGCGACCCCTGGGACCTCTCGCACCAGGCGGTTTGGGAAGCCGACGGCATCATCTCGGATACCCCCGACTTTGCCCCCTGGGCCAATGCCTGCGAAGGCGTTTCGCAGCTTGCCCAGGAGTTTGCGCGCCGCTACGGCTTTTAACGGCGCAAACGCCACGACCATGTCATTCACGTTAGGAACGGCTTCATGAATCTCCGCTCATCTCTTGCCTGCACCTCGAGCGATATCGCCCGCTGGGGGCTGCGCTCCGTCCTTAAGCGCCAGGGCGGCGTACTCCCCGGCCGCATCGCCATGAAGATCGACCCCGAGCTGCTGAGCGACCTCGCCGGCCTTGTCGACCGCAGCGTGGTGATCACCGGTACTAATGGCAAGACCACCACCTCCAACCTCATCGCCGACGCCGTTGCCGCCAGCGGTGCCACCGTGGTATGCAACCGCGCCGGCAACAACATGGAGCCGGGCGTGGTGGGTGCACTGCTTGAGGCGCGCAGCGACCTCAAGCGAGCCGGCGGCGGCAAGCGCGTGGGCGTTTTTGAGTGCGATGAGCTTTACACCGTACGCGTTCTGCCCAAGCTCAAGCCGACGTACTTCGTGCTGCTCAACCTGTTCCGTGACCAGCTGGATCGCTATGGCGAGATCGACCATACCCAAGACGTCATCGCCCATGCGTTGGAGCTCTCTCCAACGACAACGCTCATCTACAACGCCGACGATCCGCTGTGCGCCTCGATTGCCGCGCGCGTTCCCAACGCGAGTATTGCCTTTGGCATCGACGGCGCCACCGACACCGAGTCCGACCGTATTAGCGACTCGCGCTTTTGCTCGCAGTGCAACGCCCCGTTGGAGTACGACTATGTGCAGTATGGTCAACTCGGCGCCTACCATTGCCCCTCGTGCGGTTGGGCACGCCCCGCACTGGTCCGCCGTGTGACGGGCGTGGAGCTCGGCTGCGACGGCTACGGCTTTGACCTGGTCTTTGGATCTGCGTCCGACGCGGCTGCCGTACACATCGCCACGCGCTACAACGGCCTGTACATGGTCTACAACGTTGCCGCTGCATTCTTTGCCGCACATGAGTTAGGCGTGGATACGGCGCACCTGCAGCCCACGCTCGATGCCTACGTCCCCGCCGGCGGACGCATGGGCCGCTGGGATATCGCCGGCCGCACCGTCGAGGCCAACCTGGCCAAAAATCCCGTGGGCTTCGATCGCCAGATCCAGTCCATTAAAACGGCAGGCGGCAGGCTTTGCGCTTTCTTCCTTAACGACAACGATGCCGACGGCCACGATGTCTCGTGGATCTACGACGTCGACTTCGAGCGCATCGCCGACACACCGGGTCTTGTCGCCTTTGCCGGAGGCACGCGTGCGCACGACATGCAGGTACGCCTCAAGTACGCCGGCATCGATGCCGCGATAATCTCGGACGTCGCCCAGGCAATTGGCGCCGTGGCAGACGAGGCTGCCGGCGACACTTTCTACGCCGTCGCTAACTACACGGCCTTCCCGCCGCTGGTCAAGGAGCTCGACGGGCTGAAAGGCGCTGCCGCCGACGCTGTTGCCGGGCGCGCCGTAGCCCGTGCCGACGGCAGCGCTCTTCCTGTCGGCATCGTACCAGTCGAGCTTTCGCGCCCGCTGCGCATCGTCTACCTGTATCCCGATGCCCTTAACCTCTACGGTGACGGCGGCAATGTTATCGCGCTCGAGCGCCGCTGCGTCTGGCGTGGCATTCCCGTGCGTGTAGACGAGGTCCGTATGGGCGAAACGCTTGATTTGACCGATGCCGATATCGTCATGATGGGCGGTGGCTCCGACCGCGATCAGCTAGCCGTGGCACACGAGCTGCTCGCCCAAAAAGACAAGGTCGCGGCCTATGTTGAGGATGGCGGCTCGCTGCTCGCCATCTGTGGCAGCTATCAGCTGCTCGGCCGTTCGTACTATATGGGCGAGGATCGCATTGAGGGTCTGGGGGTCATTGCCGCCGAAACCGTACGCGGCTCCGACCGCCTGATCGGCAACGTAGCCGTCAAAACCGATCTGGCACCCGAGCCCTTTGTGGGATTTGAGAACCACGGCGGCCGCACCCTGCTCGATGCAGAGGCCACGCCACTCGGAACGTCCGTCGTCACGGGCACCGGCAACAACGGCGACGATGGTCTTGAGGGCCTCATCTACAAGGGCGTCATCGGCACGTACCTGCACGGACCGGCACTGCCCAAGAACCCCGAACTCGCCGACTGGCTCATTACCCACGCCCTCGAGCGCCGTGGCGACGCCCAGGCCACAGCCCTGCTGCCGCTCAAGCCCCTCGACGACACCTACGAGCGCGCCGCCCACGACGCAGCCATGAAGCTCCTCCCCTAGCACCCCACCACCACAAAGGGGACAGGCACCTTTGTGGTGGTTTTTCAGTTTGCCAACGATATGTGAACGGCTAAAAAAGTCTGCTATACTCTTTCCCGCTGTCCCCATCGTCTAGCGGCCAAGGACGCCACCCTTTCAAGGTGGATATCGCGGGTTCGAATCCCGCTGGGGGCACCATTTGAATTGAAGAGCCCGTTACCCTCGCGGTAGCGGGCTTTTTGCTACCGATATGCCGGGATTCGAACCCGACAGGGTGCGAATCCCGGCATCATCGCAAGGCCTGTGGGCAAAAAATAGCAAATATGAGTACTGTTACCATTTTAGTAACAGCAATTTCATGCCTTCAGAAGACGATTTAGACGTCAGGCGTCCTACGGCGGAAGAATTGCAGACGTTTATCGGCTAAGTACTTGGACATATGTTGCGTAACACTTCATATTTTGCAAATAAATAATGCTACAGGACTTGTGACAGTACTCATATTTGACGTTTTTTGTCCACGCCCCCTTATTGCGTGGGCGAATCAGGTGCAAAACGGGCTTCAAAGCGTCCTTCGCAAACAAAAACCGGGGCCCGCATGATGCGGACCCCGGCTCAATACCGTGACGATATGTCAGTTACGCTCTACACGTAGAACAGAATGTCGTCGTAGGTCGGGACCGGCCAGTAGTCGGCGGCCACGATCTCCTCCATGGCATCCACGGCGGCGCGCAGCGTATCCATAGCGGGAACGACCTCGTGCGCGTACACGTTGGCCTGCTCCTGACCATCGAGGCCCTCGGCCTTCTGATGCACGGCGTCAAGCGCCTTGATGGAGTCGTTGATGGTGGTGATGCCGTTGCAGAGCTTGTTGAGCGTGTTCTGCTCACACTGCATGGCGGCCTCGGCGCCGGCGGCACGAATAGTCTCAAGGCCCTTAGCGACCTTGGTGGCATAGGCGGTAATGACCGGGCGATAGGTACGACGCGCCTCGCGAACCATCGTGGTAGCCTCGATGTTCATGAGCTTGTTGTACTTCTCGAGCTTGCAATCGTAGCGGCACTGGGCCTCGGCCTTGGTCAGAACACCCGTCTCCTCAAAGAGCGCAATGGCCTTATCGGAAACAAAGGCGGGCAGGGCGTCGGCCGTGGTCTTGTTGTTGGCAAGGCCGCGCTTCTCGGCCTCGACGGGCCACTCATCGGAGTAGCCGTCACCGGAGAACAGGATGCGCTGGTGATCGGTCAGCACCTTCTTGCAGTATTCGAGCGCGGCGTCCTGGAACTTATCCTCGGGCGTACCCTCAAGCGCGTCGGCGAAGGACTTGAGCGACTTGGCCACGGCGGCATCGAGCACCAGGTTGGAGTCGGAGACGTTCTGCTCGGAGCCGCAGGCACGGAACTCGAACTTGTTGCCGGTGAAGGCAAACGGGGAGGTGCGGTTGCGGTCGGTGTTGTCCTGCATCAGCTTGGGCAGGGTATCGGCGCCCAGGTCGAGCACGCCGCGCGTGGCATGGACGGAAGCCTTGCCATCGATGATCTTCTCGACGACCTCGGTAAGCTGGTCGCCCAGGAAGATGGACATAATCGCCGGAGGAGCCTCGTTGGCGCCCAGACGATGGTCGTTGCCGGCCGAGGCAACAGAGGCACGCAGGAGCTCCTGATAGTTATCGACGGCCTCAATCACCGCGGTGAGGAAGACGATGAACTGCAGGTTGTCGAGCGGGGTGTCGCCTGGATCGAGCAGATTCTCGGACTCGGTGCCAAGCGACCAGTTGTTGTGCTTGCCCGAACCATTGATGCCCTCAAAGGGCTTCTCGTGCAGCAGGCAGACCAAGTCGTGGCGGGAGGCGATGAGCTTCATCTTCTCCATCATGACCAGATTCTGGTCGATGGCCTCGTTGACTTCGCCATAGACGGGGGCAAGCTCATGCTGGCAGGGAGCAACCTCGTTGTGCTTGGTCTTGGCGGGAATGCCAAGCGCCCACAGCTCATCGTCCAGGTCCTTCATATAGGCCGAGACGGTGGGGCGGATAGCGCCAAAGTAATGCTCCTCGAGCTCCTGGCCCTTGCAGGGAGCGGCGCCAAAGAGGGTGCGGCCGGTAATGACCAGGTCCTTGCGCTTGCGGTAGGCGTCCTTCTTGATCAGGAAGTACTCCTGCTCGTCGCCCACGGAAGGAACGACCTTCTTGGGGGTCTTACCGAACAGCGCCAAAACGCGCTTAGACTCACGCGAGAGCGCGGTCATGGAACGCAGCAGCGGGGTCTTCTTGTCCAGGGCCTCGCCCGTGTAGGAGCAGAAAGCCGTGGGGATGCACAGGACATCGTCCTTGATAAAGGCGGGGCTAGTGGGGTCCCAAGCGGTGTAGCCACGGGCCTCGAAGGTAGCACGCAGGCCGCCGTTGGGGAAGCTCGAGGCATCGGGCTCGCCCTGGATGAGGTTCTTGCCCGTAAACTTGGTAATGGCGGTGCCGTCGTGGTTGGGCTCCAGGAAGCTGTCGTGCTTCTCGGAAGTAATGCCCGAAAGCGGCTGGAACCAGTGCGCATAGTGCGTCGCGCCCTTGGAGATGGCCCAGACCTTCATGGCATGGGCAACGGCGTTGGCCACATCTAGGTCGAGCGGCTCACCGCCCTCGAGGGTTGCAGCAAGGCGCTTCCAAATGTCCTTGGGGAGGTAGTCCTTCATGACTTCCTCAGAGAACACCATGGTCCCGAAGCGGTCAGTAAGTTCGGCCATACGGAACTCCCTTCGTATCGGCACCGCGTGAGAAGCGGTGTTGATTACTAACGAACGAGTCATAGCTTAGACTCGCCGTGTTTCCGCGACATTACCGTTATGTTGCTGTCGCGAAACCAATCAATGAGGTTACCCTATCGAGGCGGCGTTGCCACCCTCAACAGCCAATCAACTGCATAAATTGCAGACCTCTCTCCATGGTTTAAGGGTAGTCAATTTGGGATGGAGCTCTATTAACTGGTATTTTGCATCAGATACCAGTCTTTATAGTCCGTGCCTAGATTAGCCGCTCTGTTATAGAGAAAGCCGATAGCAAGGCATCTTTGATTGGTATCCTCAAATAGCGAGTGAAACTCCACCGTGGCACAGTAGTGCTGTAGAATCCTTACAACACATCACACTATTACGTATCTAGAGGAGCACGATATGCGCGTCGACGAGGTTTTTAAGCAGGCAGCATCCCAGGGCACCGCGCCCATTTCGTTTGAGATGTTCCCGCCCAAGGGCGAGCTGACCCTCGACACGGCTCGCGAAGTGGCAGGCAATCTGTGCAAGCTTTCGCCGAGCTTTGTCTCGGTCACCTGCTCGGCCGGCGGCTCGGGCAACGGTGCCGCCACCGCCCCCATCGCGCATATGATTACGAGCGAATTCGACACGCCCTCGGTGGCACACCTTACCTGCGTGGGCCGCTCGCACGCCGATATCGCCGCCAAGATCGACGAGTATCGCACCGCCGGCGTAGAAAACATCCTGGCCCTGCGTGGCGATCTCCCTGCCGGCGCAACCGAGGACGACAAGCCCGCCTCGGACTACGCCTACGCCCGCGACCTCATCCCCGAGCTCGTCGACGCCGGCTTTTGCGTGGGCGCCGCAGCCTACCCCGAGGGCCACATTGCCTGTGAGGATCTCAACCTCTCGGTCGAACACCTCAAGCAAAAACAGGACGCCGGCGCGAGCTTCTTTGTGACGCAGCTCTTCTTTGATAACGAGTGCTTCTACCGTTTTCGCGAGCTTGCCGACAAGGCCGGCATCACCGTGCCCATTACCGCGGGCATCATGCCGTTTATGGGCAAGTCACAGATCAGCCGCATGGTCTTTATGTGCGGCGCGTCGCTGCCCTCCCCCGTCATCAAGATTCTCGCCAAGTACGAGAATGACCCCGAGAGCCTGCAGACAGCTGGTGTAGATTATGCAGCCCGCCAGCTTTGCGACCTCAAGGAGCACGGCGCCGACGGCCTGCACCTGTACACTATGAACCGTCCTGCGATCGCCGCGACCATTATGGAGCGCCTGGGGTAATGGAAAAACCGCACATCGATACAACCGCTGTCGAAGTGCCGGCCGACCTTGCGTCGCCGGCGCTCTACCGTATCGATGCCGCGCACCATCCCCGTGTCGACCGTGCCGAGATGCTGCGGTATCTGGGTTACGGCGGCCAGCAGATTGAGCCCGAACTGTCACGACGTATTGAGCTTGTGGTCGAGCGCCTTGAGCTTGACATTGAGCCCCGTGGCGTGCGCCGCGTATTTGCCGTCGATGCCACGAGCGTGGACGAGCAGGGCAAGCCTTGCATCCGTCTGGTCGGCACCAATGTTGAGCTGCGAGGTCGTGATATCTATCGCCACCTTAAGGACGCCCGCCTGGCGGCGCTCATGGCATGTACCCTCGGGATGTCTGCCGAACGCCGTCTGCGAACCACCGGAACCCAGCAACCCCTGGAAGGCGCCGTGCTCGACGCCGCATGCTCTGCCTATGTAGAAGCCGCCGTCGAGCAGATGGACCAGCAGGTCAAGGCTGCGGCCGCTGCACACGGGCTCGCCGGCAACTGGCGCTTCAGTCCCGGCTATGGCGACTGCCCGCTCTCTGCCCAGCGCTCGATCGTGGATGCACTCAATGCCACGCGCCTCATTGGACTTACCGTCACCCCCACCAGCCTGCTCATGCCCACCAAGAGCGTGACCGCTGTGATTGGTCTGTTCGACGGCGAAGTCCACGACGCCCAGAGTCGCCCCACCTGCAATATCTGCCGCATGCGTGAGCACTGCCGCTTCCGCGCCGCCCACACCACCTGCTATTCCAGCCATTAGGAGCCATCGATGTTTACTCCGCTTATCACTCATGATCTGGACGGTGCCGCACTGGCGGCACCCGTCAATGCTGCGCGCTGCAACGGTGCCGCGTACAAAACGCGCACGATCGACGACCTTCGCATTAAGGACGATCGCCTGTGCGCCGCCATCGAGGGCACGGGACATCTGCTGTTCGACGGCGGCATGGGCACCATGCTGCAGGCGGCCGGCATGAAGGCCGGTGCCCTGCCCGAGTTGCTCAACTTTGAGGAGCCCCAGGTCATTACCGATATTCAGCGTCAGTACGTCGAGGCCGGCTGTGACGTGATCACCGCCAACACCTTTGGCGCCAACGCCCACAAGCTCGACGGCGCCGCCACCGTGGCAGACGTCTTTGCC
>ULUV01054646.1_pt1 | contig 13216 bp, 7 predicted proteins | sample 1958921 | NCBI WGS metagenome assembly ULUV01 (sample SAMEA4835772, study PRJEB28245) | human gut metagenome | biome: gut microbiome; material: fecal sample | place: Denmark | collected 2008
GCTGCAGCGGCTGCCGTAAGGGGAGCGTTGACATCGCCCGTGCCCGCAAGCGCGCCCGCTTTTCCGGAGCGCTTGCTATTGCCGTGGTCCTTGCCACTGCCGGAGCTGCTTCCGCCGGAGCCGCCGCTCTCGTCAGTACCGCCGCCACTCGAGCCGCCATCGCCGTCTGCTGTCATCGGGGCGTCGTGAAGTCCTGTCGTATCCGCGCTGCCGCAAACGCCGACCTGAACTTCTGAGCGCTCGCATGCCGCGTCAGGCACATGAAGCTCATGCAGTACGGCACCCAGCGCCGAGTTTGCGCCCGGTCGAATTTCCTCGAGCGTTACGGGATCGAGCGCCACCAGATTACGCGCCTTCGCATACAGCGTTACGCGTTTGCCCACTTCGTCGCTCCAACTCTCGGGAATGGCGAAGCTCATGCGGAACTGTGCCGTGCAACCCGGTGCCAGCACGGCGTTGCCGTTGTCGGCTACCAGCGGGTGCGTTGCAAAACGTGCGCCCATCGTCTCGAGCGCGTACTTCACGTGTGCCATATCGTTGTCCGAAGCGTCCTCGGCAAGCTCTGGATCAAAGATCGAAGCCATGCGTGCGTTCGCGCCGAACCCGATGGATGCGCTGGAGAACGGCTGGCTGGAGCCCTCTCGGTACAGATCGATCGTGCCGGCGGTCAGCAAGGTGTTGCCGTCGTTTCGCACCGTGACCATGAAGGATTCGCCTGCTGCTCCGGGCACCACCGCGCCCGAGGTAGCGACCGCGCCCGTCGGAGTGGCACACGCCACCAAGGGCACTTCGATGCCGTGCAGCTCTGCCTCGCTCTTCTCCGCGCTCACAATGTGCGTGGCGAGCGCGGAGAGCATGCCTCCCGACGTCAAAAATGTCGTTATCTGATCGACGGGATGGTCCAGCTCGCACATCACGAACGGCTCCGTGAACAGATCGCCTGCCAAGGTGCTGGCGAAGATGCGGAAGTGCTTGCCCATCACTGCTACCGGGTTGCCTTCTTCGTCGTAGGTTTGCCCCACCTTGCCATCGGTGTTCTCTACATAGAGCACGCACCTGCCGTTGTTGCTTACGCTAAACGATGCCGGGCCACAGCCTGCGGCACCCACGGGCTGCGTTGCAAATGCCGATGCGCCTCGCGTCCAAATAATATGCTGCAGTTGCTCGTTGACGGTTGCCAAAAAGCCCGAATGTTGTGGCCACGGCACCGCACGGGGTACCGTGGCGTCTGGTGACATAACGCCCCAGCCCGCAATGGACTGGCCGATCACGGCGTACGATGCGCAGCCGCAACCGTCTGCGGTCTCGTACGCAACGGGCACCACCATTTTGCCGTTGATATTCTCGGGTACGCCCAGCTCGATGCTCGATGGCGCTTGCGGAAAGCGGAGGACCTGACGGAACGTGAGGCTGTCGCCCAAATCATCCGACCACAGGGTGAAGCACTCCAGCGCAACCTCTGCCTCATTGCCCAGCGCCTTTTCTGCGGTGGTTCCGCGGCGGTGGAGGTAAGCGCCCGACAGGCGCCCGTCGACCAGCGTCTTGCCCACCGTGATACGCGGGCACTGCAGACAATGGTAGCCATCCTCCTGAAGGCGGCCGCGCGAGATGCTGCGCCATGACGTGTGCGATACCACGCGGGTCTCGTCATTACTTATGCGCAGACGCACAACGGACAGTATGCCGGCTGTGCTTGCCGTATCGAAAAGGGTGTCGTCGCCGTCACGCCGCTCGCCCGAGACCAGCAACACGTAGGCGTCCTGGTTTCCTCTTCCGTCCGTATATTCCACCACGTCGAAGTCGTAATCGTATATGCCGTCGCGCTCCACGTCGCCCTCACCAAACCCAAGGGGAAAGTCCACGGGCATGGGAGCGGACCACGTGCCGTTTGCCTTTGTGTGCACCACCAGACGCGAGCGGCCATTGTCGCCGTAGCGCACCGAGGCGATACGGAACAGGCATTCTACGCCGGCGATAATCGTCAGCTTCATGTGGGCTTCGCTGAGCACGCCAGTAAACAGCACGTTGTCGCTCGAGGGCTTGATGCCGCCACGCTCGTCCTCCGATACACCAGCAGAATTGGCGTTGGGGTCCGCAACGGCGTCCTTCGTCTGCCCGATATGGGTGTACGCATACATCGACGCGGCGTTTTCGTCGTTCTCTATCAGTGCGTGGACGAAATGCTCGATCTGTCCCGTGTCGTCGCTTTCTGCATCTGCCTCGAGCTCAATGCGCGTGACCGCTTGATCCCAATCGCGCACGACAGGCGCGACGTTTACGGCAGTGGCCTTAACCTCGGCGCGTGCGAGCAGCTCAGCGTTGGTGACGATGGTGGCCGATGCGATAAATTGCGGCACGCCGCCTGCCTCGGCGTTGCCGGCCGTGCCGAAGCGGGCATCCAACGTGTAAGGCGTATCTCCACCCAATGCGAGCTCAGAGCGCTGGAGCACATACTGGTTGCCATTGTTCACCGACATATTCCACGAATCGAGGAGTGTGGGCCACGACCCCGACCAAGCCTTGGTGGTCCACTTGAACATGACGAACTGGAGTATCACATCGACATCGACGTCTGCACCTACGCGCAGTCGCGGAAGCTGGTGTCCATCTGCCTTCTCGTACCCAATGAACAGCGTGAGGGATGCGGCGCCGCGCACGGCAGACGAAGCGACGCCTGCAACGCCGGCGCCAAAGGTGACGGCAAGCCCGATCTGGATGGTGAACGAGCCCGAGGTGTTTGAATAGTCGAGCGAAATGTTTTTAAAAAACGCCGCGCCGCTGCCGTGCGTGTGGGCACCCACGGCGAGCGCCAGCTTCGTCAGCACCCAGGGGTTGACGTTTAGGAAAAACGGCACCGGTCCTAGGGTAAACTGCTCGGTCCAATTGAGGTCGGTTCTTACCTGGAAGAGGGCCTTAATATTGCCGTATGCGGGATCGTTGTTGTTGCCCCAGGTTTTGCCCACCCAGTCGTAGGCGAGCGATCCGTACAGCTGCGTGGCGATATCCATCGTAAACAGCAGCGTGCAGTGGTGACGAAGCAGCTTGGTGTTTCTTGGATCGGTGCCCGAACCGGCACTCATACTCTTATATTGATTCCACTTCCCCTCCATCTCGTCGAGGTAGCGGTTTGCCTGCTTGGCGCCCGACTCGCGCGGTGACTTCTTCCAGTACTCCGGATCCGGATTGCCCGAATCGTTCATGTAGCCGACCGGTTTGTATCCTCCGCCAAACAGCACGTATCCGGCAAACGAGAAATCGAACAAAATGGGGAACGAGGGCATCCAACACGTGAACTTATTGCCGCCGATGCCGGGAAACGCCGCCGGAAAATCAAACGGAGTGATCTCTTGGTCCATGGTAGTGGGAATGATGGTGGTCGAACCCGATTCTGCCTTTGCGGCCGGCGCGGTGACAACGGCCATGGGGGAGGAGAGTGTATAGGTTTTGCCCTGATAGTCGAGGACAAAACGCAGCTTGCATCCTTCTTCCAGAAGGCTCGACGCTGCATCGAGGAACGTGTCTTCGAGCGTGAACGTCGCCAGATTATTCGCGCCCGATGCGCTGGTCTTGACTTGGCCAATCTGCGTGACGGTTTCGGGTGAGCTGCTCGTGGCGGGCATTACCTTGTTGATGTGCAGCGTTGCCTGTCCACCCTGTGGCAGATGTGCCTGCACGGTAAAGGCGTGCGTGTTGGGTTGGTCGTTTGCCGTGTCGTCCTTCGGCAATGTCATGAACGTAGCGTCGGCGTACTGGATGTCCCATTCGTCGAACGTGAGCTGTCGAAAGTACGGCTCGCCATCGGAGAGCGGACGTGTGGGTGCGGTTATGGCGGTGCCACCCTGGATACGCGCGAGGGGAATCTCGACATCGCGGTAGCCTTTCATGCTGATGGAGATACCGCCGTTAAAGTCGTACGCGTCGAGAAGCGTTGTCTCGTCCACGTAGCCTTCCGAAAGCGGCGCGACCTCAAAGATGGCCGTGCCTTCGTCATCGGTCGTGGCGGTGAGCTGCTTGCCTGCGGCATAGCGCGATGTGAGCGTGACCTGGGCACCCGTGATGGGCGTATTCTTGTTGGCGACGTCGACCACGACCACACCAAACATTATGCGCGAGAGAACGAGCACCCTGAAGGGGTCTTCTTCGTCGGCATAGACTTCGGTGGGCGCGAACGGCAATATGAAGGCATTTGCGCTTCCCGGCACGCGCGGCAACATAATGCTCGCCAGCGAGGATGCTCCGGCAACAAGTAACGAACGGCGATCAAGCATCTTTGGCTCCCATCCCGCAGGTATCGGTGGAAATAATCCAATTTTGCGAGAAGGTGCCCCGTGGCGGTAGTGCCGTTCGGGGACCAAAATGTCCAATTTGAGCGCGCGAAAGCGTCAGCCCCCCCGGAGCGCTTTCGATACGCCGGGCAGTCTGGCCGCTAGCGCAACATGTGGGCAATCAGCTCGGCGCGAGTTCCGATACCAAGCTTGGCATACACTCCTGATAGGCGGTTTTTAACGGTGCCCGGCGACACACCCATATGGCGTGCGATTTCGGCGTTGGTCCAACCGCGGCAGGCGAGCATAGCCATGGTGAACTCCGTGGTCGTTAAATCGTCGGCCACGTCCTCGCCCGAATCGGGGTTGTGGATGCGCCGCCAGCCGTAGCTGAATCGATACGTAATCTCGATGATGCGTGCGAAATCGTCGGGGTATTGCGATTTTAGGCACGCCTCGATGAGTCCCTGCAAAAGGCCGTGGTGCTCGCCAATGAGCTCGATAAGGCCGTCGGGGCGCGCAATGTTCCAAGCAGCTCCGAAGTGCGTTTTTGCAGCGTCGATGTCCTTGAGGCTCATGCATGCCATGGAAGCTGCCAGGTGCAGGAACAGCTCCGAGATGGGATAGCTTCCCTGTTTCATGATCAGGGCATTTTCCGCCATGCCTAGGCTGCGGCCGTATTCGCCGCGCAGATACAAGGCGTGCGCCATCACGTAGCTGGCGAACAGGCGCAGACCTTCGGGCAGATGCGCCGCTAGTGGATAAAACTCTTCGGCAGAATACGGGGAGGGCAAGTGCAGCAGGACGCTCGCGGCCGAGGCGAACAGGATATGCGTGGCGTGGACGGCGGGCGATTCCTCGTCAGTTGGCGTATCGAGGATGCCAGCAAGGCACCGGCGGGCGTCGGCGATACGGTTGAGCGACAGACTGGCATATCCGCAGATAAGGCATGCGGAATAGCGCAGTGCGGGATCGGCGGCGTCAAGATAGGGGCGCGCCGTCTTGGCAGCGAGGGCGGCCTATCCGCGAAAGTACAGCGCTTCTGCCGTGGCAATGGCGCGCGAATCGGGGTCGGAAATGCCTGCAACCGCAGCGTCAATCTGCCCCGGCACAAAGGCGGTGCACATCAACGGCATGGGAACGCATGGGTAGCCATCGCAGTCCATCTTCCATCTCCCAACAGCTGGCAACAATGCAGCAATTGTACTCCTGTTGCTCGGGACCCCTTTCGTTTTACTGTTCGGTTAACGCTGCGGATCGTTTTGGAAGGCTTACGAGCATGGTGGTCCCGTTCTCGGAACTTGTTTCGACCTCTACCGTGCCACCGTGAAGCGCCGCAATCTCCCAGACAAGCGCTAGTCCGAGTCCCGCGCCGCCGTATGCCCTGCTGCGGGATTTGTCTAGACGAAAGAACGGCTGGAAGATACTCTCTCGGTACTGCTTGGGTATTCCCGGGCCCTCATCTTTGACTCGTAGGAGCACGTGGCTGTCGCTGTCGCTGATGGAGACGCTGGCAGTCGAGCCGGAGCGGCTGTAACGGATGGCGTTTTCGACCAGATTAAACACCAGCCGATAGAGGAGCGTGTCGCTCCCGATTACTAAAGCGTCTCCAGCACAATTGAGGGCTATGCCTTTATTTTCGGCAAGTGGTGCAAGGTCGGTGAGGACCTCTTCGGACAAGGGGCCAAGTTCAACATCGTCCTCGCAAGGAACGCTGCGGAGCTCACTCATCTCGAGCAATACCTTGGCCATTCGAGACATGCGCTCGGTTTGTTCTTGTAGCAGGCCGAGTAGCTCGGCTGTTTCGGGTTGCAAACCGGAGTGCTCGGAGGTGAATAGTTCAATCTGTGCTTGCATAAGGGCGAGCGGGGTGCGCAGCTCGTGTGCGGCGTTGCCGGTAAACTGACGCTGTGCAGAGAACCCTTCGCCAAGACGGGCGATCATGTCGTTGAAAGAGGCGCTGCATCGTTGTAGCTCGATGGGCACATCTTCACTGAGCCTGATTTCGCTTAGGTTGTCAGGCTGCACACGCTCGACCTGGGCCGCAAAAGCCCGTAGCGGTTTGAGTGCACGGCCGCTCACAAAGTATGCCAGCGCGCCGCCAAGGAGTGTGACTCCAGCCGTGATGTACCAGGCTGTCGTGCCAAAAGACTCCTGTGCGTCGTTTACGACGATCGTGACCTCGTCATCGAGGCTCTCCTTCGTTGGGTCAAACGCCTGAGGTGCATCTACGCCGGCTGCGCTAAGGGCCGAGATGTCGCTGCCGATAGCATCCATGTAGCGCATGCCCGTATAGCCGACCAGACAGTTCGTCAGCACGCATGCCGCACACGTCAGCAGTGCCGTCATAATCGTTATGCGCCATTGCAGCGAAAGCCTTTTCATTCGCTATCCTCCATAACGTAGCCCTCTCCAATCCGATTGCGAATCGGGTCGTATCCCAAAGCGCTGCGTAGCTTTTTGCGGAGTGACGAGATGTGAACGCGGGTTGCGTTGCTAAAGCTGTTCACGCTGCTATCCCAAACGTGCTCGATAAGCTCCTCTTGGCTTACCGGTCGCCCTTGATTAAGCATCAGGTATTCCAAGATTCCCGTTTCCTTGCGTGTAAGAGATAGAGCCTCACTGTCCACGGAAGCGATGCGCGCCTTGGTGTCAAAGCTGAGCTTTCCGCAGGCTAATACTATGTCGCTTTGTGCGAAGCGCCTGAGGGTAAGGCTGCGGATCCTTGCCGCAAGTTCGTCCAGATGAAACGGCTTGGTAAGGTAATCGTTGGCGCCGGCATCGAGTCCGGCGACTTTATCGGATACTTCGCCACGCGCGGACAGAATCAGTACCTTAGTCTCGCAATCGGTTTTCCTAAGTTCCCTGAGCACGGTCATGCCATCGATACGGGGAAGGTTGAGGTCGAGTACCACGAGGTCAAAGACTTCGACGCTCAGCAGGTCGAGCGCCTCCTGTCCGTCGTGGCAGCAGTCGACGCTGTACGCCAAGTTTCGCAAGCTGCGTGCGATCGTGTCGCACAGCGCTCGCTCGTCTTCGACGATCAAAATACGCATAACAGTCTCCTTGCACATTCCAAATCGCGCTTAACACGGATTTTATAGTCGATATGGTCCAATGGTCGCGTAACGAAAGGAGTGGTTGGGTTGTTCAAAGCGGTAAAACCCGTGGTACAGGTCGCTTTGTTGATCGTCGGAATTGCCATGGTGTGCATTGGCGTTATGCGTGGCGAGGCGGATGCCGTGCTGGCCAAAGCGATTAGGCTGTGCTTGGAGTGTATCGGAATTGGATAAAAGAGAAAACACTGCGTCGCATGTTTTGGCCCGATTTCGCGGATTCATTCAGGCGGCGGCGACGCTGGTCACCAACATTCACCTGCCAAACTTTGCCAAAGGAAGCATCTATCAGGGCGCGGGAAAAACAGTCTGCGTACCTGGACTTAATTGCTATTCGTGCCCCGCGGCATCGGGTGCGTGCCCCATCGGGTCGTTCCAGTCGGTGGTAGGTTCATCCAAGTTCAACTTTTCTTACTATGTTACCGGTACGCTCATTTTGCTCGGCGTGCTGCTGGGGCGCTTTGTATGCGGCTTTCTGTGCCCGTTTGGCTGGCTGCAGGAGCTGCTTCATAAGATTCCCGGCAAAAAGTTCTCCACGAAAAAGCTCAAGCCGCTCACATACATCAAGTACGTCGTGCTGCTGTTTGCCGTGGTGCTGCTGCCCGTCTTGGTGGTTAACGACGTGGGCATGGGCGACCCGTTCTTTTGTAAGTACATCTGTCCACAGGGTGTGCTCGAGGGCGCCATTCCGCTGGCCATCGCCAATGCCGGCATTCGATCTGCGTTGGGACATCTCTTTACCTGGAAGCTTGCCGTTCTCATTGCCGTGGTAGTGCTGAGCGTTTTGTTCTACCGCCCCTTCTGCAAATGGGTTTGTCCACTCGGCGCATTCTATGCGCTCATGAATAAGGTGTCCCTACTGGGGATCCGGGTCGATGCGTGCAAATGTGTCTCGTGTGGCAAGTGCTCAAAGGTTTGTCAGATGGACGTTGATGTGGTCCGCGCGCCCAATCATGCCGAATGTATCCGGTGCGGAAAGTGCATCGGGGCCTGTCCTGTCGATGCCATCAGCTATCGCTATGGCCTGGATGTGTCGGCGGAAAAGCTTCCCTTGACCGCCGATAAAAAGTAAACAAGCTTCGACAAAACGGAGGAATGACTATGAAGCTTTCTAAGATTGCGGCCCTGTTTATGGTGCCGGTGCTGGCCTTGTGTCTTGTGGCGTGCTCGGCACCTGGTGGCAATGCGAGCGAATCTGCGGGCTCCGATTCTAAGATCGCAGAACTCACTGCGCAGAAGCCGACCAATGCCGACGAGGCCGCCGAGTTGTATGCGAAGCTCATGCAGAAGGAGAACGAGATCTTTTCGAGTGATAACGCGCTGTGGGAAAAGGTATTCAATGCGGCAAATAAAGACTCGACAATGATTGAGGACGGCAGCAATTACGGCGATTTTCTGCTCAAGACCATCGACGGCGCCAAGGATGAGTTCACGGCGGATGAGCTTAAGACACTCAAGGCCGGTGCACAGCAGATCAAGGAGATCGAGGACAAGCTCGAGAGCCTGGAGAAGGAGTTCCCCGGCTGTGGAAGCACGCCGAGTGCAGGCGAGAGCGTCGACGCTTCGACCGCTGGCATGACGGCTGGTGCCAATGCTTCGAGCGAGGCGACGAAGTTCCCCAGCTTTACGGGCAAGGACCTGAATGGCAACGACGTGAGCAGCGACGAGCTGTTCTCTAAGAACAAGGTTACCGTCATGAACTTCTGGTTCACCACTTGCAAGCCGTGCGTGGGTGAGTTGGGCGACCTTGAGGACCTGAATAAGGAGCTTGCCAAGAAGGGCGGCCAGGTCGTGGGCGTCAATTCCTTTACGCTCGATGGCAACAAGGGCGAGATTGCAGATGCTAAGGACGTGCTGAGCAAGAAGGGCGTGACATATAAGAACATCTGGTTCAAGTCGGATAGCGAGGCCGGTAAGTTTACGTCAAATTTGTTCTCGTTCCCGACAACGTATGTCATCGATCAGAATGGCAACATCGTAGGGGATCCAATCGTGGGAGCCATCAGCTCCGCCGAGCAGCGCGCAGCACTCGACAAGCTTATCGACCAGGCGATTGCGAATAGCGAGCAGTAAAAAAACGCGTAAAGCATAGCGTGGATCGTGTGTCGCTGTGCAAAGTAGTCCGCTACCTTTCAAGATAAGCTCCACCATATAGAGGTCCCGCTCGGGACCTCTTTTTTTGGGCACTGCCCCGTTCGTTTTTTGGCGCGGTTCGTTACATTCCTCACTGGCGCCGGCAAAAAATGGGGATAGAGTAGGACAAACGCGTCGAATACGAACGGCGGAGGAGAGCGGGCAGGGTGCCTGCGCAGGAGAGGTTGCCGTCCATGCTGGAGCTCAAAGGTATTTGCAAAAGGTACGCTACGCAGTCGTTTATGCAGGTGGCACTCGACAACGTAAGCCTGTCTTTTCGCGATAACGAGTTCGTGGCCATTCTGGGTCCCTCGGGTTCGGGTAAAACCACGATGCTCAATGTTATCGGCGGACTGGATCACTTTGATTCTGGCGACCTGCTGATTGACGGTATCTCGACCAAGGACTTCCGCGACCGCGATTGGGATGCCTACCGCAACAACCGCATCGGCTTTGTGTTCCAGAGCTATAACCTCATTCCGCATCAGACCATCTTGGAAAACGTGGAGCTGGCGCTGACGCTCACAGGTGTGGGGCATGCCGAGCGCCGCCAGCGTGCGCGCGAGGCGCTTGAGGCGGTTGGCCTGGGCGAGCACGTTAACAAGCGCCCGAGCCAGCTATCGGGCGGGCAGATGCAGCGCGTGGCCATTGCCCGCGCCCTGATCAATGACCCTGAGATCGTCCTTGCCGACGAGCCGACTGGCGCTTTGGATTCAACGACATCCGTGCAGGTTATGGATTTGCTCAAAGAAGTTGCGCGCGACCGCCTGGTCATCATGGTCACGCACAATCCCGAGCTGGCGTACCAATATGCCACGCGCATCGTCAATCTGGCGGACGGCAAGATCACCGACGATTCCGATCCCTTCGATGCTGCCAAGGCCGCGCGTCGCGAGGCAAAGCCTACGCGCAAAACCTCGATGAGCTTTGTGACGGCGCTGGGGCTTTCTGCCCGAAACCTCATGACCAAGAAGGGCCGCACGGCCATGACTGCCTTTGCGGGCTCGATTGGCATTATCGGTATCGCGGCGATTCTGGCGCTGTCCAACGGCGTAAACGGCTACATCAAAAAGGTCGAGGAGGATACGCTCTCGAGCTACCCGCTCACCATTTCCAAGCAGGATTACGACCTGTCGTCCATGATGGGCGGACAGGGGGCCACGGACGACGATATGTCCAAGAACGAGGGCTCGTCCGACGACAGTGCCGGCGGCAAGGCTAAGGGAACCGATAAGATCCCCGTGGTTACGGCCGTAAAGGACATGTTTGCAAGCGTTAAGTCCAACGACATGACGAGCTTTAAGGCATGGCTCGATGCCGGTGGCGACGGCATCGATAAAGAAGTCAACGCCATCCAGTACGGCTACGGTGTATCGCCGGTTGTCTATCGTGCCGGCAAGGGCGATGAGAAGCCTGTCCGGCTGGTGCCCAACGCCATGACCGAGGCCATGAGCGGAGGTGCGAGTTCGGCGGCAACGGTGAGCATGGAATCCATGGGAACCTCGGTCTTTAACGAGATGATTGACGACCAGAGCCTGCTCGACAGCCAGTACGATGTCGTCGCCGGTCATTGGCCCACGTCTGCCAACGAAGCCGTGATGGTGCTTTCGAGTCGCGGTACGGTGGGCGACTACACGCTCTACAGCATCGGCGCGCTGGATATCGATGAGCTCAACGACCTGGTTAACAGTGCTATGACGGCCGACGGTGGGGTCAAAGCACCCGAGACCGGTACCGACTTTACCTACGACGATGCGCTGTCCACGACGTTTAAGGTGCTGTCGCCGGCCGATGCCTATCGCAAAAACGAAGAGACCGGCATGTGGACCGATATGTCTGGCGACACCGACTTTATGGCCGCCAAGGTTGCCGACGGTATCGACGTGCACATTGTGGGCGTGGTACGACCCAACGAGACGGCCAATGCGAGTGCGTTGTCTCCGGGCATTGCCTATACACATGCGCTGACTCGCCGGCTTATGGAGCGCGCCGCCGATTCGCAGATTGTGCAAGAGCAGCTTGCGCATCCCGAGACGGATGTCTTTACGGGCAAGTCTTTCGATGAATTGCAGGGCGAGGCCAAGCAAGGCGTGGATCTGGGCAGCATGTTCAGTGTGGACGAGGCGGCGCTCAAGAGCGCGTTCTCGTTCGATACCTCCGCGCTCTCGGGTGCGGCCGGCGGTATGGACCTTTCTGGTATCGATTTGTTCGGGCTGGACATTGACCTTTCGGGTGTTGGGAAGGACATCGACTTTGGCGACATTATGGCAAAAGCACCGGCCCCAGATTTCTCGGGCATCTTTGACGGTCTGGAACTCACGCCCGAGCAAATGCAGCAGGTGGGAACGCTTGCCAACCAGCTGTTTGAGGGCTTTTTGCAGTCTGATCAGTTTAAGGCGCTGTCGCCCGAAGATCTTAAGGACGCGTCAAAGCTCGCCGCCGCATTCTCGACGTATCTTGAGAGTGATACCGCGGCCCAGCAAATCCTGGCCCAGCTCAAAGCGCTCGGCGGCGATGCTCTGGCCGAGCGCCTGCAGCAGGCGATGACCGACTATGTGCAAAAGCAGCTGACTCCGTATCTGCAGCAGGCAATGGATCAGGTGATGAAGTCGATCAGCGATCAGATTGCGGCGACGGTGTCAGCTCAGCTCAAGGCAGGTGCAGCAGGGCTCATGGGCCAGATGGCGACGCGGATGTCGTCGAGTTTTGCTAGCCTGGCGAGCGCCATGCGCGTGGATGCGAGTGCCTTTGCTCATGCCATTCACTTCAACATGGACGCCGAGGACCTGAGCTCGCTCATGATGAGCTATGCCAAGGCGTCGAAGCTCACCTACGATAACAATCTGACCACACTGGGCTATGCGGACGAGGCCGACCCCATCTCGGTCAAGATTTTCCCGCGCGACTTTGAGGCCAAGGAGCGCGTACTCGATCACATCGATGCGTACAACAAGCAGGTCAAAGCCGCCGGCCACGATGAGCAGGCGATCTCATACACCGACTACATGGGTATCATCATGGGTTCGGTGACCGACATCGTGAACACCATCAGCTTGGTGCTCATCGCATTCGTGAGCATTAGTCTGGTGGTGAGCTCCATTATGATCGGCATCATCACCTACATCAGCGTGCTGGAGCGCAAAAAGGAGATTGGCATCCTGCGCGCAATCGGCGCGTCGAAGCGCAACGTGGCCAACGTATTCAATGCCGAGACCTTTATCGAAGGCCTCATCGCCGGCGTCTTTGCCATTGTCGTCGTGGTGCTCGTGAGCTTTCCGGTTAATGCCTGGGCGCTTGCTGCCAAACAGGTACCCAATCTGATGAGCCTGCCCGTGCAGGATGCGCTGGTGCTCATCGCGATTTCGGTGTTACTGACGGTCGTTGCCGGCCTGCTGCCCGCCCGCAGCGCGTCCAGGAAGGATCCCGTGGAGGCCCTGCGCTCCGAATAATGTGACAAGGGACGGTCCCTTTGTCACATTGAGCGGCTTGTGAATTCGAGGTCTAATACTTTCCCGAGAAGTGAACGAGTCAAAATGGACCCCCGAAGCGTCGACACTTTTGAGATGCAATTTCCTGCGGTTTTGATTGTTGAATCCTGCGGTTTTGGCGCCAGAAAATGTCGATGCTTCGGGGGTCCAAATACAGCCGTTCACTTCTCGGAAAAGTATTAGACCTCGCTATATTGGCGGCGTTCGCGAGCGG
>ULUV01052044.1_pt1 | contig 13132 bp, 7 predicted proteins | sample 1958921 | NCBI WGS metagenome assembly ULUV01 (sample SAMEA4835772, study PRJEB28245) | human gut metagenome | biome: gut microbiome; material: fecal sample | place: Denmark | collected 2008
CGAAAAGCGAGCGTGGCCACGGAGGAAAGCGTGAAACAAGTATCCGCGGACACCCTCCAGAGCGAGGTGCGTCACACATGGACGGAGACAGTACCACAGGAGGAAGCCAAGCTGGAGATACCTCTGGCGGAACTGACTAACCTGCCCGAAAAGGCAGAGTACCGAGCCAAGAACGGACGAGCCAGCGCAACCGTGCAGAACAAAGGTGGCATCATCGTGGTGTATGCCACTTGCGACAGTCTGCAACGCCAGTGCGAGTACTATGAGCGCCAGATGGCGAGCTACAAGAAAGCATTGGAGCAGCAGAAGAATGAAGCCAGAACGGATAAGGAACGCAGTTCAAATCCGTGGAAGATGCTTCTCATCGCCTTTATTGTCGGAGTGGCGACCGGCACAGTATTAACAATCATAACAAGAAAGATATGGCAAAAAGTGTTTTAGACGGAACTGACCTTATCCTTTCCATGGGTACCAATGCCCTCGGCTTTTCCACCGGTTGTAAGGTGTCCACATCAGCGGAGACCGGTGAACGTGTGACTAAAGAGGCTTCAGGTGGCAAGTGGAAGGAGTCTTACATCAAGAGTTTCTCCGAACAGATTACCGCCGATGGTGTTGTGCTTACTGACGGCACGGATGAGGTGCCTTCGTATGACCAGTTGAAGGACGCAATGCTTAAGGGTGAGCCAGTGGAGGCAGCGTACAATCTGCGTGAAGGAGACAAACGTACAGGTAAAGCCACTGGCGGATATAAAGGCAAGTATCTGATTACCTCTCTTGACCTTGACGCACAGGCTGGTGACGATGCCAAGTATTCAATCACACTTCAGAACTGCGGCAAGGTGGATAAAGTGGGTACGGGTATCACAGACACCACTCAGCAGACTGAATAACAACATCGCGTATGAAAAAGACAAAAATCAAGGTTGGCGACAAGGAGTTCCCTTGCCGTGTGACCATGGGCGCAATGGTGCGCTTCAAGAATGAGAGCGGTAAGGACGTGAGCAAGCTGGAGAAAACCAATATCTCCGAGCTGGTACTGTTTGTTTACTGCTGCGTGAAAAGTGCGTGCAATGCAGACAAGGTGGAGTTTGACTACGACTTCCAGAGCTTTGCTGACCTTATGGAGCCCGACGCAGCGAACTCCTTCTATGAAGATATGGGCGGTGAAGAAAAAAAAACGACCAACCAGGCGGAAAAGAAGTAAGCGTCGAGGAACTGTTGGGTATGGCATTGGGGTGCATCGGGATGAGCAGAGAAGACTTTGAACGATGTACCCCTTTTGAGTTTTACAAGGCATGGGAGCGATGGGTGGAAGCCAAGCGCGATGCGGAGCGCAACGAGTGGGAACGCACAAGAGTGTTGGCGCTCTTTGCCATCCAACCCTATGCAAAAAGCAATCTTCAAGCGCATGACGTTCTACCGTTCCCTTGGGATGAAAAGCAGGAAGAAAAGCGTGAGGAGGTGAGCAAGGACGAGTTCAATGCACGCTTTGAGGCTGCCAAGAAACGTTACGGACTGAAATAAGAAAAGACAATGGCAAAAGCAGTAGAATTTAGAATAAACATCAAGAGCGAGGACGGCGGTGTTCTGAAACGTCTGACAGTGGAAGCCGACGGTCTTGACGACATACTCTCCGAGGTGGGAAATACCGCTGTGGCCACTGGCAACAGACTGCGCGAGATGGCAGACAAGAGCCTCGTGTTCGATACAGCCGTCCGCTCGATCCGCGACCTCAGTGACATGGTGGGCGGACTTGCCGAGCCTTTCGACAGTTTTGAGACCGCCATGCGCAGTGCCAACACCATGGCAGGAAAGAGTGGGGACGAGTTTGAAGCACTGACTGGGCAGATAACGGAACTGAGCAAGAACATACCGCTTGCGCGTGAGGAACTTGCCAACGGCTTATACCAGGTTATATCCAATGGCGTGCCCGAGGATAACTGGATAGAGTTCCTCAACAAATCAAGCCGTAGTGCGGTTGGTGGTATTGCGGACTTGGGAGAGACGGTGACCGTTACTTCCACGCTCATCAAGAACTATGGTCTGGAATGGGATCAAGCAGGAAACATCCAAGACAAGATACAGATGACGGCCAAGAATGGTGTGACAAGCTTTGAGCAGTTGGCGCAGGCATTGCCCCGTGTGAGTGGTAGTGCATCTCAGCTTGGTGTCTCCATGGACGAACTGATGGCAGTGTTCGCCACTACAACGGGTGTGACTGGTGACACGGCTGAAGTATCCACTCAGTTGGCTGCCGTGCTCAACTCACTTATCAAGCCTTCTGCTGAGGCAACTAAAGCTGCCAACGAGATGGGCATCGGTTTTAATGCAGCCAGTATTCAGGCTGCTGGTGGTTTAGAGAACTTCCTGCTCGGTTTGGATGCAAGCATACAGGAGTATTCGGCAAAGACGGGACAGCTGAGCCAAACCATTTATGGACAGTTGTTCGGCAGTGCAGACGCAATGCGACTACTCGGTTCGCTGACTGGCGAACAAAAGGAAAAGTTTTCGCAGAACATTGGAGCGATGGCAAACTCCGCAGGAGAGATAGACGCAGCCTTCGACAATATGGCATCGACTGGAGAGAGCCTACGTCAGACGCTCGCTAACCAGATGCACGCCATGATGGATTGGGCAGGCTCAATAGCCAGTACTTCCGCACCTTATGTGGAATGGATAGCTAATAGCGGCATCGCCCTCATGAGTATGGTGCAGCTCAGCGGTGGCATCAAGACTGTGGTGGCAGGACTGAAAGCTGTGAAGGTGGCTACGCTTGCGCAAGCAGCTGCAGCAAAGGTGGTGGCTGTCGCATCCAACATTTGGAAGGTGGCACAGATTGCCCTGAACTTTGTGCTCAGTGCCAACCCCATCGGTATTGTCGTGATGGCTATAGCGGCACTTGTGGGTGCATTGATAGCGGCGTACAATAACTGTGAGACCTTTCGCAATATCTGTGATGCTGTATGGGCAGCGGTGAAGAAAATTGCATCAGCCGTATGGGACTTTCTTGTCAAGGCATTCGAAAAAGCGAGTGCCGTGATAAAGAAGGCATGGGAATGGGTGAAGAAATTCTTCGGCATAAAGGACGAGACCACAGCAAGGCAGACGGCAGATTTGGAGAAAAACACAAAGGCCACGCAAGCGAACACCAAGGCAAAGACTGCGAACGCCCAGACCGCCTTGAAGAACAATAAGAAACAGAACGCCCCCTCAACAGACAGCGGAAACGGCAGTGGTAAATCGGGGAACCAGGACAAATACAGCGGAAAGAAGCTTATAGCCAATGCCACGAGTTACAAGGAACTTGGCAACAACATCCAGTACTACCAGAACAAACTGGAAACTGCCAACGGAACGGACACCAAGACCATTGCGCTTTATGCAAAGAAAATCGCAGCCTTGCAAAAGCAGCAGGATGCGATAACGCAGTTGCAGGATGCGGCAAGCCGTCCTACCGAACTGAAAACCCTGAAGGACATCGATGCAGAAATCACTTATCAACAGGGATTGAGGGAGAAAGCCTCTGCCGATGAACTTGCAGTAATCGATGCTGAAATACAGCGTTTGAATGACCTTAAAACGGCGTTTGAACGCAGTTCGCATGTTGATGTCGGTTTAGACAAGATACAGACATACCGCCAGCTTGAAAAAGAGCTGCAGTATTATACAGACTTGTTGAAAACCGCTACAGAGACAGAGCGCATCGAGATACAGAAGCAGATAAATGCCCTTAACGACCTGAAGAAGAAATGGGACGATACTCTTGATGAACTGAAGAAGCCGGAGGACATCTCCCGACTGAACACCATCCGTTCGCTGGATGATGCCATCAGCTACTACCAGACCAAGCAGAAGAACGCCAGCGCATCGGAGATTGACGACATACAGCGCACGGTGTTGGAACTGGAGAAGAAACGCGATGCCATGAAGCAACTCACGCGCATTCCCGAAATGGAGGAAGAAGTGGCGAAGCTCGACAGTATGGAGGGCAAGACGCTGACCCTCGAACTGAAAACCATTGGGCTTGATGGTGTAAAGAAACGCATCAAGGAACTCCAGGATATGTTGGCTGACACGAAAAGTCCTATGGACGAGTCGCAGCGAGCCTCCATACAGAAGCTCATCGGCAGTTACGAGGATTACGAGAAGCGCATCCGCAAAAGCAATGTCACGTTAGGTAAGTCGTGGAGCACGGTCAAGGGTGTGGGCAATGGTGTCACCTCGCTCACCGATGCGCTGCAAGGCAACCGTGACGCATGGTCCACGGTTACTGGCGTTGTCGATGCTGCCATTCAGATATATGAGGGCATCAACGGCATCATCTCAATTATTCAGACCTTGACCGCCGTAACAGGTGTCTCCAACACTGTGACCGCTGCAAGTGGAGTGGCAGCGACCACAGCTGCTACGGCAAAAGTAGCGGCAGCCCCTGAAGAGGTGGCGGCATCGGTAGCTACGATGGCGGCAGTAAAGGCAGAGGCAATGGCGTACCGCGAACTTGCAGCTTCAGAGTTTATGGCTGCACACGCTTACATTCCGTTTGCTGGTGCTGGCATCGCAGCTGGATTTATAGCCATGATGCAAGGGCTTGTTGCTTCGGTTGCCGTGACACCATTCGCCAACGGCGGTATTGTGTATGGCCCGACCTTGGCGCTGATGGGCGAGTATGCTGGAGCGAAAAGCAACCCAGAGGTGATAGCACCGCTGAACAAATTGAAGTCGCTTATCGGTAATAATGGCGGCGGAGGTGGCGGTGTGTACGAGCTGAAGGTTAAAGGCAGAGACCTTGTGGCGGTGCTTGCTAACGAGACGAGAATAAACAGAAAAGGAACGAACATCAAAATATAAGGAGCATGTATCTGCACGGACATTTTTACAACCAAAAGGAAGAGCGCATCGAGGTGCATATACTGACTGGTGGTGACCGTACTAAGGAAACTGTCATTGGTGAGAAGAATGGGGAACTGTCGTTTACTGATGATCCAGTGGAACTGACGAGTCAAGTGAACGATACGTTTGACCACTTGCTCTGCCAGCAGGCTACTGTACGCCTTCTGGCGCGGAACTTCGTGCCGGACTTCTTTTGTGCCTCATGCCGTGACGCTGTGGTGAACATCTACCGTGAGGGGAAATGTCTCTTTGCCGGATTTATCGAACCGCAGAGCTATTCGCAGGGCTACAACGAGGAGTTTGACGAGATAGAGTTGAGCTGCATCGATGCGCTGACGGCATTGCAATATGCTAAATATCGTGATGTCGGCTCGCTCGGTGTACTGTATAATGTAGTAAAGGCGGAGGCGGAACAGCGCACATTCTTGGTGATGCTGAAAGAGATATTGGGCGGTGTGACGGCTGAGCTTGACATTGTGGGTGGTAATGCCATGCGCTACCTATACGATGGGAGTAAGGCTGTGGATGATTTGGCTGGTAACCGGTATGCGATATTCGGGCAACTGACGGTGAGTGAGTTGCTTTTTATGGGGGATGAGGAGGATGACGTATGGCAGCAGGATGAGGTGTTGGAGGAGATACTGAAGTACCTGAACCTTCACATTGTGCAAGATGGGTTCACGTTTTATCTGTTCTCCTGGGAGAGCGTAAAGGGCGACGAACGCATTTACTGGCGAGATTTGCTGACTGGTGCAAGCGTGACGACAGCCCGGCAGACAACGGACATCGTGACTGGTTTAGTGACAGACACGGATACGACGATAAGCGTAGGCGAGGTGTACAATAAAATTATGCTGACTGCCAAGGTTGAGAGTATGGAGAGCGTGATTGAGAGTCCGCTGGACAACGATCTGCTGAAAAGTCCATTCAGCAACAAGCAGAAGTACATGACGGAATACAGTAGTGACGGAGAGGGAACGAAAGCGATAAATGCCTTTGATGCTATGACTCACGGACAGGAAACCTCCTATAGTGGTGGCTGCGTGACTGACTGGTATGTGCAGATGATGAACAACAGTCAGTGGCTGTTCCCAAAGAGCGGGAGCGGTAATCTGATGGAGGAATACTGTAGTGAGGGGAGAAACCAACATTTACTGCCGAACTTTTTGGCGAAGAACCAAGGCGCTGCTATCATGGCTCTTGGTAAGGTGGAGAAGAAAACGGATGGTAAGGACAACTCTCCGACATCGAAAGTGGAAATGACGAACTACCTGGTGGTGAGTGTGAACGGCAACTGTGACGACAAGGAAGCAACCACCTATCCGAATGCCAACTCACTAAAGGCAGGCATACCGAGGGCCGTGTATAACGGCAGTATGACGGGCGGTGTCTTTTCACCTACAGACGAGGGCACGACTAACTATATCGTGTTGAGCGGAAAACTGGTGCTGAACCCAGTGATGAAACTGACGGACACCTACGCGCAAATACACTACTCCTCGATGATATACGCATGGTGGCACAAGACCGTGCCGAGTCGTAATAATGGTGACGGACGCTATTACACGCAGCAGTGGTGGGCGACGGAGACCCCGAATGTGGGGACTACCTGGGATATAATTACAGACCACGGCTTTGTTCCGTTTACGGATACCGGTCCTCAGTTGTATGAGTTCAAGTATAGTGCCATTGGAGACGGCAGCGACCATATATCAAAGGTTGGTGTGCTGGCATGTATGCTGATAATAGGGGATAAGTGTGTTGTGGAAAAAGGCACAGAAGGACAGGTGACGGACTTCGAGTGGCGGAAGTACAAAACGCTGGAGGAGTGTTCCAGTGAGGACGAATACTACCAGCAGTGTTTTACGATAGGTTTTGACCCGAAAATCGGTGACAAGATAGTTGGTACCAAGTTCGATTTGCAAAACAACGTGAACTATGAGCTCGGCATCGATGCAGAGGGCATAGCGATACCAATCAAGAAGGCAGATAAAGTGAGCGGTAGGGTTAAGTTTATGATCCTGGGACCAGTGAACGCATTGTGGGACGTGGTGACGAGACGGCACAAGACGTGGTTCAGACACACGAAATGGAACAGTACAACGATACCGCTGCTGGCGCATGTGAGTAGTATCATGGTGGAGCAGTTTGAAGTGAAGATATACAGCGACAACGGACTGGTGAACAACACTGGTGATAACGACCTCGTTTACATGAGCGACACAAAGGAGAGCTTTGTGAACGTGAAGGACGACATCGAAATGAAGATAAACTCAGCACTTACAGCTGCGGAGTGCCAGACGTTGGACGTGACGGACAGCGTGAAGATGAGCACCCCATTGAACACGCTGACAGGAGAGGGACTGTTGGCGGTATATGACTATTCGAGGGGTGTGAGTGCTAAGCCTGAGCAGTTGTATGTGGACTACTATTACAAAGAGTGGCATGCACCAAGGGTTGTTATGACGCAGAAGTTGGCGGATACAGATGGTGGCATCGTGAGTTTGTTCGCTCACTATCGCCATCCCATGATGGATAAAACCTTCTTCGTGCAGGGCATCAGTCGCAACCTTGAGGAAGGATATGCAGAAATGACACTTAAGGAGATTGAGCAATGATAGACATCAAGGTAATAAAGAAACCAAAGAACGAGGGCAGTACGTCGGCACTGAGAACGAGCGGCACCGCTTACGGTGGCATGGCAGTGAAGGAGGCTGCGCATGCGGCCAAGGCAGACATCGCAGAACTGGCGAAGGAAGCAGTCCATGCCAAGGACAGCGATCATGCGGTGGAAGCAGACCACTCAAAGGAGGCAGACCATGCTGTGAACGCAGATGAGTCGAAACATGCACTGGAGGCGGACCACGCCAAGGAAGCAGACAATGCAGACAAGTGGGATTACCATGAGTTTGATGATTATCTGAATCAGCCAGTGAGAAAGACTGATGGTGTGACCTTTGACTCCGTGACCTCGGACAGCATAAGGAGCGCTGGGCAGTTTGTGGACGGACTGCTGGGCGCAGGGTTTCAACTGTGGAAAGGTGAGGATGGGCGCACCTACCTGACGGTGGATAAACTGACGGTGAGGCAGACGATGGCCGTGTTGGAGCTGCTCATCGAGAAGGTGAGGAGCGTGGGCGGTCAGATATGCGTGAGCGCGGCCAACGGACGCATCAAGACCGTGGAGGAATCGGGCGAGCACTATCTTATCACCTTCGAGCAGGAGAATATGTTTGTACAGCACGACCTGGTGCGCTGCCAGACATTCACGGGCAAGGATATGCGGAGCTACTGGGTGGAAGTGACCGATGTTACGGAGACTGGCATCGTGGTGGTGAAGGAGGAGTTCGAGGGCGTGGAACCGAAGGAGGGTGATGAGTGTGTGCTGATGGGCAACACGGCGAACTCCGACCGCCAGAATATGGTGCTCATATCGGCCACCGAGGACGGTCAGCCGAGAGTTGATGTGATGGACGGTGTGAGTGGCAAGACCTTTGACAACGCTTTGCGTGCAAGGCTCGGTAACCTGGACGGCATTAAGGACGACAAGTTTCCGGCAGACCGCCAACCACGGGGCAACGGACTGTATGCAGACAACGCCTATATGAAGGGAACCTTCGTGCTGGAGACAGGCGAGGATGTGAAGACTCGGTTTGAGATAACGGAGGGCAAAGTGCAGAGCGCGATCGACAGCGTGAGGAATGATTTCCTAAGCGAGAAGGGCTATCTGAACAACCCGACGTTTGCGTCTGGACTGGAGAAGTGGAACTCGGAGAATGAGACGGTGTTCTTCCTCGTCGGCAACAGGTGGATATGGGCCAACGGTGCAGCACTGTCGAAGAAGGGTGACGGTGCGAGCGTGGTGACAGACATGGGACGCAAGGTGGTGCGGATACGCAACAAGTATATCCGACAGAAGCATGAGAATCTACGCTTTGTGCCGACCTTTCCGACAAACAGCGACGGGAAGAAGGAAGCCTTGCCAGTGTATCTGAGTTTCTTTTATCGCTGCGCAAAGACCGGTACGCTGAAGATAGGTTTTGAGAATGTTGACAAGACGGGCTTTGCGGACTTCAACAGTATGGAGGTAAGCGAGGAAATCGCTGCTACCGGCGGCTATGTGCAATACACCTGCAGCGGACTGTGGAACGGCACGGGCAACTTCAAGCTGGCGTTTGACGGCGACATCTATCTGTATATGCTGGTGCTGAGCACTGACAAGATTGAGGCGCTGACGTACAAGTACAAAACGCTGTTTGAGCAGTCGGAGCGACTGGTGAAAATATCGGCAGCCGTGTATGACAAGGATGAGCGGGCACTGGAAGAGACGGGCTTAATCGTTACCTCCAAGGTGTCGGGGCTGTATGCAATCGATGTGGACGGCAACCTGAAATCCTTTGTCGGTGCCGGTCAGGACGGCGTTAAGATAAAAGCATCAAATATACAGCTGGAGGGACTTGTAACCGCTAACGAGAATTTCAAGATATTGGAAGATGGCAGCATCGAGGCAAAGAACGGCAAGTTCACGGGAGAAATAAACGCATCGAATGGAAATATTGGAAATTTGGTAATATCATCAGACAATCTACACTATGGTAACATTGATGATTGGACAACCGAAGAACAAAAGACATTGATCAGTGCAAGTCAAATAAGATTGCAAAACTACTTGTATGATGAGAACACTGCTAAATGGACTTTCCATCAGTTGTTTTTAGGAATTAACGCTGACCCAAACGATGATGATGCAGCAACATTTATGTACTTGAACAAAAATATGCAACAAGGAAAAGACATCGCATCTTTGTTCCGTCCTGCTTTTAGAATAGAATCTAAAGTCGCATCCTCACCACGTGTTTCTATATTATCGTCTGGTAGCATCGTAGTTAATGAGGGTGGCGTTCTTCAAGCAGGCAAAATCAAAGATGTATCAGCGGAACTTCCTTTAGTCCAGATATACAGCATAGATTGGATGGACGGACCTTTGCAACTTCTCAAAAACACAAGTGGCTCCAATAGGACAGTATTTTTGGATATAAAAAACGATCTTCTGTATTGGATGTTCGGAAGTAGTACATACGATTACGCCTTTGTACTCACGCTTGTAGGCCATAAATCTAACAATGCAGATATAGATATTGCATCCGGAGGAATCGCACTTATTGGGGCTTCAAAAATTACAATAAAAGCCAATTCCGTTGTAAAGTTACTAATTGTACGCAATGGTAATAGTGCGCCTTATGAGGATAATTTTTACTGTTTATATAATAATAATCTATAACAACGATATGAGCAAGATAGACTTTCAGCATTTCAAAATTTACGCATCCATCAGCCACAAGGCATCGCATACGGTGGACGCAAGAGAGAACTTTGCCGACATGATTTACAACAACGTGAATGGCATCAAGGCTCACGCACTCGCCCTGAAGATATACAATGGCGAGGGTAGTGTCGAATATACCGACGAGGAGGTAAGCCTTATGGGCACGGTGGCAGAACGTCTGTGTGTGCCCGGCTTTATCGACGGGCTTAGAGAACAGTTGAACAATAATCAAAACAACGGATGATATGACAGAAGAAGAGAAAAAGGAACTGGTCCAGGATGTGGTGAATCAGATAAAGACTGACAGCCAGAGTGTGGACGAGCTGGAAGCTGTGAGCACACTGGACGGTGTGGTGAGCCTCCCTGCCATGAGAGGCGAGACGGTGGTGAGCGCCCCGTTGAAACTGCTGTCGAAACCTGCGGAAGATGCAGCAGCTGTCGCCAAGGCTTCTGCTGCTGTGGCTGACGCATCGGCAAAGAAAGCAGATACGGCAGCATCAACAGCGGAGTCTGCGGCCCAAACCGCCAATGATGCGGCAAGCAAGGCCACGGATGCCGCCCAGAAGACCAACGCTGCTGTGGCAAAGGCAGAAAGTGTGGAATCGGAGTACAAGGACACGGCACTGGCTGCAAGGAACGGCGCGACAGCGCGGTTTGACGGGCTGGTGGAAGGCGTGGAGATACGACTTATATCATGCCCCCAGATAGACGGTGTGTACTATGACACGGTGAACAAATCCTTCTGCGGGAAGAATGGTAACATATACTGCAATAACTGGTTAGGCGCAGACATGTACATGAACGATGTGCGCACGGAAGTACTGAAGGACAAGGCGTATGTGTGTGGTGGCGTGGTGTATGTGTGGAGCGATGAGGAAGAGAACCTGGTGGAGATAAGCGGAAGCGGCGGTGGCAACACCTATAACGTGACGGAGCAGGTTCCGCTGGAGAGCGGATACTATACGCTTGAGACCGCCATAGCAGCCGTGGAAGGGAAGGCACGTGCGAAGGGACGCTGCATCACATACGAGACGGCACAGGGCAAATGGGAGACCAAGCAGTTCAAGGGCACGAACATCGAGAGCTGGGAGCAGGCGGCGAGCTGGGAGGACTTTGGCGGCGACGGCACGGTGAAGAGCGTGACGCTGAACGGCAAGAAGCTGGAGCCTGGCGAGGACGGCAACGTCGCCATCACCATCAGCGAGACTGAGGTGGACGAGAGCCTGAACGTAAGTTCGACGAACCCGGTGCAGAACGCTGCTGTGACGGCAAAGCTGACGGAGATAGAGGCGAGCACCGTCTTGGGCATGAATGCCGAACTGAGTGACGACGGCAGCAGCGTGCGCTTGGCACTGACCAACAAGAGCGGTGCGGAGATAGCGTCTGCGGACATTCCGGCAGGAAGCGGCGGTGGAGGCGGTGACGCTTCGACCACGAAAATCGTGCTGGATGCAGCCGTCAGCAAGACCATCATCAAGGAAGGTGACAGCGCGATGCTGACATGGACGTATGACCACCAGTACAGCAGCGGTGACGAGAAGGGCACATCCACGGGCCAGAAGGCAACAGTCAGTATTGAGATGAAGAGGGGCGCGACCGTGATGTATGCAGACACGCAACATGAGGTGAGCAAGGGAACCTATACCCTGGATCTGACGAAATACCTGCTGCTCGGCACGACAGACATCTATGTGAGGGCTACCACAACCGACCCGACCACCGGCAAGACACAGACGAGGCAGAGCTATGTGAGCGTGAAGACTGTGACCCTTGCGCTGAGCAGCAGCTTCAACATAGCCGAGTGTGTAGCCAAGGGCGGCTACGGCGTGAGCGAGGCGGTGAGCATCCCCTTTGCGGTGAGCGGAAGCGGCGACAAAACCGTGACGCTGTATCTGGACGGACACCAGTGGGACTCGCAGACGGTGAAAAGAAGCGGCACGACGAACGGCAGTTTCTCCTTGTCGATGTCGGGAGTGAGCATCGGCCGGCACACGGTGCAGATCGTCGCCGAGATGGAGGCGAGCGCGGAGCTGACGCTGAAGAGTGAGAGCATCTACTTTGACATTCTGAAGGCCGGACAGAACGCCCCGTATATCGGCACGAAGCTGACCTTCGGTGACGGACGCATTTTTGCGGACGACCATCTGACCCCGACTATTGAAACCGGCCAGTATGAGCAGGTGAAATTTGACTTTGTGGCGTATGACCCGACAACGACCCCGGCGACGGTGGGTGTGTGGCGAGACGGCATACGGACGCAGACGGTGAGCGTTCCGAGGACGGCGCAGGTATATACAAACCGTTTCCTGGAGCAGGGCGACGTGGCGATGGTGCTGAAGTGCGGCACAACGGAATACAAGCTGAACGTGAAGGTGACGGAGAGCGGCATTGACCTGAGCGAGGCGACTGCCGGACTTGTGCTGAAACTGACGGCAGCCGGCAGAAGCAATGCCGAGAGCGAGCCTGCTGAATGGCGTTATAACGACGTTCAAACGGTGTTTGAAGGCTTTGACTGGCAGAGCAACGGCTGGACGGGAGATGCCTTGAAGCTGACGAACGGCGCGAATGTAGAAATCGGGTACAAGCCTTTCGGCAACGACGCGACCACCACGGGCGCAACCTACGAGATGGAGCTGACATGCACGAACGTGACCGACCGCAGGGGTACGGTGGTGGACTGCATGACCGGCGGTGTGGGCTTCAGACTGACGACGCAGGAGGCATTGATGCGGACGGGCGCAGGTTCGGAAGTAGGCACTAAGTTCGCAAGCGGTCTGACCCTGAAGATAGCCTTCGTGGTGCAGGAGAAGAAGGGCAACCGACTGATGATGCTGTATGTGAACGGCATCCTATGCGGTGCGAAGCAGTATGCTTCGACGGATTCGCTGCTCCAGGCAGAACCGACGAACATCAGGA
>ULUV01000921.1_pt1 | contig 13093 bp, 5 predicted proteins | sample 1958921 | NCBI WGS metagenome assembly ULUV01 (sample SAMEA4835772, study PRJEB28245) | human gut metagenome | biome: gut microbiome; material: fecal sample | place: Denmark | collected 2008
CTATAAAATATTGAGTAATAATCGGTTGTAAATACTTTTAATGTAATTCCCTCAAAAGTATCACCATCCCAAATAGCGTAACAAATATTGAGCATGACGCTTTTTCTGGTTGCAGCTCTCTCATGAGCATCCATATTCCAGACTCGGTGACAAGTATTGGACATAACGCTTTTAAAGGTTGTATTTCCCTCAAAAACACCCACATTCCAGACTCGGTGACAAGTATTGGGAGCAACGCTTTTGAGGGATGCGTTTCCCTCAAAAGCATCAACATTCCGAATTCGGTGACAAGCATCGGAATGTGGACTTTTTACTATTGCAAGTCCCTCAAAAGCATCAACATCCCTGACTCTGTGACAACTATTGGAGATAAAGCTTTTAGTTATTGTGAATCCCTCTTAAACATCAACATTCCAAATGGTGTAACGAGTATTGGGGATAGCGCTTTCTCCGATTGCATTTCTCTTATAAGCATTACCATTCCAAGCAGTGTAATAGCCATTGGCATGAACCCTTTTTATGGATGCCCTGCTGATTTGAAGAACGAGTCCAAAGCCTTCATATATGAACACAATGTTTTATTCAACAAAGATAAGACAACACTTATTTCGTATAGAGCAAAAGAAGCGAACTACGTCATTCCTGACAGCGTGACAAGTATTGGAGAATGTGCTTTTTTAGAGTGCAATTCTCTCACAAGTATCATTATTCCAGACAGTGTAACAAGTATTGGGATGTGGGCTTTTGCTCTATGTAATTCCCTAACAAGTATCAACATTCCTGACTCTGTGACAACCATCGGGAATCATGCTTTTTACAATTGTAAATCCCTCACAAGCATCAATATTTCAAATGGCGTGATGAGTATTGGAGGTAATGCTTTTGAGGGATGTGCTTCCCTCAAAAGTATCAAAATTCCAGATTCTGTAACAAGTATTGGGGACTACGCTTTTGGGGAATGTGATTCCCTTTCCACTCAAGTCAAATCCGACATCATTCAGCGCTTTGGGGAAAATGTCTTTTAAACATAATAGTAATTGAATCATAAGCGTGATCGTCGGTCTTGGTAGGCGACAGCCTGAAGAACGTCATGCCCCGTCAGGTCGGGGCGGAGGCCGTCTGCCTTGAGGCCCTGAGGCGCCTGAAGTAGGGTGTGTTTCTCCGCTCCAAGGGATGGGACAAGGAGCATGTCAACCTTGCCCTGATCCAAATTGCCGCGCGGGCCATCTACCCGTGTTCTGAGCATAGGACGCTCAGTTACCTCCGCGAGAACCCCGCCCTGTGCGAGTTCTTTGGCGTCGACCCGAAGCGCGTCACCAAGGACAGGCTCTACAAGAGCGCCCTCGATCTCTATTCCCTCCACGACAGTATGGAGGACTACCTTCACGGGCGTGTTTGCGACAAGTTCGGCCTTGACGACAACGGTGTACCTCTTCGACCTCACCAATGCTTGCATGGAGTCGACCCGTCTGTCGAAGCTCCGCCAGTTCGGACACAGCAAGGAGAAGCGCTCAGACAGACCCGTCGTAGTTCTTGGGGCGGTGGCCAACAAGGACGGACTCCTCGTGCGCACGATGGTCTTTTCCGGCAACACGGCCGATTGCACCACGATGCAGGACATGATGGGGGCGTTGAACCCGCCATCCTCCGAGGGAAAGAAGAAGATTGTCGTCATGGACGCCGGCATCTCCATTGAGGCTAACCTCGAATGGCTCCGCCAAAACGGCTACGACTACATCACGGTACACCATGGAGGCTCGACGGACCGCTATAAGGTCCGGGGCGACTGCACGGTGACCGTCGAGAAGCAAATTTGGGAGTATTACAACGCCATAAGAAGGGTCGAGGCCGTTTTTGAGACATTGAAGGCCGACCTTGACGTCCATCCAGTCTACCATCAGAATGACGAGGTCATCAAAGCCCATTTCTACCTCGCGGTACTGGCCTACTGGGTCGTCTCAACCACCCAGTACCAGTTGCGCTAGAAGGGAAGCCGAATCTCATGGCGCGAATTGATGAGGATTGCCAGCACGCAGGTCGTGGCAAGCACCATAGCCAAGCGTGTTGACGGACAACAAGTGGAAAAAGGCAATGCACGGAGCTAGAGGCGCGATTGCTCGAGTTATACAAGAATTTGGGAATGGAGTCGCCGCCATTAAAACGGAAACGAAATATTTGTGTGGTACATTTTTCCAAAATCAAAAAAGACACTTGAAAATCAGAGAATTACGCATCTGAAGGCTACAAGTTGGGCTAAATGCAAGTGCTCTTACAAGATTTATGTATAGGACATGAAAAGATGCGGTACCAAACCTCCGCTGCACACGCTGCTGAGCCATTATGCCAAAGAACGAAAGAATGAACGGTACCATTCGTCCGCTACGAAAAATCCTACAACGTAAATCAGCGGCACCAAAACACCACTACTGGCGGTACTAAATCACCGACATTATCAACTATTTTGCAGATTGTTACAGACAGCTGCATTTATTCCATCAAAAATCAGTAATTTTGCGCCCAACGTTAATTATTCAATCATGGACAATACCAAAAATATAAACCGTTTGAAGGCTGTTCTTGCTGATGCTAACCAGACAAACAAGTGGTTGGCAGAGCAATTAGGCAAGGCCCCTGTGACCGTAAGCAAGTGGTGTACCAATACTACCCAACCAGACTTGCAGACACTATCAAAAATCGCAGTACTCTTGAAAGTCGATATTCGAGAGCTTCTTATCAGCACAGCTAAATAAACCCAACTGCAGAACTGAGAGATACCGAATGTTCTGCAACCACTTTTTATTCTACTGAAAAATGTCTAACACTTCTGAACATATCACATTAGGTGAAGTTGTAAAGATTAAGAATGGAACCGTAGAAAGCATCCAGTCTTATCTTGCAGGAAAAGGTGTAATTATTCCTGCAGACCCTGACTATGCTCTTTCTGCAACAGAATTAAAGGCAATAGATCCGATCCTTGCCTTTAACCTTAAATACATGACAATTAAGCAAAAGTCTACACCCAATTTATCGGATAATGCAAGGGAAGAACGGTCTAACACTACCCCTAAGCAGTCAGGCACAAAATCAGAGGCATTGACTGATTTTGTTGACTTGGCAAAACTCATAGAAAGAAATGCGACAAGTGAAGAGGTTTTTCAGAAGAAGCCCGAGTCAAAGAAAAAGCAAGAACAAAGACTGATAGGTATCATTAAGTTTTATGATGATGAGAAAGGTTTCGGTTATCTAGTTACAAACAATAAGGGAATCAATAATGCTCGTGGAATAGAATCGCAGATAAAGGAGGTGTTTGTTCATTACTCTAGTGTTGTTCATGGCTATACACCATGCGATGGACATTGGGTAGTATTCACAAAAGGAAAAGATAGACGTGGCGGTCTTGCTGCCAAGAATCTATCGAAACTGGAATACGACAAGGAATCTATCCTTCAAGCACTCAAATATCGTGGTTCGTACGCCAAGATAATAGGGTTGGATAGCAAAAGAGAACGTAATTATCAAGAAAACATTATATTACACGTTTTCAATGCAGCAAAACGTGCAACTGGTAGTTCTGAGACATTCAAGTATGCCCTTTTTGAATATATAGAAAAGGCAAAGGATGAAATACGAGAGTCAATTATTGAACAATTATATATAGATGAAACATCGGGGAAAATCATTGATTCGATTCTGGAAGAATATAACGGTGATTCTTCCACGGCATATACATGCCTAAAAGCTTACTCGACTAAAAAGTTATTCTCCCAAGACAATACAGATTGGATTAAGATTGCAAAGCTGTTCAATGATGAGACAGACATATCTGCATATTATTCTCGTATCAAAGAAAACATCACGAAGAACGCCAACGATAGAAGTAGCGATATTCAACAGTTCTTTGAAATAATAGGGGTTGACGGAATAAAACTACTATATTCGGAAGAGGATTTGCTTTTGCTTAACGATGATGTGGCTCTATTGATGTATAATGCTTTAGGTGAAAGTTTCTGTGATGTTTATGATGACACAGAGGATGTTTCCTGCAACATTAAGACATTGTTATATCTCTGTAGTGAGAAAGATGAATACATTGAAGAGATTGACGACTGGACAGAAGCCATTCAGTATCTTAAAGATAAGGAACTGATAGACGATTTTGTTGTCAACTATACAAATTCTTCTATCATGAAAGATGATTCTATCCTTAGAATCATCGGAACCGAATCTGTAGCAAACGCAATATCACTTCAAGAAGAAGGAGAGCAAAGTCAGATTTTAGAGTATATCGACGAAATCGCCCAAGAGTTCTGTATGGAACTTGTAGAGGCACAATTCAAGGGAACTGAACTCTATCAAGCATATATAGGACAGAAGTGGAAAAAATGCCAGGCTGAAGTACCATACGTTGTATTTGATATAGAGTCTGATGGCGATAGTATATCAGAGTTTGCATTCCTAAAAGAAGGTAACATCAGAGATTATAAATCTGTTACTCAACTTAAAAGCTTAGGGCGAGCAATTTCTGAAACTCCTATAGTAGTGGGTCACAACATAAAACAATGGGACCTACCCATTCTAAGCAAAAACGGAATAACTACGTCATCCTTTGTTTGGGACACATTGGAGATTGAGATTCTGCTCAATCCGTGTCGTTATGCTTATTCTCTAAGGGCAGAACATAATGCAAAGGCTGATACAGACCTGGAGAATGAACTATTCTGGAACCAGTTGTATAGATTATCTCTTAATCAGGAAGCTTGTAAGGAGCTGCAAGATTTCCTTCCAAAAGAGATTAACGAGATACTGTGCACTCTACAGAAGCCCGCGTTCAACGAATATTTCAAAAACTCAGGTAACGAAGACCGTCTTTTCTTTCAAGACCTTAGGCCCCTTTCATCAAAAGTTTATACTCAGATTTTGAATATAGCAAACGATGTCGCTGAAGACGGGCAAGCATTGATTGTTGCTCCGAAAGATTTGTGGCCAAGAATAGCCCAGATTCTACCTTTACAGTTCCCTACTATAGAAGATGACATTGACTATCAAGCTATCAGTGAGGACAAGCTAAATGAATATCCAATGCCAGACCATTTGTGGAATGCTGTTTTACACAGATTTTGTAAGGTGTCGGCATCTCCTATAGTTGCGAACTTAGCTCAATATCTGAGAGTTGAGGATGAGGGTAGTAGCAAGATTACCTTCACAAACTCTACGCTATCGCGATTCTTGGAAAAAACATGTAGCAGGATTGACTGTATTGATATAGACTCATTCCAATCGGAAGAAATCCTTTCAAAAGACTATCATCACATCTATTTTGTCGGGTCGGAAAGACAAGATAGAGTTCACAAGCGCAAGGAACAACGTGAGTGGAGATTCTCTGATTTGCTTGAAATAGGTTGCAAGCTGCCTATGCAAATGGCAGCAACAAATATTGCTATTGTTTCAGAAGCTGACCAGAAAAAAATGGGTATCAAAAGACATCCTCTTACGGCAAACGTTTGGTGTGAAAGACAGCCCAATGGCACATTTGCTATTTTCCAGAACTACCAATATCAGAAGTATAGAGACAAATTCTTGTCACATTTCTCTGGTATAAAGCATAATCCCATATATTGGGAGGTAGAAGGAGAAGAGTCAGATACTCTGAACATCATCCTGGTACGAACACAACTGCGTGATACATACGATGCTTCTGTATTGCGTGTAAACCCTGTTACAACAAGACGAAGCAACTATTGGGCTTATCAGTTCGCTCTCGTAAATAGGATTCATGAGCAAAACAGAAGTCTTCCTGTTGTTTATGTCATAAATAATCTTGATGAGTATGACGAACTATTCAAATATGCTACAGATAAGGGGTATTTCATCCCCGAAGAGGGCAATGGTTTTAGAAAACTTGAATATATTGGAAGTCATCTAAATGGTATGATAATCATTTCCAAAGAGCAGTTTGTTACAGGTCTTGGCAGTTACAGAACCGACCGACCTTTCTGTTATATTTGGGATAATATGGACATTGACCGATATATGGTAATGTGGGACACTTTGCCTTTTGACGGTGACTTGGAGGAATCTTCGGATTCTGACGCAGATGAGCAGTATAAGCGTACAACGGCAAGGCAATGCATACTTGCGTCATGGCCAATATTTGAACACTATTGTTCGTTGGTAATGGCGAATAGTCCTGAGACAAAATTCTATATTATAGACCCTCACTTTGAGGATTATCCTGGATTGGCTAAGGCTTGTAAAGCCAAGAGTGTAGAATATCAGTTGTGGAAAGACGATGATGAGTTCCGCAATATCTTGGAAGGCGCAGTCTTATGTTTTAAGGACAATGTAACAGAAGCCGACCAATTAGGTACAGACCTGATGAAGCAGATGATACTCTCAAACTGGGGGTACGACGGTTGGAGAAATGGTCAGGAAGATATTGTTGATCACATGCTCTCTAAATCTTGCAACTGTGTTATTTCTATTCCCACTGGTGGCGGCAAATCTGTTCTGTTCCAAGGACCAGCATTATGCCGTGCTATTACATCGCATAAGCTGACATTGGTTGTAACACCTCTCCGTGCATTGATGCAAGACCAAGTAGAAGAGTTGCAGTCAAAAGGATTTGTTAGCAATGTTGACTACTTGAGTGGTGACAGGATGCTTGCAGAGACTCAGCAGATATACAGACGTATTCAATCTGGCGAGATTGCACTCCTATATATTACACCTGAGCGATTTAGAGTTAGGTCTTTCATGGATGTATTGTACCAACGCCTTCGTATGGACGGCGGATTGGAGTATGTTGTATTCGATGAAGCACACTGTGTATCTCAGTGGGGACAGGATTTTAGACCTGATTACAGAAACGCAATAGTTCGCGCTGTGGAACTACAGCAGAAATTTGACTTTATAATTGCGATGTTCTCTGAAACTGTGACAGCACAGGTAGAAGCCGACTTTAGAAAGTTCATTCCTGAAATAAAACGATTAGGACAATCCGCTGAAGAATATAATCCTATACGAAATCATATCAGCATTTCATTTGCTATAGCAAACACTAGCTGTATGAAGCAAGGACATAATGACGACGCACGAGTACAAGCCATTGCTCAATATATAACGGAAAACAAGATCAACTTCAAAGAAAGTTGTATGCTCATTTTCTGTCGGACTCGTAATCAATGTTCAGAAATAGCAGAAGCATTGAATGCTTTATGTGAGAAAGCTCCAGAAGGTTCTATTCTTCACAGCTGTTTCGAGCATATTGATTATTTCCATGCAGGACTGGATGCAGAAGAACGAAATGAGAAATATTGCAGATTCAAGAAGACTCGTAAAGAGCATGGCGAGGATGTGGCTGTTGCTGAATCTGAGCACATATACATCTTGTGTGCTACAAAGGCTTTCGGTATGGGTATGGATATTCCTAATGTTCATTATCTGGTACACTTTTCCCCACCTTCTGTACTCGAAGACTATCTGCAAGAGGTTGGTCGTGCCGGTCGTGACTATCAAGAAGATCCTGCAAGACGTCCTGAGTACTATCAAACACATGATAACTTACCAGCAGTTTGTATTACATCGGACGAAGATTTCCATAAGCTAAAGGATTTGCTTGTTCGTAGCCAGATGAGTTGGTCTGACCTAACAGATTGCAAGGAAAAAATCGTCTCATTTATAAAAAGATTCAGAACAATAGAAGCAGTAAAGACGAGTCCTATAGTGGTTCCGTATAGCGTGTGGACAAAAAATGATGATTCAGCTCATTTTACTGATACGACTGCATCTCATCTTGCTTTCCATTGGCTCGAAACCATGGGCTTCATAAAACTGAAGTATCTCAGCCCTGCATATTATGACATGACCATCATGTCAAATCAGAGCAACGTTAATTTAAGGGATAAGAACCATCAACTTGTATATGAATATCTCAGAAATAATGCTGAGCGTCTTGACGAGCCTTCACTTTTCTCAATTGTGGATTTGAGAACTGCATTCAAACAGTATAAGATGTCATTCCCACAGATAATGAATGCCATCCTTAACTGCCAATCACAGAATTTACTCTCCTTCAACGAAATGATGCGTTGTGAGCTTAAAGCAAGACGTTTCTGTGAGACAAAACACATGGTTAATCATGACGACAATACTTTTGCTCTTCATGTTGCTATGGAAGGTGTTCGCAACTTGCTTTATGACTGCACGGTAGGCAAAAATGAGATATATGATGTTGAAAGAAGAGAAGAAATCTACAAACATCTTCTTGACGATGTGCACTACATGACAATAACAGAAGAAAAGAGACGCAGAAAAAAGGTTGAGACAACAGTATATATGCCTTGGAAGAATGAGATACAGAATCCTCCAAAGGGAGCAGTTACTAAGGCAGAGACCTTTAAGCGTAATATAATTACCAGAGTGGGCCCACAGATATTTTCAATTCTTCGGTATATACCAGGAGTTGAATTTAAGGTTAAGCAGGTTGAAGAAAAGTTCAACTTCCATGTAAAAGTAAAGAATGAACAATGGAAGAATTTCCTTAAATTCTTTGAGGAAGACTGCTTTAACTGGATAAAGTTTGTGTGCGAACAAGCAGGTTCTTTTAACTGGGCTGAGAAACTACAAGAGCTTGATTTCCATGACAACGGCAACAAATATGGGTATTTTGAAAAGGTGTTGACAGTACTCAGACTACTGGCATATATTGAGCATACCCCATTGATAAGTTCAGGTATTGAAGTTCTTACTAATGACAGAACTGAGTCAGAAATTGACGAAGGAACTGACAAAAAGTCTGAGATGTATAGTTTCAGACAGGATTTTGACGAACAAGAAAGAGTGAAGAAGGTGCGTCTTACTACAATGCAAATCTTCTCTTTAATTGAAAAAGACAAACAAAGCGAGTACATCCGTAGGTACTTCATGTGTCGTAACTATGAAGATTATCTGTCTTTGGCTGGTGATTATGTTCCTGAAGACTCCGATATAATGTCAGAATTGACAGAAGAAGCTCTCCAAGAAGAAGAAAAGAAATTCTATGGCGATTCAGAAAAGGGGTATTTGAAGAATGAGGAGCAGATAAACATTTATGAACAACCAAGAAACGAAACCATAAATGTGTTGGCTGGGCCTGGATCAGGTAAGACTCATATGTTGACTATGCGATGTGCAAAGTTGATTTACAAAGAACATATTGAGCCAAGCCATCTTTTGGTACTTGCTTATAATAGGGCTGTTGTGGTCGAGCTTAAAAATAGGCTTGACCAACTCTTTACCAAGTTGGGCATGAGTCGAATAGGACACCACCTGCATGTGCATACATTCCACGCTCTTGCAAAAAAATGCATGGGTAGTCGTTTGGATAACATTCCTACAGAATTGTGGGAGAAGATGTTCTTGCTATTTTTGCAAAACACTCCAAATGACTTCAGAGCGATATTCCCTCAGATAGAATATGTTCTTGTAGATGAGTTTCAAGACATAACAAAAGAAAGGCTGCTTGCATTACTGGAAATCAAAAAAATATTCCCAGAAGTGAAGTTCTTCACAATAGGAGACAAGAACCAAAGTATCTATGGTTTCGATAGGCTCCCAAAGGATAATGCAGGTCGTACAAAACCAATAAATAACCCTGCAACTTATGCGGTATGGGTAAATCCTGATGCATATTACAAGATATTGGATGATGAATTACATCCAACCCCATTGACTATGTTTACGAATTATCGCTCATATCAGAAGATATTAGATTGTGCAGCTCAGTTTGTACCTGCAGATAGCAATCTGCCTATTTCTTGCCCTTCATTAATGGAGCATGAACCATTGGAGCCATACACCATATTTAGTGATAGCTCAGAATCATGGTCAGATGATCTTCTTGTATATATAAATAATGTAAAGGAGAAAAATGCATCTGCCAGCGCAGAGGGTGACGAACATACTTTGATAAAGACTGTCGCAGTATTCTTCCGAACCAACAATGAAGTTTATCGAGGATATGCTGATATACGTTCAAGCCTACCTGAGGATGTAAGAATACGCATCCAAGGTGCAAGTACATGTGAATTGTGGCGAGAACGTGAGGTATATTATTTGATACACTTCCTTACCCAACATCCTGATGCGGAATTGTTGCTTGATGATGATGGAACTGCTCGCAGAATGAAAGATTTCTTACAAAATACTATTTCTAAAAATCCTTCATGGGATGCATACAACATTGATTTGGCATATACAATTGTGCTTAATTATCTGGAATCAATACGTTCTGATAAAGACATACACACTTATTCAGATTTGGCAAATTACATTCTGGAAATTGCTGGACGAGACGATGGTGGACAGGTGTATAAGATTTATGACAGATACAAGAATCAACGCATATTGAAAGAAGATTCTCTTACAGTCATCCTCACAACCATGCACAAGGTGAAAGGTTTAGAGTTTGACGCTGTATTTATTACACCATCTTCACTTTCGTTGCCAATGAAACCTCACCATGCCTATTGTGTTGGTCAAGAACTTCAATTAGATGACAAAGCTGATATTGAAGAGGAGCGCCGTCTGATGTTTGTTGCATACACTCGTGCAAAGAAGTACCTTCACGTTTATAAAGGTCAACGAGAACTAGCTATTGAAGATGCTAACCATGTTTACCTTCCTCAAAATGATGGTATGGTAGTATATGCCGAACGCGAACCTGGTATGAATAAATACTATCTGTCACAGAATGTTAAATCTGATACATTCTCAAGGAACGATATTATTGCAAATAGCGTAAAGAAAGATGACGAAGTAATCGTGTCCGTAGATAACTATGGAAAATACTATATTCTACATGGTAAAAATTATGTAGGAAAATTATCTGGAGCCAGCGATATAGCTCGTCAAGCAAATGCTAATGGCATTCGGACGTTGAGAGGCTTCTTTGTCAGTGACGTAAGCGTCTGGACGCTGGATGACACAATAAAGTCAGACCAAGCTAATGGAACCAAATTCGCTGATGGATGGTGTCCTGAAGCACGTGAGCGCGGTTATATTTATATAGTACAAATTGCAGGATTTGGAACTCCTGTATAAACAATGCAACAAATGGAATCAATAAAGAATAGTTTTAAACATGATTACAATTTAGCAGTCGATTGTTTCAACAAGAAAGATTATACATCTTTTTTTAGAAACATTCGTCCAGCCATTGAACTGTTGTGTAAACTTGTTATCTATGATATAATTAACAATGATGTAACTTCGGCAGACATTATGGAGGGTCGAAAGTCTATACAAAAAGGACGGGATAATATCTTCTTCCTTGACACGAGACCGACTACAAGAAAACCAACAGGTAGCTTTTTTACTGCAATTTTCCCCCGTGCTTATTTCATGCACCATCCAGATGTCTATAGCGCAAGGGAAGACATTCAGAAGAAAAGGCTGAAATTGAGTATTGAGAGTTACAGCTCCGAATTGTGTCGTTGGTATAACTTTGCAAGTGAGTTCGGAAGTCATACAGGTGGTTCAACTATGCAGGAAGAAGAACAGGCAAGGGGTTGTGCTACTTGTATACCGGGTTTCCTTGATTTCTTGAAGGGGAACTCTATACTTTCCTCTGATACGATTGAGTTCTTAAATGGTTTGCAGCCTTTCTCCTTCAACTCTGTGAGAGAGAAAGAATTGAATCAGGTAAAGAATCAGATAGAACAGGCAAACAAGGAAATCGACGAAAAAGCGGCAGCTCTAATTCTGGCTAAAAAACAATTAGCAGAAGCAGAACAGAGAAATCTGGCCTCACAAGAAAGGACTTCCGAGGCGGAATCTCTTTTAGCCGAGAAACAAAAGGAAATAGAAAAACTAAAGAAAATGCTATCCGACTCGAAGGTTATCGAGACTCCAACAATAGAAGAGGAGTTAATTCCAGAAGCTCCTATTGTATACAAGCCACAGAGAGAACGCCATCTACGAGAACGTATGCGTCTTGCAGTTGAAGATTGGGATTTAGATGAAGATTCATTGGATGATGACCAACTTGACTTGATAGATGATGCTATCAACAAGTCTATGTTGGTAACAGGTTGTGCTGGTAGTGGAAAGTCTGTCATTGCTATGCATAAGGCAGAACAGATAGCTGAGGAGGGGTTTTCTGTAATACTCATTGCACTAACACGTTCTTTGAGTAGTTTTATGCAGACTGGTCGTAATAGCAGTTCTTACACTTTCTATCATTATCACTATTGGAAGTATCTAGGAATGCCTAGGGCGGACTATATCATAGTTGATGAAATACAGGACTTTGAGCGAGAAGAAATCCAAGAATTTATTGATGCTGCGAACAAACATTATTTCTTCTTTGGTGACTCTGCTCAATCGATTTATAATCATTTCGGCAAAAACACATTATCTATAGAAGAGATTGCAGAAATGACAAGATTAACACCTCTTCAACTGTATAACAACTATCGGCTCCCGCGTAATGTGGCAAAGATAACTCAGGATTATGTCGGAGTAAACGTCATGGAATATGCTGAGAAAGTATATAAAAACAAAGAAAAGGAACTTCCTCATTTCATTCAGTTCAATACTATTGAAGAACAAATTTCAAAGATTATAGAAATAGCGAAAAATAACCCTGATCATAGTATAGGCGTGCTCCTACCAAGTAACCAGCAAGTTGTTGAGGTTTGTGAGAAGTTGAAAATTCAAGACTTTGATTACGAATTTAAATTTAAGACCGAGGCACAAGACAAGAGGGCACAAGGAGAGCTTCATTTTACAAACAATCTGCCTAAAGTGCTGACTTACCATAGTGCCAAAGGACTTCAATTTGACATTGTAATAATCCCAATGTTTAAGGGAGCTAAAAGTAATGAAGCACGCAAAGCATTATATGTAGCAATGACTCGTACTATGCATCAGCTCTATTTGATGTACAATACTCCACAGTTGGCTGCGCCTCTTGACAAAGTACCTTCAAGATTATACAAAAAGAGCTAAAAGATAACTTTTCCTAAAATAGTTTGCGTATTCCGGTGATACCCGTTCACTCGGTTGGTAATCTGGCGAAAACGGAGCATTCCCACCCACTCGGAATGGTTGTATC
>ULUV01010062.1_pt1 | contig 13036 bp, 7 predicted proteins | sample 1958921 | NCBI WGS metagenome assembly ULUV01 (sample SAMEA4835772, study PRJEB28245) | human gut metagenome | biome: gut microbiome; material: fecal sample | place: Denmark | collected 2008
CACACGGTTGGCGCCGGCGTTGTGAGCAAGATCATCGAGTAATATCGGTTTGGAAAGATTGCCGGTGCTTGATGAAAGTGCCGGCGGTCCTTCAGACAGGGGTATAGCTCAATTGGCAGAGCGACGGTCTCCAAAACCGTAGGTTGAGGGTTCGATTCCTTCTGCCCCTGCCACAAATTTGATGATTCACAGCAAGCCGCGATCTCTGACCGCGGCTTGTCTGTCTGCAGAACAGCCTTCGAGCGGAAGCATCCGCACCAGGCGTTGGAACGAAAGAAAGAAGATGAGTAATCAAAACGCTCAGCCTCAGACGAACAAGGCGCTCGACATCACCGTCGTGACGCTCGCCGTCATCATCGCGGCGGCGGCGGTCTTCGCCTTTACCTTTCTCACCGAAGAGTCGCTCGGCATCCGTCTGGGTGCTCTGATCGGCGGCCTGGTGGTGGCAGCCGTGGTTGCCGCCTTCTCGCCTTCGGGCAAGCGCTTCATTGCGTTCTGCCGCGAATCCTGGGAAGAGCTGCGCCGCGTGGTGTGGCCGACCCGCAAGGAGACGGTCAACACGACGGGCATCGTGATGGCTTTCGTCGTAGCAGTGTCGATCTACCTCTTCCTCGTTGACAAGCTCATCGAATGGGGTTTGTACGACGGCCTGCTGCAGCTGACGTTCTAGACTCGTTTGCAGAATTTCCAGATGCTCGCATGTCGACAGTGGCTGCGGGCATTTTTTCCGTTATGGACGGCACCGATGCCGGGCGCATAAGCCCGCGGGCCGCTTCCAAGAATCCAATTTCTCTCTGACACCGCCGGCCGGGCCGCTGAAGCGTCCGGTTCGAGCAAGGAGTAGGCAGTTATGACCGAAACCGAAAAGAAGACCGAAGGTGAGGCTCCCGCGTCTTCCGACACGCAGGGCAAGAAGATGCGCTGGTACACGCTGCACGTGTATTCCTCGATGGAAAAGAGCGTGCAGAAGGCCATCATCGAGCGCATTGAACGCTCCGACCTGAAGGATCAGTTCGGCGAAGTGCTGCTTCCCATCGAGAAGGTCGGAGAAATCCGCAACGGCACCAAGCACGAGACCGAACGCCGCATGTATCCGGGCTACGTGTTCGTCGAGATGGTGATGACCGAGGAGAGCTGGCACCTGATGAACAACACGCCGCGCGTGATCGAGTTCCTCGGCAACAACCATCCGGTTCCCCTCGCAGACCACGAGATCGCCGAAATCAAGGCGCGCATGAGCCAGGACAACGAGAAGGCTCGTCCGAAGGTCGTCTTCGAAGCCGGCGAAACCGTCCGCATCAAGGAAGGTCCCTTCACCGACTTCAACGGCCGCGTCGAGGAGGTCATGTACGACAAGAACCGCCTGCGCTGCTTCGTGTCGATCTTCGGCCGTGAGACGAGTGTCGAGCTCGCCTTCAACGAAGTCGAGAAAATCTAAATTTTTTTGGGAAATCAATGCTCGAGACTTGCAAACGCAAAAAATCTCAGGCATAATCCCGTCCTTTCTGAATTCAACTGGGGAGGCCGTCCGCGTCGGACGACCATTTGAACCCAGGGAGAACTTACAAAATGGCAAAGAAAATCGTCGGCTTTATCAAGCTGCAGGTTCCTGCAGGCAAAGCCAATCCCTCGCCGCCTATCGGCCCGGCTCTCGGCCAGCGCGGTCTGAACATCATGGAATTCTGCAAGGCGTTCAACGCCAAGACCCAGGGCATGGAGCCCGGTCTGCCGATTCCGGTTGTGATCACCGCCTACGCGGACAAGTCCTTCACGTTCATCATGAAGACCCCGCCGGCCACGATCCTCATCAAGAAGGCCGCCAAGATCACCAAGGGCTCTGCCCGTCCGCACACCGACAAGGTGGGCAAGATCACGCGCGCTCAGGCTGAGGAAATCGCCAAGACCAAGCAGCCCGACCTGACGGCTGCCGACCTTGACGCTGCCGTGCGCACCATCGCCGGCTCGGCTCGTTCCATGGGCATCACGGTGGAGGGACTCTAATCATGGCAAAGATTTCCAAGCGCATGAAGGCCCTCTCGGCCAAGTACGACCTCTCCAAGCCGTTCGCTCTGAACGACGCCATTGAAGCGGTCAAGGCCTGTGCCAATGCCAAGTTCGACGAGTCGATCGACGTCGCCATCCAGCTCGGCATCGACCCCCGCAAGTCCGACCAGGCCATCCGTGGCGCGGTCGTGATGCCCGAGGGTACGGGCAAGACCATCCGCGTGGCGGTGTTCACGCAGGGCGCCCGTGTTGAACAAGCCAAGGCTGCCGGTGCCGACATCGTCGGTTTCGACGACCTCGCCGCTGAGATCAAGGGCGGCCGCATGGACTTCGACGTCGTCATCGCCTCTCCGGATGCGATGCGCGTTGTCGGCCAGCTCGGTCAGATCCTCGGCCCGCGCGGCTTGATGCCGAACCCGAAGGTTGGTACGGTGACCCCGAACGTAGCCGAGGCCGTGAAGAACGCCAAGGCCGGTCAGGTTCGCTTCCGTGCCGACAAGGCCGGTATCGTGCACGCCCCCGTCGGCCGCGCTTCGTTCGAAACCGAACGTCTCGTGACCAACATCAAGGCTCTCGTTGATCAGCTCAACAAGATCAAGCCCGCGAGCCTCAAGGGCATGTACATGCGCAAGATTTCCGTGAGCTCCACGATGGGCATCGGCGCCCGTGTGGATCTCTCCTCGATCTAATCGAGCACGGAAGTCCGTAAAAGACACTCTCAACGCGTGTCTCGCCGCGTGCGGTAGGGAAAGTTTTTCCAGGCTCACGCGGCAGCGTTGAACCAGAGGTCGTGAGGCCTCGAGGGCTTTGGGTGGTCTGAACGCCCGGCAACGAGCGTTCAGGCTGCTGTCAAAGACCGCTGGAGGAAGAGGGGAGCCCAACGGCTTTCTGGATTCTTTAATTGTCTTGACCCGTCCCTGCCGGATGATCCGAAGGACGCCGGTGTGCGGTCGAGAATCAAGATGTCCAGCGCAGACGGTTAAAACCTCAAAGAGAGAATGAAGTGTTGTGTGTTGAAGTTTTCACCACTGCACGAACTGCTCTCAGAAAAGGGAAAACCGGTTATTGAAGAACCGGTGCGTGAAGAGCCGGATGATCGATGCCTTCTTCGGAAGAAAACGATTGTTCGCGTGATGAGCGCACCTCTGAGTGGAGCCAGACCATGGGTCTCAATCGTCAAGATAAAGCGGCAGTGATCGAAGAGATGAGCGCGTTGGTTGCGCAGTCTTCCGTGATCGTGGTCGCTGAATACCGTGGGCTGACCGTTGAAGCAATCACCAAGCTTCGTGCTGATGCACGCAAGCAGGGTGTGCAGTTGCGTGTGGTGAAGAACACGCTGGTTCGCCGTGCAGTCGCCGGCACGCCGTTCGAAGGGCTCTCCGACAAGTTCGTCGGCCCCCTGATCTACGGCATGTCCGCTGACCCGGTGGCCGCCGCGAAGGTTCTCCACAACTTTGCAAAGACGAACGACAAGCTCGTCATCAAGGCTGGCGCGATGGCCAACTACGTCATGAACGTGGCTGACATCGAAAAGCTCGCCTCCATGCCGAGCCGCGACGAACTCCTTGCCAAGTTGATGGCCACCATGAACGAGCCGATCGCCAAGTTCGTCCGCACGATCAACGAAGTGCCTGCGCGCTTCGTGCGCACCGTGGCTGCTTATCGCGATGCCAAGGAAAAGGCCGCCGCCTAAGGCTGCCTGAACACAGTTTTTTTAAACAAACTCAACTACACAATACGTTACGGAGTCAAAAATGGCCCTGACCAATGAAGAAATCCTCGAAGCGATCGCTTCCAAGACCGTTCTCGAAATCAGCGAACTCATCAAGATGATGGAAGACAAGTTCGGTGTTAGCGCTGCTGCCGCTGCTGTTGCTGTGGCCGGCCCCGCTGCTGCCGCTGCTGCTCCCGCTGAAGAGAAGACCGAATTCGACGTCGTTCTCGCTGAGATCGGCTCGAACAAGATCGGCGTCATCAAGGCTGTGCGTGAAATCACCGGCCTCGGCCTGAAGGAAGCCAAGGACCTCGTCGAAGGCGCTCCGAAGACCGTTAAGGAAGGCGCTGCCAAGGCTGAAGCCGAAGACCTCAAGAAGAAGCTCGAGGCCGCTGGCGCCAAGGTCGAACTCAAGTAATTTCTTGAGTCTCGCAACCGGGCTGTCCCTCGTCGGACAGCCGGTTCAAGCCGCCCGGAAGTTCTGTTCCGGGCAGGCTTGGATTTTGAAGTGGGTCTGGTATAATTCTAGACCCAGTTCAAAGTCAAGGTCTGGATGATCATCCGAGCAAACAGAACAAGACGACCATGTGCCGCACGGGCGCAATACACGCGTATTGCCCGGGCGGCTTTTCGCGTCCATACGATTTGACCACCGGTCGTCTCGGCGGCCTTGACCCACAAGCGTATTCCCCCTCCCATCGCCCTTGAACGGAGTGTCCATGTCGTACTCGTTCACTGAAAAGAAGCGCATTCGGAAGAGCTTTGCCACGCGTCCGAGCGTCCTTGAAGTGCCCCCTTTGTTGGAAACGCAGCTGCGTAGCTACGAAGAGTTTCTCCAAGCCGATGTCAAGCCTGAGGACCGCAAGAATATCGGTCTGCAAGCGGCTTTCACCTCCATTTTCCCGATCACGAGCCACAACGGCTACGCGCGTCTGAAGTTCCTGAGCTACAGCCTTGAGCAGCCCGAATTCGACGTCGCCGAGTGCCAGCTGCGCGGCCTGACCTACGCGTCGGCCCTGCGCGCCCGCATCCAGCTCGAGATCTACGACCGCGACGCGGCCAAACCCGAGACCCTCAAGGAAATCCGCGAAAACGAAGTGTACATGGGCGAAATTCCGCTCATGACCGAGAAGGCTTCGTTCATCGTCAACGGCAGCGAGCGCGTGATCGTGAGCCAGCTGCACCGTTCGCCCGGCATCTTCTTCGAGCACGACAAGGGCAAGACCCACTCGTCGGGCAAGCTCCTGTTCTCGGCTCGCGTGATTCCCTACCGCGGCTCCTGGCTCGACTTCGAGTTCGATCCGAAGGACATCGTGTACTTCCGCGTCGACCGTCGCCGCAAGATGCCCGCGACGATTCTCCTCAAGGCCATCGGCCTCACGCCTGAGGACATTCTCGAGCGCTTCTACGACTTCGATCAGTTCCGTCTGACGCAGACCTCGGCCAAGTGGCAGTTTGAGCCCAAGCGCCTGCAGGGAGAGACGGCCGCCTTCGACATCGTCGACAAGGACGGCAAGGTGATCGTCGCCAAGGACAAGCGCGTCACGGCGCGCCACGTGCGCCTCATGCAGGAAGCCGGCATCAAGGAAATCACGGTGCCCGACGACTTCCTCGTGGGCCGCGTGCTCGCAAAGTCCATCTTCAACAAGGAGACGGGCGAGAAGGTTGTCGACGCCAACAGTGAAATTACCGAGGAAATCCTCCAGGTGCTGCGCGAGCAGAAGGTGCGCACGATCGAGACGATCTTCACGAACGACCTCGACCGCGGCCCCTACATGTCCGATACGCTGCGTCTCGACGATACGCCCGACGCCCTTTCGGCCAAGATCGCCATCTACCGCATGATGCGCCCGGGCGAGCCGCCCACGGAAGACGCGGTTGAGGGTCTCTTCTATCGCCTGTTCTTCAATCCTGATGCCTATGAGCTCTCCCGCGTGGGCCGCATGAAGGTCAACGCGCGCTTCGGCCGTCCGTCGCCCGAAGGCCCGATGACACTCACGAACGAAGACATCATCGATACGCTGCAGGTTCTCGTTGCCCTGCGTAACGGCGCCGACACGGTCGACGTGACCGATGCCGACGGCACGAGCCGCACGATCGAAATCCACGGCGTGGACGATATCGACCACCTCGGCAATCGCCGCGTGCGCTGCGTGGGCGAACTCACCGAAAACCAGTTCCGCTCCGGCCTGGTGCGCGTTGAGCGCGCCGTGCGCGAGCGTCTGGGTTCGGCTGAAAGCGACAACCTCACGCCGCAGGACCTTATCAATTCCAAGCCCATTTCGGCCGCCATCCGTGAATTCTTCGGCTCCTCGCAGTTGAGCCAGTTCATGGACCAGACCAACCCGCTTTCGGAAATCACCCACAAGCGCCGTATTTCGGCTCTTGGCCCGGGCGGTCTCACCCGTGAGCGCGCAGGCTTCGAAGTGCGCGACGTGCACGCCACCCACTACGGCCGCGTGTGCCCGATTGAGACGCCTGAAGGCCCGAACATCGGTCTGATCAACTCGCTCGCTCTGTACGCGCGCCTCAACGAGTACGGCTTCCTCGAGACGCCCTACCGCAAGGTTGAAAACGGCGTGGCGCTTTCGGGCGACGAGAACATCCACTACCTGTCGGCCATTGAGGAAGGCAAGTACGTGATCGCTCAGGCCAACGCCGACATGGACGAAAACGGCAAGCTCATCGGCGAGCTCGTGAGCGCCCGTGAAAACGGCGAATTCATCATGGCTTCGCCCGACCGCATCCAGTACATGGACGTGGCCCCGGCGCAGATCGTTTCCGTGGCTGCCTCGCTCATTCCGTTCCTGGAACACGACGACGCCAACCGCGCTCTGATGGGTTCGAACATGCAGCGTCAGGGTGTGCCCTGCCTGCGTCCGGAAAAGCCCGTTGTCGGTACCGGCCTCGAACGCACCGTGGCCGTGGACTCCAAGGCGACCGTGCAGGCCCGCCGCGGCGGCCTCATTGAGTACGTCGACGCCAACCGCGTCGTCGTGCGCGTCAACGACGATGAAAACGTCGCGGGCGAAATCGGCGTCGACATCTACAGCCTGCAGAAGTTCACGCGCTCGAACGGCTCCACGACGCTCAACCAGCGTCCGATCGTCAAGAAGGGCGACATCGTGGGCAAGGGCGACGTGCTCGCCGACGGCGCTTCGACCGATATGGGCGAACTCGCTCTCGGCCAGAACATGCTGATCGCGTTCATGCCCTGGAACGGCTACAACTACGAAGACTCGGTGCTCATCTCCGAGCGCGTCGTGGCCGACGACCGCTACACCTCGATCCACATCGAGGAATTGGACGTCGTGGCTCGCGACACCAAGCTCGGACCTGAAGACATCACGCGCGACATCTCGAACCTGTCCGAGAACCAGTTGAACCGCCTCGACGACTCCGGCATCGTCTTCATCGGCGCCGAAGTGAAGTCGGGCGACGTCCTGGTCGGCAAGGTCACGCCGAAGGGCGAGACGCAGCTCACGCCTGAAGAGAAGCTTCTGCGCGTGATCTTCGGCGAGAAGGCGAGCGACGTCAAGGACACCAGCCTGCGCGTGCCCTCGGGCATGGCCGGCACCGTGATCGACGTGCAGGTCTTCACCCGCGAAGGCGTGGAGAAGGACAAGCGCGCCCGCTCGATCATCGACGAGCAGCTCAAGCGCTACGAGCGCGACCTCAAGAACGCGCTGCGCATCGTCGAGACCGACGTGTTCGCGCGTCTGCGCCGTCAGCTCGAAGGCAAGATCGCCTCGGGCGGCCCCGGCGATATCAAGGCCGGCGAAGCGCTCACCAAGGACGTGCTCGAAGCCATCAACGGCTACGACCTCTTTGAGATCCGCATGCAGTCTGAAGAAGACCAGAAGTTGGTCGAGCTCGCCCGCAAGGTGGTCGACGACAAGCGTGCGCAGAACAAGGAGCTCTACGCCAAGAAGACGGACAAGCTCAACCGCGGCGACGAACTGCCCCCGGGCGTTCTCAAGATGGTCAAGGTGTTCATCGCCGAGAAGCGCCGTCTGCAGCCCGGCGACAAGATGTCGGGCCGTCACGGCAACAAGGGCGTGGTCTCCAAGATCTGCCCGGTCGAGGACATGCCCTACATGGCCGACGGCCGTCCGGTGGACATCTGCCTGAACCCGTTGGGCGTGCCTTCGCGTATGAACATCGGTCAGATTCTTGAAGTGCACCTCGGCTGGGCCGCCAAGGGTCTGGGCTGGCGCATCGGCGAGATGCTCAAGACCGAGCAGGTCAAGCAGATCCGCGCGTTCTTGAACGAGGTCTACAACCGTACGGGCAAGACCGAGGATCTCGACAGCCTCACCGACGACGAGCTCATGGAGATGGCGCGCAACCTCGCCAACGGCGTGCCGTTTGCCACCCCCGTGTTCGACGGCGCAAGCGAAGAGCAGATCCGCATGATGCTCGATCTGGCCTTCCCGGACGATGAGGCCAAGAAGCTGCAGCTCACGCCCGCGAAGACTCAGGCGACTCTGTACGATGGCCGCACGGGCGACGCGTTCGACCGTCCGGTGACGGTGGGCTTCATGCACTTCCTGAAGTTGCACCACCTCGTCGACGACAAGATGCATGCCCGCTCGACCGGCCCCTACAGCCTCGTCACGCAGCAGCCTCTGGGCGGCAAGGCGCAGTTCGGCGGCCAGCGTTTCGGCGAAATGGAAGTCTGGGCTCTCGAAGCCTACGGTGCGGCCTACGTGCTGCAGGAAATGTTGACGGTGAAGTCTGATGACGTGAACGGCCGTACGAAGGTCTACGAGAACATCGTGGGCGGCCAGCATCAGATTGAAGCCGGCATGCCGGAGTCCTTCAACGTGCTCGTGAAGGAAATCCGCTCTCTCGGCATTGACATCGACCTCGTCAAGAATGACGACAACTCGAAGGAATAAATTCTCATGAATATGCTTCGTGACATGTTCAAGCAGTCGATGACTGATGAACACTTCGATGCGATCAAGATCGGCATCGCCTCGCCCGAAAAGATCCGCTCCTGGTCCTATGGCGAGGTGAAGAAGCCCGAGACGATCAACTACCGCACGTTCAAGCCCGAGCGCGACGGCCTTTTCTGCGCCAAGATCTTCGGACCGATCAAGGACTACGAGTGCTTGTGCGGCAAGTACAAGCGCCTGAAGCACCGCGGCGTCGTCTGCGAAAAGTGCGGCGTCGAGGTCACGCTCTCGAAGGTCCGCCGCGAGCGCATGGGCCACATTGAGCTTGCAAGCCCCGTTGCGCACATCTGGTTCCTGAAGAGCCTGCCTTCCCGCATGGGCATGGTGCTCGACATTCCGCTGCGCGACATTGAGCGCGTGCTCTACTTTGAAGCCTACTGCGTGGTAGATCCGGGCCTCACGCCCCTGCAGCGCGGCCAGCTCCTCTCGGAAGAGGACTACATCCAGGCCATGGAGCAGTACGGCGACGACTTCAAGGCGATGATGGGCGCGCAGGCCATCAAGGAACTGCTGCACAACATCGACATCGATCAGGAAGTCTCCAAGCTGCGCGAAGAGCTCAACGGCACCACGTCGGAAGCCAAGGTGAAGAAGTTCGCCAAGCGCCTGAAGGTGCTCGAGGGCTTCCAGCGCTCCGGCATCAAGCCCGAGTGGATGATTCTCGATGTGCTGCCGGTGCTGCCGCCCGATCTGCGCCCGCTCGTGCCGTTGGACGGCGGCCGCTTTGCGACCTCCGATCTGAATGATCTGTACCGCCGCGTCATCAACCGCAACAACCGTCTGAAGCGCCTTCTCGAACTCAAGGCTCCGGACATCATCGTGCGCAACGAAAAGCGCATGCTGCAGGAAGCCGTCGACAGCCTGCTCGACAACGGCCGTCGCGGCAAGGCGATGACCGGTCCCTCGAAGCGCCCGCTGAAGTCCTTGGCCGACATGATCAAGGGCAAGTCCGGCCGCTTCCGTCAGAACCTGTTGGGCAAGCGCGTCGACTACTCGGGCCGTTCCGTGATTACCGTGGGTCCCGAACTGCGTCTGCACCAGTGCGGTCTGCCCAAGCTGATGGCGCTTGAGCTCTTCAAGCCCTTCATCTTCAACAAGCTCGAGCAGCGCGGCCTTGCGCCCACGATCAAGAGCGCCAAGAAGATGGTGGACAACCAGGAGCCGGTCGTCTGGGATATCCTCGAAGAGGTGATCTACGAGCATCCCGTGATGCTCAACCGCGCCCCGACGCTGCACCGCCTCGGCATTCAGGCCTTTGAACCGAAGCTGATCGAAGGCAAGGCCATTCAGCTGCATCCGCTCGTCTGCGCAGCCTTCAACGCCGACTTCGACGGCGACCAGATGGCTGTGCACGTGCCGCTTTCTCTGGAAGCGCAGCTCGAAGCCCGCTGCCTGATGCTGAGCTCGAACAACGTGCTTTTCCCTGCCAACGGCGATCCCTCGATCGTGCCGTCGCAGGATATGGTGCTCGGCCTCTACTATGCGACCCGCGAGCGCATCAACGCGCCCGGCGAAGGCATGTTCTTTGCCGACATCGCCGAAGTGCAGCGCGCGCTCGACGCTGGCTCCATCGTGCTGCAGACCCGCTGCACGGTGCGCATCAAGGAGTACGAGGTTGACCCGAAGACGCAGGAAGAAAAGGAAGTCATCAAGCGCTATGAGACGACCGCTGGTCGTGCGCTTCTCTCCCAGATCTTGCCGCACGGCATGAGCTTCTCGGAATTAAACCGCGTTCTGAAGAAGAAGGAAATCGCGCGCCTGATCAACGTCTGCTTCCGCCGCTGCGGTCTGCGTGCGACGGTGATCTTCGCCGACAAGTTGAAGGACAACGGTTATCGTCTCGCAACCCGCGCGGGCATCTCGATTTGCATCGGCGACATGTCGGTGCCGAAGAAGAAGTTCGAGCTCGTTGCTGAAGCCGAAAACGAAGTCAAGGCGATCGAAGAGCAGTACACGTCCGGTCTCGTCACCAAGGGCGAACGCTACAACAAGGTCATTGATATTTGGGGCCGCACCGCCGACGAAGTGGGCAAGGTCATGATGAAGGAGCTCTCGAGCGAGCCCGTCGTCGACCGCCACGGCAACGCGGTGAACCAGGAATCGTTCAACTCGATTTACATGATGGCCGACTCGGGCGCTCGTGGTAGCGCGGCTCAGATTCGTCAGGTTGCCGGTATGCGCGGCCTGATGGCAAAGCCCGACGGCTCCATTATTGAGACCCCGATTACCTCGAACTTCCGTGAAGGTCTGAACGTTCTGCAGTACTTCGTGTCGACGCACGGCGCTCGTAAGGGTCTGGCCGATACGGCTCTGAAGACGGCCAACTCCGGTTACCTCACCCGCCGTCTGGTGGACGTGACGCAGGACCTGGTGGTGACCGAGGACGACTGCGGCACGACCAACGGCGTCGAGATGCGCGCCCTCGTTGAAGGCGGTGAAGTCATTCAGGCTCTGCGTGACCGCGTGCTCGGCCGCGTGACGGCCGTCGACGTCGTCGACAACAACAAGAACGTGCTGATCCCGGCCGGTACCTTGATCGACGAGAAGATCTGCGATCTGATCGATCAGGAAGGCATCGACATGGTGAAGGTGCGCACGCCTCTGACTTGCGAAACGCGCTATGGTCTCTGCGCCAAGTGCTATGGCCGCGACCTCGGCCGCGGTACGCTCGTCAACGCGGGCGAAGCAGTGGGCGTCATTGCCGCCCAGTCCATCGGCGAACCCGGCACGCAGCTCACGATGCGTACGTTCCACATCGGCGGCGCGGCCTCCCGTGCAGCCGTGGCGAGCAGCGTCGAAGCCAAGAACGCCGGCGTGGTGTCCTTCTCGTCCGCGATGCGCTACGTGCAGAACGGCAACAAGGAACTCATCGTCATTTCCCGCTCGGGCGAGCTCATCATCAGCGACGCCGAAACGGGCCGTGAACGTGAACGCCACAAGGTGCCCTACGGCGCCACGCTCCTGATCGCTCCGGATCAGGAAGTGAAGGCCGGCCAGCAGCTCGCGACGTTCGATCCGATGACGCTGCCGATCGTGTCCGAATACGCCGGTGCGGTGCGCTTTGAAAACGTGGTCGAAAACATCACCGTGATGAATCAGGTCGACGAAGTCACCGGCCTGAGCTCGATGGTGGTGATCGATCCGAAGCGCACGACCGTCGCCAAGAGCGGCAAGAGCGGCTCGAAGGCGGCGACCGTCACCAACGTGATGCGTCCGGTGGTGCACCTCGTCGACGAAAAGGGCGAAGAGGTGAAGATTCCGGGTACGGATCACCCCGTGTCGATCCAGCTGCCCGTGGGCGCCATCATCGTCGTTCGCGACGGCCAGGAAATCCATCAAGGCGAGGTGCTTGCCCGTATCCCGCGTGAAAGCCAGAAGACTCGTGATATTACGGGTGGTCTGCCGCGCGTGGCCGAGCTCTTTGAAGCCCGCAGCCCGAAGGATGCCGGCATGCTCGCCGAGGAGACCGGTACGGTCACGTTCGGCAAGGAAACCAAGGGCAAGCAGCGCCTCATCATCACGGACCACGATGGTGCCGAGCACGAGTTCCTCATCAGCAAGGACAAGCAGATCCTGGTGCACGATGGTCAGGTGGTGCAGCGCGGCGAAGAAATCGTCGAAGGCCCCGCTGATCCGCACGACATCCTGCGTCTGCTGGGCATCGAGGAGCTTGCTCGCTACATCGTCGACGAAGTGCAGGACGTCTATCGTCTGCAGGGCGTGAAGATCAACGACAAGCACATCGAAGTGATCGTGCGTCAGATGCTGCGCCGCGTCCAGATCACCGATCCGGGCGACACGCGCTTCATCCCGGGCGAACAGGTCGAACGCAGCGAGATGCTCGACGAGAACGATCGCGCGATCGCCGCCGGCAAGACGCCTGCCAAGTACGAAAACGTGCTGCTCGGCATCACGAAGGCTTCTCTGTCGACGGACTCCTTCATCTCGGCGGCTTCCTTCCAGGAAACCACCCGCGTGCTCACCGAGGCTGCCATCATGGGCAAGCGCGACGAACTGCGCGGTCTGAAGGAAAACGTGATCGTCGGCCGTCTGATCCCGGCCGGTACGGGTCTTGCCTATCACAAGGCTCGCCGTGCACGCGATCTGATGGAACAGCGTCTCGCCATGCAGCAGCAGCCGCATTCGGAAGCCCTCAAGGCGGCCGAAGAGATGTTCGAGGACAAGGAGAACTTGGCCGAGCTCGAGAAGATGAACGAAGAGATCGCCCTGGGCGGCAACTTCGATGCTCTCGCCCAGAGCCAGTCGGCGGCGCGCCGCGCTGCCGAGCAGCTCTTTGCTCATGCTCCCGAGAGCTCTGACGCTGACGCGGCTCCCGCCGCTGAGGAACCCGCAGCTG
>ULUV01031859.1_pt1 | contig 13008 bp, 13 predicted proteins | sample 1958921 | NCBI WGS metagenome assembly ULUV01 (sample SAMEA4835772, study PRJEB28245) | human gut metagenome | biome: gut microbiome; material: fecal sample | place: Denmark | collected 2008
TTTGAAGCTGGTAGTCGTGTTGAATTTTATGCTAAACCTGTTCAAGGTTATCACTTTAAAGGTTGGAAAGAGTTTCATACTAATGAGATTATGTCTATTAGTCCTAATTGGTCTTTCACTATTAAGAAAGATATGGATTTGATAGGTGTATTTGAAAAGGATGAAGCTCCTATTGAGCAATTCTATATTAATGTCAATGCTGATCCGGCTAATGCAGGATATGTAGTTGGTGCCGGAACATTCCCAAAAGGTACAAGGCATTCTATAACAGCTGCGGCAATTCAAGGGTATCATTTTACTCATTGGACTGATAGTTTAAATCGTATTGTTTCTACTAATCTTCAATATGATCTTGTTGTTGAGAAAGATGAAACTTATACTGCACACTTCGAGCTTGATGCTCCTGTTATTGAGGAGTACAATGTAACTATTATAACTAATCCTGCTGATAAAGGTTCAGTTAGCGGTGGCGGTACTTATAAGTCCGGTCAAACTGCAATAATTGTTCCTAGTCCGGTTGAGGGTTGGGCTGTTGATACAGTTACTGCTTCTAGTGGTAATCTTGTAGATAATGGTAATGGTACATATAGCATCGTTGTTACGCGAGATCTTACGATTACGGTAAACTTTAAAGAAGCTATTCGTTATTTCACGTTTAGTATCGTGGCAGATGCGAATGGTTTAGTTCGATATAAAGATATTAATGATTCTTGGTCTCAATGGGCAGAAAGACACGAAGTTACTGCTCCGGAAAAGACAATTGTCACTATCGCTGGTAAAGCTAATAGCGGTTATGAATTTGAAAAGTGGGTAACTCCTACTGGTGCTAATCTTCCTAATAATGAAAACAATATCATTGTTGAAGAAGGTCTGCATCGCAAAGTTTATACTGCTTATTTTAAGGAAACTTACATTCCACCTGAAACTCATATTGTTAATATTACTGCTGGTTCTAATGGTAAATGCAAATATAAGATTGGCTCTGGTGAATATTCAGAAGCTGCATCTTTGCATTCTAACATTAGTGTTACTGACGGTGAGACAATTGAAGTATTAGGTGTTCCTGATAGTGGTTATTCTTTTGAACAATGGAATATTGGTGGAACTATTTCTAACTCTAATCCTTATTCAAAAGTTATTACTGAGAATGTAGATTTCTCTTGTACGTTCGTAGAGATTCCACCAGAAGAAGTTACTATTACGGTAGGTTCTGACGGAACTAATGAAACTCGTTATCGTATAGGTGATGGTTCTTGGTCTAATTGGTCTACTTCTGAACACACATTTAAAACTAATGTAGGTTCGATTTATTCAATTGAAGCTCGTGAGGTTGGTAACTACAAGTTTAGAGAGTGGAATACAAGCGGTGCAAAGATTTCAGATAATCCTGCAACATTCACTGCCAAAACCAGAACAAATGCAACACATATTGCTATGTTCGACCAAGTAATCATGCGAACGCTAACTCTTACTGCCGGAACAGGTGGTAAATGTCGTGCAAAGATCAATGGAAGTTGGAGTGACTATTATAGTGGCACAAAGACTTACTCTAATATTGTGGACGGAACTACTGTTTCTGTAGAAGCATTAGCAGATAGCGGCTATCATTTTAAGGAATGGATTGATTCGGGTGCGCCCTCAACTACTTCACGTGATATTGTCATGAATGACTCTAAATCTATTGAAGCTCGTTTTGAGGTTGATGCCCCTGATAAGTTCCAAGTTACCTATGAAGCTATTCCTAACGGAAGTGCTACAATGGAAGGTGCTGGTACTTATGATGATGGTGATACTTGTACGATTAAAGTTAATGTAAGTCCGGGTTATACTTTGAATAAAGTGCTTGTTGATGGTGTTAAAATCACTCTTAACAGTAATAATCAGTATAGCTTTGTGATTGAGAAAAATATTAAAGTTACTATTGAATGTGATCTTATTCCTAAACCTACACATTATACACTTACAGTTAAAACCGAAGATGAAGGTGTAGCTCAAGGTGGTGTTGGTATCAATAAAGAATCTAATTTAGGAGTTGAAACTGCTGAATTTGAGGATGGTACTGTTGCTACTATTCATGCTACAGCTGCTGAAGGTTATAGCTTTGGTGGTTGGTGGAAAGATGGAGTTAAGGTTTCTGACGATGTAACTCTAAGTGTTACTGTTGATACTGATAAGACTTATATTGCTAAGTTTACTCAAGATCCATATCTCGAATTAGATAAGACTTCTCTTACTTTCGAGGCTGCTGGTGGAACTAAAACTGTTAATGTTACTTCTAACGTCGAATGGACGGTTTCATAATTAGAGAGGGGGTACTAAGATGACTATTGCTTCTTGGCTTACCCCTGCCGCTAAGAGTGGTACGGGTAATAAAACGGTTGGTTTAACTGCGAGTAAGAATACTGCCGAGAGTAGAACTACGGTTGTTACCGTTACTGCCGGTGGTATTACGAAAACTATTAATTGTACTCAGACGGAAGCTGATAAGTTTACCATTAAAATTTCAGCTTTAACTACTAATAGTTCAGGAACTACTATCACGAATGTTGGTGATTGTTCTATTGGTTCATCTGCTACAGGTGGAGTTAAAGAAGGAACTTATTATCGTGATACACAAGTCACATTAACTGCTAAAGCTGCTCCAACTGGGTATGATTTTGTTGGTTGGTATGAAGGCTCTAATCTTGTTTCTACAAGTCTTTCTTTTAGTGTTATTTTAACTGCTAATAGAACTCTTGTTGCTAAATATAAGATTAAAAGTTATACTGTTAATGCAACTTCTGAGGATACAAACAAAGGTACTGTAAGTCCAGCAGGTCAAACTATAGAACACGGTGCTAATGCTACTGTAGTTGCAACTCCTAAGGCTGCTTATAATTTTGCTGGTTGGTACAATGGAACAACTAAAGTATCTAGCAATGCTTCATATACATTTGCTGTTACTGCTAATATCAGCTTAACTGCTAAGTTTACAATTAAGACTTTCACAACTACTACTGCTAATTCAACTGGTGGTACAGCGAGCGTTAATAAGTCTAGTGTAGAATATGGTGGTTCTGCTATTTGGACTGCTACTCCGAGTACTGGCTATAATTTTAGCAAGTGGTCTAACGGATCTACTGTTAATCCTCTGACAGTTTCTAACATTACTACCAATACTCATATTACTCCGATATTTGTTCTCAAGTCATATACTGTAACTTGGAATCCTAATGGTGGTTCTGTAAGTCCTACGTCAACCACTAAGACTCATGGTTCTACTTTAGGCACATTACCTACTCCGACAAGAGCTGCTGATGCCCAATATACTTATACGTTTAAGGGTTGGTTTACAGCTGCAACGGGTGGTACTCAAATATCTGCATCTACTACTGTAACAGGAAACGTTACTTATTATGCTCAGTGGACTGCTACTCTTAGAAGTTACACTGCAACATTTAATGGTAACGGTGGTGGTACTCCTAGTCCATCAACTATTACTAAAACGTATGGTTCAGAATTAGGTACTCTTCCGACTTGTTCTAGAACAGGTTATACATTCCTTGGTTGGTACACAGCATCTAGTGGTGGTACGAAGATTTCATCTACTACTAAGATAACTGGTACTGTTACCTATTATGCTCAATGGTCTATTAATAGTTATACTTTAACTTACAATGTTAATGGTGGTAATGCAGTAAGTCCTGCTTCTAAGAGCGTTCAATATGGAAGTGCTTATGGCACTTTGCCGACGCCTACGAAGTCTTCTGATGCTGAATATACTTACGCATTTGCTGGTTGGTACACTTCTGCAAGTGGTGGAACGCAAGTTACTGCTAATACGACAATGGGTGCAGGTAATACTACGATATATGCACATTGGACTGCGACTAGACGGAGTTATACGATAAATTATCAAACAACATACGGATCTTTGAATAGGACTAGTCAATCTGTTGCTTATGGGTCGAAAGGCTCTTGTACTTTGACTATGCCTTCAAATGATGCTCAATACACTTATACATTTAAGGGTTGGTTTACAGCTGCTAACGGTGGTGGAACTAAGGTTGGTTCTTCATTAACTTTAGAGACACCAAGTGTAACAGGTGCTGCTACTTATTATGCTTATGTGACCAGAGCTACAAATAAGTACACCTTTACATTTAACGCTAATGGTGGTAATACTCCTTCTTCTTCATCTATAAGTAAAAATTATGGTGAAGCTATTGGAATATTACCTACTTGTTCAAGAGCTGCGAATAATACTTATACGTATGCGTTCGCAGGTTGGTTCGATACTTCTGCTACTAGCGGTGGTACTCAATTAACTACGACAACTAAGGTTACTTCTAATAAGACTTGGTACGCTAGATGGACTGCAACTTATAAGAATTATACGGTTACTTGGAATGGTAATGGTGGTACTCCTAGCAAGTCTAGTAGTTCATTCCATTACAATGATGCTTTAGGAACTCTTCCTACTGCTACAAGAACTGGATATACTTTTAAGGGATGGTCTACGTCAGCTAGTGGTTCTGTTAATGTAAGCACAACTACCAAAGTTACTGGTAATGTTACTTACTATGCTGTATGGCAAATTAACAGTTATACATTGACTGTAACTGCGGGTACAGGTGGTACTGTTAGTGGAGGTGGTACTTACAATTATGGTGCAACTGCTACATTAAAGGCTACACCGTCTGCCGGTTATCACTTTGTTAAATGGAGTGATGGTAATACGAATGCTAGCAGAACTGTTACTGTTATTGGAAATGCTACTTATACTGCAACGTTTGAACAAGATCCTTATTTGAATCTTGATAAAACTAGTCTAACATTTGAAGCCTCTGGTGGTACACGAACTGTCAAAGTAACTTCTAATGTTAATTGGACTGTTTCTTAAACTTTTAAATGTTCCGCTACGCTTTGCAGACCCCAGTAGGGGAATAGCTTGTGGGGCGTGCGGAACTTCAAACTTTTTTACGAATAATTAAATTTTTATCATTATGATTGGAAATTCTGCTTTGAATGAAAGAGCAACTGCTGTTGAAATTGGTGGTTTAGTTGATGGAGTCGGTGCACCTGTTATGCGTGCCGGATATGCTTTGAAAGCTAAACCGAGTTGGATCACTTTGAGTGCTGTTGAGGGAACTGGTAACTCTCAAGTAGATGTTACTGCTCCGGTTTATAAAGGTCGTAACGGACGTTCTGGTTTGATTACTGTTGCTGTTGAAGATTTGACTGAAGATGTTACGTTGCAGCAGGAAGGTTCTACGATTTGGGACGTTACTACTCAATCGTTAGCTTTCGTTAAAGGTGGTGAAGCTAAGAAGTTCATTGGTAACTCCAACTTAGCTGCTATTACGTTTGCTGTTGATTCTGACGCTTCTGAATGGTTGACTGCCGATAAATTGATCGTAAATGAAAAACAATATAACTCTGGTGCCGAGATTGAAGGTGATCCGGGAGCAGATGATGTTTACGCTTTCGAAATTACGTTTACTGCTGCTGCTAACCCGACGGTTAACACTCGTACCGGTAACATTACCGTAAATGGTCAGAAATACACTGTAACTCAAGCTGCTGGTGATGCTACTTTGACTGTATCTCCGACTGCATTGACTTTCGCTGCTGCGGGAGAAACTAAACAGATTACGATTACTACGAATACCGCTTGGACTATTTCGTAAGTCGTCTATTGATTTGATTATAGGTCTGATAGGTGCTAAGGTGCTTATTAGACCTTTTGTTGTATAAACAAATATTTAAGATATACAAAAACCTAATTGGGTAAATACCTCACCTAATTCGGGTAATGGTAACGGGTCTATTCAAGTCACTGCTCAAGCTAATGAGGGTGATGCTAGACAAGGTTCTGTTGCTGTTGCAGGTGGAGGTTTATCTAAAACTATTGCGGTTAATCAAGACGCAAAATTACTTGCTATAGGTGAGTTTGGTCGAAATAGTATTAAATATGGTCGATGGACAACTATACAAGTTAATGCTATAGGGATTAAAGGTATCGCATATTGTACAATGTCTGATTCATCTGTTGTTGAGAAAGAACTCAATGATACAGTTAATGTTGCTGAATCTGAATATTGTATGTTTGTAGCGCTTGAAGGTAGACGTGTTAATGATGCTAGTAAAGTAGTTAAATTTAATATGCAAACCACCTTAGATTTTATCGGTCATGCTGATACCTTATGCGAATTGTTTACTGGTATTGATTTTAATTCTACTAAAAAGAATACTCAACTAGATGTTACTCCATTTTATGAAAACTTAGTTCATGAGATTAATAATTTTCTTATGACTTGGTATCCGGATAACCATATGTTGATTAATTTCAATATCGTTGATTTCGATGAAGCTACTAAGGAACATATTAGAAGTATAGTTACTTGTGATCGTTTCGTTGTTGCTTTCTAATTTATTACAAATTTAAATATTTGAGTTATGGCAAAACCTGATTGGATTAAAATCAATCCTACTGCTGGAAGCAACAATGGTAGTTTTAATGTCGTTGTTGATGAAAATGCAGGAGCTTCTCGTAATGGTATTATAACTGTGACGGGGGAGGGGGTGGGTAGAACTTGTGATATTGTTCAAAAAAGTGGTAAAGCTATTTTCGCTATAAACAATATTAGTATTGCATCTGAAGCTGTATTATCTGATGTAAATCCTAAATATGGTGAACTTATTGATCGTAATGTTGAAGTTCATTTAATGGTTGGTTCACCGGGTCTTATAGATATGCAAATAACTTTTGAAGGTGTTTATAGAATAGTGTCAGCTAAGGGTGATAATGAAGGTATGGGAATGTCTACTACTATACAAGGTTTTAATGTTATAGTAGAGATTGATGATATTTGGATGTATGCTGGTGGTGCTTATATAACTGTTACAGGTTATGATAAAGCTAATATACCTTTTGAATGTTATATATCACTTATGGCACAAATGATGTAGTTATGGAAGAAACAATTGTTTTTAATCTCTTTAATTCTATAAGTTTTGCTTTTATCGCTATTGTGCTTTTAGCTACTTATGGTATTAATGAGATTGCTACTAAGATTGCTAAGAAGAAACTACCGAGATACTTCAAGTCTCTTGTTAGCTTAATCGTAGGTATTGCAACTATAGTGCTTTACTTATACAAATTAGATGCTTCACTGGAAACGGTGCTGCTATCTTTTCTAATATGTACCTTTGGGTATGATTTAATTATCAAACCTATACTCAAAGCTATAAAACGGCATTTTGCTGATTCTAAAAGCGTATGATCGCGGACTAAAGAAGTGCTACTGCTAAATTGCGTAGTACTCTCTTTTGTCATATCAAGGAAAATCATTGCTCGCTTAAATCATCGACTAAACGTTCTATTAATGATTTAAATTCCTTTAGGTATGACACCTGTGACTTATACTAATTTGAATAAGCTCTTATTAATTAGAGATATTCAAGAGATTGCTAAAACTTATATCAATGATGATAGAAGTTATCGTTGGATTTGGAAGAACAAAATTGCTGACGTATATCATATTGGTTATGTAAGTTTTATGAATTACATTAGTGTTCCCCTCTATTAATGCAAAGATTGACGAAGCTATCGCTAAGAAGAAACGTTAAATATAATGTTCAACTGTTGAGTATTAATGTTCATGTTATAAATCATTTCATTGTTATCAGTACTAATAGTAATATATTTGTTGTGCATCTCAATGTCGAGGTGCATTAAAACAAATTAATGCTATGAATACTGAAAACGAAACTGGTGTTAAAGTTCCGAAAGGACAAATTAATTACAACACTGTTGCAGGTTCTTTAGGTCTTGCTGCTTTTGCAGGACTTGGATTGAGAAATTGGTTTGGTAACGGTAATGGTTCGGTTGCTGCTGGAGCTACTGCTGTTGCTGAAACTCAATTAGTTTCTGGTCTTATGGCTGAACTTGCTAAAGAGAAGTCTGAACGTTATGCCGATAATGTAGGTATAAATACGTTTAAAGAAGCTTTAGCTTTAATCAAAGAAGAACGTGAAACTCGTCAAGCTAACGACAAGATTATATTTGAAACTCTTGCTCGTTTGGATAAGGAATCTGCACTTAACAAACAGGATATTGAAAACTTCAAGAAAGAAGTCGCTCGTGAGTTCAGTGATGTTCGTCACGATTTCAAAGCGGCTATTGCTCTTGAGGCTGAACGTAGAGAATCTGCTGATGAACGAATTGTTGATTATGCAAATTGCAATTTCGTTAAATACATCAAAAAGATCAATGCTGCTGAGATTTGTCCGATTGTTGAGTTAGCGGCTCATGCTGCTGATCCTGCTGTTCCGGATCCTAATGCTTCTACTTCAACTCCACAAGCTTAATCTTAAAGTAGTATGACTAACGCAGAACTTGTTGCAGTAGCTGTTGGTAAATGGCTAACACCAATCGTTAAAACTATTGGAGGTGGGATTAAGATTCCTGTTACTTCTGGTATCGGAAAGTTTATGGGTAGTGTTTTTGGTTTAGACCTTTCTACTTATAATCTTCTGAATGAATTAGATTTTATTATAGAGCCTACACTTGATTATATTATTAAGCCTCAGTTGGCTAAGTTATCTAAGTTCATACCTGATGAGCAGATTCCTAAAGTAGTTAATAGCTATCTTGATGCAGCTATTTCTAAAGCTACTGCTAAAGGTTCTGTGAATCTATTTGGTTTTGAATTCGAAGCTACTGCTTTTCAAAATCTTAAACGTGAAATTGATAACTCTCTTAAAAATAATGTAAGTCATGATGAAAGACCCGCATGAGCATAGTGATATGCCACACGAAAGTGAAGATGTAAGAAAGAGGGATTGTCGAAAGTATAAAGAACTCTACGGAAAACATTTTACTAAAGACCTATGTGAATGGGCTGTTGAACGTATGGAGAATCGTAATGGTACTACTCACCATTATAGTCTTGATGAAGTCAAATCTATTTGGCATAAATACAAGATGAATGATATTCATAACGCTAACTGGTATGATGTTATGTATGTAATGAATATGGCTTACGCAGATTTTTATGGTCGTTTGTTTACCGAACATCATGAATGTGCTATGTACGCTTATCTTTACATTAGTGATCCCGACGGTTACGAAGGTATTGCTTTCCAAAGATGGTTAGCTGATATTAAAGCTCAAGACGATGAAGTGCCTTGGCAGAGATTCATCTAATTAGTTTTGGTCGCAGGTGTTATTTATATCAAGGCAATTTTAATTATTCCTAATCCGACTACTGGTTCCGCTGGTAGTCGGATTTTTTTGTTTATAGCAACTTATTCAAACACGCAAGTATGAATTATAAAACACGTTGTGTAATGAGTGGTATTTTTATTGCTATATTGAACTTGATTGGTGTTATTGTTTCATCTATTGGTGTTGTCTTCGTAAAAGAAGGGATTGCTAAGAAGAGACGTAAGGTTGTTACTAATCTTCTTACATCTAAAGCGGAATGTTGGATGCAACTTGACAAAATAGCCTCAAACATTAGAGAATCTCTTAATGCTAAAGGTGTTTACATTGCATACTTTCATAATGGTGGTAAGTTCTGTAATGGTATCAATATGGATAAGTTTACTGTTATCGCAGAAGATTACGATATTAGTATTACAGATCCTTATAAGAATCGTTATAAGAATGTTCTTACTTCTATTATGCCTTATACTATTCTACGCTTATACAGAGATAGTAAGTACATTTTCCGTATGAGTGCTTTGACAAAGTATCATTCTAATATGTATGTTGGAGATCTTCGTTCACGTGGATGTAATACTGCTATTAGCATTCTTATTCGTGACTTGAAAACTGATATGCCTATTGGCTTTCTTAGTGCTGAGTTCGAGCTTGACTTTGAACCTGACGCTGAAATGATGCAAACATTCTGGAAAAATCACAATCGTATTTCTCGCAATATGACTATGGTTATAGATTCGACAGAAGATACCATTAAAAACTAAAATACCATGACTGTTATTTACGCAAGAACTAGTCTGCCATCAAGGTGTGGTAGAGGTTTCAAAAATCAAAAGAATGTTATTAGAGTTACTAACCGGTATACTAATGCTGGTCCGTGGCATGGGGTTGTTCTAGTTAAGAATCGTCCTATTATGATCATAGGTGGTTCTGATACTCCTGAACTTGAATTGTCTACTAATCTTCTTAAATTTATCCCTAGAGGTGAAACTAAGGAGCTTGGTATTATTACTAATAAATCTTGGCGAATTGTTTAATGTATTATTATGGCAACACTTAATCAATTAGGAAGTAAGATTTCTAATATATTAGGTAAGCCCGGTGATCATAGCATTCAAGAGAGAGCTAAAGATGCTTGTAAGGCACTCTTTGCTACTTTTATTCGTCAGAGTATTGAGCGCAATGGTGTAGATGAGGTGCTTAAAGTTAGCTTTAATGTTCCTCTTATCTGCGTTCCGCTTACCGATATAGAAAATACATATGCGGGAATTGGTGCTAAAGATATGGTTCTTACTACTGAGCATCGAGTTCCTACACCTTTACGTATGCCTAATGATGCACCTTTTCTTCATGTTTATACTCAACATGATGATGGGAGTCTTATTATATATAAGTACGCTAATAATAGCGTAGTTCCGCTCCTTACCACAGTCTATTCCCCTACTGGGGTTTGGGGAGTGTATCAAATTGTTAATGGTAAACTTAAAATTATTATCAAAAATACTCTCAAAAACTTTGAGATTGATGCTAAAAATTATAAGTTTGTAACAATCGTGTATGTAGCTGAAAATCCTGCTGAGGTTATCACTATGTATATGGAAGATGATGGTCAAAATATTGAACTTCCACTTCCTGCTGATATGATAGAACGTATAACTTATGAGGTTCTTAGAACTGAATTTGGTATTAAGCCTACAGAACACGAGGTTAAGATTATTAGTGATGCAACTTATGTTCCTAATGATCCTAATGGTACTCAACGTTTAATCCATAATAAAGTAGAATAAACTATATGGAATCCATGCACTATTACCACGACTATCTCGAACAATGTTATAATACTATTGAGAAATTAAGTACTGATCTTCATAACATTTATGTTAGACGTAATAATCTAGCTAATATCTGTTATGCGAATCTGAATCTTCTTGAATCGAATGGAATAACTAAAGAGATTATTGATGATCTTATTTTAGGTAAACGAGTTAAAGGTGTTAAGCTTTTACGTAAACTTAATTGGAGTGACGAAGCTAAAGCAATATCTCTTCGTATTACGTTCAATCGTTTTGTTTATCTATCTACAATTCGTATTCCTAAACTTCTTGCTATTATTAGATATTATGATTGGATGTGTCGTATTCCTTATCCGATATTTAATCAAATACAAAGAGGTCTTAATAAGTCTCTAATTGAGAATCTTATTCGTGGTGATAGTGTTTCTTTAGGTACTTACATTGGTAAGTTTCAAGTTCAACGTGCTGTTGCTAGAGAATCTGTTGATTGGGCTGCGTCGTTTCGTCTTAGGGATGAGATGATTGCCGCTGGTATCGAAGTTAAGAGTTTTCTTAATCCTTATGGTAAGAATTGGCACGTTAAATCTGATAATCCGTATTATTGGTTCTGTAAATGGATACGTCATAATATGGGTGTTGATGTTGTACCTAATCAAATATTCTATAAATTTAAACCTAATCATTGTCATGTAAACATTATGACTAGTGATAAAGTGCTTAGGCATAAATCTATAGAAGAAGTTATTAAAGCGGATAATCTTGCATTTGATGCTAAACTCAAATACATGATTGAATATGATAAAACTATTATGAATAGGTATCCGCCTACTAAAAGCAAAAGAGAACGTATTAAAAACAATGAAGTAGATGAATACATTAGACCAAAACTTGATTAGTTCTAGTGTTGTTATTCATAGGATTATAGAAGATTATGATGTTCATTCTATGGACTTTATGACTCGTATTCCTACTTGGATATGTGAAGCTCTTGCTGATTTAAATATTCAACAGCATCTTATTAATGTTGGTAAAATTATCGACTTTGATGAGTATCGTTGTGAGATTCCAGAGGGTTGTGAGAATATACGTCTTGTTACAATTAATGGTAAACGTGCGGATTTTACTACTAATCCTGCTCCATTTGAGCATGATGATGGAAATTATATACCGCTCGCCGTTTCATTCCCGATAGGGATAAATCTTACAGAAAATGTCGTTTTTGACTTCATACAGACGATTTCCGGCAGTTTATACACGTATTCGATTAATGGGTCGTATTTGCATTTGAATGTCAGAAAAGGCACGCTAGGCGTCTTATTTCACGGGTTGCCAATGACACTTGACGAGATTCTTAAAATCAATGTTCCTCTTATACCTAATAATGATGTTCTTATTGATGCTCTAAAGAACTTTGTTATGATGCGTATTCTTCAACGTAATTACAGGCATCCTGTTTTAAATCTTAGAGATAGTAATCCTTATACTAATCCGGCACTTGCTTACGATAATGCTAAAATTAAAGTTCGCAATGCTTGTAATAAGCTTACTAAAGATAAACGTGATGATTGTAGTAGGTCGTTATTAAACTTCTTAAATATGAAAAATCATTATGTGAACGGCTATGAAAGTAAACGCAGGTCTTTACCCTAACGCGAATCCGTCATTAGTCAATAGTGATACTAAGTCTTATGCACTTAATGTTCTATATAACGAGGATGGTGAGACTCTTATTAATGAAAATGGATTTGAGAAACATCATGATTATTCTGATTATGGTCAGTGTATTGGCACCATTCCGATTCCCGTTGGAGTGGTGCTTTTTTTCGTTAATAGAAACAGTGCTAATCCTAGTGTACCTGACGGAGATTACATTATATGGCATAGTGATGAAACTATTGAAGGTGATATAAAGTATTCAGATGTTATTTATAAAGCTCCTCTAGTTGGTAATAGTACAGTTTTAAACTTTAGTGAAGATCGTTCTATTACTGGTGCTTATTCTTATAA
>ULUV01013178.1_pt1 | contig 12748 bp, 10 predicted proteins | sample 1958921 | NCBI WGS metagenome assembly ULUV01 (sample SAMEA4835772, study PRJEB28245) | human gut metagenome | biome: gut microbiome; material: fecal sample | place: Denmark | collected 2008
GAACGGCGAGGCGGTCAAGGCTCCGGTCGAGGTCGAGGCCACCCGCAACAGCAGCACCGCCCCCACTGTAAGCATCGAGCTGCCCAAGGGGGCAGGGGAAACCAAGGTGGATATCCCCGTTTCCAACGCAAATTCCGGCACGGTGGCGGTGCTCGTCCATCCCGATGGCACCGAGGAGGTCGTCAAGAACTCCCTGCCCACGGAAAACGGCATCCAGCTGACCGTGAACGGCGGCGCGACGGTCAAAATCGTTGATAATTCTAAGGATTTTGCCGACACCCAAAACCATTGGGCGAAGGACGCCATCGACTTTGTCAGCGCCCGCAGCCTCGTGAACGGCATGAACGAGACCACCTACGCGCCCGACAGCTCCACCACCCGCGCCCAGCTTTGGACGATTTTGGCACGGCAGAATGACGCGGATTTGAGCGGCGGTAATACTTGGTATGAAAAGGCACAGAATTGGGCGAAAGCCAAGGGCATCTCCGACGGCACAGATCCCGACGCCGCCATCAACCGTGCCCAGATGGTCACGATGCTGTGGCGCGCCATGGGCCAGCCTGCGGCGGGAAGCGCGGCGAGCTTCACCGACGTCCCCACCGACAGCTACTACGCGCAGGCGGTGGCTTGGGCTGTGGAGCATGGCATCACCTCCGGTGTCGGCGGCGGTCGCTTTGACCCCGACGCTGCCTGCACAAGAGCGCAGATCGCGGCGTTTTTGTATCGCTCCATGAAGTGACGAAAAAAACAGCTCCGGTCCCTTTCGCAGGGAACCGGGGCTGTTTTGCGTGAGCCGCTGCTATTCCAGAAAAAACGGGACATATTTTGTGCCACCGGAATCAATGATGGCTACCCGACCTCAGAAATCGGCAAATTAGCCGTTTTGACACCTGCGCACGGCACGCTTTGGCAACACGCGTAGCACACCGAGGGTAGTGATACCACCCCTACCTCGCATACGCAGAAAGCCCTGAGCGCAGGACGTGCAAGCTGCAATTTCGATAAAAGCAAAAAGAGATCACGCAACCCAGCGGGGCCGCGACGCCTGCTTCGGGAGTACACCTGACCAAGACCCAAAAGCGGCAAAGTTTGCCGTTCTGATACCCGGCCAGGGGAGGTTTGGGAACGTGCGGTTCGTGCCGAGAGTGACAGCACCCCCATCCGAAACGCCCCTGCTTCGCCGCGTAAGCCGTTGTGTGCGATTTTTCTCCGAAGGCCGAGTGTGTACCCACTTTCGGGAGTGAGAGCGAACGTGGGCCGTTTGTGAGAGAAGTTGAAAGGCGGGATGAGAAACGGTTTGGAACAGCGTTGTGATGGTAACTTTTGGACGATATTTGCGGGAACGGTTTTGGACGAAAAGCCGAACTTTACAGGAAGGTTTTTCGAGCAGTGAGGACCGTTCGATTTTAGTACAAGATAAAGAGAGGTGCCCCCAATTTGGCCCCTCTCAGCCACAAAGCCCCGCAGTGCGGGGCTTTCCGAGGTTTTGAAACCGCAGTCTAAGGTGCACCTTGAGAGGCGTTTTCGCGGTCTTGGGTGAACGCGAGGGGCGTCAGTCCCCCGTGACGGCGGACTTTTCAAGGTGACCGTTCCGCAGACGATTGAGAAGTTTGCCGCTTTCAACCACCCGAAAAAGTGCTTTTTGTGCAGCAGTAATTTGTGGAGGAAAACGTGTATATTTTGCGCCGCTGTAGTCAATGGAAAGGGCTTCTTGACCGTCCAAAAATCACACCGCTGTAACAAAAGAAGAACATCCGCAAACGAAAAGACAGCCGCTGGGAGGGAAGATACACTGTCGGTCACGATCCGGAAACCGGAAAGTCCATCATCAAAAATGTCCTCGGAAAAACGCAGGCGGAAGTAAAAGAAAAACTGAAAAAAGCCATCGAGGAGAACGTCGGCATCGACTACGGCAAAGCGAAAACCTACACCGTGGGAAGTTGGCTTGAGATCTGGATGGAAAACTACGCGAAAATCAAGCTGCGCCCGTCCACGTTCAAGACCAGTCAGGGTTTCCTCAAGAACCACATCAAGCCGCAGATCGGCAGCGTCCCGCTATCAGAGTTGACTTCTCTGGATTTACAGCGGTTCTACAAGCACCTGTTGGATGGCGGGCGAGTAGACCGCATTGAGGCCAAGAAAAAGCTGAAAGGGTTAGCGCCAAAGACAGTGCGGAACATCCACCAGATGATCGGCTCGGCGTACAATCTCGCCATGGAGCAGAAGTTGGTAACCCGCAACCCGACGCAGGGCTGCGCCTTGCCAGAAGTCGAACACAAGGAGATGAAAACGCTGACTGCCGACCAACTCAGCGCCTTCTTCCAAGAAGCCAGGGACAGCGGCGTGTACAAGCTCTACTACCTTGATCTCGCCACCGGACTGCGGCGGGGCGAACTGCTGGGGCTGAAATGGACGGATGTAGATTTCGACCGCAGAGTGGTCAAGGTGCAGCGGGCTATATCCCGGCAAAACGGCAAGGTGGTCGAGGCCCCGCTGAAAACGAAAAACGCCTACCGCACACTGCCCCTGTCGGCAGACGCGATAAGCGTTCTGATGCATCAAAGGAGAAAAACGGGTAGCAGCGAATGGGTATTCCCATCGCCAAGCGGAGGCCCTATGTCACCGGACAGCGTGTTGCATATGCTCCAGCGAGTGCTGAAACGGGCGGGGCTACCACGGATACGATTCCACGACCTGCGCCACACCTGTGCAACTATGCTGTGCCGCCGGAAGATCTCTCTGCGAGACATTCAGCTTTGGCTCGGTCACTCAACCTATCAGACCACGGCGGACCTTTATACGCATCTGGACTACCGCGACAAGCTGAATACGGCAAATGCAGCAGCAGATATGGTTTTGAATATTATGCACAAGAACGCATGATATTTCTTAGAGAAGCCATTGTATGCTTTCGCGCGAAGCACGTTTTGGTGCTGATTTGTTGGCAAATTGTTGGCAAGCAAAAATTTTCTGCCAACACGCATGGGACAAAAATTTTCAGAGAAGTTGCAGAAATCACTGAAAAAGACAAAAAAATTCCTGCACCCTCAAACGAAAGCGCAGGAATCCTTGGTGCCGCCAGCCGGAATCGAACCGGCACGGGTTTAACTCCGGGGGATTTTAAGTCTCCTGACAGTGTCCATTTATTACGCATGACCTTTCCGGTCACTTTCTGATTTACAGATTACAACATATTATGTGCCCATATCTGCAAAATCAACAAAAATACAGAACTTTTAACCACAGTGTCCGAAAAGGTCCAACTGCAATTCTCGGCAATTTCTTCGGTTCTGTTAGAAATTTGTTAGAAAACAGCCATTCCCCGCGGCGCTTATTTCAGCTTGAATTTCTTCGTCGCTCCTCGGCCGCTGATTACAATCAATCCATCTTCACTCATTCGACGCGTCAGCATATATGCACGCGTCTTTTTTATATTCAGCAGTTCCTGCAAATCTTCATCATTCATTTCGCCGTACTCTTTCAGATAGTCCAGAACTATCTTCATCTGCGGCGTAATATTCGTTGCCTGCTCTGCTGCTTTTTCTTCGTGCTTTTCTTCAAAAACCGCATTCATATTCGGCAAGATCAATTTGAATGTATTATGCGTTACCTCAATGCGCGGCTGTGCCGGACAGTTCTTATACAGCGCATAGATTTTACGAATGCCCGTGCCGTAGGATTCAATCAAGCGCAGACGATGAAATACCTCTGCAAGGTTGCGGTTGCGCGGCTGAGAAATACCACTGCGAATATCCTCCGCAGACAGGCCGGGCAGCAGTCCACCGATTGAAATGAACTCCATGCACGAGTCATTGACGTTGATAATAATACTGCCGCTGAAGCTGTAGTCCCGATGAACCAGCGCATTCAGCAGGGCTTCACGGATTGCATCCTCCGGATAATCCACCTTGTCAATGCGTTCCAGGCCTTCAAACGTCGAGGCAGTGCGATTGCAGAGCGAAAGATAGGCATAGCTGTCGTCAAGCTGCTTGAACACCGAGCCGCCAAATTCCTTTGCATCCTTGAACGTGATGTTCTCCGCATCCCCGAATACCGCAATTTTCGTCGTATGCTGACACTGGTCTGACAGCAGCAGCGCCAGATTTGTGTACTGATCGTCGTATACGTTCCGCATACCCAGAGCAATGTATTTATCCTCTGCAAATTCTACTTTATAGCGTTTGAATGCCGCCGCAGCCTCTTCAAAGGTCAAATCCTGCTGTAAGGCTCGCATTTGCTCATATACGTCACCGTCAGAGTCTTTTATCATCTGTCGGATTTGCTCAGGAGAGGCTTGGACACTGCTGGCTCCCTGCCGTACATAAACGCCGTTCGGCTTCAAGCCCTTGCCCTTCAGATAATACGGCTTGTAGCTGCCCTCACCGATTTCAATGCGAATGACCTGATTATCCTGCAGCACATAGCGAACAAACATGGTTACATCCGGTCGGATTGCGTCCCGAACACCATTTGTCAGACGAGTATAGGTTCCGTCCACATCGTCAATCCCTGTGGCATTGCCCTGATCGTCAACGCCAATGTAAATAATGCCGCCGTCTGTGTTCGCAAAAGCGATGACTTCTTTGTAAATTTCATCCGTTAACTGAGACTTATATTCAATGCGTTCGCTCTCGTATTGCATATGGTACGCCTCCTGTTGTTCCTACTATTTAGTATACACCGTTTTTTCACTTTTACAACCTTATGTGGTGAATTTTCACTTTTATACGTGAATTTTCACCGACATTATTCACCGCAGTATATTCGCCTTAGGTACGGATTTTCGTGAAAATCGCACTTATCTATTCTAACCTTTTTACACTTTCAATCATTTATAATACGATATTTAAGTCTAAACTATCCTGTTAAGGCATTTAAGAAGAAAATCAGTCATATTGAAAAATGTAATTTATTTTCGAGAAATATTCACTATTCGGCATTATCTTTTTACATTCCGATAACATATAGATAATCTTAACACATTGGAGGTTATCTCTATGGATATGAAAAGACATCTTAAATCTGCACTCAAACATCTTGGTTTCGACAAGCCTCGCAAGGCTCAGATTATTCCGATGAATACGCTCGATGCTGAACAGGACGCAATCGTCATTGCTGCTACTGGTTCCGGCAAGCAGGTCATCTATGAAACCGTTGGACTGGCTCATTCCGACAAGCTGACTATCGTTATCGAACCTTTGCTTGCGCTGATCTCCAATCAGGTGCAGACGTTACAGGAGCATGACGTTTCTGCTGATTATATCGATATAACCCGCTCGAAGGAGGATATCGATAAGATACTGAACAAAGCTCGCAAGGGCAAGCTGAACTTTCTCTATGTCACACCGGAACGACTGCAAAATCATGTGTTTATTGAAACTATGCAGCATTCGGATATTTTTATGATCGTGGCGGACGAGTGTCACTGCATTACGGAATGGGGTTATACGTTTCGTGACGCTTATCTGCATATCGGAGATTTTATCAACGAGCTAAAGCATAAACCGGTTATTTGTGCCTGCTCTGCGACAATATCTGCTGACTCTTTGAATATCATTCGCGACAGTCTACACATGGACAAGCCTGCGGTTCTCCGCAGTGATTTGCGGCGTGATAATCTTATCCTGCTCAAGAAGGACGTTACCTGCAACAAGAAAACGTTGGAGGAACGGCTGGAATTCCGTATCAAGAAGCTCTGCAAGACGATTGACAAATACCATAAAGATGGTTCGGTGCTTATCTTTGCGCAGACTACGACTTATGTCGATGCGCTATATAATATTTTAGAAGAAAAATATCCCGATGACGTGACACGCTATCACTCCCGAGTTAAGCCGGAACGTCGCAAAAAACAGTTATTATTCGACTTCCTGCAAGGCAAAAGAAAGATTATGATTGCAACTTCAGCATTCAGTATGGGTATTGATGTTGCCGATATTGAACTTGTCGTGCACTTCAATGCACCGATCAGCATGACGGATTACATTCAGCAGATTGGCCGAGCGGGACGCGATGGACGCAAGGCACACTGTGTCCTCTTCTACGATCAGAACGGCGATGATGAGGCTATCTCAAATAGCTTTATCAAGAAGGCGAAAAAGCAGTCAGCCAAAGCTGCGAAAACGATAAAATCGAATCTAAACCAAGTACACAACTTCATCCATAGCGATAATTGCATGGTATGCGATATTCTCGAATACCAAGGGCAGCACGAACGCAAAACCTGCAAGCGCTGCACGGTATGCGCTCAGAAACGGAGGAACATCAAATGATTACGAATAAGTACGGCATTCATACATTTTCACTGAAATTACAATGCAAATATTCCGAAATTCAGAATATTATCGAACAAAACGAGTGTATTCGCACCGGCAAAGGGAAATTAGGGCTTTCGCCGTATTACCAGATGCCGCAGTTCAAGGATGTCGGCGTTGAGATACAGCTTGGTCAGTCTGTTTCTCATCCGTGCTGGCTGATATTGATTATTAACCCGTCTTCGTTGCTCGCCGGTACATATAAACCGACCGCATTATTTCAAGCTGACGAAAAGTCTGTTCAGCAGATAAAGCACCGCCTGCGGAATATCCTTGATAAAATCGGCGTTGACCGACGGCTCAAGGAATTCAAACTGTCGAGGTGTGACTTGACCTGCAATCTGTATTATAAACGCAAGACTGATGTTCAAAATCGTTTGGATATTTTCAAGAAATCCTTTTCTATCCCCCATTACAACGCGGTTAAGTTCGGTAAATATTCAAATTCCGATGAGCAATTCAAGAGAGCCAATAAGCATTCGTGGACGATTGAGAATAAGTCTAAAAGCTGTGCTTTCTCGGTTTATGATAAATCGTATGAACTCGAAAAACGGCATGATATCAAGATTGACGAGCATATTCTTCGACTGGAATTGCGGTTTGGACGATCGAAAATCACTAAACTGACCAAATCTAAAGATTGGGAAAGCCAGCTTGTAGAGCTTGGCTCTCAGGTTGAAAATCAGCAGCATAAGTTTCTCCACCGGCTGCATATGATGCACTTTGATCCGATTTCGCTTCCCGAGCTGCTGAACCGTATCAATGCCTCCAAGTACCGCGAAAAGACGAAGAGAAAGCTGCGTCGTATCGCAAAAAAGGCGAACGGCTGCGTTTCGCTCGCAGCCGTCCAGAAAGATTGTAGAATTAAAAAGTTTGAGTTTATTAAATTGTTGGGGAAGTTTGAGGAGATGGGGGTGGGGTGTATCTCATCCAAGTTGTAAGCAGGCATTTTACTTCATTAGCTCATTAAATCATCTCTGTACTAATCTCGCTCTTCCACTCACCGAACTTCCATTTTTTGTTTTCGATTTTAGATAAATCATGCGAAAGCAATCGTCTTTGGGTTAGTAATTTTGAAATAGATCGTTCCACAATATAATAATATATCGCGCCGACTATATAGGCGTAACAAACGACCGCCGGTCATCCTCTGCGCTGTTATTATATCTCTTTATAAGTTCCTAACCCCAGCAAAAAGCTTAGATTTCAATACAATAGGCTTAGGCCAGCAGAGCTGAAGCCAAAAGATTAGTGCCCACAGCCTGTACTACACATAGAATACCGTTGGCGACAGTGGCAGTAACTTTTATCATTTTAGCTTTCATAGACTTTTCCTCCTGATATTTCATAGCAAGATTGCTTAGATATCCCTGTAACGGGCAAAACAGAACACAGCCTATAGCCACTAAAACTATAGCAAACAAACTCAGCGACCCCAGTTCAGCTGGACTAAACCTATTCTATTGTTCTCTGTTTTTGTTGATTCTTCTTTAGGAATCTCCTTCTTTGCCAGCCGATTGGCGAACCAATTGATTGGGCGAAAAATTGCTGCCTTCCAAGGTGATTCGGCCATCTTTCCCCATTGTCTTTATCGCTCTCCGAATTCGATAACTCGGATATCCTTTTTGCAGCATCTGCTCGCGAAGAGACTTGCGAGTCATCCCCTCCGGATAGTTTCCTAAAATCTCAAGAATTGTTTTTGTGCATGTCGGTAGTTTTACATACGGACATTCCGGCACCACTTGCAGCAATTTTTCCCACACTTCTGGCGATGTTTTGCTGCGTATCAAACACACTTTAATTCCGTACCTGCTATAATCATGTCTTCCACTGCAGCGAACCTTTGGCGCATCTGCCGGATCAACGTATCCCATAATTTGCGGATACGGTGTCCACTTCTGAAATCCGCCTGTTATGTCATCCCAATGCAACCTGCTGATTTTGTTCAGCGCGATATATTGCCCGTCCTGTTCCCCTCCGGCGAGGCACCTAGCTGCCGTCTGATGTAAACTTTATTTTCCTTATCCATGGCAAACTTACCACCTATCCTGTTATATCTCCGAAGAAAACAATTAATAATCTCTGATTTCGTTATATCACGATTTATGGGCGATGTCAATGTATCTCTGTATGTTTATCCCAACAGCGAATACACCAATATGCCGCCAACAATTAGAAGCAGAGCGACTATTTTCTTAGGATTTAGCTTTTCCTTAAAAATACATACACCAAATATCGTAATATAAATATAGCTTGTTGCCTCCAATACCGGTCCCATAGACAGCGGAATACCTTTATAGGCATACACGCTAAGCAGCGTCGTTCCGACAAAGATTGTATACGCAATGATAACCAGCGGATTCAGATACTCTTTCAGCTTAGAAACATACTGTCGTGCTGCTGCCTTTTTCAGCATTACCTGAGAGATGGCACTGAGGAATACTCCAATCAGCAATATACCTGCATAAAGCAATGTCGTATTAGTCATTCACAGCCTCCGTATCCGCTGCGGAGAATAGTATAACACCGCTAATTACCAGCGCAACACCAACGATCTTTCCAATCGTAATCTGCTCATGAAAGAATAACAGGCCCCACAGCAATCCCCAGGCTGTTGTAACCGCTGTATTGGCAAAGGCAGTCGTCAACGGTAAAACACGAATAATCTGCTGCCATTCCTTTGCGACAGGCAGAATTTTATCCGTGATACGGCTTACGGTCGTATCAGAGACGTCTACGCCGCAAATATCCTAGATATGTGCATATGTGCGGCGATATCGCTAATTGTCATACCCTTTGCGTACATCGAGAGGATTTCTCCTCGATATCCTGGCTGATACTGGTTTGATTCTTTTTCAGCAGCTGCGGCTCAAATTCACCCTTGCGATCACGCGGAACAGTAACCTCTACATCACCGAAACTGGTGCGAAGTGTCTTGCTGCTGTGGCCATTACGGCTGTTTTCGGTGCTTTTGTTGCGATAATCGTACCTGCTGTACCCTAATTCGTCATCTAGTTCGGTTTCCAGACCATCTTCCATGGACTCTGCTATTGTTTCTTTGAACAGATTCTGGATGTCATCCATGCTGCTAATATTGCTCTCTGCCACAGCAGACTCTCCGACCGAGCTGAACAGGAAGCGCGTTTTCGTTCCGGTAAGGCGCATATCATGATTGCAACTTCTGCGTTCGGAATGGGCGTGAATATTTCGGATATTCGCCTGATTATTGTCTCTCAGCTGCCGTTCAGTGTCGCGTCATTCTACCAGATGGCAGGCCGAGCCGGGCGCGACGGCAAACGCGCAAAGGCACTGCTGCTCTGGAATGACGCCGATTTTCAGATGAACCTTGATATCATCTCTGACACGGATTACCGTGCAGTGGACGCCGTCAATGAACTGTATGCAATCTGTGAATCATCGGACGATCTGCATAAGGCCGTAATCGCCTGCTTTGCGAAAGGAGGCGAGTGAAATGGATTTTCGCCATGGCATTCACACGATAGAATTCTTTCGCAGAATGTCCCAGAAGAGCTTCAACAAGGTGTTTCAGCATCTGAAAAGTCTGAATTTTGGCAAACTCTACCCGGACGCGACATATCATTCTGACAAAGGCATCGAGAAGTATATCTGCACCTCGTACTGCGGTCAGGGCGTCGTACTTTATCTGTACAAGCAGAAGCGCAGTAGGAACAAAACGAGCAAAAATATCGCCTGTTCTATCCGGTTTCGGCTCAATCCGCACACTTTGTTGCGCGGAGAATATTCACCCAAGAAAGTGTTCACCGCAAAGGAAAACCGGCTGAAGTCGCTTGATAACCGGATGACCGGTCTGCTGCATAAAATCGGTCTGGACTGCGATTTTGAACAACTGACGCTCTCTCGCATCGACTGCTGTCTGGACTTCTTCCCCGAGTCGCAGAAATGGGTCGATGAGGCACTGCGTGTCATCCGCCGAAGTCCGTACATGAAGCAGTACAAGCTGTGTACATTCGGCAAAGAATTCCCCAATCACAAGGAAAAGAACGCGCATTCGTGGCGTATTTGCTGCAAGACGACCACATTGACGGTCTATGACAAGACATTTCAGCTGATGGAGGAAGATCTGCTGGAGCAGTATGATGCGCCGATGCTACGGTTCGAGGTGTCCCGCTCGGGATCGAAGTTCAAGCGCGGCCTGTCCGATGAGGTCAAGGGCAGCAACAAGGAAATCCTGAAAACCGTGATAAATGAGTCGGAGAAAACCATTCACTCATATATGAAAAAGCTGCACGCAAATCTGCCGTTTGTGCGGTATTCCGACTGTATCGCACGGATTGAAACCGTCAAACACTCCGCTACGAGGAAGAATATGCGGCTGCTGGTCGAAAAGCTGTCCGACTGCAAAAGTTATGCACAGGCTGTGAAAAACAGCGGGCTGTCCGAGAATAAGCTCCGAACCGTAAGAAAGCAATTCGAAAAACTGGGTGTGCAGCCGGCTACACTGCGGGATACAGCAGGGATTGATGAATTGAAAATTCTGACCGTAAAAGAAACCGCCGCCCTGCTCAAGACCACGCGCCAGCAGGTGCGCAAGATGATTGCAAGCGAAGAACTCCCTGCCGTAAAGGTTGGCAGGGAGTGGAGAGTGCTGAAGGCAGGGATTATGGAGTTTTTCGAGAAACAGATATGTTACTGACATATAAACATCCTAAGATGAATGCAAAATCTTGCATCAAATGCGATGTGTTGTGCGCTCATATGAGCGAGAAAACTCCATATGGCGTATATTCAGCCATACGGAGTTTTCCATATTAGAAGAGAGAGGTGGCTTAATAGGAATAAATTATTTAATATTGATTGCCTGTTCGGTTTCTTTATCAAACAGATGAATTTTGTTCTTATCGATAGCAAGCGAAATATGGTCGCCGCTTTCCGCCTGCACGCGGGACGGTGCGCGCACGATAAGTTTCTGACCGCCGCATACAGCATGGATATAAATTTCCGCACCCATCATTTCTGCGATTTCAACTTCGGCCTCTACCGTGCTGTCCTCGCTCATTTCCAGGAATGCGCTTTCCGTATGGAAGTCCTCCGGACGGACGCCGAGAACCACCGTCTTTCCGGCGTATTCCGCCATCAGCTTGTCCGGGAACTTGCCCTGCGGCAGAGGGATGAGTTTGCCGGCAAAATTGACGCCGTAGCCTTCTTTTCCCTTTTCGATCGTGCAGTCGATGAAGTTCATCTGCGGAGAACCGATAAAGCCGGCTACAAACATATTGCAGGGCTTGTTGTAGAGGTTTGTCGGCGTATCGGCCTGTTGAATGATACCGCTCTTCATAACAACGATACGGTCGCCCATCGTCATCGCCTCGGTCTGGTCGTGCGTTACGTAGACAAAGGTCGTGCCCAGTCTTTTATGCAGGCGGGCAATCTCCGCGCGCATCGAGGTACGCAGCTTGGCATCCAGGTTGGACAGCGGCTCGTCCAGCAGGAATACATCAGGGTCGCGCACCATAGCGCGTCCCAGTGCGACACGCTGACGCTGGCCGCCGGACAACGCCTTAGGCTTGCGGTTCAGCAGATGCTCCAGATCCAGAATTTTAGCTACTTCATGAACCTTCCGGTCGATTTCGTCCTTCGGCATCTTCTGAAGCGACAGTCCGAACGCCATATTCTTGTAAACCGTCATATGCGGATACAGCGCGTAGCTCTGGAAAACCATCGCAATATTGCGGTCCTTCGGCGCAACGTCATTGACGCGGCGCTCGCCGATATACATATCACCGTCCGTGATCTCCTCAAGACCTGCAATCATACGCAGCGTAGTCGATTTACCGCAGCCGGAAGGGCCGACCAGCACGACAAATTCCTTGTCCGCGATTTCAAGATTAAGTTTCGGCACTACTTCAACGCCGCCGGGATATACCTTTCTAATATTCTGTAAAGAAATCTTTGCCATTCCTTGATTCCTCCTTATTCGTTTGCACTTACTTCAAACAGTCGTGCCGAGATATTCACCGGCAGCTCGACCGCAAGTTCGCCGCTTTCCTTGTGCCATGCGCAGCGGCACGCGGCATTCTGCGGATAGAGGCACTTTACGCTTGCGTCTTTTCCGCGCAGATGCGAAATGGGAAGCAGACAGGTATCGTTTCCGCTGTCGCTGCGCCATACCGCAATGTAGTTTTTGTTTCCGGCTTTCAGTCCGAGAGATACCCACGAATCCCCGTACGAGGACAGACCCAGCGGCCAGAACGGAACCGCCCGCCGAATATCCTGCCGGATGCTCTTGTAGCATGCAATGCCTTCCTTCACCAGCGCGAACCGAGCCGGGCTGAGATTGACCAGATGGCCGCTTTGGTGAATGCGAAGCAGCATTGCGTTGACCATGTTGAAAATCGTTTCTTCTTCATCACCGTCGGTCAGCGGATAGGACCACACCGCAGCCTGCTCCGGGG
>ULUV01045989.1_pt1 | contig 12719 bp, 12 predicted proteins | sample 1958921 | NCBI WGS metagenome assembly ULUV01 (sample SAMEA4835772, study PRJEB28245) | human gut metagenome | biome: gut microbiome; material: fecal sample | place: Denmark | collected 2008
ATCATCAAGGTACTGAGGTAAAGTCAAACCGCCCTTGTTAACGACAAAAGCCGCCAAAATAGCGATACCCCAGGCACCGCCTTCCCCAGCTGTTTCCATTACGGAAACAGGTGCATTCATGGCATCAGCCATGATCTTCTGACCTACGCCCTTGGTCTTGAACAATCCACCGTGACCTAACAATTTATCAATAGCCACATTCTCTTCATCAAGAATGTTCATACCAATCTTGATAGCGCCCAATGTGGTGTAAAGATGGGTACGCATGAAGTTTGCAAGACTGAATTTACTGTCAGGTGTGCGTACAAATAAAGGACGTCCTTCTTCAAGACCCGTAATAAACTCACCAGAGAAATAACCGTATGAAAGCAACCCGCTGCAATCGGCATCTCCTTCCAATGCCTTATTGTATAAAAGTCCGTACAAGGCATTAGCATCCATATTAAGGCCTGCGGCCTTGGCGAACTCACCAAAAAGTCCTACCCATGCGTTCAAGTCTGAGGTGCAGTTATTGGCGTGAACCATGGCGACGGGAGATCCGTCGGGAGTCGTGACCATATCAATTTCACGATGCAGCTTCGATAATGCTCTTTCCAAAACCACCATCGCAAAAATAGAAGTTCCTGCTGATACGTTACCGGTGCGCTTGGCACAGGAATTGGTAGCCACCATACCGGTCCCTGCATCGCCTTCAGGTGCGCACATCGGGATACCTGCCTTTAAAGTTCCGGTAGGATCCAAAAGTTTGGCGCCTTCTTCAGTTAAGCATCCTGCATCATCACCTGCGCACAAGACTTTAGGCATCAAATCCTTGACGTGCTTCCACTTGAAATTATACGGAGCTACGAGTTCATCAAACTGCTCAAGGAAACGATCAACAAAATCGAACTTGTCAGAATCAATCGGGAACATACCGGCAGCATCACCGATACCTAAAACTCTTTTTCCGGTAAGCTTCCAATGAATATATCCTGACAAGGTGCAAAAGTAATCCAAATCGTTTACGTGCTCTTCTTTATCAAGAATGCACTGATAAAGATGAGAAATACTCCAACGCTCAGGAATATTGAATTGGAACAAATCGGTAAGCTTACCTGATGCGTCACGGGCTTCGGTATTTCGCCAGGTTCTAAACGGAACCATGAGCTCGCCTTCTTTATTAAATGCCATATATCCGTGCATCATGGCACTTACGCCGAAAGCTCCTACATGAGTAAGGGCAACCCCGAATTTTTCCTTAACGTCGGCACATAAATTTTTATAGCAATCCTGAAGACCTGTCCAAACATCATCAAGATGATAAGTCCAAATTCCGTTCTCAAGACGATTCTCCCAGGCATGATCTCCTGATGCTATAGGCTTATGATTTTCATCAATAAGCACGGCTTTAATACGGGTAGAACCGAGTTCAATACCTAAATAAGTTTTATCTAAATTAATTGCCATAAGCACCTCTGAAAAACGCCTGATTTGTATCAGGCGTTTTGATTAAGAACTACTTTTTCTGCTTATCGTTGCCTTTTTCGGCACTTAAGTTCATAAGCTTATTCTTATGTTCGTTAACGATAGCCTGCATTACGATAAAGAGGCAAAGCAAAATACCGACCACAATCTTGGTCCACCAGGCAGACAACGTGCCTTGGAAAGAGATAATGGTCAAGATCGTGCCTTGGATCATAACGCCTAACACGGTACCGGGAATAAATCCGACGCCGCCCATCAACTGTGTGCCGCCGATAACTGATGAGGCAATTGCGTCCATTTCCATACCAAGACCATGTAAAGTATAGCCCGAAAGCATGATCCAAGAATATGTAATACCTCCCAAAGCCGAACAAAAGCCTGAAATAATATAGACTTTCATGCGGATAGCATCTACGCGCAAGCCCATCAATCTTGAAGACTGCTCATTGCCGCCTACGGCATATACGGATCGGCCGAATGATGTGTAGCGCAGCACAATGGTAGCAATCACAACTACGATCAGAGCGATAATTGCACCTAATGACAAGAAGCAATCTCCGATTTCAAGCGACATAAAGGCCAAATCGCCATACTCGACATTGTCGATAGGAACGCTGTCACGGGAAATCATCGCGGTAAGACCGCGGCATAAAAACATCGTGCCCAAGGTAACGATAAAAGGCTGAAGTTTAAAGAAAGTAATGAAAAAGCCGTTTATGGTTCCTACGACAACACCGATGAATAAAGCAATCAACATGCAGACATACGGACTTAAAGAGGTATCACGCATGAGATATGCCAAAGTCATGCAGCACAAAGAAACTACTGCTCCTACGGACAAATCGATACCGCCGCCGCCTGACAAAATCGTGAAGGTAACGCCGACAGTCACGATAATAAGCGGGGCATTATCAATAAAGAGGTTTAAAAATACCTGCGGACTGAAAAAGCCCTCAAAAGATATCGATCCGATACCGAACAGGATAATAAACAAAAGGCCCGTTACGTAGAAAGAAAAACGCGGCGAAGCAACAAGATTACTAAAGAAACTACGCATTTGAAGCCTCCTTATTGCTTACAGCCTCGGCTCTTTTAAGCTTCCACTTGCGGAACATTTCCTTAAATTTCTCTGACTGAATGGTAATGATAAGTAAAATAACGATAGCTTTGATTGCCGGCAGACGGTCTGAAGAAACGCCCACTGCATACATGGTCGTAGTCAGAGTCTGAATGGTAATGGCACCGATAATGGTACCGCCGATATAGTAACGGCCGCCGACCATCAAGGTACCGCCTAAGGTTACGGCCAAGATGGCATCCATTTCCATATTAAGACCGGCATTATTGGCATCTGCTGCTCGAATCAAAGAACCTTCTATAAGACCTGCAGTACCTGCACAAAATCCCGAGAAAATGTACACGGCAAAAAGTACTGCGGTAACTTTAATGCCTGCATAACGTGATGCCGTCTGATTAATACCTACGGACTGAATCATAAGTCCAAGCGAAGTTTTTCTATCCAGCACGATTACTAAGATAACCATCGCAAGAGCAATCAGCATCGCGGTAGGAAGCATCACACCCGGAATATTTCCGCCGATGTAGCTAAAAGGCTTATAGTAAACGGTAATGATCTGACCGTCGGTAATTAACTGAGCTATACCGCGACCTGCCGTCATCAAAATCAAAGTGGCAACCATTGCCTGAATCTTGAATTTGGCAACCAAAGTACCGTTCCATATTCCCGAAACAATGCCGGCGCACAAAGCAGCTATTATCGCGACGATAAACGGATGCTGCGGAACACCGCTGATATCACCGCCTAACATATAACAGCATACTGCAGCGGAAATCGCGACTACGGCACCGACTGAAATATCAATACCGCCGGTGGCAATAACGAAAGTCATACCCAAAGACAGAATGATGAGCGAGCTGGCACGGTACAAAATATCAATCGGACGACCGTACAGATTGCCGTTTTCCATCATCTGAATCGAGAAAAAGTCTTCAACGAATACGGCGTTGAATAAAAGCAGCAAGGCAAGAGCCGTAAGAGGCAACGCCATGGAGCTTTTGCTGAATTTTTTAATTATTTCCATGATAATCTCCGGCAATAGCCTGCATGATATGAGCCGTAGAAATTTCATCACCGTTTAACTCAGTGATTTTTTCATGGTCGCGAATGATAAGAACGCGCGAACAAGTTCTGACCATTTCTCCCATCTCGCCTGAAATAAATATCACCGACATACCTTTTTCTTTGGCAAGCCGCACTGATAAAGCTTCAATTTCAGTCTTGGTACCGACGTCAATACCGCGGGTAGGCTCATCGAGAATTAATAAATTAGGCTCGGTAGCAAGCCATCTGGCGATAATTACCTTCTGCTGATTGCCGCCTGAGAGATTTTTAATAAGCTGCTCGCGATCAGATACTTTTATACGCAAAAGATCGATGTAATAATCGGCAAGCTCATTCTGCTTTTTACGCGGCATATGCTTGAACATTCCGTCTTTGGCCTGCATTGCCAAAATAATATTCTCGCGTACCGACAAGTCACCGATAATTCCTTGAACTTTTCGATCTTCAGGACAAAAAGCAATACGGTTTTTCATCTGATCCATAGGGCTTTTTACCGATACCTGCACACCATCGACTTTTATAGTGCCCTCGGCAATCGGCATAATGCCGAAAATCGTTTCGGCTATTTCTGAACGTCCTGAACCGAGCAAACCGCCAAGGCCCACGACTTCACCCTTTTTAATCGACATGGATAAGTCTTTAACTTTTCCGGGAACGGTAACATGATCAAACTCAATTACGTTCTCGTCTTTAGGTACGGACTTATCAACATTGCTTTCGATCTGATCTTCTTTTATTTCCTTGCCCATCATCTTGGAAATAAGTTCAATGCGGGGAAGATCTTTAATTTCATACTCACCTACATATGAGCCGTCTCTTAATACCGTAATACGATCGCAGATAGTATAAATTTGCTCTAAGAAGTGAGAAATAAAGATAATTGAAATACCCATGCCCTTTAATTTGCGCATAATGGCAAAAAGGCGTTCCACTTCATTATCCGATAATGATGAAGTCGGCTCATCTAAAATCAAAATACGGCATTTGGTATCGATTGCTCGAGCTATAGCAATCATCTGCTGCATGGCAACCGGATAGAAATTCAATACGCGGTTTACATCTATATCAATGCCAAGTTCATTATGCAGCAGTTTTTTAGCTTTAGAGGACATAGTAGCCCAGTCGATTTGACCGAACTTTCCGCGCGGCTCTCGTCCGATGTAAATATTTTCGGCTACGGTTAAATTAGCGCACAGATTAACTTCCTGATATACGGTAGAAATACCTAACTTCTGACTTTCAAGCGGGGTTTTGGGCTCTATTATGTTTCCGTTAAATTCAATTTGTCCGTTAGTTTTATGATAAACGCCGGTCAATACTTTAATCAATGTCGATTTTCCGGCTCCGTTTTCACCCATAAGAGAGTGAATCTCACCGCGTTTTAAATTAAATTCAACATTTTTTAGAGCTTTTACTCCGGGGAAGAACATATCGATGTTCTTCATATGAAGGATATAATCGCCTTCATTTGCGGCCATGAGAACCTCCCCTAAACATATAATTTTTATATTGTCTTTAATAGAAAAAAATGTCCACACACAAATTCCCTGCGGTGGACACTCTTTTATGTGAAATTAATACTGGCGAGTAGCAAAGGCTTCTTTTGCATTGGTGGTATCAAATACGCCTTCGTCAACGTATACGCTCTTCTCAACCGGCTCGCCCTTTAAAATCTTCTTGGCGGTAGTAAAGAAGAGATCGCCCTGCAGCGGGTTGCACTCAACGGTAGCATTTGCCTTGCCGTCAATCATAGCCTGGAACATGCCCTTAACGGCATCGCAGCCTACGATAACGATATCTTTTGAAGGCTTGAGACCTGCAGCTTCAATAGCCTGAATAGCACCTAAAGCCATATCATCATTCTGAGAGAACAGAATATCAATATCATCACGATAAGACTTCAAGAAAGACTCCATAACTTCCTGGCCCTTGGCACGAGTGAAATCACCGGTCTGAGAAGCTAAGATATTGTATCTGCCTTTATTCGGGCTCTCGTTTAATGCATCGTCAAAGCCGTGAGAACGTCCGGTAGCTGCTGAAGCACCTACGGTACCCTCAAGAATTACGATATTAAGCTTATCGCCGCCGTTACGCGGTTTTAAATTGTTCTGGGTTACGTAATTGTCGATCCAATCGAAAGCTTTGCGGCCCTCGGCATAAGAATCGGTACCGATCTTAGCTACATATAAGGAATCATCGGAAACAGTCAAATCACGGTCCATAATCATTACCGGGATCTTGGCGCGCTTGGCTTCACGCAAAATATTATCCCAACCGGTAGCAACGATAGGAACGAAACCGATCAAATCAACTTTCTGGGCAATGAAAGTACGAATTGCCTTAATCTGGTTTTCCTGCTTTTGCTGAGCGTCAGAGAACTTTAAGTCAATGTTGTGCTTAACAGCTGCTGCTTTAACGTCGTTAGTGTTAGCAGTACGCCACTCGGACTCTGCACCGATCTGAGAAAAGCCGATAGTGTACTCCGGCTCTGCAGCCTGAGCGAACATTGAAGTAGTAGCTAATGCAGCACCTAAAGCCACAGCCATAAAAGTCTTAGAAATTCTCATAATTACTCCTCACTGTTTCAAGCAAAAACGCTTAACAAGCGTTTACGTAACATTGAATTTATTACCAGATAAAATAATTAAAAAGCGGTAAAACCTTTTTTTGTGATATTTATCCGTAAATACTTCATAAATATTGATGAAAATAAGAACTATGTCAAAGTTTTACAACAAACTTTGACAAATTGCGCCCAACCTTGTACCCAAAAACCAAAACAATAAATAACCCATTGATTTTAAATTAATAAGTTACAACAATCCCTCATAATTAAAGCTTGTAAACAATATATTTTCCGCAATTTACGAAAACGTTTTCGAAAAACAGTTAATTTTTACTCAATGAGCTTAAAACTGACCGGAACTTTTACGTTAAAATCACCGCCCTGTGCGCCGGTATTAAAACCGACAAGCTTTGCTCCAAGACGTTTACAGGCAGAATCAAGAACGACCTGTCCGCTTGTTTGTGTTACGGTTGCACCGGTTACTACTCCGCTTGAATTTACTTTAAAACTTATCTCGCACTTACCTTCAATGCCCTGCCTTCTGGCTCTTGACGGATATTCTTTTAAGCTTGACACTCGTGACAGCAATGAAGAAAAAGCATTTTTATAAATCCCGGCAGATCTTGCCGCTGCCGATTGTGCTTTTGCAGAGCCTTGCAAAGAGCCTTTTTTATTACCGCTGCCGCTTTTATCGGCGGCTATGGTCTTAGGTAAATCTGTTGAAGATCTTTTTACGGATTTTTTCTTTTTAACGACCGTCTTTTTCTTTTGAGGAGAAGTTGTTACCTCTTTTTTGCGAGGCTCAGACTTTACGATCTCAGGTGCAGGTTTTATAGCCTCCTTTACTACAGGAGTGAGATCTTTAACTTCCTTTACTTCTTTAACTTCTTCTACCTGTTCTTCCTCAAGCGACTTTTCTTTTGGTCCTCCGTCAGGATCTCCTAAAACAGCCGGCGCAGTCTCCTGCTCTATGGATAAAATTTGCACTTCTACCGTTTCTTCAACCTGTTTCGATTCACTTACTCCCGAATAGATAAAAGCTCCGGCACAAAAAACTCCCAATAGCGCTACAGTTATCAGACTTGCAAGTTTATCCGCTGTTGCTTGTAAATTATCCATTTACATCACTCTTTTTTGGTCGTAATCGAAAATCTGCCGTCACGCTTAATTTTTGCTACATCAACCACGTCAACAAAAGACTGAAACGGTGTCTGCATATCAGCGTAAATATTAAGTGCTTTTTCAGGCTCTGAATCCAAAATCAGCTTAAGCTCTTCTTTATCAATAATTCGATTGTCATACACGATAGAGCCGTCTTTATGCAGAGCGACGACTAAAAAATCCTGTTTTTTAACCGCCTGCCCGGCTTCCGAGCTCGGCAGCGCCACCTCTAAAATCGGTTTGGCAAAGCTCATTGTCAGAATAAAGAAAATGACGAGCATAAAAATAACGTCAATAAGCGGTGTTAAATCAATATGCGCATCATCTCCGAAATTAAAATCGCTAAATTGTTTCATGTACTATTCCTTTTCTTTTCTCTCGTGCACCTTTTTGGTAATTACAATCGCACGATATGAATGTTCAATGGCTTCAATCTGAAAAGTACGCATTCTCAAAGACAGAAAGTAATAAATAACCATGGTAGGAATAGCCACGGTAAGCCCCATTACAGTAGTAATAAGTGCCTGCCAAATACCGCGTGCCAAAACTTCAGGATTTTGCGCAGCTGCCGCGGATACGGCATCAAAAACCATCAGCATACCGCTTACCGTACCCAAGAGTCCGAGCAAAGGCGAAATCACCGTTATCATTTTTAAAATAGACAAACCGTTAATCGCCGTTTTAAAATTTCGGTTAAATAAATAAGCGACTTCGGCACGAATGTCATCAGAATGGGATGCATGCGTCTGCACTATATCTTTTATGATCCGCAAAAACGGATTGCTGCCCTCATAATCGCGCAGACATCTCTCATCCCCGCGCTGCACGTCTAAAAAACGCTGTTTAAACTCACGCCAGGACAAAGCGGTATAAATTAAACTGCGGGCACAAATAAAAACCGCTGCGATACCGATTATAACTATGGCTACGCCGCACGGGCCGATAAGTCCGTATATAGTTTCAAGATCCATCTGCTACCCTCTTGCTTTTATCTTCAGAGCTTTTTCCTGCCAATACTGGGCTTTAAGCAAAGCCTTAAGACGGTCGGCCGCATCAGGATGAACGGCAGCTTTGGCAATACGCTCTACATGTTTAGGATCTTCTTTTAATCCCGGAAATTTTTCATACATAAGGTTTAATACCTGCTTGCTGATCTTTCCCTGTACCCAAAAGGTTCCTAAAAGCCGATTGCCTCTATGACCTTCCTTTAATGCGGCAATTGCACTTTGCATCACCTTTGCTGCCGCCTCACTTTGCGGATCTCCGCCCAATGTGCCGAATATTCCGACCTTTTTGTAATAAAGACTTTTAAGTACGGACAATGAGTCATTATCGACATGCCCCGAATCAAGCCAAAAACCGACTAAAACGGTGTCATATGCTGACAGATCATACTTTTCCGTCGTTCTCTTTAAATCGCAACCACACCCGAAGCCTTTTTGCACATATCGGGCGATTTTATAAGTGTTGCCGGTTTTTGAACTGACCAAAACCAAAGACTTCATTTTAGTTAGCTCCGTTCTCAGCTATAAAGGCGTTAAACAGCTCTTCTGCCTTAGGATCTATTTTTTGTCCTTCACGCGGCAAATAGAATGAGTACATAACTTTACCGTCAGTGTTAATAAAAGCTACCTGGCGGCTTTCAAGCTGCATAAATGGGATCTTAAGCAAAGCAATAGAACTTACGGTTTCCTTACGTAAATGTCCGTTCAAACAATTTTTGCCGAAAAGATTGAAATAACCGAACCCCTCACGTCCGTGCTCTACTTTGGTTTTAAACTCAAAGATATTGCCTGAACTTTCAATAAAGAAAGTTAACGTATCAATCTCCGTTAACATCTGCCAGACCTTATAAAAATAAGATCCTTCAAACAGCATCCCCATACCTTCGGGCAAAGCTTTAATCACCTCAAGCTCGCTTTTGCGGCAAACCCCGGCAAGCATCTGCAGCCCCATACTTTTACCGCCTGAGATAAGCTCTTTTAACTGCTGCTGCAAAGAAATTCCGTTCATACAGTCTCCTTTTTAAGTCTTAATGCTTTTAAATTCTTATCATCTATAAGTTCAAGATCGTGCGTTATCACCAAAGCCGCACGCCCGTCTTTTGCATAGTCATGCAAAATATTTTTAATGCGCTGCATATTGGCACCGTCAAGTCCGCTTGTAGGCTCATCCAAAACCAATACCTGAGGATTTTTGGCCAAAGCGCAGGCTATTACCAATCTTTGCTTTTGTCCGCCTGACAAAGACTGAGGATGTCGATAGGACAAAGCACTTAAATCAAGTTTTTCAAGCAGCTCCATTACCTTGCCAGGCTGCGGTTTAATTCCCTCTGCCAAAGTCATACATATAGCAACTTCCTGATATACGGTCTGCATATTTAACTGGTAATCGGTATTCTGCAGCACGATACTGCCAAGCTGCAGCGGTTTTTTCCCCTTAGGATCTTTAAACTCAATTTTGCCGCCTTTTAATTTCTCAAGCCCGAAAATAAGGCGTGACAAGGTAGTCTTGCCGATACCGTTTTCACCGATAAGAACATTGATCCCCTCAGGGACGGCAAAATTCAAATCCTTGAAAATTGTCTTGCCGTCTTTGTAAGAAAAAGCAACATGTTCGCCTTTTACGACATAATCCGTACCACACGGATCCAAATCTTTAAGTAAAGCTCTTCTGTCTGTTACATAAGCCTTGCGCAAACCGTATTCTTTTTGCAGCGACGCATTATCAAGAATGGAAAATTTGCCTTCTTTTTCGATTTTTCCGTTTGACATAATCAAAACCCGATCGGCGATGGCATTTAACCAATAATGACGATGATCGACTATGAAAATACAATAACCTTCCTGTTTTAACTCAAACAAAAGCCGCGCCAAATCCTCCGTTGATTGAGGGTCAAGGTTCGCCGTAGGCTCATCTAAAATGATGTTTTTACCGTGCAAAGCGACAATTTCGGCAAGACCTACCTTCTGCTTTTGCCCCTCGGACAATGCCGCAATGGAATTATTCCTTATATCCTCAAGAGAAAACCTTTTAATAACGCTTTCAAGACGGCGCTTGATTTCATCGCGGGAAAGTCCCATCCACTCAAGCGCAAAGACGATTTCATCCTCGACGTTAAGGGCAAAAAACTGCCGCTCGGGATCCTGAAACAGAGTACCGACTCTTCTTGAAATTTCGGTCAAATCCATCTCTGCACTATTTTCACCGTTAAGGCTTACCGATCCTTCAAGAGTTCCGCCGTAATAGTCGGGACACAAGCCGTTAATGACGCGGATAACCGTAGATTTACCGCATCCCGATCTTCCGGTACACAATACGATTTCACCGTCGTTTACGGTAAACGAAACATTGTTTAGTGCTTTTTCTTTACTGTCAGAATAAGTGTAGCTGACGTTTTTTACTTCAATCATCCGTGCATCGATCCGTAAAAGCTGCCGCCTGAAATGTACTCAAATACAAGACAGGTGCCGGTTAAAATCACGCTGAAAACGATAAAAGCTATATCGCGCTTTTTAAGCCGCATCCTTTTATAGGTACACAAATTGCTGCTACCTATTCCTTTAAGCTCCGCCGCAACCCCCAAATCCTCTGAGGTTCTAAGAGACATAAACACAAGCGGCGTAAAACATAAACGGGTCAATAAAACCGGGTGAGTCAGCACGTTTTTGACATTTACTTCAAAACCGCGAATTTTCATTGCCTCAAATACCTGTTTAATGTCATGGATAAAAGAAGGTACAAAGCGGATCATCACGGCGCCCGGCAGATAAATCACAAAAGGAAGGTGCAGATTCTGCAAAGTGGTAAGAAGACTTTGTACTCTAATGGTCAAAGCCATCGGCATTACCACATTCATGACCGAGGCACCGCGCAAAAATGGCATAGCCAAAGAGTCAATTCGGGCACTGTTTTTAAACTGCGGATAAAAGCTGACTAAAAGACTGACGCAAAAAACAGACAACAGCATTACGCCGATAAAAAATAGATAACTTACCAAAAGTACCTTATAACGGCGCATGCACAAAGCGTAAACAAGCGTTACGACAAACAAAGTCAAAAGCGGCAAAGGCCTGGTTAAAAACAAAGCGACAAGCGAACACAGCAGCGCAAAAACCATCTTTGACTTAACGTCAAAATGATGCAGAATACTCAATTTTGCATTAGTGAATAATTCCGGCATGCTTTAACTCCCTTGCAGATCTGACGCCCGTATACAAACCGATAAGCGATCCGATATAGCCGACACCGACAATCACGACTACTACCACCATAAGTCCCGGAGATTCGCGCATAATTACGTAACTTACGCCCAAAGACAAAAACTTTGAGATAAGGTCATATAAAAACACCGCCAAAACCGGAGCGTAAAAACGCTTAAAGCCGCCTGTTGCCAACACGATAAACTCAGCTGCAATTGCCGCAGTAAGCGTAGTAGGGATTGAAGTAATACCTCCGCCTAAAAGCAAAAAAGAAATAAGACCTGAAATCACGGCAAACAAAGACAGCGTGCCGAATTTGCGTACTTTATATAAAAGCACGACCAGCAATGTGGTAAACACCAGATTCTTGAGAACAAGAGACACCGGATTAAGTCCGCCGCCTGCCAAAGCAATCACCAAAGTAACCACTTTGGCAGCTGCGGCAAACACGCCCAGAACTACCAGTTCCCGACAATTGAAATAACGTTTTTTTATTTTTTGCATAGTCAAATAACGGCATCTTGCGATGCCGTCAGGGATAGGATTAGAACCTTGCGTTAGCAGTTACAACAGCGTGAACCCCGGCTTCGGGCAGAGAATCATTTACGTAATATTCTTTGTCAAAAATATTAAGTACTGCAGCTGTCACTGAATATTGACGTTCATCACCGAACAAAGCACCTAACTCAATGTTAGCTGTCGTATATCCGGCATGATGGGTCTTAGTAATTTCACCTTGAGACTCAGACTCTTCATTACGATCTGTTGCTCCTCTGGCATAAGTATCTGCAGTAAACGTCCACAAACCGAAATCATGTTCATAACGAACACCTGCTCTATATGTAAAATCAGGAGTACCGGTATCATAAGTTTTACCTAAAATTCCGCCATAGTCGAACTGGCGACGCATCCACGTCATAGATGCATAAGGAGTGATATTGTAAGGAAGTTCATATGATGCGGTTAACTCAACACCGTAAGTAGTAGCTTTACCGACGTTTTCATATTGATAAATCATATCTGTATCATTGATAGTCTTGGTATTGATATAGTCATCAGCAAGACTTAAAAATGCAGCTACATCTAAATCAAGTTTATCGCCGGTATATCTTGCCCCAAGTTCAAAGTTGTTTGAGGTTTCCGGATCTAAATCAGGATTAGGTAAAATTGTGCCACCACCCAT
>ULUV01054057.1_pt1 | contig 12426 bp, 8 predicted proteins | sample 1958921 | NCBI WGS metagenome assembly ULUV01 (sample SAMEA4835772, study PRJEB28245) | human gut metagenome | biome: gut microbiome; material: fecal sample | place: Denmark | collected 2008
GTCTTGGCCTGGTTGATCTCGAAGAGATTCGGGTTGACGGCTCGTGCCGTGATACTGTAATTAATCATTGCTCTTAAGGTTTTAAGGTGTTGAAAATTGGGTTTTAACTCTCTCTTGGCCCTCTCTTTTTGCTCTCTTGGCTTTCTCTTTCTTTGCTCGCTCAGGAGCGAGAGCCTTGCTCGAAAACAGAGACCTTGCCGATGGTAGCTTAGGACCGGCGCCGATAGTTGTTTATCCCTCGCCCCCGTCGTAAGAGTGACCCGTCGCGGGCCCTCTATGGAGTTGTTCCGTAGGTCTCGATTAACGGGTACAAAGGTACGGAGATTTTTTGATACCACCAAACAAAATCACAAATATTTTCCAACTTTTTTTCATTGCAACAAAATGGGCACATAGCAAAGCTATGTGAACCTCTTGCTCTCGTTCAGAACTATCTTTACAATCTATTCTTTGCGCAGAGCGGGCAAGTGGGGAGAAGAGAGGAAGCCCGTCATGTTACAATGTTACAATGTTACATGTTACATGTTACGTTAAGAGAAAACCACTTGGGCATTGTCTGGCTCAAAGAATAGTATATATAAATAATATATTATTTATATATACTATTCTTTGGCCTATTTTTTCACCCCCTTCCGTGAATTGCGCGAACGCTTAATGTAACATGTAACATGTAACATGTAACAATTCCCCCAACGCCACCAACATCCATCAACAGCCCTCAACCACCATGCAAACAACTGCTACTCAGCATATTGCAATCAAAAAGACATGCCCGCCGCAAGCCCGCGCGCCGCCTCTCGTCCGCCCGCGTGTTCACCTTCGTTAACAAAAAAAACTCCTTCCCCCACCCTCTTCTCCGCTCAAAAAACAGCGAAAAGCGCGTTGGATTCACACAAAAGCGCGTATTTTGCGCGGGTCGGAGACTGCATCCGGCGAGGGCAAAACAGGGGCGCGGCAGTCGCTATCGCGTTGTTTTTCGTTGTACTTGTTGCTCATGTCGTTTTCTTGCCAAATAGTATTAAACATTATTAAAATATCAAACAAGAGTTCTTTTGTCCAAACCTTGTTCATTATCTTTGCAGTGTTCAATCACATTGAACATGACCATATCATTGAACAAGCAAAGAAAAATGAAGGAAAATAGTATCATAATAAATCAAGCACTGGAAGCCCTTAAAGCAAGCCTTCCTGTGGATGATGTCGTGACATTAACCTCTGCCGACAGAAACAGTGACAGAGGACATGATGCTATACTCAATATGATGGGTATTGATTTTGTATGCTATATTAAGGAAAACATAACCAAGACCACACTGAATCCAACATTGGCAGCGATGCAAGCTGTGAATGATGGCAAGCATCAGATCCTGCTTGTCACGCGATATGTCACACCACGGTTGGCGACAGAATTGGCAAATAAAAGCATCAACTATCTTGATTGTGCAGGCAACTGCCTTGTCAGATATACGAAAAGGGGAAAAATGATTTTCCAAATATCCAACCAAGGCAGAAAAAGTCCCGAACCACAGACAAAGACATATCCTGTATTCCAAGAAGCAGGATTGAAAGTTGTCTTTTATCTGTTGCAAAATGCAGAGAATGTAAACAACCCCTATCGAGAGATAAAAGAGCAAACCAATGTGTCTTTGGGAAGTGTGAAAAACGTCTTGGATGAACTTGCGAGACGTGGTTTTGTATTCAACACTCAAAATGGTCGTTCCCTAAAAGACAAGAAGCAGCTTCTTGACTTGTGGGTAAGCAATTACAATGAGGTGCTGAAACCAAAACTTCTGATGGGCACGATGTCATTTAGAACTGAAGAGAAAAGAAACAACTGGCAAGACATTGCGTTGCCACAAGGAATGGCATGGGGAGGAGAGCCTGCTGCAAACTTGGCAGACGGATACTTGCAGCCAGGAAGTTTCGATATATATACGAAATCACCTGCCGCACATCTGATGCGGACTGGTGCGGTCAAACAAGACTTCAATGGGGAAATACATTTATACAAAAAATTTTGGAACGAGGAAACTGACAACAAGACGGTTCCTGCCATATTAATCTATGCAGACTTGATGGGCAGTGGCAATAGCCGCTGTTTGGAGGCTGCGCAGCGTATATTAGAGAATGAGCTTAAAGATTTCGAGTGAAAAGATAAACAATCCATTCCTTGTGGATTTGCTGGAGAAACTGGCAGGCAGCTTTTGCAAAATGGAGCATGACTTCTATATCATAGGAGCCACTGCCAGGGATATCATCATGCAACAGATGGCGGGCATATCGTCAAGCAGAAAGACAAGAGACTTGGACTTGGCGATAGCAGTTCCTAATTGGCAGGAGTTTGACAAGATCAAGAATTGTCTGATAGCGGATGGTTTTAAGAAAGACAAGACAAAACACCAACGCTTCTATCATGCCGACTATGAGATAGACATTGTGCCATACGGATATGTTGCCAAGGAAGACGACAACATCTATTGGCCACCCGAAGAAACGATTGCCATGTCGGTAAAAGGTTTCGACGAAGTGCTTTCGGATGCTATAAAGGTTAGCATAGACGACAGGTTCACGGTAAAAATAGCTTCTTTACATGGTCTGTTCCTGTTGAAATTCAACGCTTGGATGGACAGGCATCTGACCACAAGTAAGGACGCCGAGGACATGTCGTTCATTTTGGACAACTATTTTATGGCAAACTTAGAAAGAAATGTGTACCCAGAAGTATATGACTGGGAAGATTTTGATGAATATGTTGCAGGTGCCTATTGGTTGGCTAATGATTTAGCGAGTCTCTTAACCCAAGAGCAACTGGCATATTACGCTGACATGATAGACCGGGAATTACAGTTAGAGGAGAAAAGTCGTCTGATAAGCCAAACCCTCAATTCACAATCGGGATTGACTTATGACCAAGTAAAAAGAGCTTGGCAAACAATATACAAAGTTTGGTCCATCCGACATTTCGAGTGACGCATGGAGCAGCGCAAGTGTTAAGGGCGATAAGGAAAACAACTTTTACAACAGTATTTCGATATACATAGAGATAGCCGTGTGCGTGAGGGGCGATGATGCTGGTCGCGTCTCTCCCTTTGCTACGTCTATTGGGGATGATTGCCGCGCTAACAAAGGATAAAAATGCGGCTGTAGCGTTAAACAATGTGAACGGGGGGGGTAAATGAATTGATAAAAAAAGTTCTTTTTACTTTTGCACTCTCATTAGAACGCTCTATCGCGCTCATGACAAGCGTAGATTGCTAAGTCGGTATGGTGCTCAGCCCCAGCGACTTCATACCTTGCTCCCGCGACCTAAGGGAAGAGAGATGTGTATAAACAAAGGTCAATGGGGGATGGGTACTCATCGTCTCCTTCGGTCTTATGTGACCTCGCTTGATGATACTAACTGTCTAAATCAATGTCTAATCGGGATGCAGAGGGGACATTCCAACTCATAAATAATTAAAGATATGAGAAACTTTACATTACACAAATTTCTCGCCATGCTGCTGATGGCAGTATGTAGCGCGACGCTGAGTGTGGCGCAGAATGTGGCGAAGATTGGATCCACGGAGTATGCCACGCTGCAGGAGGCGGTCGATTCGGTAGCACAAGGTAAGAAAGGCTACATATATATTCTTGCCGATGCGTCTTTTGACAATCTCAGCATTGATGGAAAACAAATCGTCATTAACCTGCAAAACCATACCGTTACGGGAAACAAAATTGATGTTTACGGAACGGAAGGAACAGATACTTATCTGAAAATTCTTGATTCGAAAGCTAAGGGGCTTAGCGTAGATAAAAATAACAATTATTCGGTTTCTTACACCGCTTCCGGTACTCTTCAACTGACCAGAAGCATTACTGCTTATAAAGGTGCTTGTATAAAGGTTGAAAGCGGTACGGTGGTTTCAACAACAAATTTTGCACTTTTGGCCTATGGCGATAAAACTGGGCAAAGTGATGTGGCATCTTCTATAGAGGTTACTGGCGGTTATGTTAAGGCACAGGAGGGTTGTGTAAGCCCGCGAGGACGTGGAGCCGCTGCTACTATTAGTGGTGCCGCCGTATTAGAGTCTTTAGACAATGCGGCAGTAATGGGCAATGGAACCTACAATGATTATGAAAAGTTTGGCGGCACCTCAATCACAATCATGGGTAAATGCTGGCTTATCGGACGCATACAGACATCTGGTTATGCCGCCTGTGGCATCTATCATCCGCAGCAAGGAACCTTGACCATAAAATATTCACGCGGTATTCCTAACATTGTTGCCGTCAATGGTGCAGGCATCGTGATGCGTGGCGGAACACTCGATTATAGAGCAGGAAACATCATCGCTACTGGCGACGCCAGCTTCGTAGGCAAGGTGGGCGATTCGCGCGTAGTAGTAGGAACCAGCGGTATCGTCTATGACCGCGATTGTGATTACTATGATGCTGCCAATGTCAAGATTACTATACCGAGTTCTGGAGAAAAGAAAGTCGTGGGCGCCAAGTCTGCGATACAGGTAATCAATGACAAGGCTCAAGACATCTCCGGTGTGATTGATATCCAGGGAGGCACTTTCTCATCTGATGTGTCTGCGTATGTCAATGCTACGGACCGAGAAGTGTTTGAGCACGAAGGAACCTACTATGTAGGTAATTTCAAAGCCCAAGTTGTAGGCGGCTTGAAATACGAAACGGCTTTGACAGCTATCAACGAAGCTCCTGCCGGCTCTACGGTCGTCCTGCTGAAAGACTGTAGCGCGATTGGCAGTGGTCCTGATATCAGAAAGAACGTCACATTGGACCTGAATGGCAAGAATTTGATATTCCGATCTATGACCGTTGCCAAAGGTGGCAATCTGACCATCAAGGATAGTGGTAATGGTGGAACCTATAACGGTACGGGGGCCAACTCTAGTGTCTATGTCAAGCAAGGTGGTGTCTTCAATCTTGAGAGCGGTACGCTCACCAACTCTTCCACCGCCGATGGTACTTCAAACGTAGTGGTTCGGGTCGAAGGTGGTACCGCCGCCACACCTGTTGCATCTACCGCCAATATCAAGGGTGGCAAGATAAAGAGCAAGGGCACACCTGTGTTTGTTCGTGATCCAGGCGCCACGGTCAATGTATCGGGTGGCGACCTGGTAGGTAGCGGCTTGGCTTGTATTGCTGGCAATGGCACTAAGGGCATGGGCGGCACCACCATCAACATTAGTGGTGGCACGCTTACAGCTAATCCTTACGATGACACATCGGCTGCTTGCGGTATCTATCATCCTAATGAGGGAACACTCAATATCACAGGCGGAACCATTAATGTCAACAATGGCGTGGGCGTGCTCATGCGTGGTGGCGAGATGACCATGACTGGTGGTGAGATTAACGCCACAGGCGATGCTACGAGAACAGGAAGCGTGGGCGACGCTAACCAGAAGATTGGTGTAAGCGGTGTGATTTTTGATCGTGATGCCAACTATCCTTATGCTGCCTCAACCAGCATAAAGATTGATGGCGAGGCTAAGGTGAGCGGTGCCAAGGCTGCCGTGGAGCTGATAAACGACAATAATGTGGCTGATGCCAAGAGCGCCTTTAAGTTGAAAGGCGGTACCTATAGCAGCGATGTTTCTGCTCTGCTCGATGAAAACTCTGTGGCTGAGGAGAAGAATGGTGTCTATGTTGTCACCACTTACTACGCCCAAGTAGGCGAGACAAAGTATGCCACGCTGCAGAAGGCTGCAGATGCAGCAACAGCAGGACAGACCGTGACGGTGCTCAATGATGTAGACATGACTACGGACGGCAACCTCACGGTAAACGTGGGGAAGGATATCGTCCTTGATATGAACGGTCATTCTATCAAGGGTGCAAATGCCGATCATAAAAACATTTGTGTATCGGGCAAACTTACTCTCATGGACTCCAAGGAGAACAGCACGGGTAAGATATATTCAGAAGACCCATATAAGAAAGGTGTCTATGACAAGACATTGATATATGTAGATGGCAATGGTGAGTTTGTGATGGAGAGCGGCCATATCAACACCGTTCTTCCTAATTCTGTTGATAACGGTCAGTTTGCTATAGGCGCATTTGAGAACTGCAAGGTCACCATCAATGGTGGTACTATTGAGGGAGGATATTCTGCCATCACAGGTTATGGTGATCCGAAGGATAATACTACCATCACCATTAACGGCGGCACACTCATCTGTCCGATGGATTATGCTATCTATCATCCGCAGCCTGGAAAGCTTACGGTCAATGAAGGTGCAACGATCTATGGTGGCGCTGGTGCAATTTGTATGAAAAGCGGAGAACTCGAAATAAACGGAGGTACGCTTACCAGCAAGGGTAAGGGCAACACAGGCAACTGGGGCGACGGTACAGGCGGTCTGGGCAACGCAGCCCTCAACTTCTGCAAGCCTTATGGTGACGTGAAGGCTATCATCAAGGGTGGTACCATTACCGCCGAGGGTGATGCTGTGCTGATAGATGCTAAGCCTACGGAAGGCAAGACGGTGACTCTCGCCATCGAGGGCGGCACCTATAGCAGCGATGTGTCAAAGTACTGTGCAGCTGGATTCACCGCTACGCCCAATGCTGACGGCACTTACGGTATCACCAAGGTAGGTGACCTTAGCGTAATGGTAGCCTATGACAAGGCCTATGACAATGTAGAGGCTGGCGGAACCGTGGATATAAATATGGACACGGTCAACAAGATACTGGTGGCAAAGACCGAGGTGGCTAACGTGACCACCACGCTGACCAAGACCTTCAGTTCCACGGGATGGAACGCTTTCTTTGTGCCCTTCGACTTCACGCTGACCGCTGAGATGCTGAATGACTTTGAGTTTGCCAAGCTCTATGCAGTTATCGCTGAAAACAATGCACCCGTAGTGAATTTCAAGACAGTAGCAGCCAACGACAAGATTAGTGCTTATTCCCCCTATCTGATTAAGGCTAAGACTGCTGGCAGCCATTCGCTCAATGTAGGTGCGGTTACCTATAAGAGCAATGCAGGAGAACCACCGTACACTGCTACTATCGATGAGTTTTACACCTTCTATCCTGTGATGGAAAACACCTACACCGCAGTCGAGAAGGGATATTACCTCGACTCTGAGCAGAACAGCTTTGTCTATAGTGTGAATGAAAAAACTTATGTACCGCCGCTCAGATACTACATGACCATGTGGGATAAGAATGCCAAAGACTATATCGTGCCTACCAGTGGTGGCGCCAGCAAAGTTAAGTTCTGCGTGATCGGTGAGGACGAGCCTACTGGCATCACGGATATGGTAGATGATGCAGCCAACGCGTCGGGCAAGATCTACAACCTGCAGGGTGTAGTGGTAGGCAACACTACCGAGGGTCTGCCCAAGGGCGTGTATATCAAGAATGGACGTAAGATAATCGTAAAATAACAAAGGAATATGAAAGCGAAAAGAGGAAATTATGTAAAGCCCCTGTCGTATGTCATCGAAACGGAGCAGCCGCTGATGGCAGGCTCCTCGATAAATATCGGTATCTCGGGAGAAGCTGTGGACAAGCCCGGCCGTAAGGGCGTTCGCCGCTATGAGGACTATGAGGAAGAGGAAGAGGACGACTGGAGCAAGTAAGAAAGAAGTCTTGTGTAAAATAGGGATTGTCGTTCAATCCTAAACATTCAATATCTATAGACGAGGGTATGCCTTCTGAGGTTACCCTCGTCTTTTTTTTGGTGGGGCATTGTCTTATGCAAAGACACAAAAAATATAACGCACAACTTTTGGTCATGTCGAAAAAGCTCCGCAGCCAGCCAACGGTTAGTCCGTTTCTCTCTGCCAGCACAACTTTCAGCCTGTTCAAATCACGATTTGCCATATTTAAAGTATTTCGATATGCATAGAGATAGCCGTGTGCGTGAGGGGTGATGATGCTGGTCGCGTCTCCCCCTTTGCTACGTCTATTGGGGATGATTTCCGCGCTAACAAAGGATAAAAATGCGGTTGTAGCGTTAAACAATGTGAACGGGGGGGGGAGGAACGTATTGATGAATTTTTTTTTAATTTTGCGCTCATTAGAACGCTCTATCGCGCTCATGACAAGCGTTGATTGCTAAGTCGGTATGGTGCTCAGCCCCAGCGACTTCATACCTTACTCCCGCGGCCTAAGGGAAGTGAGAGGTGTATAAATAAAGTTCAATGGGGGGATGGGTATTCATCGTCTCCTTCGGTCTTAAGTGACCTCGCTTGCTGATATTAACTGTCTAAATCAATCTCTAATCGGGATGCAGAGGAGACATTCCAACACATAAACAATTAAACAAATGAGAAACTTAACATTACACAAATTTCTCGCCATGCTGCTGATGACGGTAAGTAGCGCGACGCTGAGTGTGGCGCAGAATGTGGCGAAGATTGGATCCACGGAGTATGCCACGCTGCAGGAGGCCGCAAATAAAGCAACAGCAGGACAGACCGTGACGTTGATCAATGATGTAGACCTGACTACGGGCAGCAACCTCGAGGTACACAAGTGGCTGAATATAGTCCTTGATATGAACGGTCATTCTATCAAGGGTGCAAATGCCGATCATAAAAACATTTGTGTATCGGGCATACTTACTCTCATGGACTCCAAGGAGAACAGCACGGGTAAGATCTATGCAGAGACTCCGTATCTGGATGGTGTCTATGACAAGCCATTGGTAGAAGTAAATAATGGTGGCGAGTTTGTGATGGAGAGCGGCCATATCAACTCCGTTCCTGCCGGCGATCGTCAGTTTGTTATCGGTGCATATTATAACAGTAAGGTTATTATCAATGGTGGTACGATAGAGAGTGGATGGTATGCAATAAACGGCAGCAACGATGAGTACCAAAGCCCCACCATCACTATCAATGGTGGCACGCTGGTCTCTACAAGCAGCTATGCCATCAGTCATCCGCAGTCTGGCACGCTCACTATCGATAACCGCGCTGTAGTATATGGTGCGGGTGGTGCTATTGACATGAAGAGAGGTAATCTTGTGGTCAAAGGTGGAATCATGACCAGCAAGGGCAAGGGCAACACAGGTAAGTGGGGAGAAGGTACAGGCGATCCGGACAAGGCCGCTCTCAACTTCTGCGCGCCCTATGGCGACGTGACAGCTACCATCACGGGTGGTACCATTACCGCCGAGGGCGATGCTGTGCTGATAGATGCCAAGCCTACGGAAGGCAAGACGGTGGCTCTCGCCATCGAGGGCGGCAAGTATAGCAGCGATGTGTCAAAGTACTGTTCTCCAGGATATACCGCTACGCCCAACGCTGACGGCACTTACAGTGTCTCCTATTTTGGCAATGTCGTACTGGTGGTCTATGACAACTCCAATAAAACAATAGTAGAGGCTGGCGGAACCTTGAATATAGATATGGATCAGGTCAACAAGATATGGGTGCCCGAGGCTGGTGTGAAGGGCGTGAACACTACGCTGACCAAGAACTATACCAACACTGGCTGGAACGCATTCTTCGTGCCTTTCGACTTTACGTTGACCGACGAGATGCTGAATGATTTCGAGTTTGCAACGCTCTACGCCACCGCGTTGGAAAATGGCAACGGCAGTCCTGCCATCTCATACAAGAAGATGAAGGCTGGCGACAAGATAGCGGCTTTCTTCCCCTGTCTGATCAAGGCCAAGGCTACGGGCGAGAAGAAGCTCTACTTTGGTGAGGTTGACTATAAGAGCAATGTGACTTCAAAGGACTGCAGTTCTATCACAGAGCTCTATACCTTCCATCCCGTGATGGAGAATACCTACATTGCAGCCAAGCATGGATATTATCTCAACTCTAAGCAGAACAGCTTTGTCTATAATATTCACCCCGAAGCTTATATCCAGCCGCTCAGATACTATATGACCATCCAGGACAGAGCTACCATGAGTTATATCGAGCCTGCCAACGGTGGCGCCAGCAAAGTCAAGATCTGCGTGATCGGTGAGAACGAGCCTACTGGCATCACGGATCTTGTAGATGAGGCAGCCAACGCATCGGGCAAGGTCTACAACCTGCAGGGTGTAGTGGTAGGCAACACTACCGAGGGTCTGCCCAAGGGCGTGTATATCAAGAATGGACGTAAGATAATCGTAAAATAACAAAGCAAAATGAAAGAGAAAAGAGAAAATTATGTAAAGCCCCTATCGTATGTCATCGAATCGGAGCAGCCGCTGATGAGTGGCAGCGCGAACACGATAAGTATCGGTGGAACAGTGAACTATCCCGGCGCTTGCGGCGTTCGCCGCTATGAGGACTATGAGGAAGAGGAAGAGGACGACTGGAACTAGTAAGAAAGAAGTCTTGTGTAAAACAGGGATTGTCGTACAATTCTAAATATTCAATATCTATAGACGAGGGTATGCCTTCTGAGGTTGCCCTCGTCTTTTTTTTGGTGGGGTATTGTCTTATGCAAAGACACAAAAAATATAACGCACAACTTTTGGTCATGTCGAAAAAGCTCCGTACCTTTGCGCTCAGAAACAACTCTAACTTGGATTCGATAGAATACCAGGTCATGAAAAGCAAAACAAATAAAAAAAACATCATGAAAAAAGACGAATTTGTGGACCTCATGCGCCAGCAGGGCTGGACAGCAGAGGAAGTGAAGGAGATGGTCGAGGTGCCCCTGTGCGGCTGCGTGCGTGCGGGCGTTCCCGACGAGTACGGCGACACCCCCCACGAGACGGGATCGATCCCGATGGAGTACGTATCGGGCAAATGCTGGCTGGTCGTCGTCCAGGGCGACAGCATGCGCGACTACGACCTCCACGAGGGCGACCGCCTGCTGGTGAGGACGCAGGACGTGGCGCGCTCGGGCGAGATCGTCGTGGCCCACTACGACGGCGGCCCTACCGTCAAGACCTACTTCGAGGACGAGGACGGGTCGAAGTGGCTCACGCCGGGCAACGACAATTACCAGGCCATGCGCATCGACGATGCGCACGAGTGTCGCATCTTCGGCGTGGTGCAGACGATCATCCACGAGCACCCGCTGGGCGACCCTGCCGACTGCGTCAGGTATGTGAGAAAGGCCAAGGAGGACGAGGGGGCGCAGCTCTCGCAGCAGACCATCGCCCGTGCGCTGAAGGAGACGCTGGAGTATATCCAGTGTAAGCGCCATTGGTTTGCCGTCTTCGCCGTGCTGCGCGACCTGCGGGTCGTCGGTGGCCTCAACGAGTTTACGGACCTTCTGTCCGAGATCATGGGCGAGGAGGCTCCCGATCTCAACCTCAAGGACCTTGGGAGGCTCAACGTGTTGAGCTTCAGAAAGCCCGTCCGCCTTTGGGACGAGAACGACTCTCCAGCCGCCTGTGGACGCTTCCAAGCTTATCGGGAGATAGCTCGTCGCTTCCACAAGAAGTTGCTGAAGTAGGGGGGAAGGCTCGCTGAAAACTTTCACCAAACTTTCACCAACTTTCACCAAACTTTCACCGAGGGACCCAAAAAGGGGTGAAAAAGTGGACTTCTTTCACTTTTTCTTTCACCAACTTTCACCCGACCCTTAAAATTTCGTCGGGCACGAAAGATTCCCATACCTTTGCACCGTCAGTTGAGACCAACGAGGCCCGCTGACGGTGCTGTTCTTTTATAGCCCTCATTGCGCCGTCCCGCCTCTTGCGCCCGCCAGCTGGCAAAGTAACAGTTCAACAACAAAAGGGTCGCGAAAAGGCGCGACGTAAAACGAGCGTTATGAGTATGTATTTCAGTTTCACGGTTTGGAGGTTTTTGTTTAGCCTCAGCATGAATTGTAGTAAAAAGGAAAAGTAAGCACACGATGGAAGGAAAGATTATGCGTGTGGTGCAGCAGGGCGAGGCCTTCGCTGTGCAGAGTCAGAAGAGCGAGACGGGACAGGTGAAGAAGTGCAACATCCTGCTGCAGGAGCTCGGCGGGAAGTACGCCGACCAGTATGCCTGCACGATGCTGGGCAACGCGGCCACCTGCCGCTTCTCCCGGGACGAACTGGTGGCCGTCAGCCTCCGCTTCACGGTCAACGAGTATGAGGGCCGCTACTATCAGGACATCCTCGTGGCGGACATCCATCGCTTGAACAGGTGATTCGTTTTAACATGAATCGGCGATTTATTTTTAACATTAATCATCGTTAATCGGAACATTAATCATCATTAATAGGATTGGCCCAAGGGCCAATTTAGTGAACAGGAAAAGTAAAAATCTGAGTTGAGTACGAGGAGGATATTCCATGGTAAAGCGCGCAACAATCCACGTCTCTTCTCGCACAAAAAAGAATCATCCGAAAACATTGAGGAATCAGGGGAATAAAAAGAAAACAACAAATACAACCTATACAAGATTTTACAACCAAGTTACCTTTGCAGGAGAAGCAGGTTGCAATATTGTCCTGGCGAAGCGTTCCATTTCATGGCACTCTTTCTCGCCATGGCATAACTTGAG
>ULUV01027059.1_pt1 | contig 12325 bp, 7 predicted proteins | sample 1958921 | NCBI WGS metagenome assembly ULUV01 (sample SAMEA4835772, study PRJEB28245) | human gut metagenome | biome: gut microbiome; material: fecal sample | place: Denmark | collected 2008
CTACCGGTTACGGCTTAGCCTCACGTATCAGTGCGGCATTTGGTGCCGGAGCTGCTACTTTAGGTGTGTTCTTTGAAAAACCGGGAACTGAAAAGCGTCCCGGATCTGCAGGCTGGTATAACACTGCAGCATTTACCAAGTTTGCAAAAGAAGAAGGCTTATATGCTAAAAACATAAACGGTGATGCTTTCTCCGATGCTTGCCGAGAAAAGGCCATTGAAATCATTAAAGCCGATTTGGGCCAGGTTGATATGGTCGTTTACTCTCTTGCAGCACCGGTTCGCAAGATGCCCGATACCGGCGAGGTTGTCCGTTCTTCATTAAAGCCTATCGGCAAGGCATATACCTCAACTGCCATTGATACCAATCGCGATACCATTATTGAGTCAACTGTCGAGCCTGCTACTCCTGAAGAAATTGAAAATACCGTTAAGGTTATGGGCGGACAGGACTGGGAATTATGGATTAAGGCTTTAGCTGGTGCCGGCGTTTTAGCTGAAGGCTGCAAGACCGTAGCTTACAGCTATATCGGAACTGAAATTACATGGCCGATTTACTGGCACGGCGCTTTAGGCAAAGCTAAAGAAGATTTGGATAGAGCAGCTGCTGCAAATCGTCAGGTTTTAGCCAAGGTTAACGGTGATGCCCGTGTGGCCGTATTAAAGTCAGTTGTAACCCAGGCTTCTTCGGCTATTCCGGTTATGCCTTTATATATTGCTATTTGCTTTAGAGTAATGAGAGACGCCGGAACTTATGAATCCGTGATTGCTCATATTTATCGTATGTTTGCAAAATCTTTATACGGTAAAGACGCTGAGCTTGATAACGAAGGCCGCGTACGTATGGATTCTTGGGAGCTTGATCCTAAGATTCAGGACAAGTGTAAAGAATTGTGGCCGACCATTACTACTGAAAACTTAAAACAGCTTACTGATTATGAGGATTATAAGCATCAGTTCTTGGAGTTGTTTGGCTTTGAGATTGACGGTGTTGACTATTCTAAGGATGTAAGCCCGGTAGTGGATTTTGATGTTGTAAATATGATTTAACAAAAAGCGCGGAAGTCGCCGCGCCTTTTAGTTAACTGTAAAGATCCTGCTTAACTTTAACGTTAGCAGGATTTTTTGTTATTTGATGTGTTCAAAATATGCTTGAACCGTATTTTCCATCAATGTAGCAACAGTCATAGGACCGACTCCGCCCGGAACCGGGGTTATGTATGATGCTCGTTCCTTGGCATTGTCAAAATCAACATCACCGCATAATTTACCGTTTTCAAGACGGTTAATGCCGACATCAATTACGATTGCGTTTTCTTTAATCCAATCACCGGGAATAAAGTGGGGTTTTCCGACGGCGACGATTAACAGATCCGCATCTTCAACGAAATGACGCAGATTTTTAGTAAAGCGGTGAGTTACGGTTACAGTACTGCCGGCATATAAGAGCTCAAGCGCCATAGGGCGGCCGACAATATTTGAAGCGCCGACTATAACAGCGTTCATGCCTTTTAACTCACAATTAATGCTTTTTAGCATTGTGATGACTCCCTTTGGAGTGCAGGCGCGAAGTGCAGGAATGCGCTGAGTAAGGCGTCCTACGTTGTAGGGATGGAAACCGTCAACGTCTTTTTCCGGCAGAATTTTTTCAATAACGCGTCTTTCATCAAGTCCGTCAGGAAGCGGAAATTGTACGAGAATGCCGTCAATTCGTTCATCCTGATTACACTTTTCAATAATTTTTTCAAGCTCTTCTTGAGTGGTGGTATCAGGGAGATCAAAAGGGAAAGATTCAATTCCTATTTCTTCGCAGGCTTTTCTCTTGTTGCGGACATAGACTTCCGAAGCGGGATTGTTTCCGACTAAGATTACGGCAAGACCCGGTTTTCTGTTGCCGTTTGCAATACTTGCGTCTACTTTATCTTTTAAAGATAAACGCAAGTTTTTAGCAATTTGTTTGCCGTCAATAAGCTTAGCTGGCATGTTGTTAGATCTCCTACATAAATATAAGCATGTGTATTATATAGCGCTTAAAAGCATTCTTACACTGACGATAAAAAGTGCCACGGCAAAAATTCTTTTTAAAGTGGCAGGTTTGATGTTTTTACCAAAGCGTACTCCGTAAGGGGCGGCAAGTACGGATAAAGGAATAACGCATAAAGCTCCTAACATATTGACTAAGCCGAAGGTTCCAATCGGAGCGTTTGGCGGAGTATGACCTGACAGAATAAGAATAATAGCGCCGGGTACGCAGACAAACAAAGAAACGGCAGAAGATGTACCGATTGCCTTGTGAGGTTCTACCGAGCAGGCATTTAAAATTGGTACGGTAAGAGTACCGCCGCCGATTCCGAGCATTACGGAGAAGCAGGATATACAGAAGGCTATGATGTTTTGGAAAAATTGGCGCGGTAAAGATTTGAATGCAGGTTTTGCATTGGCGCGGAATAATGTGTTGATGCTGTTTAAAATCATTACGCTGCCAAAAAGAATGGCAAGCCATTGCCCGCCGTAGAATGCGGAAATCACAGAGCCGACGACAACACCGCATAACATACCTAAAGACCAGCGCTTTATTATATGCATGTCGGTATTGCCCCGTCGATACTGCGAAATTGCCGCTGAAATTGAGGTGGGGATCATGCACATCAAAGAGGTGCCGGTGGCTAGTACCATGGCAAGATTAGGATCTACTTTAAGTACGCTTATAAAGACGAAATATAAAGCTGGGACAAAAATAACTCCGCCGCCGATGCCGAGAAGTCCGGCCAAAAATCCGGCAATTGAACCGCAGACAGCCAAAACGCCTACGGTAAAAATTAATTCACTTACATCCAAACCTAGCATATATGCATCCTTTCTTATACTGTGATCACAGCCATGGAATTTTAGCGAAAAATTCTTTTTTCGGCATACTTTTTTGTAATTTGTCTCGTGAAAAATAACCTCTTGTTTAAAGCTTTACAGATGAATTGTTAAGCTAAAGAAAAAAAGTTCAAAAAATTGTTGACTTGCAAAATAAAGGCCTGTAGAATTTGCCCCCGTTGATTGCTAATAAACATCGGTGATTAGCGCAGTCTGGTAGCGCACTTCGTTCGGGACGAAGGGGTCACAGGTTCAAGTCCTGTATCACCGACCATGGCAATAAGAAGTGCCCTTAGCTCAGTTGGATAGAGCAACAGCCTTCTAAGCTGTGGGTCGAAGGTTCGACTCCTTCAGGGCACGCCAGTGTCTTGAATTTAGCATCACGCATTTCTGTTACGGTGGCTGTAGCTCAGTTGGCAGAGTCCTGGATTGTGATTCCAGTTGTCGTGGGTTCGAGCCCCACTAGCCACCCCATCCTAACGAAATCCATCACACTTCTTGCGGGAGTGGCGAAATTGGTAGACGCACCAGATTTAGGTTCTGGCGCCTTCGGTGTAAGAGTTCGAGTCTCTTCTCCCGCACCACTAAAACAGCGTTTAAAAAATTTCATTGTTCTTTTTTTAACTAAAAAAGTATTTGAATTTGTTTTGGTGAGTCGATTTTGAGGTTAGGAAGGATAAACTTGGAATATTAGACGCTTAAAACGGCTTTTCTATCTTGTTTTTTTCTTGTTTTTTTGGTATAAATACAGCGCTTTTATTCCATAGATTAAAAGCGGTTTTGGCAAGGCGTAACCTTGTTGAGATCTAAACAGGTGGAACTTAATAAAGAAGGCCCCATGTAGAAAGGGGCTTTTTTTTTGGTAAAACACGGAGTTTTAATGGCAGGAACCATTGAAGAAAAAATTGATGAACTCGTAAGACCGCTTATTGAAGCTAGCGATCTTATTTTGTGGGGCGTCAGATACAGAGGCGGACGCGACAGTGCTCTTTTGCAGATTTTTATTGATTCAAAAGACGGGGTAAGCGCTGATACTTGCGGAGATATTACCAACATGCTGTCACCTGCTTTGGATGCTGCCGATATTATTGCTCCGGCTTATATTCTTGAAGTTTCATCTCCTGGTTTTGACAGAATTTTATTTACTCTCGATCAGGCAAAAGCTTATATCGGGAAAAAGATTAAAGCTGAAGTGCGTATTCCGGTAGGCGGTCGCCGTAAGTTTGAAGGCGTCCTTGAAGAAGTTACCGAGGATAATTCACTTAAGATAAATGACAAGATCTCAGGATCAATGGAAATTGCGTTTTCAAATGTTTCCGTTGCAAGACTTGTCCCGGAATTTCCACAGACCGGCAAAAAGCCGCAGTAGTAAATTAAGAGGTGTTTTAAAAAATGGGTAAGGAAATCATTGCGATTGCCGAGGCACTTTCAAACGAGAGAGCAATTCCTAGAGATAAGATTTTTGAAGCTCTTGAAACCGCATTGGCTACTGCGACCAAGAAAAAATATCCTGTAGAAATTGCCGTTCGCGTAGCTATTGACAGAAAGGACGGTTCGTATCGTACTTATCGTCGTTGGACCGTTGTTGATACTGACGGACCTCTTGAGAACCCAGCTTCTGAAGTTTCTCTTGCTGCTGCAAAAGAAGATCATCAAGGTATTCAGGCAGGTGATGTCGTAGAAGAAGAAATCCCTTCAGTTAAGTTTGATCGCATTACCATCCAAACCGCAAAGCAGGTTTTGTCACAGAAGGTTAAAGATGCCGAGCGTGAGCAAATAATTGCCGAGCAGCGTGAACATTTAGGGCATGTAGTTAATGCCACTGTTAAAAAGCAGGGGCGTGACTTCCTTATTTTGGATCTCGGTAATAACGCTGAAGCTGTTTTACGCCGCGATCAGATTATTCCGCATGAGACTTTCGGCCGCGGTGACAGAATCAAGGTTTTACTTTCTGAAATTCGTGCTGACGGTAAAGGTCCGCAGATTATTTGCTCACGTACTGCAAATGAGTTTTTAAGTGAGCTCTTTAGAATTGAAGTTCCTGAAATCGGTGAAGATATTATCGAGATCATGAGCGTAGCCCGTGATCCTGGTTCCCGTGCCAAGATTTCAGTACGCAGCAAGGATCGCCGTATTGATCCTCGCGGTGCATGTATCGGTATGCGCGGAGCTCGCGTCATGGCCGTATCAAATGAACTTGCTGGTGAAAAGATTGACGTTGTTCTTTGGGATGAGAATCTGGCCCAATACGTGAATAACGCTATGGAGCCTGCAGAAGTTTCCAAGATCATTATTAACGAAGACAGCCATACTATCGATGTTGCCGTAGCTGATGAAAATTTAGCTCTGGCTATCGGACGCAACGGTCAGAACGTTCGTCTTGCTTCTCAGATTTTAGGCTGGAATCTTAAGGTTATGACCGAAAGCGAAATGGAAGAAGGCTTAAAGGCTGAGGAAGGAAAAGTAATCAAGACTTTCGTTGACGCTTTAAATATTGATGATGAGTTTGCAGAAGCTTTATCAAGCGTAGGCTTTACTACTTTAGAGGAAATCGCTTACGTTCCTATTGAGGAATTTGAGTCTATTGAAGGCATTGACAGAGAGACTGCAACCATTCTTCAGGAAAATGCCCGCAGAGCTCTTGCTGAGCGTGAAGAGAAGCTTAAAGAGTCAGGAAGCGACGCTTTGACTAAGCTTGAAGGGATTGACAGTGAGCTTGCCATGAAACTGGTTGCTGCCGGAATTAAGGATCCTGAAGAACTTGCCGAGCAGGCAGTTGACGATTTGCTTGATATTGAAGGCATGACTGAGGAAAAAGCCGGTCAAATCATTATGGCGGCTCGTAACGAGTGCTGGTTTAAAGATGAGCAGTAGGAGGCAGTGATAATATGAACGATAAATTTAATAAAAATGATAATGCCCCTAAACGTATGTCATTAAATAAGAGGACTCACAGTACTTTGACCGTTCAGGGTTCTACCGGACGTGCCAAAGTAGTACAAGTTGAGTTCCGTAAGAAAAAAGTAGTTATTGATCCTAAAGAGATTGAGGCCCGTAAGGCTGAAGAAGCACGTAAAGCTGAGGAAGCTCGTCAGGCAGAAGCCAAGAGACTTGCCGAGGAAAAACGTCAGGCTGAAGCTGCAAAGAAAGCAGAAGAAGCTAAAAAAGCCGAAGAGGCTCGCAAGGCTGCAGAAGAAAAACGTAAAGCCGAAGAGGCAAAACGTAAAGCTGCAGAAAAGAAAGCCGCTGAAGAGCATAAGCCTTCTCGTAAGGAAAATGATGAAGACAAGGCTGCTGAAGAAGCATTGCGTCGCCAGCAGGATGTGCAGCAAAAGCGTAAGATTGAAGAAGAAGCAGCCCGTCAGGCAGAAGAAGCCCGTCGTTTGGCTGAAGAAAACGAAGCTCGCTGGGCTGCCGAAGAGGAAGAACGTCGTAAAGCTTCTGAAAGCGATTTAGATACCAGTACATCAAAATATGTACGCGAAGCTGAAGCTATTCAGGAACGCGAAGCGGAAAATCGCGGTCGTCATCGCGGCGGCAACAATGAGCGTCGTCAGTCCACCAAAAAGCGTGAAGAGACTGAAAATCAGAATACCAATCAAAAACGCAACAGCCGTCGCGGCGGTAAAGCTCAAAAGAGCGTTGCTAAGCTTAATCAGCAGCAGCACGGATTTAATCGTCCGGCAGCTCCGGTATCTCGTGATGTCGTAATCGGCGAGACCATTACGGTCGCTGAGCTTGCCCAGAAAATGGCAGTTAAGAGCGCAGAAGTTATTAAGACTTTGATGAAGCTCGGTGAAATGGTAACTATTAACCAGGTTATCGATCAGGCTACAGCTCAGATTGTCGCTGAAGAAATGGGGCACAAAGTTATTTTGCGCCGTGAAAACGAGATTGAAGAGGAAGTTCTTGCAGAGCGCAAGACTTCGGAAAATGCCGTCACACGAGCCCCTGTGGTTACCATCATGGGTCACGTTGACCACGGTAAGACTTCCCTTCTTGACTATATCCGTAAGTCAAAAGTCGCAGCAGGTGAGGCCGGCGGTATTACTCAGCGTATCGGTGCTTATCATGTTAAAACCCGCGGTTCAGGCATTACTTTCCTTGATACCCCGGGTCATGCCGCTTTTACCGCAATGCGTGCGCGCGGTGCCCAGGTAACCGATATCGTAGTTTTGGTTGTAGCAGCAGATGACGGTGTTATGCCGCAGACCGTTGAGGCAATTCAGCATGCTCAGGCTGCCAAGGTTCCTCTTATCGTTGCGATCAACAAGATGGATAAACCCGGTGCCGATCCTACCCGTGTTGTCAATGAGTTAATTCAGCATTCGGTTATTCCTGAAAGCATGGGCGGTGAGACTCAGTTTGTCGAGGTGTCGGCAAAGACCGGTATGGGAGTGGATTCTTTACTTGAGGCAATTTTGCTTCAGGCAGAAATGCTTGAGTTAAAAGCCGTTGCCGACGGCATGGCCGCAGGCGTTGTTATTGAGTCTCGTCTTGACAAAGGCCGTGGTCCGGTTGCAACCGTTTTGGTACGCGAAGGCACATTGCATAAAGGCGATGTCGTCTTGTGCGGTCTTGAGTATGGACGCGTCCGCGCTTTGCGTAATGAAAAAGGCCAGAATTTAGAGAGTGCCGGTCCGTCAATCCCGGTTGAGATTTACGGCCTGTCAGGCGTCCCGGTTGCAGGTGATGAAGTAACCGTTGTCCGTGATGAAAAGAAAGCTCGTGAAGTTGCATTATTCCGTCAGGGCAAATACCGTGAGCTTAAGATTGCCAAGCAGCAGAAGGCCAAGCTTGAGAATATGTTTAAGGATAATACCGCCTCTGAACTTAATGTCGTGCTCAAAGCCGACACTCAAGGTTCTGTTGAGGCTATTTCCGATGCTCTTAACAAGCTTGCAACTGATGAAGTTAAGGTTAATATCGTAGGCTCTGGAGTCGGCGGTATCACCGAAACCGATTCTACTTTGGCAGCCGCTTCCAATGCGATTATCGTCGGATTTAACGTTCGTGCCGACGGACCTGCTCGCCGCGTTATTGAATCTGAAGGCGTTGATTTACACTATTACAGCGTTATTTATGATTTGCTTGATGACGTTAAGAAAGCAATGAGCGGTATGCTTAAAGCTGAAGTACGTCAGGAAATTATCGGCATGGCCGAGGTACGTGATGTCTTCCGTCATCCTAAATACGGCGCGATTGCCGGCTGTATGGTGGTTGAAGGCCTTGTTAAGCGCTCAGCTCCTATCCGCGTATTACGTGATAACGTTGTTATCTTTGAAGGTGAGCTTGATTCATTGCGCCGCTTTAAAGATGACGTTTCTGAGGTTAAGTCAGGAACCGAGTGCGGTATTTGCGTTAAGAACTATCAGGACGTACGCGTAGGCGATCAAATCGAAGTGTTTGAAAACGTCGAAGTTAAGCGCTCTTTATAGGACACGATATGCCGAAAAGTTTTGGAAGAAACGAACGCGTCGCCTCTGCTATTTTGCGTGAGGCGGCAGATGTTTTACATCATTCTGTCAAAGATCCGCGCGTGAAATCTGCAACCGTCACTGAAGTATCGGTAAATTCCGATTTACGTGACGCGCGTATTTTCGTGTCATTTTTGACCAATGATGAAAAAGCGGTAAAAGAAGCTATGGAAGGATTGAATAAAGCAAAAGGCTTTATCCGTTCGGAACTTGCTTCACGCTTAAAGCTAAGGTATATGCCCGAAATTCACTTTATCTTTGACAGTTTGCTGTCAGAAAGCATGAAGCTTGACGCTTTAATCGCTAAAGGCCTTGGTCCTAAAGAATAAAGTGTTATTTTAATCTTTCATAAAGCCTCTGAGGTTTCAGCCAAAGAGGCTTTGTCCTTCATATGTGCTTAATTCTGAAGCGTTTTGCTTAAGGCGCGGATGAGATGATAGGCATATTTTGTTTTAGTCGTTATAATAACGATTTTAATAATAAATTGATGAACGGTTTTACGCATGAAGCTATATCGACATTTATCCGATTATAAACGTCCCAAAAGCGGTGTCGCTTTGGCTATCGGGAATTTTGACGGCTTCCATAAAGGGCATCAGGCCGTTATTGCTGCCATGCGTGAAAAAGCTTTAAAGTTCGGTTTAAAAAGCGCAGTAATGATTTTTGAACCGCAGCCTTTGGAGTTTTTTGCCAAAGCCGTACCCGCAAGACTTTATTCTATTCGCGATAAATTAAAGGCATTTAAAGAGGCAGGCGTTGATATCGTTTTCTGCATGCCTTTTAAAAAATCTTTTTGTCAGATGAGCGATAGAGAGTTCGTGCTTGATTTGCTGGTTAAACAACTCGGCGTAAAAAGTATTACCGTCGGATCGCTTTTTACTTTCGGCAAAGGCGGAGTTTCCGGAATTGAAGAATTAAAAGCTTTGGCAAAGGAAGCAGGAATAGAAGCCGGCGCTATTTCAGGCGTGGCTCCGTCGGGAACGCGGGTTTCAAGCACCATGATAAGAGCTTTGATTCAATCAGGTGATTTTACGACGGCAAAAAATGAAATCGGCAGACCGTATTCGATTTCAGGTAAAGTTTTGCACGGCAACGCTTTGGGCAGAACTTTAGGTTTTCCGACGGCAAACATCAATTTAAACAGAATAGTATGTCCGTTAGTCGGCGTTTACGCTGTTAAAGTTAAAACCTCGTACGGTATGTTTAAAGGTATGGCCAATGTCGGAACCAGACCCACCGTTGAAAAGGGCAGACTTAAAAATCTCCTGGAGGTGAATTTATTTAACTTTAACGCCGATTTATACGGTCAGGAAATTGAAGTTTTTTTCGTTAAGAAGATCCGAGACGAGAAAAAATTTGATGATTTAAATTCTCTTAAAGAGCAGCTTCATGCCGACAGAAAGACGGCAATGACTCTTTTGGAAAATAGTGATAATAACTTAAATATTGTTAATGAGTAGGTATATTCATGGCAGATTATAAAAGTACTTTAAATCTTCCGGTTACCTCTTTCCCGATGCGTGGCGATTTAGCCAAGCGCGAGCCGAAGATGCTTAAAGATTGGGAAGAGCGTGAGTTATATAAGAAAGTCCGCGCTTCACGTGAAGGCCGCGATATGTTCATTTTACATGACGGTCCTCCGTATGCTAACGGCAGCATACATATCGGTCACTCCATTAACAAGATTTTAAAAGATATTATCGTCAAGTCTAAAACCATGTCCGGTTTTGACTCACCGTATATTCCGGGATGGGATTGCCATGGTTTGCCTATTGAACTTAAGGTTGAAGGTCTTGTAGGAAAACCCGGTGATAAAGTTGATGCTGCGACTTTCCGTAAAGAATGCCGCAAATATGCCTATAAGCAGATTGAAGGTCAGAAAAAGGACTTTAAGCGCCTGGGTGTTTTAGGTGATTGGGATCATCCTTATATCACCATGGATTATAAGACTGAAGCGGATACAATTCGTGCTTTAGGTAAGGTTATTGAGAACGGACATTTTGTCCGCGGTTCAAAGCCCGTTTACTGGTGCCTTGATTGTCAGTCAGCTTTGGCTGAAGCTGAAGTCGAATACTATGACGTAACTTCAGATGCCATAGACGTAAGATTTAAAGCCGTTGATGAAAGCGCAGTTTTAAAAGCCTTTAATACCGATAAAGGCGAAGGTCCTATTTCATGTGTAATTTGGACCACTACTCCTTGGACATTGCCTGCCAATCGCGCAATCTGCTTAAACGAAGCTTTTGAGTATGCATTGGTTCAAATCAAAGGTGCAAATCCTGAACGTTTGATTTTAGCTCGTGAATTAGTTGAGTCGGTCATGCAGCGCTGTGAGATTTCAGATTATGAAATCTTAGCTTTATGCCGCGGAAAGGATTTGGAGTTATTGCGCTTTAGCCATCCTTTTTATGATTTTGACGTCCCGGCTATTTTAGGCGCCCACGTTACTCTTGATGCAGGTACCGGCTGTGTTCATACTGCACCTGGTCACGGTCTTGATGACTATGTGGTAGGTCAGAAATACGGAATTGAGGTATTTAACCCGGTGGGGCCTGACGGCTGTTTCTTAAAAGATACCAAGTTCTTTGCAGGTCTTAATGTTTTCAAGGCAAATCCTGAAGTCATTAAGCTTTTAAGTGAAAAAGGCGCTTTGCTTTGTTCTAAGAAAATAACTCACAGCTATCCTCATTGCTGGCGTCATAAGACTCCGGTTATTTTCCGTGCTACCGCTCAGTGGTTTATTACCATGGACGGCAATAATTTAAGAAAGCGTGCTTTGGAGGAAATCAAAGGCGTTCGTTGGATCCCGTCTTGGGGACAAAATCGTATTGAGGCCATGGTCAGCCAACGTACTGATTGGTGTATTTCCCGTCAGCGTACCTGGGGCATGCCGTGTGCAATTTTAATTAATAAAGAAACCGGTGAAATCCATCCGCGCACTCCCGAAATCATTGAGAAAGTCGCTAAGGCCGTCGAAAAAGAAGGTATTCAGGCTTGGTGGGATCTTAAGGTCGAAGATTTAATCGGACCTGAAGAAGCTTCTTTATATTATAAAGATCCTAATACTCTTGATGTATGGTTTGATTCCGGTTCTACCCAGTTTAGCGTTGTCGATCAGCGCCCTGAGTTTAAAGGCCATACGGCTGATATGTATCTTGAAGGATCCGATCAGCATCGCGGCTGGTTCATGTCATCCTTGATGCTTTCTGTTGCCATGAAGGATAAAGCTCCTTACCGTCAGGTTTTAACTCATGGCTTTACCGTTGACGGTAACGGCCGCAAGATGTCAAAATCATTGGGTAATGTTATCGCTCCGCAGTCTGTTATGGATAAGCTTGGCGCCGATGTTCTGCGTTTATGGGTCGCATCAACCGACTATACCGGTGAGATCGCCGTATCCGATGAGATTTTCAAGCGTTCATCCGATTCTTATCGCCGCGTCCGTAATACTATCCGTTTCCTGCTTGCCAATTTGTCAGGTTTTGATCCGCAAAAAGATCTGGTTGAATTTGACAAGATGATTGAACTTGATAAATGGGCCGTATCGCAGGCTGCTAAGGTACAAAAGGAAATTAAGTCTTATTATGACAACTATGATTTCCATATGGTTGTTCAGGACTTGATGCACTTCTGTTCAATTGAGCTTGGTTCATTCTATCTTGATATCATCAAAGACCGTCAATATACGGCAAAAGCCGACAGTCTCGCTCGCCGTTCCTGCCAAAGCGCTCTGTATCTTATCGCTGAAGCTTTAATCCGCTGGATTGCTCCTGTTTTGTCATTTACTGCCCAAGAGGCTTGGGAAGCAATGCCGGGTAAGCGTGATGAGTTCGTATTTACTGCCACTTGGTTTGACGGATTGCGTGAACTTGATGAAAATGCCGAGTTCGGTCATGCCTATTGGGATCGCATCTTAAAATTCCGTTCCGAGGCTAATCGCGCTATTGAAGAGGCTCGCGCCTCCGGTATTATCGGCGGCTCATT
>ULUV01002540.1_pt1 | contig 12302 bp, 8 predicted proteins | sample 1958921 | NCBI WGS metagenome assembly ULUV01 (sample SAMEA4835772, study PRJEB28245) | human gut metagenome | biome: gut microbiome; material: fecal sample | place: Denmark | collected 2008
TTGCCTATAAGCGGAGTATTAATTGTGATGTATATAAGTCTTAATATTATTGATCTTTTTGGCGAAGTTAATAAATCTAAATCTGATAAATAAGGTTTAATATTATGGATATTCAAATTGGATTATATTTACTAGCTTTATTTGGAATTATGATCGCTATGGGTGTACCTATTGCAATTGCTATTGCAACATCATCTGTAGCTATTATGTTATCAGTTATGCCTTATAAGGTTGTTGCTATTACCGCAGGACAAAAGCTAGCAACAGGCATAGATAGTTTCAGTTTACTTGCAGTACCATTTTTCGTGTTAGCAGGTAATATAATGAACCAAGGTGGAATAGCTCAGAGATTGGTTCGTTTTGCTTACTTGTTTGTTGGAAGAGTTCCAGGCGCGTTATGTCATGTTAATGTATTATCAAATATGATGTTTGGTTCAGTTTCCGGTTCTGCTGTAGCTGCTGCAGCTGCAGTGGGAAAAACTTTATTGCCTGAAGTAAAAGAAGCAAAAATTGATCTTCCTACAGCAACAGCGATAAATATTGCATCCTGTCCTACTGGAATGCTAATACCGCCATCTAATGGTCTAATTGTATATTCAGTTGTAAGTGGTGGTACTTCTATCGGCGCTTTGTTTTTAGGTGGATATATTCCAGGTATTCTTATGGGACTAGCGTGTATGCTTGTAGGGTATATATTTTTTAAGTTAAATCCCAGTCTTGCAGGAAATACTGTTAAATATAATTATACATTAAAGGAGATGATTAGTATAACTTGGCAGGCAATTCCTAGCTTAAGTTTAATTTTTGTGGTCATAGGAAGTATTATCGCTGGAATTTGTACGGCAACTGAAGCTGCATGTATGGCAGTTTTGTATTCTTTAATATTATCAATAATATATAAATCTATTGATTTGAACTCTTTGAAAAATATTAGTAAGGATACTGTTCTTATTTGCGGTGTGGTGTTGTTTTTAATCGGTGCGTCTACAGTTATGTCGTATATTATGGCTTATGCACATTTACCTCAGCTAATAAGCTCGATTTTATTGGGTATAACAAGTAATGAGATAGCAATTTTGCTAATCATCAATTTGCTCTTATTGGTTGTAGGAATGTTTATGGATATGACGCCAGCAATTTTAATTTTTACTCCGATTTTTTTGCCAGTTGCTACAACCTTAGGAATTGATCCAGTACATTTTGGTATTATCATGACCTTTAATTTATGTATTGGATTGGTCACTCCACCAGTGGGTACTGCTTTATTTGTTGGATGCTCTGTGAGCGGTTGCAAAATAGAAGAAGTAATTAAGCCATTGCTTCCTTTGATTTTTGCGGAAATTATAGTTTTGATGTTGGTTACGTATGTGCCAACACTGTCTCTTGCAATACCTTCATACTTCGGCTTTATTAATTAATTTATATGCCCGGCAGAAAATCTTTGTCGGGTATAGTAGTTAAGAGCTATTTATTGTTTGTAATTAATGCTTTTTTAGCGATGCTCTGAATTTATTGCAATCAATTGTTTTTAATACTTTATATCTCCGATGGAATTTATTATGAAATCTAATAGTTTTTTTCGTCCAGTAGCCTTTGTAACAGGTTCCTCAAGGGGTATCGGATATGAGTGTGCTAAGCAATTAGCCCAAAGGGGGTTTGATTTAGTTATTCATGGACGGTCTTCTGATAAAACCCATAATCTTTTGTTAACTCTTTCAGAAGAAATTAAAAGTTTAGGTGCAGATTGCCTTATTGTTCAGGGCGGTATTGACGATGCTAACTTCAGGAATACGGTATTTGACATTGTACTAAAACATTACGGCCGCCTTGATTGTATGGTAAACAATGCTGGCACGGCATCATTAGTTCGCGGCGACATGCTTGAAATGCAGGAAGATACATATGATCACTGCCAGAATATTAATGCCAAAGGGTTGTTTTTTATGTGTCAAAAAGCTGCAAATATACTTTTGCAGCAAAAAGAAGTCAGTGCTTTCGGTCTGTCGATTGTCAATGTAACTTCTTGCAGCGCGGCTATTTTATCGCCGTCTCGAGCTGACTATTGTGTATCCAAGGCTTCTGCAAGTATGGCGACGCAGATGTGGGCATTACGTCTTGCAGATACTCCGGTAAGAGTTTTTGAAATTCGTCCGGGAATTATTCAAACTGATATGACTTCAGTAGTGCATGATAAGTATACGAATCTTATAAATAACGGTTTGGTTCCACAAAGACGTTGGGGTTATCCTCAGGATGTGGCAAGAGCTGTCGTGACGGCTGCGTGTAATTTATTACCTTACACTGTAGGTCAAATAATTGATGTGGATGGCGGACTTCACATCCGAAATTTCTAAAATCTCATTAGGAAATACTTTATGATAGCTGCTTCGTTATTAAATAGTTTAACTGATATTCAACTATCTAGTTTGTTGAAAACCTTAAGCTTTAAAGAACAAATTAAAGTTAACGGATATTCCATTCCTGTTTATTGTAATGAGGTAATGGTAATCGGTTCCGGTGCTGCCGGTCTTAGGGCGGCGGTAGAACTTGCTCATCGTGACGTGAAAGTTACTGTAGTTACTTCCATGCTGTTTGCCGGGACTTCGGCATGCTCCGGATCCGATAAGCAGACTATTCATACTTGCGCTACTTCAAATCATGGTGACGATGTAATAAATGTTGCCAAGTCGATAGGTGCAGGTGGGGCGATGGATGGTGATTTGGCTTATATTGAAGCAGCTTGTTCTTATCTTGCAATTGACGGATTGCGTACTTACGGTCTTGATTTACCGCAAGATCGCTATGGAGCGATTTTAAGATACAAAACCGATCATGATGAAGCCGGTCGTGCTACCAGTTGCGGACCGAGAACTTCAAGAATGATGGTTAAGGTTTTAACTAAAGAAGCAGAACGTTCCGGAGTTACTTTACTTGACGGATATACCGCTGTAAAACTCATTTGCGATGATAAAAATAATTGTTGTGGGGCAGTGGCATTATCTCGTCTGGAACAAAACGAGGCTAATCCTTTTGGGGTCGTGGTATTACGAACTCATAATCTTATTTTAGCAGGCGGCGGTGCTGGTGAATTGTATAAGGATAGTGTCTATCCTTACGGATGCGTCGGTACTACAGGTCTTGGTATTGAGGCGGGTATTGCCGTCAGCAATATTCAAGAACAGCAGTTTGGCATCGGAACACCAAGAAACGGATCTTTTCCTTGGAATTTGTCAGGCACATATATGCAGGTAATTCCTGATGTATATAGTATTGATGATAAAGGAAATAAAAAGCATTTTTTAAGTGATTATTATCGCAGTACTAAAGAGATTTGCTCCAATATTTTCAGAAAAGGATATCAATGGCCGATACATGCACTGCGTACTTTAAATTATGGATCAAGCCTTTTTGACTTGGCTGTTTTTGAAGAGTTGCGCAAGGGTAATAAGGTTTATCTTGATTTCAGACAGAATTATGAAAATAAAGAGGATCCTTTTTCGTTAGACAATCTTGATGACGATGTTATCAATTATTTGTCAAATGCCAAGGCTTTGCTTGGAAGCCCGATAGAGCGGCTTAGGAAAATGAATCCGCTGGCTATTGAGTTATATAAGCAGAATAACTGGGATATTGAAAAAGTTCCGCTGCCTTTTAGTATCAATCATCAGCACTACAACGGCGGACTTAAAGTAGGTGAATATGCACAGACTTCAATTAAAGGCTGCTACGCAATTGGTGAATCTGCAGGAACTCATGGTGTAACACGACCTGGTGGCGCGGCTTTAAATTCAGGACAGGTTTTTGCGATAAGAGCTGCCGAACATATAAAGCATAACGAATTAAAGAATGACATAAATTTAGGTTTTGAAGAAAAAAACGTAGAGGCTTGTCTTGTATTTTTAAATAAATGTACGGGAAAACAAGCTGTTGCTGTAAATGAAATAAAAGCTTTTGTACAGAATTTAATGTCTGATAAGTGTTCTTTTGTTTGCAGTAAAGACGGTGTTGAATCGGCAAAATCTCAACTTCAAGAGATTCTGGTCAAGGTTAAAACGCTGGGTATATCTCCCAATTACGGTAATTTTGTTAACTCTTTTGAGTGGCTTAATTTGATTTATGAAGCCTGCGCTTTAGCCGAATCCTTAGCTTTTTATATTGAACAAGACGGAGGCAGCCGCGGAGCTCGCATTATCTGCTCGAATAATCCGGATGCGGTACCTCAGGCAGCAGTGAAAGATTTGTCCGCATACGGTTTCCTATACGAAAGGGATAAGCAAAAAGGCGAGATTATTGATTGCTTTAGGCAAGAAGACGGTTTTGTCTGTGCGAAAAGACAAGTAAAGCCTTTGCCTGATTTAGAACACATCTTTTTTGAAAAGGATTGGGAAGATTTCCTTATCGGGAAAATTTTTGAATAAATATAAGAGGTAAAAAATATGGTCAGTTCAAATAAAGTAGCAATAATTACTGGTTCTGCTCGTGGAATAGGTAAGGGCTGTGCTCTTGCATTAGCTGAGGCTGGATATAACATTCTTATTCATGATTATATAGATGAAACCAGTGTTAAAAAATCTGAAGAAACAGTAGAAGAAATTAAAAAATTAGGTGTGGACGCAGTTAATTTTAATTGTGATATTGCCGATTTATCTAAACATAAGGAGTTGTTTCAGGTTGCGCTTAACAGATGGGGACGCGTTGATTGCTTGGTAAGTAATGCCGGAGTGTCGGTAATGCATCGCGGTGACATCCTTGATGTTACTACTGAAAGTTTTGATCGCTGTCTTAAAGTTAATACTCGCGCTACCTTTTTCTTATTGCAAGAATGCGCAAAAGTCTTTATGGCGCAGCCTAAAACAGAAGCAAAAAGAACAATAGTTGTTATTTCTTCTTCTAATGCAGAGATGGTGTCAATAGATCGTAGTGAATATTGCGTATCAAAACGTGCAAATTCCATGGTAGCAAAGTTGTTTGCTCTGCGCTTGATTAAAGAAAGTGTCGCGGTATTTGAAATAAGACCCGGTTTAATCATGACTGAAATGACGGCACCGTCAAAAGCCAAATATGACAAATTGATAGCTGAAGGAATGGTTCCTGAAGGAAGGTGGGGATATCCGAAGGATATAGGTATAACCGTTAGAGCCATGGCAGAAGGATTACTGCCTTATACATGCTCTTTAGCCGTTCCGATTGACGGCGGCATGAGTTTACCGAATTATTAATTTATAATGTAACTAATTATTTTTAGAAAAAAAGGATGCGTTTAAATTTTATGCATCCTTTTGTTTTTAAATTATCTTTTTATTTGTTTTTTATACGATTTATTACATCATCTTTGATTTGATTAATATGAAGCATCATTGCTTTGCTGGCAGCATCTCCATCTTTTTTTAAGATAGCATCTACGATCATTTGATGGGTATCAATTGCTTCTTCAAGCAAAGTACGATTGTTTAGATTAATAATATAATTAATTGCTGCGTAGATAATATCCATTAAATTTGGCATAACATCATTTGAACTGCAATTTGCAATACTTGAATGAAACTCAACGTCAGCAGACTCATGATTGATTCCTTTATGGATCATCTCTTTGATTTTCTCGTGAGCTTTGCAGATTTTGTCAATTTGCTCAGGAGTTGCATGTTCAGCAGCTGTCTTTGCTAAGCTTGGTTCTATTAGTAATCTTATTTCACAAAGGTCAAGACCAAGTTTTAATTTATCTTTATAAAATCTAAAGCCAAAAGGGTCAGGTAAGACACCAGGGTTTTTAGCCACATATGTTCCTAGACCTCTTTTGATTTCTAATATGTTTTGACTAACTAATTGTTTTACCGCTTCTCTTACAGTACTTCTTCCTACACCAAGTAATTTTGCCAGTTCCATTTCAGAAGGAAGAATTGTTTCTTTTTTGAAAGATCCGTTTTGAATTAATTTGATAATAGTTTCTGAAGCTAAATCTGCTTTTGATTTTAAATTGTATGAGCGTAACGAATCAGGCAAAGTACTCGTAAATTGTTCGGCGATTGTATTAGGGTAAAATGAGTCAGTCATATATATGATTACAAATTAGAAAAATGAATAATTACTGATTTTATCATAATTCATTAAAATACTAGAAAGCTGTTTAAATGCTCTATTTATGATTTCTTTTTGCGTAAATATTTTAGGATATTCAGGATTAAACACTTCTGTAGAGATCATTCCTCTATAATTAATCTCTTTTAGAGCATTTAAAAAGTTTAACAGATTGATGGCATCTCCGTCCTCACAAAATGTACGATATCTTTGATCAATTATTTTTTCAGTGCTTGATACTTTTTGACCGTTCATTAAATGAATAGCAAAAATTTGCTTGGCATTGATTTTTTCAAATGAGTAACAGTCAGATCTTTCTTTTAAATAAAGATTATATGAATCAAGCACGAGACCTACATTGTCGTTATTTACTTCATTGATTATTTCACAAGCAAAGTTTGCATCCTGTACAAGACTTCTAGATAGTCCTACAGGTTCAAAGATCCATTTAATGTATGGTTTTGTTTTTGCTAAATATTTTAAGATGCGAACACAGTTTGTTTTGATTTCCTCTTGATTATAATTTTTACAAAGGCTGTCATCATCAAGAAGCGGGGCAACCACAATACATTTGTTAATATTTACAATATGATAGAGATCGTCAATTAAATTTAATATTCTTATATTAATATCATGCTTTTCTTTAATATCTTTTTGACTTAAAAATTCCGGATAAATGTACAATGCATTTAATGCACTGGGTTTTATGTTTGTGTTGTCAAGCAAGCATTTAAGATCTGATATTGAGTGATTTTCAAGATATTTGTTGATGCAGTCAAAACGCAGCTCAATAAGGTCAAATCTTGCTTGCTTGGCAAAAATCACGTCATTTTCAAGATTAAGAAAATCTTTTGTGCAAGCTTCGTTGTAGCAGTATTTTGACATATTTGTTACCTGATAATTTATATATGACAATTAATTAACTAATTAAATATGCTTACTGTGCCAAACCATATCTGGATTTTTAGTTATTGTATAAATGGCTTCACAAACTTCGACGGTTGCTTTTCCCGCGTATCCGTCAGCACATAACGGTTCAATACCTAAAATTGCGTTGACGAAATTTTCGATATGCCGTTGATGGAAATAGATCATGCTGTCAACGCTGTTGAAAAAGTCACTGTCCTCTTTAATTAATTGTTCAAGCGGGGTTTTATCATTCGGAATATGCCATAGATCGGTAACCGGGGGCTCTTCGATTTCCGACATCCCGGCAATGAACATTTGTCCGCCGTCAGTTTGTACGCCAACCGACGCTCCGTTGCTGCCGAAAATATGTACTTTGCCGTACAAGGCAGGATTTTGGCTGTTGCTTGCAAGTAAAGTGGCAAGACCGCCGTTTTTATATTTAATAATGGCGACAGCGCTGTCTTCTACTTCAATATACGGATGATTGAAATTAGCGCTTAATCCGTAAATTGATTCGATTTGACCCATATACCAATTGACCAAATCAATTTGATGGGAAGCCTGTGTCATTAGAACACCGCCGCCTTCACCTTTCCAGGTACCGCGCCAGGGATCGCTTTTGTAATATTCTTCAGATCGCCAGCCTAGCATGGTGACCTCAGCAAGAATAGGTTTGCCGATTTTTCCGGAATCGATGATATCTCTGATACGTTTGCAGGGCAGATAGTTGCGCCTTTGAACCAATGTGCCTAATAGTACGTTATTGTCTTTTGCCGCATTTATCATCGCGTCACATTCTGTAACGCTTGTTGCAAGCGGTTTTTCAACTAATACGTGACAATGAAGATTAGCGCATTTTATAGCAATTTCGGCATGGCTTGGATGCGGTGTACAGATAGTAACGGCATCTAAATGTTCTTTTTCAATCATTTCTTCAGGAGACAGATAACCGTTAATTTTGTATGTTTCACAGAAATTTTGGAGCTTTGCTTCAGAATGATTACATGCAGCAACAAGGCGGCAGTTTAAGAGATTATTGATAGCTTTGGCGTGAAAATGGGCAACTTTGCCGCATCCGATGATACCGATTTTTATAGGTCGCATGAAAGCTCCGTTTAAAAGAAAATTACCGGTTGAATACATGATGAAATTGTCATCTATACAATATAGTTTTGCTAAGTTAGTTGTCACAAAATGCTTTAATATTTCCAGACTATTAAACTAGTTTATGCGACAGCATAGTAAGTAAAGCGGTTTAAAAACAGGTAGAATAGTCCAAGTTACTGAATTCATTTACGAAGAAAGAGTAAAAACTAAAATCTTATTGGGTAAATCATGGTTGATTTGACCAAATTGCCTCTTAGCGTTACTTCTTTTGAGCGCTTTGTTGCTAAGTCTAAAATCTATGTAGATAAAACAGATATTATTGCTTCAATAGCTAAGTATGATAATCCTTTATTCTTATCAAGACCGCGCCGTTTTGGTAAATCAACATTAGTAAGCACCTTCCATGAGCTGTTTGCTAACGGTCTTGAAAAATTTCAGGGACTTAAAATCGTAACTGATGATTTATGGCATGATAAAACTTATAAAGTTATACATCTTGACTTTTCCGGAATAAAAAATGTTTCTGATGCGGCGTCATTTTTAAATAAGCTGTCACAGCTTTTATTCTCAGCATTTAGTCTTGCAGATATAAATTCTACTTTAAATAAAGAAGATCCTATTTCGATGTTTAGAAATTCCGTACAAGTTATGGATAACGGATCTCTAGTTTTGTTAATTGATGAATATGATGCTCCTCTTACGGAAGTAATGTCCGATAAGAATAATTTTGATTTAAAACAAGGAATTCTATCAGAGTTTTTTGCAACGGTAAAAATGTTGTCAAATAAGTTTCGATTTATTTTCATTACCGGAGTAACGCGTTTTTCTAATACTTCAATTTTTTCTGCCTTTAATAATATTGAAGATATAAGTTTTGATTCAGATTACGGAGATGTCGTCGGGTATACGCAAGAAGAATTAGAGTTATATTTTCATGATTATCTGAATAATGCGGTAGAAGTTATTAATAACGATTTGGGAGAAATTAAATACACTTATGAATCGTTGCTTGATGATCTTAAATTAAATTATGACGGCTATTCATTTGATAAGCGCTGTAAGTATCATATATACAATCCATGGTCAATTTTAAACTTTTTAAAAAAGCCTCAGGACGGTTTTGAGCCTTATTGGATGACTACAGGAGGGGCAAAACCTACATTACTTATCAATTACTTGGATACTTTTGTTAGTAAAAATATTCGAAAGAATGAACTTGTTGATTATTTAAATCTTGATTTTACTCAGGTTACCAGTATTGAAGAGTTATCTCCTAATATTACCAGTATTGTAGATTGCAATTTTCCGTTGTTTGCTGTTTTGTATCAAGCCGGTTACTTCACAATAAAAGACACCGGAAGCAATTATCTTGAAGTAGGACTGCCTAATCTTGAGGTTAAAAAAGCTTTTGCGGAAATTATTTTAAATAAATTAACTTCTAAATCTACGGCCCAAATAAGTGCTTTTTATGGCAATAAAATTAAGAAAGCTTTAATTGAACATGATTTTTCGTCTTTAAAAGATGAGCTTAATAAGATATTGAATGAATTTTCTTATGAAAGCGTCAGTTCTTTTAAAGAATATGCATTTAGGGACATATATAAAGTTATATTACAAATTATCGGGTACAACACCTATACGGAATATCAAACAGCATTAGGTCGCAGCGATTTATGTTTTGAGGATGATAAAGATCTTTATATATGTGAGTTTAAAGTTATAAGAAAGGCGGATAAAGTTCAAAATAAAATTGACGAAGCCAAAGATCAGATAAGGGAAAAGAAGTACGCTTTAAGGATTACCGATAAAAAAGTGACGACTTTTGTAGTGATAATCGTTAATGAAAATAAGAGCGAAACAAGCGCTGCTTTTAGAGAGGTTGCGGCGATAGAAACAGTGTAATGTATGAAAGTAAACGACCTTACCGAAATTTTCTTCGGCAAGGTCTTAACGATAGTTAAACTTTCTTGAAGTTTATCGTTTCTTTATTTACCGCTTCAATCTCTTTTGCTTGAGTCAAGAAGAGTTTTAAGCGATTGGAGACGTTTGATTGGGCGGTGCCGGCTTCAAAGTCGATGCTGCATAAGTTGGCGGTAGCGTATTTGTCGCGGACGGCGCGCATTACACCTTTGCCGGTTACGTGGTTTGGCAGGCAGGCAAAAGGTTGTACGCAGAGAACGTTATTTATGCCGTGTTCGATAAAGTCAACCATTTCTGCAGTCAAAAGCCATCCTTCACCGGCTTGCTGTCCGATGCTGACAAGACCTTCGATAGCCTGCTTATATTCATTAAACGGCGTTAAATTCTCAAAATGAGAATCGCTTAATGCTTTCATAATAATGTTGCGCATGCGGTTAAAGCGCGAGGATATGATCCAAGAGCCGAGAGCTTTAACGCGCGATCCTCTAAGATGGCGAGCTTGGTAGATGTTGTCGTTGAAACAGTAAAGCACGAAGCTTGAAATATCGCCTAAGACAGGTTCAGCGCCTTCATCAATGATCTTCTGCATCAGATCAAGATTTGCTTTGGGGTGATATTTAAGCAGAATTTCACCGACGATACCGACACGGGGACGCTTTTCATCACGCAGCTTAATTGAAGCAAAGCGTTTGATAATAGCACGTACGGTCTTGGTGAATACATGTTTTTTCTTGCTCTTTACGGCAAGCAGACAATCATGAGTGCAGCTCTTTAGTGCGGCATCACTGTCACCTTTGTTGATTTCATAGGTTTTGCAGTAGAAGTAAAGCTTTTGAATGAGATCGCCGTACAACACTGCACGCAGTAATTTGCTTAATCCTTTAAGACCGAGCTTTAAGCGTAATGCGTCAGAATCTATATTGGAGCTTGATAAGGTGACGATAGGTACACTCTTATATCCTAAGTCGTCAAGAGCCCATTTAAGCAGCGCCGGATAATTGGTGGCACGGCACGGTCCGCAGGTTTGCGACAATAAGAAGGCGGTGCTTCTGCTGTCAAGTTTTCCTGAGACCAAGGATTCAATTAATTGGCCGATAACGACAATTGCCGGATAGCAGGCATCGTTATTGACGTACTTAAGACCAAGCTCAATAGCTTTATCCGATACTTCAGGCAACAGTTTGACTCGATAGCCTAAAGAGGCCAGAGCTTCCGTCAAAATCGGGAAATGAATAGGTGCCATTTGCGGAACGTAGAGAGTTCTCGGGAACGGCAGATTATTATTCATGAAATTGAAGTTTTGCAGTGACGGTTCGTTGTCTTCTTCAATTTCCGGCTCTTCAGGAGCATTGCCAACGGCGCATAAGAGAGACTTTAAGCGGATCTTGGCAGCACCTAGAGTATCGCCTTCATCAATCTTTAGCATCGTGTAGATGCGATCGTTCTTTTCAAGCTGTTTTTTAATTTGCTCTGAAGTAATGGCGTCAATTCCGCAGCCGAAGCTTACAAGCTGCACAAGCTCTGCGTGCGGATTTTCGATAACTACTTGGGCCGCACGATAAAGTCTTGAGTGGAAGGCCCATTGATTGATGACATCAAGCTTTACTTTACGGGTCGCCAAATGACAGATTGCATCTTCAGTGACGATAGCCGCCCCCATGGAGTCGATTAAAGCCGGAATACCGTGGTTGATGTGCGGATCGATATGATAAGGACGTCCTGCAAGAACTATAAGGGTTTGACCTTTTTTCTTCGCTTCATAGAAGATCTTTTCACCTTCTTGGCGCAGCTCGTTGCGATATTCGTCAAGAGTTTCGCGGGCTTTTCTTATTGCCTGCTTGATTTCATGACGCGGTATTTCCGGGAAGCACTCTAAAATAGCTTTTAATACCGTGCTGTCCTTGGTGAGATTTAAGAACGGCGTGAAGATTTTAAGTCCCGGGTATTGCTTAATGACGTTAAGGCGCAGCGCTTCAGGATAACCGGCAACTACCGGGCAGGCGTAGGTATCGACGCTTTCTTCAAATACTTTGCCTTCGCGCGGAATGCAGGGCAGGAAGATATTTTTAATGCCCAAAGAAGCAAGGTACACGACATGGCCGTGAGTAAGTTTAGCCGGATAACACAAGCTTTGGGACGGAATCGTGAGATTGCCAAGCTCCGCAATTTGCTTAGAGCTTGCAGGAGATATCTCGACTTTGAATTTAAGTTCGGTAAATAAGCGGTGCCAATACGGATAATGCTCGTAAATATTAAGCACGCGCGGAATTCCGATAACGCCGCGGACGGCT
>ULUV01031837.1_pt1 | contig 12298 bp, 9 predicted proteins | sample 1958921 | NCBI WGS metagenome assembly ULUV01 (sample SAMEA4835772, study PRJEB28245) | human gut metagenome | biome: gut microbiome; material: fecal sample | place: Denmark | collected 2008
CTGAAAACAAATCAGTTCTATTTTTTATTAAGCCAAGGCTGTGCAGCATGCAATATTCAGGTTGTGGAAATCCGTCAATCCATGTTGCAAGCGGCAGAACCCAAAGTTAACCAGAGGTTCATAACGTAGATTGCAGATTTTGTGGTGCGGTTCATAGCGTAAATTGGGCATGTATAAGCGTCCTCTCACAAGTCATTCACAGCGTAAATGAAAGAAAAACGGTGCAGACAAATATGATTTCCTTCGTGAGCCATGGAGATAAGACTCTTTAGAGGCTTATCGGAATGCCTGGCGAACAGGAACATCATATTTCGTCTGTACCGTTTTTCTTTTCATAAACCTATAAAATCACGACTTGCGAGAGGACGCTTATATCTGCCCTTCAAGCCCTATAAAAGCACCACAGAATCTGCGACACTACGCAAATGAACCTCCGGTTTAGTTTGCACTTACAACCCCGCTCTCGCAGTCCACTTCAACATATGCACTGGTCTTTAAGACATCCAATGCATTTTTAGCTGCGATAAGAACCGGAATATCAAGGCTTAACCCTGCGATTGCTGCATGACAGTTTGCACCCTCTGCTTCTACGATCAGTGCGGAAGCCTGACGCATCTGTGCCATCATTTCATTTGTGGTGTCTGCTGCGACAATGATATCACCGTCTTTAAAGCTTTTTAAATCTTCATTGCTGTGGCACACACAAAGGTTTCCGGAAATTTTCTTTCCGTTTAATCCTTTTCCTGTCACAAGGATATGTCCTGCAACCTGTACTTTGATGAGGTTGGTTGTACCGGATACACCAAGTGGAACACCACCGGTCAGAACAACTAATTCCCCTTTGGAAACAAATCCTGCTGCCTCTGCCACATCAACTGCCTTCTCAAACAACTGGCTTGCATCCTGTTCCTCTGTGATAAGAACCGGTTCTACACCCCATTCAAGATTTAACTGACGACATACTTTTTCTGTCAGGCACTCGCCGATGATCGTGCAGTTTGGACGGTATTTGGAGATCATTCTTGCAGTACGTCCGGACTTTGTTACCGTCACGATTGCCGCTGCGCTTAAATCGCCTGCCATCGTACAGGTAGCATGTGAAATTGCGTTTGTCACATCCGGGTTACACATGGTCCTGCGCTGTCTGAATCTCTGTAAATAGTTAATATCCTGCTCCGTGCGGGTTGCGATACGAACCATTGTTTTTACTGCTTCAATTGGATACATTCCTGCAGCGGTCTCTCCGGATAACATAATTGCACTTGTTCCGTCATAAATTGCATTTGCAACGTCTGTGGACTCTGCTCTTGTTGGTCTTGGATGTTTCATCATGGAATCTAACATCTGAGTGGCTGTGATAACGATTTTTCCAGCCTCACAAGCTTTTTTGATGATCATTTTCTGCATAACCGGAACATCTTCCAATGGGATTTCAACACCCATGTCACCACGCGCTACCATGATACCGTCGGAGACACGGATAATGTCATCGATATTGCGGACACCCTGCATGTTCTCGATCTTGGAAATGATCTTAATATCCTCGCCACCTTTTTCTGCAAGGATTTTGCGGATTTCCATAACATCCTCTGCGGTACGGACAAAGGAAGCTGCGATAAAATCATAATCATTTTCTACCGCAAAACAGATATCTCCGTAATCTTTTTCACTGATAAATGGCATCGTGAGGTCAACGTTCGGAACGTTCACACCTTTTTTATTGGAAATCACACCATCATTTAACACTTTACAGACAATATCTCTTGCGTTGACCTTGGTATTCACTGGTTTTGCAACCGGTTTGATCTCTACAACTTCCAGACCTACCAGACCATCATCGATCAGGATATGATCGCCCAGCTTTACATCATCTGCAAGATTTTTGTAAGTAATAGATACGCGCTCATCAGTTCCAAGAATATCATCGGTTGTCAGTGTAAAAGTCTGGCCTGTCTTTAACTCTGTTTTTCCTTTTTCAAATTCTACGAGACGGATTTCCGGTCCCTTTGTATCAAGTAAAGCTGCAACATATTTTCCCAATTCTTTGCGCAGTTTGCGGAGCATTTTTAATCTTCCCATCTGCTCATCATGCGGTCCATGCGAAAAATTGAAACGTGCAACGTTCATTCCCTCTTCGATCAATGCTCTCATCACCGCTTCATTGTCGGTGGATGGTCCTAACGTACAGATAATTTTTGTTCTTCTTGTCATAAATTCTTCCTTTCTTTTTATGGTTTCATTTTTCAAGTATTCCTGCTGATTTTTATTCATTCGAAATGCGTATGCCTCTCCTGATTTCTGTTATAGTTTTAACAATCTCCTTAAATCAGCACGGAGTCGGCGGACCAATCTCTGCAAAACTTAAAACTTATACACTTTTCACAATAATACAGTCTCTTCTCTCCGTTTTTATTCGTATTCTTGTGAAAAATGTATAATAAATTTTAAGTTTCTTCTTTGGTACGGCGACTCCATCTACGGAGAGATTATACGAAATAAACAAAAAAAAAGCAAGCTTTCTTTTGTAAAAAAACCTGCTCTTTTTGTAAACATTATGTTAAAAACATTATTTTGTGATCATGGTTCCCATACCGCCATGGATATTAGAACCGTCTTTGTTCAATTTTGTGATCAGAACGGATCTGATCGCAGAGTCACCGATAAAGTTGATGGCTGCCTCTATCTTAGGAAACATATCGCCCTCACCAAACTGTCCCTGCTCCATGTATTTCTTTGCTTCTGCAACAGTCATGGTTGATAATGGTTTTTCATCCGGCTGTCCATAATTTAAGCATACATTGTCAACACTTGTTAAAATAACAAGCATGTCTGCATCCAGAAGTTCTGCCAGTTTTCCTGCTGCAAGGTCTTTTTCAATAACAGCACTGGCACCCTTTAAGTTGTTGTCCTGCATTAATACCGGGATGCCGCCGCCTCCACAGGCAACTACGATCTGGTCAGCATCGGACAATGCTTTGATTGCATCGATCTCCACGATATCCATTGGCTTTGGCGCTGCAACGATTCGTCTGTACCCGCCTTCTGTTTTGACAACGTGATTTCCTTTTTTCTCCTCTGTCTCTGCTTCCTCTTCCGTCAGCACACGTCCAATGACTTTGCTTGGTTTGTAAAACGCCTCGTCATATGGATCAACCACAACCTGTGTAAGGATCGTAGAAACGGGTTTATAGATTCCCTTGTTCAATAATTCCGCACGGATCGCATTCTGTAAATCGTAACCGATATATCCCTGACTCATTGCAGAACATACAGACATTGGTGTTGCAGTATATTCCGGATATAATTTGCAAAATTCATTCATAGCAGTATGGATCATACCGATCTGTGGTCCGTTACTGTGTGTGATCACAACCTGATAATCTTCACGGATAAAATCTGCCACTGCCTTTGCTGTTCGTTTCGTTGCCTCTTTCTGTTCAGGAAGTGTTGTTCCCAAAGCTTCATGTCCAAGAGCAATCACAATTTTCTTCTTTTTCATCTCTACCATCCTCCGATGCACCTTTATATTCGCAGAACACCCGGAAAGTATCTCCGGGTGCTTTTTGTCTTGTCTGACACTTATACTATTATTTTACCATGAACGATTTTGCAGTGCAATGTCATTTTTACATTACAGGCCGCAGGCATTCTGCGAACTGTTATTTATCTTCTTCCTCAGTTTCCTCCTGTGGCAGAACAAAGGAATCAATAACCTCCCACAGTTCATCCCTTCCCTGCTTTGTCTCGGAAGAGAATGGAATGATCACCGTACCCGGCTTTACTTTCAGCCCTTCGCGGATTGCTTTTACATTCTTCTGGATCTGGCTTCGTTTGATCTTATCAAGCTTTGTGGCAATGATAATCGGTGTAAATCCCTGATAAACCATCCAGTCATACATCATTTTATCGTTTGCAGACGGATCATGACGGATATCGATCAGCAAAAAGACTGCCTGCAGTTTTTTGGAGGTATGAAGATAATTCTCGATCATTTTTCCCCATTTTTCCTTCTCGCTGGCAGAGGTCTTTGCATATCCATAACCGGGCAGATCGACCAGATACATGGCATCATTGACATTGTAAAAATTGATGGTCTGCGTCTTTCCCGGCTGCGCCGATGTCCTTGCGAGCGACTTGCGGTTTAACAGCGCATTGATCATGGATGATTTTCCTACATTTGACTTTCCTGCAAATGCCACTTCATTAAATGGATTGTCCGGTATTTTACTTGTGATACCACAGACAGTCTCCAAATTTACACTTCTAATTACCATTGTCTTTTCCTCTTCTTAATTCACTTCTTTACAAACGCCACATCCAGCACGTCTTTCATCTGCTCCACAAACACGATTTTCAGACCTTTTTTGATCTCCGGTGAAATCTCATCTATATCCTTCTCATTCTTCTTTGGCACACAGATGGTCTTAATTCCTGCATTTTTGGCTGCCAGTGTTTTTTCCTTCAGTCCACCGATTGGAAGCACACGGCCGCGAAGTGTGATCTCACCTGTCATTGCGACATCAGCGCGGACCGGTGTCTTCGTGATCGCCGACAACATGGCTGTCGCCATCGTGATTCCGGCAGACGGTCCATCCTTCGGCACTGCACCCTCCGGGATGTGGATATGGATGTCATTCTCCTGGAAAAACTTTTTCGGAATATGATACTCTTCACTGACAGAACGGATATAGCTGATTCCCGCCTGTGCAGATTCCTTCATCACATCTCCCAGCTGTCCGGTCAGCTGGAACTCACCTTTTCCCGGCATGATGTTGACTTCAATCTCTAAAGTATCTCCACCAACGCTTGTCCATGCAAGTCCACGGACGATTCCTACTTCATCCGTATCATTTTTCTTATCAAAACTGTATTTCTCTTTGCCGAGGAACTTTTCAAGATTCTGTTCTGTAACTTTAATCTTCTCTTTTTCTCCCTCGTAAAGCGGTCTTGCTGCTTTTCTGCATATCTCACCAAGCTTACGTTCAAGATTACGCACACCGGCTTCCCTTGTGTAACCACTGATGATCTTTGCCATCGCTTTGTCTGTGATGGCGAGCTGCTCCGGTCTGATCCCATTGCGCTCCATCTGCTTTGCGAGCAGATGCTCTTTGGCAATGTGAAGCTTCTCATTCTCTGTATAACTGGTCACTTCGATCAGTTCCATACGGTCTAACAGCGGCCTTGGGATATCCTGCACAGAGTTTGCTGTTGCAATAAACAGCACTTCTGAAAGATCGATCGGTATCTCAACATAATGATCCCGGAACTTCTTATTCTGCTCCGCGTCAAGCACTTCCAGCAATGCAGACGCCGTATCCCCCTTGTAATCGCTGCTCATCTTATCGATCTCATCTAACAGCATGAGCGGATTTTTCACGCCGGCGCTGCGCAGTCCGTTCACGATACGTCCCGGCATTGCTCCGACGTAAGTTCTTCTGTGGCCGCGGATCTCTGCCTCATCCCGCACACCACCGAGACTGATCCGCACATATTTTTTATCTAACGCTTTTGCAACGGACCGGGCAATACTCGTTTTACCGGTTCCCGGTGGTCCGACCAGACAGATGATCGGGCTCTCGCCCTTGCTGGTGAGATTGCGGACAGCCAGAAATTCCAACATACGCTCTTTTACTTTTTCCAGGCCGTAATGATCCGCATTTAAAATCTGCTCGGCATTCTTCAGATCCTTGTTATCTCTGGATGTCTTATTCCACGGAAGCTCCAAAAGTGTTTCAATATACCCTCTCGCCACAGCGCTCTCAGAGGAGCTGGAACTGATATTTTTAAAACGGTCGATCTCTTTTTTGATCTTCTCTTTTACTTCTTTGTCTGCCTTGATTTTGCCCAGAGCATCCATAAAGTGATCTGCGTCTGATTCCGTATTATCTTCGCCAAGCTCCTCACGGATTACTTTCATCTGCTCTCTCAGCAGATATTCTTTCTGGTTTTTATCCACATGCGCCTTGACTTTCGCCTGAAAATCATTCTTGATGGCTATGATCTCGATCTCTTTTAATAAGAGTGCCATCAGAACCTCATAACGTTCGGTCATAGAAACCGCATCTAAGATTTTCTGTTTTTCCTCAAAATGTACCGGAAGGCTGTTGGCAAGCTGATTCATCAGTTTTTCCAGATCTGTGATCTCACTTAACTGGCGTTGCAGCTCTTTTCCCATTTTGGGATTGACGACCACATATTTACCAAATGTCTCCTGAATGCTCCGAAGCATTGCCTCCTTCGCTTCTTCTGGCAGTCCGTCATCCACTTCCTCGTCAAATCGAATGATCTCCGCAAGCAGATAGTCCGGATTTTCAAGAAAAGCGGACAATTCTGCCCGCTCTTTCCCTTCTACCAAAATGCGTACAATATTATTTTGTAACTTAATTACCTGCTTTACCTCAGCAATGATCCCGATCTTAAATAAGTCCTCGATATCAGGATTTTCCTGTTCCACATCTTTCTGTGCCACAAGAAAAATCTTCTGCTCATCCATCATCGCCTCTTCCACTGCCTTGATGGATTTTGCACGGCTTACGTCAAAATGGGCTACCATTCCCGGCAGGATCACCATTCCACGAAGGGCAACTGCAGGCATTTTCATAATCATTGTATCCATTTTCTATAATTCCTTTATCTGTAACAGCTTTTCCTGCTGTTATCTTTTGTTTAAGAAGCCTGTTCTAACTTCTCAACAAGTGCTTTTTCTTCTTTCTCTTCAATTGCAAGATTCTTTTCTACATCTTCTTTGGTGATCTCACATTTTGTAATGCTCTCATCGGATGGAATATGATACATCAGATCTAATGTAACAGCCTCCATGATTGCACGAAGACCACGCGCTCCGGTCTTTCTCTCAAGCGCTTTGTCCACGATTGCTTCGAGTGCATCCCTGTCAAATTCCAGACTGACACCGTCTAATTCAAACAGCTTTTTGTACTGTTTTACAAGTGCATTCTTCGGCTCGCATAAGATACGGATCATCGCATCCTTATCTAACATATCCAGTGTTACGGTTACCGGCACACGACCGATAAATTCAGGGATGAGTCCGAATTTCACAAAATCCTGTGGAAGTACATGTTTTAATACTTCCCCTACATTGTACTCATCTTTGGCGTGTACTTCTGCATTAAATCCAATGGATTTCTGGTCGAGACGTGTCTCAATGATCTTCTCCAATCCATCAAAAGCACCACCACAGATAAATAAAATATTGGTAGTATCAATCGGGATCAGTTCCTGCTGCGGATGTTTTCTTCCACCCTGTGGCGGAACAGAAGCAACCGTTCCCTCTAAAATCTTAAGTAACGCCTGCTGTACACCCTCGCCGGAAACGTCTCTTGTGATGGAAACGTTCTCAGATTTTTTTGTAATCTTGTCAATCTCATCAATGTAAATGATACCGTGCTGTGCACGCTCAATATCATAATCAGCAGCCTGGATCAGTTTCAAAAGGATATTCTCGACATCTTCACCCACATAACCTGCCTCGGTAAGTGTGGTTGCATCTGCGATTGCAAACGGAACATTCAACACTCTCGCCAAAGTCTGTGCTAAAAGTGTTTTACCGGAACCGGTTGGTCCGAGCATAAGAATATTACTCTTCTGCAATTCTACATCTGAATCTGATCCTGCCATAATTCTCTTGTAATGATTATAAACTGCAACGGACAAAACTTTCTTCGCTTTATCCTGGCCAATGACGTACTCGTCTAAAAATGCCTTCATCTCCTCCGGCTTGATCAGATTGATCTGCTCCGCAGGTTCTTCCAGATTTCCGTCAAATTCATCATTCTCCAACTCTTCGTCTATAATCTCGGCGCAAACGTCTACACACTCATCACAGATATAGGCTCCGTTTGGTCCCGCGATCAGTTTACGGACCTGATCCTGAGTCTTACCACAAAATGAGCAGCGCAGTCTCTCGTCATTTCTTCCTGTCATTTCTTATTCTCCAATGTCTCTATTTATTAGCGGCTTGTGATCACATTATCGATCAGTCCGTATTCCATTGCTTCCTGAGCAGACATATAATGATCTCTCTCTGTGTCCGCTGCGATCACGTCATAAGGTTTTCCGGTGTTTGCAGCTAAAATTTCATTTAATTTTTTCTTTGTCTTTAAAATGTTCTCTGCTGCGATCTGAATCTCGGTTGCCTGACCTTTTGCTCCGCCGGATGGCTGATGGATCATAATCTCTGCATTCGGAAGTGCAAGTCTCTTGCCCTTTGCTCCGCCTGCAAGTAAAAATGCTCCCATGCTGGCTGCCATACCGATACAGATGGTAGATACATCGCATTTGATGTACTGCATCGTATCATAAATAGCAAGACCTGCTGTTACCATTCCACCCGGGGAATTGATATATAAATGAATATCTTTTCCAGGATCCTCGGACTCTAAGAAAAGTAACTGTGCAACCACAAGGCTTGCTGTTGTCTCATTCACTTCTTCTCCCAGGAAAATAATTCTATCTTTTAATAATCTGGAATAAATATCGTAATTACGCTCTCCTCTGCTTGTCTGTTCAATGACGTAAGGTACTAAACTCATATCTCTTACCTGCCCTTTCTTTTCATAAATATGATCTGGATCGCACTATCATGGGATCCGCACTTCTTTCACTATTGCAATATATCGGTCATACACTGCACTGGTAAATATTATCCCACAAATACAGGGACGTTGGAATAGGAAAAAAACATGTTTTATGAAAAATTAATATCTTGTTCGAATTTTCAAAAAATATTGAACTTTTTTCTCATCAGATGCAATCTGTCATAAATCTCAAACAGACCGGCTCATAAGAGCCAGTCTGTGATATTTCCGGTCTGCATATTATATGCAATCCTCTGTCTGCTGTACGCTGCCGGAATTATTCTTCTGTTCCTTCTTCTGCTTCAGCTTCTTTTTCTTTCTTTGTCTTAGCTTTTGCTCTTTCTTTTACGTTCTCCATAATTAAGTCAACTGCTTTTGTCACAGATAAATCTCTCTTAATGGATTCTTTCTCAGCATCTCCTAAGTACTCTTTTAACTTGTCAGCTTCCATTCCGTACTGAGCTGCCATCTTCTCAATTTCTGCATTGATCTCATCTTCAGAAACTTCGATATTCTCATCTTTTGCGATCTGCTCTAATACAAGGCTGCTCTTGATACGAGTCTCAGCTTCTGGACGAACCTGCTCTTTTAATCCGTCGATCGTCATACCGGAGAACTGCATGTACTGCTCCATGGAAAGACCGCTCTGTGCGATTCTCTGTGCGAACTCATTGATCATGTTCTCGCACTGTGTCTCGATCATAGCTTCCGGGATCTCCATTGTGGATTTGTCGATGATCTTCTTGATTGCTTCATCTTCTTTTGTACGTTTTGCTTCGTTCTCTTTCTCAACTTCAAGATGTTTTCTTAAGTCTTCTTTGTACTCAGCTAATGTATCAAACTCAGATACTTCAGAAGCAAATTCATCATTTAATTCCGGAAGTTCTTTTGTTTTGATCTCGTTGATCTTAACTTTGAATACGGCTGGTTTTCCAGCTAAATCAGCTGCCTGATATTTCTCTGGGAAAGTAACGTTAACTTCTACTTCATCCCCTGCATTGTGTCCTACTAACTGATCTTCGAATGTATCGATGAAAGAGTGGGAACCGATCTCTAATGGATGATTCTCTCCTTTACCTCCTTCAAATGCAACACCGTCAACAAATCCTTCGAAATCGATGACTGCTGTATCACCGTTTGCTACTGGTCTGTCTGTTACAGTTACAGTTCTGGAGTTCTTCTGCTGCTCTTTCTCAAGTGCTGCTTCTACTTCTTCGTCTGTTACAGTTGTGTCAATCTTAGTTACCTGAACACCTTTGTATTTTCCAAGTGTTACTTCTGGTCTTACTGCTACTTCTGCTGTGAAGATGAAAGGTTTTCCGGATTCGATCTGAACAATGTCGATTGTTGGTCTGGAAACGATGTCCTCTTTGCTCTCTTCCATAGCTGCTGCATAATTATCCTGAATTAAGATGTTTGCTGCTTCTTCATAAAATACAGCTGCACCGTACATTTTCTCGATCATAGCTCTTGGAACTTTACCTTTACGGAAACCAGGGATGCTGATTTTGTTCTTCTCTTTCATGTAAGCAGCCTGTAAAGCTTTTTCTACTTCCTCTGCTGGTACTTCAACAGTAAGTTTTGCCATGTTTTTTTCTAATTTTTCAACCTGTACACTCATTATAATGATTTTCCTCCTTATATATATAAAATATCCATGTACATTTCACGCTTAATGCGCTAATCGAGCCACGTCCAAAGTCGCATAAACCCGCGGTTTTTCTGGCTCTGCCTAAAAATGGGCGTACTACGACTATCGCAGTCATTCTAGGATTATAGCACACACTCTTGCAAAATACCAGTGTTTTTTATGGTTTTACGAGGTTTTCTGCGATTTCTGTGTTTTTGCCATGTAATTTATCATATATGACATTGCAAACTACCGTATAAAGAGACGCAATAACATTGATTCCAGACCGAAGCAGCAGTGCCATCGGCAGTCCGAATAATGAAGCTGCAATTGCCAGCGCTCCAAACGTGTTAAAAACCGTCTGCCATTTATATCCGGCAGAATAACCCACGCCGATTCCACCAATAATTCCGATCATACTTCTTCCTGACTCCGGCAGTATCAGATAAAGGACGAGAAACAGCGCACATCCGGCAATATTAAACACGCCCCTGTCCACCGCCCTCATTTTTCCATCCTCTGTAAATGGAAGGCAGACTGACATACATGCGATCCCTGCCCACATTGCTCTCGGAAGTCCAAGCAGTGAAACGATCAGCATTGCACTTGAGACGATCAGTGTCAGTTTCAGATACCATTGGTTTCTCGCAGACCGAACATCAAATTCCCGGAATAAATCCTTAAATGTCCTGCGATAAGGTCTGTTTTTCTGATTTTTATAAAAAACCGCCATGCACACAAGCATTCCCGCCGTAAGTCCGATCACCCGCATCTCAAAAGCTCTGCCACTCACATCATATCCATATAAGAGCAGATACCCGAGCACAAACGTGGAATGATTATGCATAATGACATTGTGACACCCAAAAATCATAAGAAGCAGGATACAGACACAATTTATAAAAAATGCTCCCACCGGAGATACCATATTTGCCAGTCGCGGGCCAGCCATCATGATTATAAATATTCCCACAATGGACAACAATCCATGACTCGTCTGTATGCCAAAATCTGCCTGTCTCAGCACAAGCAGCGCCAACAGAACCGTTACTCCTACAACGCTATTTTCCTGTCCTGTCAATTTTGTATACAATGTGACAACCGCCACACAAAAAGCCATAACAAGATATACTTTAAAATTATAGATAAGAATATGACGCCATTTTTCTTTTTTGTCTGTCGTATTTTTGATCAACTGTTTTGAACCGGCAGAACTAAGCTGTAACTCCTGATAAAATGTCATTTTGTAGTCTCCTTCTCTTCTCTTTTGAATCAGCAAAGCGAAGAGTACTATACTTCAAAACATGGAGTCTGGCAAGTATAAAACCTCATTTTAGAAAAATTTTGGAATGTTTACTGTTTTTTCATATAGAAATATTTTCCGAACAGACTTGATTTATGCTAAAATGTGATTATCCGGAAAGGTCTGTACAAATGAGGAGAAAACTATGGCAGTCACAAAATCCAACGAAAGAACAAAATATGAGCTGGCAGATGCCATGAAACGCTGTATGAAAACTGCACCTGTAGAAAAAATCACTGTGAAGGAAATTGTAGAGGCATGCGGTGTCACAAGACAGACTTTTTACCGTAATTTTCAGGATAAATATGACCTCATCAACTGGTATTTTGACAAAATTCTCTTAGAATCCTTTGAACATATGGGGGAAGGAAAATCTGTCTATGAAGGTCTTGTAAATAAATTTACCTACATTCAGGAAGAAAAGCTGTTTTTCAAGGCTGCATTTAAAAACGATGACCAGAATTGTCTGCGCGATCATGATTTCCAGTTGATCACCGCTTTCTATACGGATCAGATTGAAAGCCGTACCGGCAAAAAGATTTCTCCGCATCTGCAGTTTCAATTGGAAATGTACTGTCAGGGTTCTATCTTTATGACCGTTCAGTGGGTACTTGGCTACCGGAAATGCACACCGGAAGAACTGGCCAGATCACTGGCTGGCGCTATGCCGGCAGAACTGAGTGATGTATTCCGTGAGGTTGGACTGATATAAACCGGAGTTTAACTTATGAACTGCCGCTTACAGGTGGTGTTACGGATTTCCTAAGG
>ULUV01019159.1_pt1 | contig 12222 bp, 4 predicted proteins | sample 1958921 | NCBI WGS metagenome assembly ULUV01 (sample SAMEA4835772, study PRJEB28245) | human gut metagenome | biome: gut microbiome; material: fecal sample | place: Denmark | collected 2008
CACTTCAATTCTTCCGAGGATGTCGTTCCAACGGGCCTTGGCGTCGGCTTTTACTGCCCCGAGGTCCTTGCCTTCTACTTCGCGCAGGTTGGTGTATGCCTGTTCGAGGGAAATGAAGGATGAAGCGACGGCTACATTGACTTTATCGCCTCTGCGGGTAGCGAACTTTACAGCGGCCAAAGCGTGTTCGCCCTCGAACTCGTTGCCGCTTACGGCGTCTTTGCCGTTGTAGACCTGCGCGCTTTCAAAAGGCCTGTCGAATTTCATAACGAACCAGTTGCGGAAATTCTCCGGAACTCCGCCGCTGTTGCGTGTGGTATATCCTACAATGGTCTGCTCCTCGGGGATAACTTTGATGTATGAGCCTTTGTCGAAGGCGTCTGCGATTACACCGGAGTTCTTGCTGTCGGGGAAAGTGAAGCGCAACACTGCGGCACGGTCTGAAGGCGCTACTTCTGCCTTTACATCGTGGTCGGCAAGGTAGACCGAATAATAGTATGGCTTTGCGGTTTCGCTCTGATGGGAGAACCAGCTTGCACGGGCTTCTTCGTCTGTTTTTGAAACGTCGCGTACAGGCATGATTGAGAACTGTCCGTAGTCGTTTATCCAGGGCGAGGGCTGGTGCGTCTGTTTGATACCACGTATGCGGTGAGCGTCGTATCTGTAAGTCCACCCGTCGCCCATTTTGCCCGTTTGTGGTGTCCAGAAATTCATTCCCCACGGCAAGGCTATGGCCGGGTAGGTGTTGCCTGTGGAGATTTCAAAACTTGAAAGCGAACCTACGAGCGTTGAGACATAATCAGCCGGCGAAGTCTCAGTAGGGCTTTCATTGTATTTCTCGTTGGTTGCGCCGCAACTCGTTGCCATTATCAAGGCGGCGAGTACGATAGTTTTTCTGAAAATCATATCAGTTGATGTTGTTTAATATTTCCAATTTCCCGTCGCCTATTATTTTGAGTATAAGTTCACCGAAAAGGGTGTTCTGCCATGCGAACCAAGGGCGGGTAAAGTTTGAAGCGTTGTTACAGTTGAATGATTCGTGGATGAAGCCTGTTCCTGCGTCGGTATTCATGAGTTGCACGATACATTCTTGTATTTCCTTGTCGTTATCCGAGGTAAACGCTTTCATCATTATACTCATGGGCCAGGCCATGTCGGTGCCGACGTGCGGGCCTCCTATGCCTTCACCCGCCGGGCCGCGGAAGAAGTAAGGATTTCCCTTGCTCCATACGAAGCGTCGCGTATTCTGATATATCGGGTCGTCTGCGGGAACGTCTCCGAGGTAGGCCATGGCGAGCAGTGAAGGAACATTTGCGTCGTCCATAATATACTGGTTGCCGAAGCCGTCAACTTCGAACGCATAGATTTGGCCGTATTCGGGGTGCTGGTAAATTGCGTATTTCCTGAGGGCGGATTCCACTTCGTCGGCAAGCGCGTTGCATTCCGTTGCGAGAGCTTTATTCTTGTTCACTTCGGTAAGTATTTCTGCCGCTTTCCTGAGTGAAGACACGGCCATGAAGTTTGACGGCACAAGGAATTCGAAAGTCGTTGCGTCATCCGACGGACGGAAAGACGACGCGATGAGTCCTACGGGATTTACGGGATTCCCTTTTCCTGATACGCATTTCGTGTCGAGTTGCCTGTCTGTCGTGCGGAGGAAAGTGTAAGACCCGTGTCCGTTCTTCCTTTGCTGTTCTTTCATCGTCTTTACAATCTTGTTTATTGCTTCGAGCCAAGTCTTGCCGAATACTGAAGTGTCGCCGCTGCGTTTCCAGTATTCGTAGGCAAGGCGGATAGGGTAGCAGTGCGAGTCTATTTCCCATTTCCTTTCGAACACGTAAGGGCTTGTCTCCGGACGGTCGGTAGGATTGCTTGCTCCTATTGGTTCTACGTTGAAGGCGTTTGCGTAAGGGTCTATGCAAATGCACTTGAACTGCCTGTTGATTGTGCCGGCAATCATTTTCTGCAGCTTCGGGTCTTTGTCAATCAGACTGATGTAGGGCCAAACCTGTGCTCCCGAGTCGCGCAGCCACATGGCGTGAATGTCCCCGGTATATACGAAAGTATCGGGGTTGCCGTCTTCGTCCTCACCGAAGTGTACGGTGGTGTCGAGGGTGTTGGGGAAGCAATTGGCAAACATCCAGGCGAGACGGGGATTTTTCAACAACCCGCATACGCGCTTAATCTCGTTTTCCACCGCTTCCGACTTGAAAAGCCTTGCCTCCGGAGCAGGTCTCTGGTCTTTGTATGCGGCGGGTTCGTCAGGGCAGTACCATATTTTAGGCTCGTTGCCCATTACGATTGTAAGTTCACCTCCTGCGGTGATGTCCTTGAAGTCTATGTAAGGTTTCGTATAGACTTTCCCGTTCAGGGTTATGCTCTGAATGTATTTGTTGTCCTTGCTGTTGTTCTCGGCTATAAGGGTAAATGTGCCTCCGGCCACTTTTATCTCGGCCTTGTCGAAGATTGGCGAACCGAACCAGTAGCGTCCTCCTGCAGGCTCAACCTGATAGAAGCCGAGCGAAGAAAGAATGTACCATGCTGACATTTGCCCTACGTCTTCGTTGCCCGAAAGCCCGTCGGGAGTGGTACGATAGAGTTTGGCAAGAACTTCGCGCACCCTGTCGGCCGTCTTCCAGGGCTGTCCGGCCATGGTGTAGAAATAGAGAATATGGTGGCTCGGCTCATTGCCGTGGGCGTATTGCCCGATTAGGCCGGAGATGTCGGGCGAAGCGTCGCCCTCGAGTTCCGACTTGACGATGAAAAGGCTGTCGAGGTGCTTGAGCATTTCTTCCTTCGAGCCGAAGCATTCTATGAGCCCCTTAAAGTCGTGGGGTACGAGCCATGTGTACTGCCATGCGTTGCCCTCGCAGTAATCGTCGGCTCTGTGAGTGGAAGCGAACGGATTGAAAGGCGTGCGGAACTGACCTTTGCTGTCTTTTCCGCGCATAAAGCCTGTTTCGCGGTCGAAGAAGTTTTTGTACGAGCGGCTTCTTTCGTCGAAATGCCTGTAGATTTTCAAGTCCTCCGTTGCGGCCGTTGTATCTTTTGCACTCTTGGATTTGTACAGGGCGGCCTGCGCGAGCGCCCAGTCGGCAATGGCATATTCCATGTCGTAGGCCACCGATTCGCCGAACAAGTCGCACGGTATGTAGCCGTATTTCATCCTCAGGTCCTGTCCGCGGTCGGGACGGTTTGCGGATTCTACCATAGCCTTGATTGCAAGGTTCATGTCGAAGCCGTTATATCCTTTGGTAATCGCGTCTGCCACAACGGGAATGCCGGGATTGCCCACCATACAGTTTGTTTCGCAACCCATTAGGTGCCATACGGGTAGTTTGCCTTGCTGCCGGTAGATGTAGAGCATGGTGTTTACCATGTCGTTCATCTTTTCGGGATGAATAATGGTCATCAGGGGCATTGCGGCCCTGTAGGTGTCCCAGAGCGAGAAGGTGGTGTAGTTCACGAAGTTTCCGGCCTCGTGGTTCTGTCCGTCCGCGCCGCGGTAACTGCTGTCTGCGTCGCAGAAAAGCGACGGAGCCACCATAGTATGGTAAAGGGCGGTGTAGAATACGGTCTTTGCCTCTTCGTCGGCGGTCTCAATCTTTATTTTCGAGAGTTCGTCGTTCCATGCCTTGTCGGCAGCTTTTGCCACCGCGTCGAAGTCCCAGCCCTGTAGCTCGGTCTCCATGTTGGCCTTTGCCCCCTCCATGCTTACAGGCGAAATGGCCACCTTCAGCAGCACCTGTTCGCCGTCCTTTGTCGAGAACGAGGCGCGGCCGTACATGTTGTCTTTGCCGTTGAGCTTGAAACTGTCGAAAGGCTTCGACAGCTCGGCATAGAAATATATCTTCTGGTCATTGGCCCAGCCTTCGGAATAGCGGTATCCCCGTATTGCCGACTTGCCCACGGCCTCCATGAATGTCTTTGTGGTCTTGTCCCAGCAGCCGCCGTTTTCGAGGTCGAACACGATTGCCGATTCGGCCGAGGCAGGGAACGTGTACCTGTGTACGCCCACCCTTGCGGTAGCCGTCATTTCGGCTGTAATGCCGTAGCGAGTCAGCGGCACCGAATAGTAGCCCGGACGGCTGACTTCCTTGCTGCGGTCGGCGTATGACCACAGTCCTGAATTCTTGTCTTTTTCATTACCCCGTGCATAGGTTACGTTTCCCGTTACCGGCATTACCGTGATGTCGAAGAGGTCTCCCACGCCCGTACCGCTGAGGTGGGTGTGCGAGAAGCCGATTACGGTGGAGTCGCTTTCGTGGTAGCCGGAAGTCCAGTCCCATTCGGTAGGAATGCTTGTTGGTCCGAGTTGCACCGCCCCGAAAGGCACGTTTGCGCCTACGAACACATGCCCGTGCCCTCCCGTGCCTATGGAAGTGTCGACGTAAGACGTTAACGTCTTCTCTTCCAGCGCTTGGCTGCAGCTCCATACCGCCAGCCCCGCGAGCGCGAACAATGTGATTCCTTTAAAATTCTTAAGAATCTTTTTAACAAATTTCATGGTTGTAAACAAAAATCGGTTATGCGTCGCAAAATTAATAAAAGACAACGTTATACCGAATTACCTGTCGTGATTTTTTTGCGCTGCCACATGCGTCAGGCGGGGATTTTTACGTTACGCTTTTTTGTGTGCATGTTTGTCTGTTTTCGCCGGCATACTCCGCGACGTGGGCAAAAATATGTCTGAGAAATTTTAAAATAGGTCCGACAAATTTTAAAATATGTGCCTTGAATTTTTTCTTTTCTCCCACCTGTGTGTAAGCCCTTGAAAATGAGGGGTCGTTTTTAGGGTCAAAAAACAGCTTTTTTGTGACTCCGGTTTTGCTGCGTTATTTGTCTGCTTTGGCGCATGCCGCTGCGGAGGCAGGACGTTCGTATATGGGCGCAAAAAAACCGTGCGGCAATTTGCCGCACGGTTTTTACTTTGTATGCCGTTTGTTTATTCGGCCGATATTTCCTGAAGGTCGTTGTACAGCTTCTTTGCCTCGCTCAGGTTAATGGCATGGCTGTACATCCTTACGAGTGCCACTTCGCCCTCGAGCTGGTATTCGGCTATATCGGCGTTGAACGAAGCGTCGCCGCCAATGCAGAAGTATTGTGCCAGTCCGTCGGGGTAGTCCATGAGGCCTGCAACCGACACGCTGCCAGCCGCCTGCCCGTCTACGTACACGCGCATTTCGCTCTTGTCGTAGTCGTAAACGCCTATGATGTGGTAGAAGCGTCCATGCTCGGGTTCAATGCCTGTATATGCCGTGGCGTATCTGTCTGAGAAGCACCCCCACACCTGTATGTCATTGCCCGGCTCTATGCCGAAACCGCCAGTTTGCTGCGAGCTTACTATGGCTGGGAGGTTATCGCCGGGGTTGTTTATTACGGCCAGCACCTCGAGCGAGAAGCTGCCGCTCATGGCGTCGTGCACCGTTCCGCTGTTGCCGTAGGGCACGGCGTAGTATTCCTGGTTGTCGGTTGCGCTGAACTGTGCCACCCAGCGCTGGTATGTCTCGTTGAAATACGTCTGCGGCACGGTGTTGCCGGTGAGCACCTCGGTAGCCACAGGCGAAACATCCTTTACTGCGCCGTTTTCGCCGAACACGATGTCCATCAGGTCGGCTACGGGAGCCACCTCGGCGGGAGTGTCATCCTCGCCCGGAACGCTCTCGGCTATGTCCTGGTATGTGCGGTACATGAGGTACACCTCGTCGCGCGTTACGGCGCGGGTGTACATGCGTGCCACTACAATTTGGCCGTCAAATACGCCGTCGCAATCCATGCGCGTGCTTGCGTCGCCGCCGATAGCCACCCACTGCGCGCCCTCGGCCGAAAGTCTCGGCTCGCCGTCAACGGCAATTTCGCCCGCGGGGAAACCGTCGATGTACAGGCGCATCATTCCCTCGGCCTTGCTGTAAGTGGCAACGACGTTGCACGCAGCAATACAGCTCAACGCCGAGGACGACGGGCACAGGCAGTGCATTCTCGTTACGAACAACGAAAGCAACATTTGTGAAGAGGTGACATACGAGCGCAACCGCCGCGTGATACAAGGTTACACCAACGCAAAGGGCGAGCCCGTGGCCGGGCTCGCGGGGAACAACCTGCGTTATTACCGCACAGGGTTCGTAAGCCGCAGCCGCTCCGTGCAGAACATGCGGCGGTTGGTAAGCCTCTCCACCGACATGCTCTGCATAAAAGAAGACCTCTACACGGAACAACCTGCATTCTGCGGCGAGCGGACACACAAGGGAATATTCCGTTACTTCAGCGACGGCGGCCGGCACATGCTCGTCATCTACCGCGAGGAGGCAATAAGCCGTTTGGCAGAACTTATTGGCGGCACGGACGTGGAAGACAAAATAAAGATATACGTGTTCTCCCCGAGCGAGGACCCTTGGGCGGGGGCGTTCGGGGAAGTGGAGGACAAGGTGGAGCTGTGCGCCCTGCCCGCCGCCATATACAACGCCTACCGCCGCGTTCTGCCAAAGAAAAAGGACGCAATCGTTACACCGGAAAAAGAAGCTGTAACCAGCAAAGCAGAAAGCCATGTTAACAGAATGTAAAACTTTACGGACGGAGGAGACTAAGCATGAAAACATTAGCATACCAACAAAAAGCCGTGGCCGAATTGGTCGACAAAACCATACGCCTGCTCAACTTGGGCGGGCACAGGCGTAAGATAGTGTTAGAAGCCCCCACCGGCGCGGGCAAGACGGTAATGGCCTGCCAAACGCTGGCCAACCTTGTGGACGAACTGAAAGACCGGGGCGACAGCCGCTATGAAGAAGTGGCTTTCATCTGGTTTGCCCCGCGCAAGCTGCACTTGCAAAGCTATAAAAAGCTAAAAGGGGCTTTCAGCGAAACGCGCAAGCTAAGCCCCGTGATGTTCGACGAACTGGAGCAGAGCGAAGGAATACGTCCGGGGGAAATACTGTTCGTAAACTGGGAGAGCGTCAACAAGGACACAAACGTCATGGTGCGTGAAAGCGAAAGCACCGCCTCGCTGTACGAGATAGCCCGCCGGACGCAGGAAGAGGCCGGCCTGCCCATTGTGGCAATCATCGACGAAGAGCACATGTTCTGGTCGAAAACTGCCGACAAATCGGCCGCCGTGCTCGACCAAATCAACCCCGCCGTGGAAATACGCATATCTGCCACGCCCAAGACCCTCCGCCAGGATGAAACTGTGAAAGTGTACCGACAGGATGTAGTGGCCGCCGAAATGATAAAGAAAGAGGTGGTGCTCAACCCTGACATAGAATTAGACCTCAGCGAGGAACACACCTTGAACCAAAACCTCATAAAAGCCGCCATAGGCAAGCGCAACCAACTGGCAGAGACTTACAAGGAACTGGGCATAAACATCAATCCGTTGTTGCTAATCCAGTTGCCAAACGACACTAAAAAGGCGATGACAGCCGACGACACAGCTATAGCCGAACAGGTGAGGACTTATCTGCGCGTGGCTCTTAACATAACAGAAGAAAACGGGCTGCTGGCCATCTGGCTTGCAGGCGAAAAAGCGAACCTGCCAAACTTGGAACGCCCCGACAACCTGGCACAGGTATTGCTTTTCAAGGAAGCCATAGCATTGGGTTGGGACTGCCCGCGTGCCGCCGTGCTGCTAATCTTCCGCAAACTTCAGAGCGACCAGTTCACCATCCAGACTGTGGGGCGCATTATGCGCATGCCCGAGCAAAAGCATTATCCCAAAGAGATTCTTAACATTGGCTATGTATATACAGACATTGCCAAAGAGAAGATACAGATAGTAACTGCCGACTCGGATTACATACTCAAAAATACCATTACAGCCTGCCGGCGTGAAGGTTTGAAAAACATTTCACTGCCTGCCTACTATTCAGAACGCCCCAACGTGGAGCGTAATTATTTGGGACCCGACTTCCGCCGGACGCTCTATGAAGTGGCAGGCAATTTCTGGAAATTGGAACACGATGCAGGATTGTTTAGCATGGAAGAACTTGCAGCAGCTACTGGCGACGAGTATATCCCGTTGATAGAATCAGATGACGCTATAATAAACGAGAACCGGCTAAAGGTAAAAAACACCATACTGCTCGACGTGAAAAACGTGAATGTGGAAATACCGAAAGACGTGCATTTCCAAAACGAAGAACAGACGTTGCAGGTGGAACAGGTAAAATTTGCCCGCAAAGCCTCGGAAATAGAACGCGTGTTCATGGCTTACATAAGCACTAAAGGGCATCAGTTTGAAAGCAAAGGGCGCACGGATAAAATATCCGGGTATCTGCTTGAAATGCTTGCCGACTATTTCGGCATTTTTGATATGGCTGCCAAAAAGGTCGTTCTTTATTACGAAAACAAACCAAAATTTGACCGGCTGCTGGATAAAGCACTCGAAACATACGCCCGGAAAAGGCTAACAGACAAAGCCCGGTCTGCCGCACTGCGGGAATTCAAACAATACGATTGGGAAGTGCCGGAAGAAAGGGTTTACGACAGCGAAACTAACCATATTGAGGAAGTGCAAAACCACGCTTTACAGCCTTTTGTACAACTTAACCAAGCGTCCAATCCGGAAAAAGAATTCATAAAATTCTTAGAAGCAAACACTGAATGGATTGACTGGTGGTATAAGAACGGCGACAAGGGGAAGCAGCATTATGCAATACAATATGGTGAAGGCAATGCCAAATCTTTGTTTTATGTGGATTTCATAATTCGCATGAAGAACGGGCATGTCTATCTGTTCGATACCAAGAGTGCCGGAAGCGACGCGCAGGCATATAAGAAACATAATGCGCTATTGGAATACATAGAAAAGAATTCCAAAGAAGACGCGCCGCTTTTTGGCGGAGTAATCCTGCAACAGGGAAGCAACTGGCTGTACTCCAAGCTGCCGATTAAAAATACAACAGATACTTTAAACTGGGATAGCTTTTATCCCAAGGAGGCGTAATTACTCTTGGGCAAATCAGAATTCACACCGGTATAGCGTCTTATTGCTCTCAAAGTAGTTAATGAAAAAAGCCTGGGATTTTTAACTGAACAAAACAGCCCGCCTTCATAACGAAAGCGGGCTGTTTAAAATTATTGGTTCACCTTTAAATCAGGCCGGGTTGCTTTCAACGGCTTCGGTTTCGCGGTTTTTGCGTTCGAAAGCCATTTGCTCGTATTCGTCGCGGTCGGCAACTATTACCTTGCTGAACTCGCGCAGACCGGTGCCGGCGGGGATGAGGTGTCCGCAAATCACGTTTTCCTTCATACCCTCGAGGCGGTCTACCTTGCCGTTTATAGCTGCTTCGTTGAGCACCTTGGTGGTTTCCTGGAACGAAGCGGCCGACATGAAGCTCGATGTCTGCAAAGCGGCGCGTGTGATACCCTGGAGTATCTGGGTTGATGTGGCCGGTACGGCGTCGCGCGTTTCGACAAGCTGCATGTCCTTGCGCTTGAGCTGCGAGTTTTCGTCGCGCAACTTGCGTACGGTAACAATCATACCGGGCTTGAGCGTTTCGCTGTCGCCTGCATTGGTAACGACTTTCTTGCCCCAAATGCGGTCGTTCTCCTCGGCAAACTCGAGTTTGTCGACAATTTGCTGTTCGAGGAAGCGTGTGTCGCCGGGTTCTACAATCTGCACCTTGCGCATCATCTGGCGGATGATTACCTCGAAGTGCTTGTCGTTAATCTTAACGCCCTGCAAGCGGTAAACGTCCTGTATTTCGTTGACAATGTATTCCTGCACAGCCGTCGAACCTTTGATTGCAAGGATGTCGGCGGGAGTTATGGAGCCGTCGGACAGAGGCGTGCCGGCGCGTACATAGTCGTTCTCCTGTACGAGAATTTGTTTTGACAGTGGCACGAGGTATTTCTTCGGGTCGCCGAACTTGGGAGTTACGATTATCTCGCGGTTTCCGCGTTTCACGCCGCCCATTGTGATTTCGCCGTCGATTTCGGAAACGATGGCTGGGTTCGACGGGTTGCGTGCTTCGAACAGCTCGGTAACGCGGGGGAGACCACCGGTGATGTCGCCAGCTTTGCCGGCAACACGAGGAATCTTAATGAGGATGTCGCCCGCTTTGAGCTTTTGCCCGTCTTCGATTGCGATGTGTCCTCCGATGGGGAAGTTGTAGGAACGAATGAGTTCTCCGTTCTCGTCGACGATGTGGCAGGTGGGGACGCGCGACTTCTCTTTGGATTCTATGATTATAAGCTCGCGCAGACCTGTTGCTTCGTCGGCTTCCACACGGTAGGTCACACCTTCGATGACATCTTCGAATTTTGCTATACCGGCGCATTCGGTTACGATTACGGCGTTGAAAGGATCCCATTTAGCAATGATTTTGCCTTTCTCCACTATGTCGCCTTCGTTTGCAAAGAGTTCGGCACCGTAGGGTACGTTTTGTGACGACAGTACTATGCCGGTGTTTTCGTCAATAAATTTGACTTCGGCCAGACGTCCTACTACAATCTTTCCGGTAGAACCGTCGTCGCGAACAACATTAACAGTATGTAGTTCGTCGAAACTGATTCGCGATTTGTTCTTTGCCACGATAGTTGCATTGGCAGCTGCGTTGGCAGCAACACCTCCGGCGTGGAATGTACGGAGCGTAAGCTGCGTACCCGGCTCGCCGATTGATTGTGCCGCAATAACACCTACTGCTTCGCCCTTTTGTACCATGCGCCCGGTGGCGAGGTTACGGCCGTAGCATTTCATACATACGCCGTGTTTGCTTTCGCATGTGAGCACAGAACGTATCTCGACGCTTTCGATAGGAGATTTTTCGATTTCGTCGGCAATGGCTTCTGTTATTTCTTCTCCGGCTGCAACTATCAGTTTGCCGGTTGTCGGGTGTACAATGTCGTGAACCGATACGCGACCGAGTATTCGGTCGTAGAGGGAAGAAATAACATCTTCGCCGTCTTTCAAGGCAGTACATACCAAGCCTCTCAGTGTGCCGCAGTCTTCTTCTGTAATGATAACATCGTGCGATACATCAACCAGACGGCGGGTAAGGTAACCTGCGTCGGCTGTTTTAAGAGCCGTGTCGGCAAGACCTTTACGGGCACCGTGGGTAGAGATGAAGTATTCAAGCACCGACATGCCTTCTTTGAAGTTCGAAAGAATCGGGTTTTCTATAATTTGTGCACCTTCGGCGCCGGCTTTCTGAGGTTTTGCCATAAGTCCGCGCATACCGGCCAGCTGGGCAATCTGGTCGGCCGAACCACGTGCTCCCGAGTCAAGCATCATGAATACGGCGTTGAAGCCTTGGTCGGCTTCGGTCATCTGTTTCATGAGCGTTTTCTTAAGATCAGAGTTAACATGCGTCCATGCGTCGATAACTTGGTTGTAGCGTTCGTTGTCGGTTATGAAACCCATGTTGTAGTTCGCCGTGATTTGCTCCACCTCGTCGTTGCCGCGTTTCACGATTTCTTCTTTCTCCTTGGGAATGATGATGTCGTCGAGGTTGAACGAAAGGCCGCCCACGTAAGCCATGCGGTAGCCGAGGTTCTTGATACCGTCGAGGAACTCACAGGCACGTGCCATGCCGACTGCTTTTATTACTTGCGAAATAATGTCGCGAAGTGATTTCTTAGAGATGATCTTGTTTATGAAACCAACTTCTTCAGGTATTATTTCGTTTACGATAACGCGTCCGACAGAAGTCTCAACAAGGCGTTTTTCTAGGATTCCGTCATCGTTAAGGTCGTTCACAAGCACTTTTACCGGTGCGTGTATGTCGACACGTTTTTCATTGTATGCAATTATGGCTTCCTCCGGACCGTAGAAAGTAAGTCCCTCGCCTTTAGTGCCAGGACGTAGTTTTGTGATGTAATAGAGGCCGAGCACCATGTCCTGCGAAGGAACGGTGATAGGTGCTCCGTTTGCAGGGTTCAAGATGTTGTGGCTTTGTAACATCAGTATCTGCGCTTCGAGTATGGCCTCGTTGCTCAAAGGCAAGTGAACTGCCATCTGGTCGCCGTCGAAGTCGGCATTGAACGCAGTACATGCCAACGGGTGCAGCTGGATAGCTTTTCCTTCTATCATCTTTGGCTGGAAAGCCTGGATACCCAAACGGTGGAGTGTCGGCGCACGGTTTAGCAATACGGGATGGCCTTTCATTACGTATTCGAGGATGTCCCAGATTATCGGGTCCTTGCGATCTACTATCTTTTTCGCGCTTTTTACTGTTTTTACAATGCCGCGTTCTATGAGTTTGCGGATTATAAACGGCTTGTATAATT